>Ga0209467_1002557_pt1 | contig 12847 bp, 13 predicted proteins | sample Higcelwee11metaG_FD_187175 | JGI IMG/M metagenome (GOLD analysis project Ga0209467, IMG submission 187175) | Freshwater pond sediment microbial communities from the University of Edinburgh, under environmental carbon perturbations - High... | ecosystem: Environmental > Aquatic > Freshwater >...
ATGACGGTTTTTTGGGTGGCGCGCGCCACACAATCGCGGCCCGATGGGCCGCAAGGCGAGGCGGGATGAACAGATTGTCCGGGTTTTGGCGTGGGGGTCGGGCGCTTTGGGCCATCCTCGCGGTCGTTTTCTTCGCGGCGGGATGTGCGGAACTGACGGCGCGGCACCTGGATTCGCGCCACTGGAATCCCCAGGCGCAGCAAACCATGGACATGCGCCATTGGCGGTTCGTGTTCGCCTCGGTGCCCACCCGGGAGAGCTACGGGGTCAAGGGCGCGGCCTCCCCCCGGGTCGAGACCCTGCCGACGTGGGTGGACCGGGTGCAGGAACTGACCCTGACCGCCTATCTGCGCGACGTGGACGGCAACGTGCTGGCCCAGGACGAAAAAACCTATCTGCCCATGAGCCTGGCTGACGCAAAGGCCGTTTCCTTCGACTTCTTCCTGTCCCCCAAGGCCAAACGCCCGGACACCAGCCTGTCCGTGTCTTTCGGCTACCGGGCGGTGTTTACCTCCACGGCGGCGGTGCGGGCCGCTTCCGGCGGCAACCTCCCGTCCCAGTTCGTCTTTTTTGCGGGCGAGGCGGCGCTTGTGCGGGAATAAATCTCCCGCCCGCCAAACGTCACCATATCTCATCCCCCCTGTAACACGTCCCGGCCCGGGGGCGTGGTAGATGCCGTCCAGCCCGACCGACGAGGCAGAGGATGGCGTCCATGACCGCATTTTGGCCCGAAACACCCGTATTTCCCCACACCGCATGGACGCCCGCCGTCAGCCGCCCCGTCCGCTAGCAGTCCCGGCCGGGGCCGCCTCCCGCCACGGGAAACCCGCCATCGCCGCCATCGCCTTCACCGCCACGCCCCGCCGCAGACCGGAAGTCGGCCCGGAATCGGCGCGCTACGGCGTCAAAACATCTTTTCCCCGCCCTGCGGCGGGAGAGCGCCACCTCGCCCCCCACCCCCATGTCCGGCAACAAGGGAGAACGGCATGAAAATCGATCTGCATGTGCATTCCAAGCATTCCACGCGGCCTTCCCAGTGGTTTTTGCAAAAGCTCGGCTGCCCGGAGAGCTTCACCGAGCCCAGGCGTCTGTACGACATCGCCAAGGCCCGGGGCATGGACATGGTGACCATCGCCGACCACAACACCATTCGCGGGGCCATGGAGATCGCCCATCTGCCGGACGCCTTCATCAGCGAGGAGATCACCAGCTATTTTCCCGAGGACCGCTGCAAGATCCACGTCCTGGCCCTGGACATCGACGAGGCCATCCACGCCGACATCCAGAAGGTCCGGGAAAACGTCTTCGAGCTGGTTCCCTATCTGCGCGAAAAGGGCATCGTCCATGTGGCCGCCCATCCCCTCTACGGGGTCAACGACAAGCTCACGGTGGAGCACTTCGAAAAGATGCTGCTGCTCTTCGAGAACTTCGAGATCAACGGCACCCGCGACGCCTTCCAAAACGACATCCTGCGCACCATCCTGGCCGGACTCGCCAGCGAGGACATTGAGCGGCTGTCCGTGGCCCACGACCTGGAACCGGCCTTCGAGGCCCCCTGGATCAAGCGCCTGACCGGCGGCTCCGACGACCATTCGTCGCTGAACATCGCCTCCATGTACACCGAGGTTCCCGGGGCCGCGAACCTTCCGGAGTTTCTCTCGGGGCTTCGCGGCGGACGGGCCCGGCCCGCCGGGCGGCCGTCGCACCCCAAGGCCATGGCCTTAAACCTCTACGCCATCGCCTACCAGTTCTACAAAAGCAAATTCCACTTCGCCAAGTACGTGGACAAAGACCTCTTCCTCAAATTCGTGGACCGCTTCCTGTCCGGCAACCCCGAGGAAAAAACCGGCATGGTCTTCAAGGCCCGGACGTTTTTTTCGGGCATGGGCCGCAGCGGCGGGGACGTCAAGCCCGGGGCGTCCTTAAACGACCTGTTCCGGGGCAAGGCCTGGGAACTCATCAACGAGGACAAGCGGTTCCATGCCCAGGCCCGGCAAGGCCTTTCCCGGGACGTGTGCCTGGAACAGGAATGGTTCCGGTTCGTCACCCAGGTCTCGGACAAGGTGCTCTCCCACTTCGGAAGCCACTTCCTGGATCAGGTCAGCGGGGCCAATTTCTTCGACATCTTCCAATGCGTCGGCTCGGCCGGGGCCTTGTACACGGTTCTGGCCCCCTATTTCGTGGCCTACACCGTGTTCACCAAGGACCGGGGGTTCTGCCGCCGGGTGGCCGAACGCTTCGGCGCGGGCGTCCCCGACGAGTCCGGGGCGGTGCGGGAGATGGGCCACGGCGGCGCACGACGCCCCGGCCGGGCCAGGATGGCCCATTTCACGGACACCCTGTCCGAGGTCAACGGCGTGGCCCTGACGCTGCGCATGCACCTGGACATGGCCGGAAAGCACGGCAAGCACTTAACCATCGTCACCTGCGGCCAGGAGGGCGACCTGCCGGGCGAGGGGGTCATGAACTTCAAGGCCGTTGGCGAATACCGCCTGGAGGAATACCCCACCCAAAAGTTCTCCTATCCGCCGTTTCTGGAGATGCTCGAATACGTCTACGAGCAGGGCTTCACCCTGCTGCACTCGGCCACCCCGGGCCCGGTGGGGCTGGCCGCCCTGGTCATCGCCCGGATACTCAAGCTCCCCATCCACGCCACCTACCACACGGCCATCCCGCAGTACGCGCGCCTTCTCACCGGCGACGACGCCATGGAAGAGCTCATGTGGCGCTACGTGGTGTGGTATTACAACCAGATGGATGCGGTCTTCGTGCCCTCGGCCAGCACCGGCGAGGAACTGAGAGAACACGGCGTGGCCCCGGAAAAAATCCGCACCTACCCGCGCGGTGTGGACGTGGAGCGTTTCCATCCGGCCAAACGCAACGGTTTCCTGGCCAAACGCGGCGTGGAGGGCGGCGTCACCCTGCTCTACGTGGGCCGCATCTCCCGGGAGAAAAACCTGCACCACCTGGCCGACGCCTTCCGGGCCCTGTCGGCCGAACGCGGCGACGTCAACCTGGTGGTGGTGGGCGACGGACCCTACCTGGAGGAGATGCGCCAATCCCTGGCGGACACCCGCTGCCTGTTCACCGGCTGCCTGGACGGCGAGGATCTGGCCGGGGCCTACGCCTCAAGCGACCTGTTCGTCTTCCCCTCGGCCACCGACACCTTCGGCAACGTGGTCCTGGAGGCCCAGGCCTCGGGGCTGCCGGTTGTGGTCTCGGACCAGGGCGGGCCGTGCGAGAACGTGATCCCGGGCATCACCGGGGTGATCGTGCCGGACATGGACGCCCAGGGTCTGGAGACGGCCCTGCGCGAGCTGGCGGCCGACCCGCAGCGCCTGCGCCGGATGGGCGAGGCGGCCCGGGCCAGCATGGAGGGGCGGTCCTTCGACGCGGCCTTTCTGGGGGCCTGGGATCTGTACAAGGCGGCCTCGTAGACGAAACGGAGTTTCAGACAACCATCTGGAATTGTGGATTTTATAAAAAATACTGTCGTATTATTTCATGGGGGCGGGGGCCTGGGATCTGTACAAGGCAGCCTCGTAAAAGGGGCGGCGCTTTGCACATCCACCTTGAATCGTATCTTTTATGACACGAAGACTGTCGTATTTCTTCCTGGCGGCGAAGGCCTGGGACATGGACACGGCGATATCCCAGGGTCTCGGCCCGTCTTTTCCGCCTGCGAAAGGGGAGCCGTTCGAACAGGCGACTCCTCTTTACCCGCCCCCCTCCTCCATGCCATAGGACGGGCCATGCTGGCGCGGGCGGCCCCGCTTGCGCCGCAAAGGCCGAACCATGACCACCCGCATCGCCCTGCGAAACCTCCTGCACGACCGCATCCGCCTGGCCGTGACCTTAACCGGCGTCGTCTTCGCCGTGGTGCTCATCGCCGTGCAGGGCGGCCTTTTCGTGGGCTTCACCACGGCCACCTCCTGCGTCATCGAGAACACCGAGGCCGACGTGTGGGTGGCCTCCAGGGGCGTTCGCAACTTCGACGTCACCCACCCCTTGCGCGAACGCAAGTACCATCAGGTGCTCTCCGTCCCCGGCGTGGCCCGGGCCGAGAAGTTCATCGTGCAGTTCGCCAACTGGAAAAAGCCCGAGGGCGGCATGGAGAGCGTGGAGGTGGTGGGATTTGACCTCCAGTCCGGACTGGGCAAACCCTGGGCCATGGCCCAGGGCTCCATTGCGGCCCTTGCGGTGCGCGACACGGTGATCATCGACGAGCTCTACCTGCAAAAGCTCGGGATCACCGGCATCGGGGAGTCCGCCGAGATCAGCGAACGCCGGGCCCGGGTGGTGGGCCTGACCCGGGGCATCCGGTCCTTCACCACCTCGCCCTACGTCTTCACCTCCTTCCAAAACGCCCTCAACTTCACCCATTTAAAGCCCGACCAGCTGACCTACGTGCTCATCCTGGCCAAGCCCGGGGTGGACCCCAAGGAACTCCGGGCGGCCATCGCCGCGCAGGTCAGCGACGTGGACGTGTTCACCCGGGAGGAATTCGCCCAAAAGACCCAGTGGTACTGGATGTTCACCACCGGCGCGGGCATGGCCCTGGTCATCGCCGCCGGTCTTGGGCTGGTCGTCGGCGGGGTGGTGGTGGCCCAGACCTTGTACGCCACGACCATGGACCATCTGCCGGAATTCGGCACCCTGCGGGCCATGGGGGCCAAAAACGGCTACCTGTACAAGATCATCATGGCCCAGGCCGTGGCCGCCGCCGTGGTGGGCTACGTGCCGGGCATCGCGCTCAGCCATCTGCTGGTGCATCTGGCCGAGGCCGGCGGGGCCTCCATCCTTCTCACCTGGAAGATGTCCGTGGGGCTGTTCTTTCTGACCGTGGTCATGTGCGTGGCCGCAGCCTTCGTGTCCATCAACCGGGTCACCCGCATCGACCCGGCCATGGTCTTCAAGGGGGCCTAGGGCGTATGGACGACACGACATCCCCTGCGCCGCCCGCCTGCGCCCAAAACGGCCACCCCCTGGTGAGCGTGCGCGGCCTGACCAAGGAGTTCCGCACCGGCCACGTCACGGTCCCGGCCCTGCGCGGCGTGGACCTGGACGTGCGGGCCGGGGAGGTGGCCCTGTTCATGGGGCCGTCGGGCAGCGGCAAGACCACGCTGTTGTCCATCCTGGGCTGCATCCTCTCCCCCACCTCGGGCAGCCTGCGCATCAAGGGCCGGGAGGCGGCCGGGTTGCCGGAAAAGGAGCTGTCCGCCCTGCGTCTGGCCCATTTCGGGTTCATCTTCCAAAACTACAACCTCTTCCGCACCCTGACCGCCGCCGAGAACATCCAGGTGGCCCTGGACCTCAAGGGCGTGCGCGGCCAGGAGGCCCAGGACCGGGTGGCGGCGGCCCTTAAGGCCGTGGGGCTGGCGGACAAGGCCCCCATGCGGCCCGAGGACTTAAGCGGCGGCCAGAAGCAGCGGGTGGCCATCGCCCGGGCCCTGGCCGGGGAGCCGGAGATCATCCTGGCCGACGAACCCACGGCGGCCCTGGACTCCGAGAACGGACGGCTGGTCATCGGACTTTTGCGGCAATTGGCCCTTGAGCGCGGCCGGGGGGTGGTCATCGTCACCCACGACCCGCGCATCCTGGAATTTGCGGATCGCACCGTCTCCATCGAAGACGGACGCATCACCCAAGGCGGCGTAACGGCATGAGATCCTGCTTGAAACGATATGCACTGGTCCTGGCCACGGTTGCGGCCCTGGCCACGGCGGCCCTGGCCGGGGTGGAAACACCGGCCCCTCCTGCGGCCAACCCGGCCTCTTTTGCGCCGGGCGGCGACGTCCAGGGGGCCGGTCCCGGAAACCTGGTCTGGGTGGCCGCGCCGGGCCGGGTGGAGCCGGTGAGCGAGGAGATGCGCCTGGGCTTCGACATCGCGGGCAAGATCACCGAGGTGCTGGTGGAGGAAGGCGACGCCGTGCGCCGCGAGCAGGTGTTGGCCCGGCTGTGGGATGCCGATCTCAAGGCCGCCGTGGCCGCCGCCCAGGCCGCCCTGGCCGCCCGGGAGGCGGAGCTTGAAAAAATCCTGGCCGGGGCGCGCAGCATGGAACGCAAGGAGGCCCAGGCGGCGCTGGCCGAGGCCGACACGGTCATGCGCCAGGCCCGGCTTGAGCACGAGCGGCGCGAAAAGCTGCTGGCCGGGGAGGTGCTGGCCAAGGAGGAGGCCGACCGGGCCGAGAAGGAATACCTGGTCTCCCGGCAACGCGTGGAGGCCGCCCGGCAACGTTTCCATCTGGTGGACGACCCGTCCCGGGCCGAGGACATCAAAAGGGCCTGGGCGCTTACGGACGAGGCCCGGGCCACCCTGGACCGGGCCAAGGCTTATGCGGCCAAGGCCGAGATCCGCTCGCCCATCGACGGCGTGGTCCTGCGCAAGCACCGCCGGGCGGGCGAAATGGTGTCCGTGTCCTTCGACACGCCGGTGGTCACCGTGGGGGACATCGGGCGGCTGCGGGTGCGGGCCGATGTGGACGAAAAAGACATCGCCAAGGTGCGCCAGGGGCAGCGGGCCTACATGGTGGCCGACGCCTACGGCGAACGCAAATTCTGGGGCACGGTGTTCCGGGTGGCCAAGATTTTGGGACGCAAGAACGTGCGCACCGACGACCCGGCCGAGAAAAACGACACCCGCATCCTGGAGGTGGTCATCGACCTGGACCAGCCCGGGCTGCCCGTGGGACTGCGCATGGATGTGTTCGTCATCGTGGAGGGAGAGCCGGAGAAATAGGGGGAGAAGCCTCCGGCGGCCAAGGGGCTTCGCCCTTTGGAATTCCGTAACGGTTACCGGGTGTCCGCGCCCCCCCGTGCGGCAACCATCCGGACACTCCCTTCCAGGGAGCAGCGGGGCCAGCGGGGCGGTGGCCGGTTCCGGACCATTGCCGCCCCCTATTCATTACGATTTCAAATCGACACCATCGTCAACGATCCACCTTTTCTATTTGCCGATACCACCTCCAGACAGGTATCCGAATCACTGTGACATTTGCGTGACGCCCCGTAAGGCGGCCTATCGTCCCCCTTTTCCCATTCTAGGAGGTGCCTGATGCCTGCAACGTCCCTTCGCCGTGCCCTTGCCCTTTTCGCCGCCACCCTGTGCCTGCTTGCGTCCCCATCGGCCTTCGCCGCCGGTCTCGACGCCTTCAAAGGCCTGTCCGGAAACCTGGACATCGCCGGGGGCACGGCCCACATCCCGGTCATGAAGGACGCGGCCAAGGCCGTCATGGAGGCCAATCCGGCCGTGACCATCACCATCGCCGCCGGAGGCTCGGGCGTGGGCGTGCAGAAGGTCGGCGAAGGGCTGGTGGCCATCGGCAACACCGGCCGGGCCCTGACGGAAGAGGAAGTCGCCAAGTACGGGCTGGTCTCCTTTCCCTTCGCCATCGACGGCGTGGCCGTGGTGGTCAACCCCGAAAACGGCGTACCCGCCCTGACCTCCCAGCAGGTCAAGGACATCTTCGCCGGGAAGATCGCCAACTGGAAGGACGTGGGCGGCGCGGACGCAGCCATCACCCTCTATACCCGGGACGAGGCCAGCGGCACCCGCGAGGTGTTCTGGGAAAAGCTCCTGAAAAAGGGCGACGTGGCCGCCACAGCCAACGTGGTGGCCTCCAACGGGGCCATGAAGGTGGCCGTGGGCAAGGACAAAAACGGCATCGGCTACGTGAGCATCGGCCACCTGGACGCCACAGTGAAGGCCCCGGCCCTGGACGGCGTGGTTCCGGACCAGAAAAAAGCCAGCGATGGCGCCTATCCCGTCACCCGCAAGCTGTACATGAACACCAAGGGCCAGCCCACGGGCCTGGCCAAGGCCTTCATCGACTATATCCTCGGCCCCGACGGCAAGGCCGCCATCATCGCCGCCGGATACATTCCGCTCAACTGATGGTTTCTCCCGGCCGCGCCCGAAAAGGCCCGGACACCCCCCGGCCCGGCTGCATGCCCGGCCGGGGGCTCAGGCGCAGCGCACCATGAAGACCACGCGGACGGCCGCAGGCGCGTCCCCCGGACCTGCGGCGACGGCCATGCCCCTTGTTTTCCCGCCCGCCCGGCGCGCTCCCCGGGGCGAGGCCCTGGTGCGCCGGGCCTTCCAGGCCTCGGGATTCGCGGCCCTTTTGGCCGTGGCCATGGTGTTCGTCTTTCTGGTCGTCTTCACCCTGCCCATGTTCACCTCGGGCGGAATCTTCGCCGTGCTCTCGCCGGTCTGGAACCCCGTCCGGAACCAGTTCGGCATCCTGCCCATGGCCGCCGCCACCTTCGGGCTGTCGCTTTCGGCCTTCGCCCTGGCCTACCCCCTGGGCGTCGGGGTCTGCCTGTTCTTAAACGGCCTGGGGCCGCGTCCGGCGGCCGGGATGTTGCGGGCCGCAGTCCGGCTCATGACCGCCGTGCCCACGGTGGTCTACGGGTTCGTGGCCGCCGCGACCCTGGTTCCGGCCGTGCGCGGGGCCTTGGGCGGCTCCGGCTTCTCCTGGCTGTCGGCCATGCTGGTGCTTACGCTTTTGATCCTGCCCACGGTGGTGCTCATCCTGGACGGCCAGATGGCCGCCGTGGCCGGACGCACCCGGTTGACGGCGACGGCCCTGGGCCTGGGGCCGGGCGCGACCCTGCTTTTCGTGGTCCTGCCGGGCTGCCGCCGGGGGCTTTTCGCAGCCGCCGCCATGGGGTTCGGCCGGGCTGCAGGCGACGCCCTGATTCCGCTGATGCTGGCCGGAAACGCCGTGGCCCTGCCCCGTTCGCTGCTTGATTCCATGCGCCCGTTGACCTCCCACATCGCCCTGGTGGCCGCCACGGACAGCACCAGCCTGGCCTACGCCTCGCTTTTCGCCTGCGGCATGATCCTTTTTTTCCTCACCGCCGGGGTAAACCTGGCCCTGGCCTTTGTACGACGCGGCGCCCCGCCCGGGGAGGCCCCATGACCGCCCGTCCCCGCCCGAACAGAACCGCGCCGGGTCGCGGACTGGAGCGCGCGGCCCGGGCGGCGGCCTGGGGTTGCGCCCTGGCCGCGACGCTTCCCGTGGCCTTCCTGGTCGGCTATCTTGTCTACGAGGCCGGGCCTGCCCTTGGCGGCGGTCTCTTTTTCGGGGACGTTCCCGCCCTGCCCGCCATCCTCGGACAGCGGCCGGTATGGGACGGCATCTGGCCAGCCTGCGCCGGAACCCTGGCCCTGGTGGCCCTGACCTCGGCCCTGGCCGTGCCCCTGGGGGTGGCCGGAGGCATCTCCCTGTCACTTTTCGCCCGGGGTCGGCGGCGCCGCCTGCTACGCCTGGGGGTGGACGTGCTGGCCGGGATTCCGTCCATCCTCATGGGCCTTTTCGGCTTCGCCCTGATCCTTTTTTTGCGCCGCACCTTCCTGCCCCAGGCCAACACCTGCCTGCTTCTGGCCGCCGCGAGCATGGCCCTTCTGATCCTGCCCTATGTGGTGGGGGCCACGGCCGGGGCCCTGGACGCCCTGCCCGACGCCATGCGCCTTTTGGGGCCGAGCCTGGGGCTGTCCACCTGGCGCACCGTGGCCGGGGTGCTTCTGCCTTCGGCCCGGCGGGGGATTTTCGGCGGCGTCATCCTGGCCGTGGGCCGGGCCTGCGAGGACACGGCGGTGATCCTGATGACCGGGGTGGTGGTCGGGGCCGGGCTGCCGTCCGGGCTTTTCGGCAAGTTCGAGGCCCTGCCCTTCTACATCTACTACACCGCAGCCCAGTACCAGACCCCGGACGAACTGACCCGGGCCTACGGCGCGGCCCTGGTCCTTTTGTGTCTGGCGGTGGGGCTTTTTCTCTGCGCCCGGGCCGGGTCGCGGCTGCTGGAGGGACGCTACGGCATGGGGGAGATGCGATGAACGCGGGAATCTCTCCCGGCCAGGAAGGCGGCCTGCCCCCGGATGCGGTCATGGCCGTGCGCGGCCTGGGCGTATCCTTTGCGGGACGTGCGGCCCTGTCCGGAGTGGACCTCGACGTGGCGGGCAACGCCCTGACCATGATCGTGGGCCGCTCGGGCTCGGGCAAGACCACCCTTTTGCGGGCCTTAAACCGCTTAAACGAATGCTTCGACGGCTGCCGAACCACCGGCCGCGTGCTGTTTTCCCTGGACGGACACCCCCTGGACATCCACGACCGGGCCTTTCCGGTCACGGAGCTGCGGCGGCGGGTGGGCATGGTCTTCCAGACCCCCAACCTCCTGCCCCTGTCCATCGCGGCCAACCTCACCATGCCCCTGCGCCATGTCCTGGGGATGGACAAGGCCGAGGCCCGGGAGGCGGCCCGGGAGGCGCTTGTTGCGGCCCGGCTGTGGGATGAGGTGAAAGACCGGCTGGAGGCCCCGGCCAAGACCCTGTCCGGGGGGCAGGCCCAACGGCTGTGCCTGGCCCGGGCCATGGCCCTTGAGCCCGACGTGCTGCTTTTGGACGAACCGGCGGCGTCGCTGGATTTCATGGCCGCCCGGGCCATCGAGGAACTGCTTTCGGGGCTGCGGGAACGCTACGCCCTGGTGGTGGTGTCCCACGGGCTGGGTTCGGCGGCGCGCATGGCGGACCACCTGGTGGTCATGCGCCGGGGCCAGGTGTCGGCCCGGTTCGCGGCGGGAGATCTGGCCCGGGGCGAGGCCCTGGCGCAGTGCATGGAGGAGGTGTTTTAACCTCCCGCCATGCCGGGATGTTACAGCCCAAGCCCGGCCAGCACCTTCTCCGGCGGACGCCGTTCGGGCACGGTCACCCGGGGGATGGACCCGTCGAGCCAGGCCCGCGACACGTACAGCCCGCAAAAGCACGCCCCATATTCAGCCACGTCCGGCTCGCGGTAGGTGCACGGACACAGCATGTCCTTGTCCGCCTCATAGTCGCCGCTGGCCAGACGGCAGGGACAGGCCATGTAGCCCAGGCGCTCCTTGTTGACCAAAAGACTGTCCAGCAGGGCCAGGGTCATGTCCTTGTCGTCGTTAAAAAAATACCCCTTGGACTCCTGGAACGTCCTTAGCTGCTCATAGAGCCGTTGCGCCGTCATGGGCGCTCCCTTCTCAGGACTCATGGCCTATCCCTCCAGGGCGGTCAGGATTTCGTCCTTGCGAAAGCCCACGATGACCGTGTCGCCGATGACGATGGTCGGAAACGACAGGGACGGATTGACCCTCTTGACCTCCTCGACGACCTGTTTGCGGTCGTCGCCGGTCAGAAGATCCACATGGACGCATTCGTAGACCACGTTTTTGTCGTCGAGAAACTGCTTGGCCTGCTTGCAGTGGATGCAGGTGGACAGGGCGAAGACTTTGACGTTTTTAGCCATGGGAGCTCCTTTTCAAAAAAAATAGAATGTCATCTGCGGCGTCCATCCGCCATATGCGGATGTATTCCCCTTTCCAGGCGGCGGGTCAAGCGCGTCAGCGGCCAGGTCAGAAGCAGATACAGCGCCGCCAGGGGCAGATACGTCTCGAAGGTGCGGTAGGTTGCGGCGTTGACCACCTCGGCGGCCTTGGTCAGCTCCCGCACGGCGATGATCGACAGAAGCGACGAGTCCTTGATCAGCGACACGAACTGCCCCGTCACCGGCGGCACCATGCGCCGCATGGCCTGGGGCAGGATCACATGCTGAAGCGTCTGGGCATGGGTCAGCCCGGTCCCGGCCGCCGCCTCCCACTGCCCCAGATCCACGGACTCGATGCCCGCCCGGACCATCTCCGAGATGTAGGCCCCGGAGAAAAAGGCCAGGGTCACGGCCCCGATGACGTAGGGGCTGTCCAGGCGCACCACCACCCCCACGCAGAAATAGAAAATGAGCACCTGAACCAGAAGCGGCGTGCCCCGGAAGGCCCCCACATACAGCGCCGCCAGCTCCGGCAGCCACGCCCCCCGGGACACCGAGGCCAGTCCGGCGGAGACCCCGAGCACAAGCCCCAGGGCCATGGCCCCGGCCGAGACGGCCATGGTGGTCACCAGGCCGTACAGGTAGATTTCTCGGTAGGCCCACACCACGCCCCAGTCCCAGTGGTAGCGGATGTTCGACAACACGACATACAGGCCAGCCGCAAAGGCCGTCAGGAGCACGATCCGGGCCACGGGGCGCGGCACGCCGACCAGCCGCCCGAACACGCCGCGCCGCCGGGCCGGGCCGGAATCCGGATGCAGGCGCGCGCCGATGCTCCCGCCTGGGCTCAATGGCGGCTACCCGGCCAGGACAGGACAAACGGCGACTTGTTCTCGAAATGCGTCTTCAGATAGGCCGCGATCTCCGCCGACACGTCGCGCGAGGCCGACACCATGAAGCAGATGTTGGTCTCGGCGCGCACCTCGCCGGAAGGCAGAAGCGCCCCGCCGTCGCAACTGCCGAGCTGGGAATAGCCCCCGGCGGTCTTGGCCAGAAACTTGCGCAACTCCGGGAATTTCCCGGCCGCCTCCTTGCCGCCGGGCAAAACCCGGGGAACCACGAAGAAATGGATGACCACCTGTTCGGCCGCCTGCACGGCCGTGTCCGACGGTTGGCCCGGCGTCTGGCCCGACGTTTGGGCTGTCGCCGACATCGCAGCCAAAAGGATCACACACGCCGCCACAATCAAAATCGCGCCTCGCCTCATGCCGTACTCCTTACCCCGTAGGTTGCCGTTGACCGAACCGGGAGACAGGGCCCCCCGGCCCCACCTCGACTGCCCCGACCGCTGCGAGGCCCGCGCCCCGCCCTGGTTTTCCCGTGCCGCAGCCCATAAAACGGCCTGCGGCCTGCCTCATCTGCGCATCGATTTGCACGGACGGCACAGAGCGCCCGCCCAAGGCCTATCCCGCCAGATAGTCCGCCACGGCCTCCTGGTCGATGGTCAAGACCTGGCCGCTGTCCGTGGCGGCGAGTTTGGGGGACGAGCT
>Ga0209467_1002559_pt1 | contig 12831 bp, 13 predicted proteins | sample Higcelwee11metaG_FD_187175 | JGI IMG/M metagenome (GOLD analysis project Ga0209467, IMG submission 187175) | Freshwater pond sediment microbial communities from the University of Edinburgh, under environmental carbon perturbations - High... | ecosystem: Environmental > Aquatic > Freshwater >...
AATTCAGCCACTTCTACTTTACCACCAGCTGAATAATTATTTTTAAATTCAGCTACTGATTGACTACTTCTTTTCATCACTCCCAAAACTTTGTCTCCCAATACCAAAACTCGATAATCCCCATCATTAGGAATATATTCTTGAAGCATATATCTTTTCCCCTCATCAGTTTCACTTTTTCGTAAATCTCTGACCAATTTTTCCATTTCCACTAAATTATCAACTTTAAAAACTCTGGTTCCTCTATCTCCACCACTGCCTTTAACGATTATAGGAAAAATAAAAGGCTTCGAACTGATGGTTTTTTGGTCGAATTTGAGCCTGGTAACAGACTCACCTGAGGCCAAAAAATTATCAGAAGAAGCTAAATTTTTCATTGTTTCATATAAATACCACAAACTTCCATAAATTGTTTTTGGCACTTCAATTCCCGCTTTTTCCAACATCAACATTTGCCAAGCCTTGCAGGCCATATCTGGTTTTCCATATCGAACCAACGGATCAATTACCACCACATCGTCTCTAGTTATACTATTAATAATCAAATCAACTTCTTCCCAATGTTTACCTGTGGTTCTAAAAAATAGAACATCATAATCATCAGCTTTTTTATATTTAGTAATTTTTTGAATTTTACTTTCTTCAGCCAAATTTGGTCTAATTAAAACTTGTTGTTTTTTACTATCAAAACAAATTCGGTTATAAGATACTAAAGTTAAATTCACCCCAAGTTTTTTTGCAGCTCTTTTAACCAACACTAAATGTTGACTAATTTTTCCTCCGAAGAATACAGCTATTTTAGTTTGTTTATTCATTTTATTTTTAATAATTAATTGTTTTTTTTAAATTAGAGGTTTTATTCCCTCCTTTCGTCAAAGGAGGGGTAGGGGTAGATTTTGCCGAAACTAAGAACCCTCCTAAATCCTTTCTCCCTAATAAAAATTTAGTTCTCAATTTTCCTCTATCGGCCACATTCACCGCGGTCATAATTTTTCTTCCATTAAGCCAAAAAGTTACTCCAATCACTGGTCGATCTTTATGCTTCCCTAAACTCGATTTATAATTTCTATAATACAAAATTCTTTCAGTAGTTAAAAGTCCCAATTTTTCGGCTAAATTTCTATCAATTGAGCTTCTAAAAGCTCCAGTATCCACCTTGGCTCTAACTTCCACAATTCGATGTTTACCATTTTTAATTACTGGGCTTCTTTGCAATAAAGGTTTAAATCCTTTTGGAATTTTAACTTTAATTGTTTCCAAAGGTTTAACTGTTTTTTGTTTTTCTTTTTCTTCCACTTTTTCAAAAAAACTTTCTCCAAACAAATATTTCGATAAAGTAATCGCATGATCGACACTTCTAACATTAATTTCATCAACTTTTTCTATTCTCGATTTTAATCCTGCTTTATTACAAATTTGAATTGATAACCCAGGTCTAGCATTAACTTCTAAAACCATTGGTCCTTTTTCTTTATCCAACACCACATCAACTCCAATAAAACCTAAGGTTGGAATCGCTTTTTGCGAATTAATTGCTGTTTCCAAAATTTCTCGCCAAAATGGAATTTTAATTCCATTTACTTTTCTATTTTTCTTTTTAGAATGATCAAATATTCTATATATAGTATCCCCATTACCTTCTAACCCAAAAGTGGTTATTCCAGTTGCCAAATCAATTCCTAAACCAATAGCTCCTTGATGTAAATTAGCTTTACCACCACTTTTCTCAGTTGGTACTCTTAACATGGCCATCACTGGAATTCGATTATAAACAATAACTCTAATATCTGGAGTTCCTGATTTAGTTAAGGCTAAAAATAAAGGATGAATTTTAATTCTTTCTTCAATCAAGACTCTATCTGGCATATTATGCAAACTATATTTACCAGCCAATATTTCCTGACAATGCAGTTTTAAATCACCCGCTGGAATTGTTTCTCCGTCCATTTTTTGCCATTCCCCAGCCCATTTTCCTCTTTTTCGAATAATTAATATCCCTTCTCCACCATAACCAGATTCCGGTTTAATCACAAAGTTTCCTTCCAAACTAATCCAATTAAAATTTTCAATATCTTTTGCTTCTTTAAATCTGGCAATTAATTTAGGCACCATTACCTTGTTTTTTGCCAATATTCTTTTAGTTTTATATTTACTATCCGCAATTGCTTTACCATTAGCTGTGTTTTTTCTTAGATAGATTTTATTTCTCTCGTTAATAGTCAAAAATTGATGATATTGTTTTAAATTAAACATTGGTTTGTAGGGGCGGATTGATATCCGCCCTCGAAGATAATAAATTTATTTCTTTTTTTCTCTAATTGCTTTTTTAAATCTCTTTATTTCTGTCAATCTAATTCCTGAATAATTTCCAATTAACAAATTAGCCACTAAAACCAAAATTAAACTAGTTCCAGGATAGTTCAAAACTATATTTTGCATCCATCCAAAATTCATGGTTACCGCTCCAATAATTGCCAAAATAATAGTTCCAATAGTTAAACTTTTAGCTTCTTTTTTACTTTTTGCCAATTGAGTTCGAGTAAACTCTTCAACTAGAAGAATCATAAACAAAATTGGAAAAATTGAAATTTGACTAATATCAATAATTTTGACAAAAGAAGTTAATAACATTAATCCAAAAGTTCCCAAAGAAATAAACATTAAACTAATGGCTCTGGCTGGCCAAAAATGAATTTTCAACTTTTTCAAAAACATATTACTTATTAAAGAAATAGTCAAAATTATGGCAAATAACAACAGTCCTCCAAAAACTCCGGTGGCTACAAAAGTAATCGCAATCATGGTTGGCATAAAAATTCCATAACCCGACAAACCAACAATGTAATGTAAAAACGATACCAAAGTCGCCACTAATGGCAATAATAATAGTAAGACTATTGTATTAGTAGACACCCCTCGATTAATTGCCAAACTAATTATCCATTTAAAACTATTAATTCCATTCCATTTTTCCACTACATAATCCACCTTTCGATTATCATTTTCGGTTAATTTTGGAGCTGGAATTGCGGTTGGGGCCAAGGTTGCACTTGGAGTTGCACTTTGGCTAGCTACTAAAGTTGGCGTTATTGTCACTGTTTTAGCTTCAGTTATCTTAATACCAGATACTAAATACCAAATACTTAATACTATTAATAGTGGGGCAACTATTTTTTTCATTTATTTATTTTACTTTAAAATAAGTAACTTTATAACTTGATGAACTTTATAACTTGATGAACTTTATAACTTGATGAACTTTATAACTTGATGAACTTATAAAGTGCCGTAGTATATCATCTTTTTTTAATTTTGAATTATTAATTCCTAATTATTAATTAATTGCCGTTTTTATAGTATAATTTGGCAACAATGAAACCATTATTAGCTTTTAATCTCGACCAAATCCCTTTAGGAAACGGTCTTTCCCTTGGAAACAGTTATAGTTCTACTGGTTTTCTTCTCTCTAAAATCCTTCAATTTTCTCTAACTGCCGCCGGGGTTATTCTCGTTGGTCTTTTGATTTTTGGGGGTATTGCCGTTATAATGAGTGCAGGTAGTGGTGATGCTAAAAAAGCTCAACAAGGTAAATCAGCTGTCACCAATGCTCTAATTGGTTTTGCCATTGTTATTTTGGCTTATACCATTATTCAAATAATAGAAGTTATTACAGGACTTAATATTTTAAACTCTACTCTTTAATTATGGCAATCTTCGGAACAATCCAAAACCCAACCAAATTCAATGGTCCTCAAGGCTTTTTTGATTTTTTAAGTATTATTTTTAAAGTTGCTGGTATTGTTGCTGGTCTCTTTTTTATCATTAAAATTATCACGGCTGGTTTCAGTTATATGTCTGCCAGTGGTGACGAAAAAAAAACCGCAGTTGCTTTTGCTACTATTTGGCAAAGTATTATTGGTTTGGTTATTGTCGCCGGCGCTTTTGTTATAGCTGGTGTTATTGGTAATATTCTTGGTCTCGATTTATTAAATCCAACTTTTTAATCTATGAATAAATTATTAGCTTACAAACTTACTGGTCCAGGCATTCAAACTACCACCGCTACTGCTACTACTGATTTTGAAAAAATCATTAGTGCTATTTTAGGTGTTTTAACCATCATTGCTGTTATTTATTTTGTTATTCAAATTATTCTCTCTGGTTTTAAACTAATTTCCTCTAAAGGTGATCCAAAAGAATTTCAAGCTGCTCAAACCAAATTAATTCACAACTTAATCGGTTTACTTATTGTTGTTGTTGCTTTTGGTGCTACTGCTTTCCTTACTCAATTACTTGGAATTAACAGTATCTTTGATGTTAATAAAAGCATTAATTCACTTAAAATTAATTAAAATATGAAACTAATTAAACCAGTTTTTGCTGCCATCAATAATCCAGTTTTAAAAAACAAAAGCATTGAATCTAATCCAAGTTCTTACATCAACAGTATTATTCAAGTTTTCATTACCCTTTTAATTATTGTCGGTGTTCTTTATTTTGTCATTAATTTTATTCTTTCTGGTTTTCATATGATTTCTTCCCAAGGCGATCCTAAAAAATTTGAAGAAGCCCAAAAAAGTCTTATTTATTCTCTTTTAGGTTTAGTTCTTATTTTTATCGTTTTTGCCATTCTTAAATTAATTGGTCATGTTTTTGGCATTACTGGACTAGAAGGTTTAACCATTAGTTGGCCATCTCTTTAATATTTGCAAATTTACTGCTAAAATCTCTTAAGATTAAAAATTTATTAATTAATTAAAAAACAATATGTTCAAAAATCTAAAAAACAAAATTCAATTTGCCGCAATTGCTGTTCCAATTTATGCTGCTGCTGATAATATCAGCTTACAACCAAAAGATGGTAGTAGTCTTGCTAGTTTAGCTAAACTTACTCCAGGTGGAATAATCTCTGGCGCTATTAGCTTAGTTATCATCTTAGTTGCTCTAGTTTTCTTCTTCATTCTTATCATTGGTGGTCTTAAATGGATTACTTCTGGTGGTGACGAAAAGAAAGTTGGTTTAGCTCGTGCTCAAATTACCAATGCTTTAATTGGTTTAGTCATCGTTTTCGCTGCTTGGGCTATTATGAGTCTTATTGGTGTTGTCTTTGGTATTAATATTTTAGGAGATTTAAAAATTCCTACTTTCAATTAATTTCAATTGAAACTACTAAAACCCCTCTGTCATGGAGGGGTTTTTTCGTTTCTTTAGAGTGAAATTTTAAACGAAGTGATAAAATTTTCCTAAAGACACGATCCCGATTTATCGGGATAACATATAGTATAATTACTTATGAATCTAATCTCAAAAATATTCTTTCCTACTCCAGTTTTTGCTCAATCGCCTTGGTCTGGTACTTGTGTTAAAGATGGTGTGGCCACTATCCAAGGCTTTGGTTGTGTTTTTCAAAACATTGCCCAAGTTATTGTCTATTTTGCTGGAATCGTTTTCTTTTTTATGTTCATCAAAGGTGGTTTTGAATATCTCACTTCTGGCGGCGATCCTAAAAAAACTGCCAAGGCTACTTCAACTCTCACCATGTCTATTGTTGGACTAGTCGGTGTCATTATTTCTTTCTTAATCATCAAATTTATTCAAAATTTTACCAATGTTGATGTCACCAATTTTGTTATTCCACAATAATAAAATGATTAAACGCTTCTTTATTGTTTTATCATTATTAATATTTCTATCAATGTCTCCCTTTTTTCAAGGGGAGATGTCCCGATTAAATCGGGACAGAGGGGTTTTGAATTTTTCTGTTTTTGCCATTTACACTATCGATAGTAATATTTCTTCTTCATCAGCGTCTCCCTCTGCTGTCGCCACTTCGTCCACTACTGCCACTTCCTCCGCCACCGCCAATCAAAGTCCTTGGGATAAGTTTATTAATTTTTTATCTGGTTTTTTTAACAAAACCGATTATTCTATTTCTTCTCGAGAATTAACTGCCATTAACACCGACATGAATGATTATGGCGATTTGTCCGATTCTAATTTTAGTAATAAACATTCTTTTGCCGGTTCTCGTCTTACTTCTGGTAATTCTCAAAAATGTCTTAAGGGTAACGTCATTAAACAAGTCATTTTAGCAACTACTGGCTATCCAGATTCTGAAATTAAACATATCTGCATCGACTCCACTACTAATAAATGCAGTCTTTCTACTGAAAAGAATTCTAATTGCCAATCAATCAAAGTCAGCGATTTAGCTCATTACCTTGTCCAACTTCAAAAACAAATTTATTGCGATGATAATAATAATAAATTAATTGATACTGAATCAAATATTCTTAATAAAATTAACGAAATGTTTACCAAAACTATTCCTACTGAGGAATTATCTTGTTATCAAGCCATTTACCACGATTTTTACATTACTCCCAAAGATAGTGTTGATCTTAAAGAAGAAAATGCTAATAAAATAGGTCGAATTCCTATCCCTGCTCGTAGTCAAGATAAAACCTTAGATATTAAAGCTACCAATAACCAAGTTAATAAATTTTTAACCCCAGCTGATTATTTAGAAAATGAAGGTGGTTCATCAGGTCTTTTTCCTGAAGGTTGGAAAACCGAAACTTCACTCTAACAAATTTTTATCTGTTTTATGCTAAAATTATTCCATAATGGCTATCTCAAACATTCTTAAAAAACTCAATCGCCGCGATACCAAATTTTTGCCTCGTTTTTCTAAGATTTCTAAAGTCATTATTTTTTCCGTTCTTGCCATTTCTACTGTTTTCTTTGTCAAAAACATTCTCGCTGCCGATAATATCATCAAACAAAAACAAGATGCTATTCAAACTGGTAATAACCAAGAAAGTTGGATTAATGAATCTTTAAGCAGTAACTTGGTTAGCACCCAAATTTTAATGGGTGGTACTATTCCTGACAATGTTTTAAATGGTACTGCCACTTCGTATATTCCAAGTGGATTACTTGGTGCTACCAATCAATTAGTTGCTTCTACTTTTAATCAACCAATTTCAGGAATTCAATACCTCGCTCAAGTTAAAGATAATTTTTTAGGTAAACAAACTTATGCTGCTGAAGGGGTTGGTTTTTCTGGTCTTAGCAAAATTTTACCTTTATGGAAAACCTTCAGAAATATAGTTTATTCGCTTTCTGCTATATTTTTTGTAGTTGTTGGCATTATGTTAATGCTTCGAGTCAAAATCAGTCCTCAAGCCGTTGTTTCTGTTCAAAATTCCATTCCAAAAATCATTACTACTTTAATTTTAGTCACTTTTTCTTATGCTATTGCCGGTCTTTGTATCGACTTGTTAAATTTCGTTCTAGCTTTCGTTTTAGCTCTCCTTTTTAATGGTATCGGTAAGGATTTTTCCAAGAATTTGTTTGATTTAAATTTAAGTACAAATGGTTATGATTTTATTCGAAATTTAATTGGAGATAGTCCTTTTAATTTTCAAAATTTAACCAATGCTGGTATGTGGACTCTTACTAGTCTTATTACAAGATTAATTCCTACCATACAAGTTGTTGTTTTAGGTGGCATAATGGGAGCCATTGTTGGCGCCATTATTCCCACCGCTGGTATTACTGCACTTGCCGGAGCTGGTATTGGAATTGTTGTTTTAATTCTCGTCTTAGAAATTATTGTGACTATTAATGTTATTAAATTTCTTTTCGGACTAGTAAAATGCTATGTTTCTATTATTATTCATGTCATCCTTGCTCCTTTAGAAATTGCTCTTGGTGCTTTTCCAAATTCAAAAATGGGTTTTTCTAAATGGATATTAGACATTATTTCCAATATTGCTGTTTTTCCAATTTCTATTCTATTTTTAGTTATTATCAATATAATCATGGATACTGTTAATGGAGGCCTTTGGGTTCCACCCCTACTTGGTCTTGGTGGTTATAGTGCTGTTGGAAATTTTTTACCTGTCTTAATTGGAATATCTGGCATTATGATGCTTGCTAAACTTCCATCTATGATTCCTGAATTTATCTTCCAAATCAAACCATCCCCATGGGGTAAAGCTCTTGGAGAAGAGATGCAAGGTATATCTCGTGGTAACATGGCCGCTTATGGTAAAGCTAAGGGAGTTGAAGTTGCTGGAGCTGGAATAGAAAAAATTGGTGGTAAGCTAAAGAATCCAGATATACAAGCATTTGGAACCAGTTTACGAACAGCAGGTAAAAACGCACCTGCAGCCAGAATCGGAGAAAAATTAATCAAATAAGATTTAACTATTTTTATTCTAATTAATAAAAATAGTTAAATCTTACAGTGAATTACAAACAATAAACCACAAAATCGTCGTTAATATATTAAAAATATATCTTAACGAGAACCTCTTTTTCCTCTATCAATAACTTTATTTCTTTTTTCTTCTCTTTCATTCCAAAGATGGTCAAGATAATCAGATCCAAATTTATTTTTAAGTTCTTTTATTGAAAAACCCAATTCTGTTTTTCCAGCACGAAAATCTGATAATTTTTCTAATATTTTATTTACATCTCCCTCATCACCTACAAATCTAGAAACAGCTAATTGGCTTAAGGCTGATTTTAAAGAATCAGTACTATCATTTCCACCTCTTAAAAGTTTTTCATTATAGGCACTACTTATATTTTTATCATTTAATCTACCTTGCAAAATTCCTTTTGGTCCAATTTGCAAAAATTCATCATCGTTAAATTCTCTTGCTACTGATGCTATTGCCGCCGTCACTATGTTTACTTTCAACCTAGCTGCTTCCCATGGATCCACGTAAAGCAACGATAAATCAATGTTTTTATTTACCCCTTCTAAGTTTCTTGGATTTGTTAAAAATGCCAACAAATCTTCATTAGCTTTATAAACATCTTTATCCCCAACAAATTGAGATGAAACAAATTCATAAACTGAAATACTTTTAGCAATATCCAACCAGAAAAGTTTCAATTTTCCAACTGATCTCATATCTTGAAATGCATCTATTAAAGATTTTTCACCACGAACTATTGCATCAACACTCATGTTTTCTCCATTATCTTCTACATTCAAAAGTGGTTTAGCTAAACTTTCAGGCAAAACTGAAACTAATGTATTTAAACCATGTTTTCTTCCTTTAAAAAGTTCATTTGATTGTTTAAATCTTGTTAATGTTAATTTACCCCAATCGTTAACATACGATGGAAAAAGTGATCCCTCATCCCAACCATTAGCTACAACTCCAACCTTAACAGCTCTACTTTCAGGATCAGTACTAATTTTCCACATATCCATTTCTGTTTCTGCTACATTTCTCTTAACTTTTCCACCCTTAGAACTGTATTTATATTCACCATAATATGGTTTACCTTGACTATCTCTTGGCACCCCATTCCAATTTGACAACATTGACATTTCATAAAAACTCCTTGCCATTTGTACTCCTAAATCAATGTCTGTTTCAGATGATTTTCCTCCATTATGTTTTTCCAACCCTTTCACAAATTTAACTACTCCCTTAAAAAAATCTGATACATTTTCATCATGTATACCTTCCCAATATAAAATATTTTTTGAAAAAATTTCCACCGATTCACCGTTAATTATAACTTTACCATTATAACCATTAAATTTTATACCATCTTCTTCTGCTTTTTTATCAGGATTTCTTCTTTCATTAACTTCAACTATTTGTCCTCTTACCCATATTTGATTTTCATTTAATCTAACTATCCCATCAACCAAGTCTCTTTCTGTTCTACTAGTACTTCCTTGTCTATATGCTTTATCTACATCTACAATTTTTCCTGTATTTTTATCAACATAACCCAAACCATAGGCTCCTGTAGGATAAATTTCTCCATTACTTCCTATTGCATATTTTCCTGAACCCAAGGCGGCTATTCCTCTAAATCCTTCATTAAAGCTTGGATAACGTTTTGCTACTTCTATTAAATTGCTTGGGTGCATCGATTCCATTCTTCCTTGATTTTCCCACATTCTTCCAATTGGTTCCAAATCAGATCCATTTTTCAACCACTCATTACATCCATTAAAGACAGAAGTTGCTCCGTTAATAGAATTAATCAGTTGTAACCATTTATTTCCACCTTTTTCTGAATTGTCTATAGATTCTTCCAACAATTCAATTTCTGCTCCCATTTTTACTATCAATCTGGTTTCATTTTTTTTATTTTGTTCTAGTCTTGCCTTAACTTTATCAACAATTCCCTTGTCTGTTATCAAACCACTATCTAAAAGTGCACTATCTTCAACAATATCTGTTCTACAAGTAGTCTTAGCTTCCAATGTCTTTCCAAAACTACCACACTTATCACATTCAATTTTAATTGTGGCTATTTTTCTTTCATATAATATTAAAGCTTTGTATTCACTCTGATTCATCTCTGCTGATTCAGGAATTTCTACTTCTTTTGTTCTACCTTTTTTACCTTTTTCATTTAATTTATCGTTTAACTCCTGATTTAACACCTCAACTAGTTTTTGTTTTGCTATTGCACTTGCTAAATTTTTATCAGTAAGACTTTCAGAAAGATTGTTTAAAGACGAGTCTACATGGCTCTTTCTTTCCTTTATAAAACCATCAACCATCATTCTTGTTCCTAATGAATCCATCAAAGAATTAGTTCCAAAAGATGATATTTCTGTCCCACTATGAGGTGAAACTTGTCCATCAAGCCACATTGTTATCAAACTGTGTCCTAATTCACCAACGTCAGGTAAAACTTCTTCTTTTAATAAATCATTAGCTAATGCATAGTAACCCAAATTTAAACCTTCATTACCACGGAAATTTCTTTTGTCAGCATCACGTTTATTAGCCTCATATGGATTTACTCTCGCTTCTTCCGTTTCTTGAGTTGGAGTTGGTCGATTTTCTTGTTCAGGCATAAGTTATTATACTTACAATTGTTAATTGTTTCAATTAGTTGGGTTAATTTTTAATTTAATAAATCTTTAAGTTTTTGTTTATCTTGTTTTTTTTCTTCTTCTGAGAGAAAATCTCTCATTTCCAATAAAACTTCTTTTTCTTCTTCTGTTGATTGTATTTGAACTTTCATCACATAAAATCCTAATCCTTTAAATTCATCTGGTAAAAATTCTTCAATCGTTTCTGGATCTAATACTGAAGTTATTAAATCTTTTTTATATTTTTTAAAAAAAAGATTAATTCCTTTAAAAAATGCTTTACCTAAAATTTCCAAATTTTCTTTAGCCGCATTTTTTTGTAAATCAGTACTATTAAAACTTTTAATTATTTCTTCCATTCCTTTAACTGAATTATAATTAGCCTTAAAAACACCCAATATCTCTTGACACACTTTATGTGTTCTTTCATCTCTAATTTCACTAAAAACAATATCATTATCAATTAATTTTTTAGCTATTTCATTAACTATCATTTCATTCATATTAAAAGTATATCCTTTCCATTTTTTTTCCGCAATATGCCCGCCCAACTATCTAACCCAATAAAATCTCCCTTCGTTAAAGGAGATGTCCGAAGGACAGAGGGTTTAAAGTAATAAAGCTCCCTTTCCTCAAGGGGAGCTGTCCCGATTTATCGGGACTGAGGGGTTTTGAATTTAAAACCTCCCTTCTTTAAGGGAGGTCCCGAGCTTGCCGAGGGGGAGGGTTTAATATAAACTTCTTGTTAGATGACATCAAAATCCAACTCTTACCAAGATTGGTTGAAAAAAGGTGTTCCGGCCATTCTTATTCCTGGCCTAATTTTTGCTTCCATTTTTGGCCTTAAAAAGCTCGATAATCTCAAAAATTACTACGACAACGAAACTATTTTTCCTAAAACTGGCCAAATTCAAGACTATCAAGATGGCGACACTTTCAAATTACAAACTGGTCAAACTGTCCGATTAATTGGTATTAATGCCCCTGAACGAGGCAAATCTGGTTACAACGAAGCCACTATAGCTCTAAAACAACTAACCAAAGACCACCAAGTTTGGCTTGAATACGACCGTTATCAAGATGATAAATATGGTCGCCTCCTTGCTTGGGTTTGGATTAACTGCGAAACCGAAAAACCTCAATTTACCCATGCCAATTATATGTATTTAAACGGCAACACCTCCAAAGATTATTTACCTACTCCACCATTAGGTTGCCAACAGGGCACCCTAGTCAATCGAAAAATGGTTGAATATCAACAAGCTGTTCCAATTGAGTATCAAAACCGCGGCCGCCTCAAATACAAACTCTAAAAATAAAGAAAAAATAATGAGTTTAAAGATTTTTTCACGCACAGCATCCGATCCGCCAGCTGGCGGAGAAGGGGTCGAGCATGAAAAAAATTTAAACGAGTTATTATATTATTAATTTAAACTTTATAAACTTTTCACTTTATAACTTGATAAACTTATTCATGTCTTCTGTCCTGCCATCCGCCAGTCTTTCATCACTCGAAAACCATATTCATTCCTATCGTTCGGCCCTCAAATCCACCATGGAGATAACTATCAACTCCCTCACTGCTTCTCATCTTAAAATGAGATCAGTTCTCCATCCCAATGGCTACAAATCCAAAGAAATCGACATGGCTGCCCTAATTTACAGTCTTAACCGTCTCCCTTCTTCAATTTATAAAACTGACAAAATTATTCTTGGTCAAAACCCTCAAGTTTTTGAATCAGCCGGTTTTACCAATGTTCACAGTTGGCGCCAAGTAAAATCCACTAGTCGTCGTCGTGTCGCTCATTTTAATTCCAAAGATAAAATTCTTGCCTATTTCATCGCCTCTATTTCCGATATCGACGATATTGCCAATACTTTAATTGCTTTTCAAAGCGAATGGAATAAATTCCATTATTTAATTCGTCAAAAATACACACTCAATTCTCAATTTAAAAAAG
>Ga0209467_1002560_pt1 | contig 12830 bp, 12 predicted proteins | sample Higcelwee11metaG_FD_187175 | JGI IMG/M metagenome (GOLD analysis project Ga0209467, IMG submission 187175) | Freshwater pond sediment microbial communities from the University of Edinburgh, under environmental carbon perturbations - High... | ecosystem: Environmental > Aquatic > Freshwater >...
GCGCTCTTGGATCGCGCCCAGTACAGCCTCGCGCATGGCCTCATCGCCAGCCTGCCCACCCGCGAGTTCATCACCACCAACTACGACACCTGCTTTGAGCAGGCCTGCGCCGCCGCCGAGTCCCCGGTGAGCGCCTTGCCTCTGGCCTTGCCGCCGCCCGGCGGCCGCTGGCTGTTGAAGCTCCACGGCTGCATCCGGGCGCCAGAGTCCATCGTGCTCACCCGCGACGACTACCTGCGCTACGCCGAGGATCGCGCCGCCCTGCAAGGTGTGGTTCAAGCCCTGCTCATCACCCGGCACCTCTTGTTTGTGGGCTTCTCCCTGGACGACGACAACTTCCACCGCGTCGCCGACTCCGTGCGTCGGGTGTTCGCCAAGGTGACCGACGGCGCCCGCCCGAGCTTTGGCGCCGCGCTCTTGCCCCAAAAGGGCGAGTTCGCCGAGGCGCTGTGGGGCGCGGAGATCGAGTGGCTGTCGATGGGCGACAAGACCCGCCCCGGCGCCGCCGATCTGCGCGCCGCGGGCCGCCGGGTGGAGATCTTCTTGGACCATGTGGCCTGCGTCGCCGCGCGCTCGGCGGATCACCTCCTCGACGCCACCTACGACGGCGCGCTGACCGCGGGCGAGCGCCGCATCCGCGCCCAGCTCGTCCCCCTCATGGAGCTGCTGGAGTCAGACCCCACGCTGAACCAGGGCCCCGTCGGCGAGGCCGTGAACCACCTGCTGAACCGCCTGGGCGATCCCAACGCCCAGCGGCGCCTCGACGGCCTCTAGACCGCCGCCCGCGCCGCGTAGCCCTCCCAGAGATCCTCCCGACCGGCGGCGATGAGCGTCTCCCGGATCTGCTCCGGTCGAGTTGTGTACCAGCCGATGCCGCCGCAGGTCCCGCAGGGGCCCACCTCGTCAAAACGCCCTTGGATATGGGCGAGTCGGCGGCTCGTCGCCACGGCCCCGCCCCACAAGGTGCGGAACGACGACTCATGGAGCGGCCCCAAGTCCAAGTGCCCGGCGAGATCGGCGCAGCACATCATCAGGTGGCCGTCGTGACGAACCACGGGGGTCACCCACAGCCCCGGGCAGGGCTGGCGAGGGCCAGGCGTGACGGCGGTGGACTGCCAAGGCCGGTCCTGCCACACCTTCACATGGACGTGGCCGCGGTCCTCCTCGACGATGTGGTCTCGGGCCGTCGCTTGTTCGTAGAGCAGGTCCGCGGCGAGCTGCCCCGGGCCGCCCGCGCCGACAGAGAGCCGCTTCACCATGATCTCGCTGTAGCCCCGACCGCCGCCGTGACAGCGCAGAAGGTCCGACCAATACTCAACAAACGCGCCGAGCTCGCGGTGGTTGCCCTCCTGCACAACAAACTGGAGCTGCACGTTGAGGCGCACGTCGCCAAACGGCAGCCGAGCCCGGCGCATGATGAGGTGCCGCACGTTGCGCCGCACCCGCGCCAAGGCGTCTTGGCCCTTGACGCGGTGGTAGGTCTCCGGCGTGTGGGCGTCGAGGGTGCAGACAAAGAGGATCGGCAGCTCGGGCCGCCGGGCGTAGACCTCCACCAGCCGGTCCATTCTCGCCGGGGTGAGCACGATGGCGTTGGTGTCTACGCGCAGGTAGCCCACCCGCCCGGCGAGGTGATCCTGAGCCAGGGCGAGCATGTCCTCAAGCTGGGGGTGCAGCGAAGGATCGCCCAACCACTGAAAGATCACATGGTCAAAGCGGCAGTCCTCTTCAGCCAACGACCGTAAAATCTTCTCGTAGCGCCCGAGGTCCATCAGGCCCTTGGGCACGGCGTGAACCTGCGCCCAGCCCTCGTGGTGCGGCGCGCACATCGAGCACGAGAGGTTGCAGCGGTCGGTGGGCTCGATCTGGAGCACCCCGAAGGTGTCAGGCCGGAGGTCCAGAGCGTCTCCTCATGCGGGGGAGCGGTTGCGCCCGGGCGGTCGCTGTGACAGGTTAGCGTGCCGAGGAGGTCCGATGCGCCTGATTCTCTCCTGCGCTGCCCTGGTCGCGCTCACCGCTTGCGCCAACCCCTGCGCCGACATGTGCAAGGAGATCGCCGCCTACGCTGAAGAGTGCGGCTACACCGTGCCCGATGGCGAGCCCCAGGCCTGCATTGAGGCCAGCCCCCGCTCCGCGTTCACCCCTGAAGAGCTCGACGTGTGCCGTGGCGCCGCGGACGATCTCCGCGCGGAGTGGACGTGTGAAGACGTCGGCGACTACTTCGACGAGCCCGCCGCCGAGTGAGCCCAGGTTGAGCCCGCGCGCCGCGTGTCTTGAGGCGATCGGGGGGTCGGCCTGAGGATCCTCGCGAGAGTTCTCACATTCCATGAACCGCGTTATTGACGTGTCCAGAGAGCCCTCGTCCCCAATCTGCGGTACACTGCCTCAGCCCTGATCCGAGGCGAGACCGCGCGAGGCTCTGACGCGAGTTAGAGTGCTGTTCGGCTCGCCTCGCCCCTGGCGAAGAGCAGCAAGAGGTCGCTCGGATGGATTCCCAGGCCCAGCCCCCGCCCACGTTCCAGCCGGAGCTGTTCGGGAAGTATTTCCTGATCGACCGCGTCGCCACGGGCGGCATGGCCGAGATCTTCAAGGCCAAGACGTACTCCACGGCAGGCTTTGAGAAGCTCCAGGTCATCAAGCGCATCCTGGCGCACCTCAGCGACAACGAAGACTTCGTGTCGATGTTTATCGACGAGGCGAAGATCAGCGTCTCCTTGCAGCACGCGAACCTCGTCCAGATCTACGACTTCGGCAAGATCCGCGACAACTACTACATCGCGATGGAGCTGGTCGAAGGCAAAGACGTCAAGCAGATCCTCCGCAAGCTCGCCCAGAAGCGCAAGCTGCTCCCTGAGGAGTTCGCGATCTTCATCGCGCACGAGGTCTGCAAGGGGCTGGACTACGCCCACAAGAAGACGAACCTGCAGGGTGAGCCCCTGGGCATCATCCACCGCGACATGTCGCCGTCCAACGTGCTCGTGTCGTACTCCGGTGAGGTGAAGATCGCCGACTTTGGCATCGCCAAGGCCGAGATGTCCACCTACAACACCAAAGACGGCGTGCTCAAGGGCAAGTTTGAGTACATGAGCCCCGAGCAGGCGCGCGGGGAGGACGTCACCCAGCAGTCCGACATCTTCTCCGTCGGCATCATCCTCTACGAGATGTTGACCGGCCGGCGCCTGTTCAAGACTGAGAACGAGATCAAGACCTTAGAGAAGATCAAGGCCGTCTCGATCCGCCCGCCCTCGTCGATGAACCCCAACATCCCCCAGCGCCTCGATGAGCTGGTGATGAAGGCGCTCTCGAAGGACTGCACGAGCCGCTACGCGGATGCCCGTGAGCTGCAACAAGACCTGCTGGAGTACATGTACCCCAGCACCCCCACGGCGATTCAGCGCAGCCTCGCCCTGTTCATGGACCAGCTCTTCGCTGATGACATCTTGGGCGAGCGTGGTCGGCTTGAAGAGGGCTCCAAGATCACCAAGGCCCTCTACCTCCAGCAGCAAGAGCGTGAGGCCACCCGCCCGCCGCCGCCCGCGCCCGGAGAGTGGGAGGAGGGCCCCTCATCAAGCGCCTCGCTGAACCCGCCGCCGCGCCGCTGGCCGCTGTTCGCGATGACGGCCTTGTCCTTGGCCCTGTTTATGGGCCTCGGCTTCGCGATCTGGAAGCTCATGCAGCCGCCGCCCGAGCCTCAGGTGATCGAGGTGAAGGTGAGCCCCACCACCGGGGCGTTGGTCTTACGCACCCAGGTCCCGGCGCGCTTCTTCTACGACGGTGAGCTGCTCGGCGAAGGCAAGACGGTCGTGGAGCGTGGTGATCTCAAGCCCGGCGAGCACAAGCTGCGCGTCGAGGCCGATGGCCACGAGCCCTACGAGGAGCCCGTCACCGTCGCCGCGGGCGAGAAGCTGATCATCCCGATCAAGCTCACCCCCGTCGCCGCCGTCACGCCCGACAAAGACGACAACACCCCCCGGGCCTACGCCTCCATCGTCTTTGAGTCCGATCCCAAAGGCGCCACGGTGAGCGTGGATGGCCGCGAGCTTGGCCAGACGCCGTACACCTGGGAGAAGGCCGTCGTCGGCCGCGACTACCGCGTGCGCCTGCGCCTCAACGGCTACGACGACTCCAGCTTCAGCGCCGAGGCCCCCGATCAGGCCGGTGAGAGCCGCATCTTCACCCGCAAGCTCAGCGTCAAGACCGCGGGCAGCTCCCCCCCCGCGGGCGGCACCACCTCCCCCACCGCCGCCGCGCCGGGCAAGGTGAGCGTGTCGTTGGCGGCGTCAAACCGCTGGGGCGAGGTCTACATCGACGGCAAGAAGGTGGGGACAACCCCGCTCTTCAACTACTCCTTGCCCGCGGGCCCCCACAAGATCGAGGTCAAGAACGCCGAGATCGGCCTCGACAAGAGCGAGACGGTCACGATCGTGGGCAACGAGACGAAGCGGGTGATCATCACCCTCGACTAAGCCGCGCCGCCCGGCCTAGGGCAGCGGCCCGAGGATGATCACGCCGTTGTCTTCAGGCTCGCCCCGGGTGAGCAGCACCGCCGTGGCCGCGCCGCCGCCAGCGACGATGGCGCCAACCCCCGTCCACAGCCACCACCGGCTGTTGTCGGACTCGATGTACTGAATCTGAAGCTCCTCGTTGGGATCGAGGAGGAGCTGGGTGAGCACGGCGTTGGTGTCGAGGTCCAGGGGCGCGATGTCGATGCTCACGCGGTCGGGGCGCAGGTCACCGGCCTCGTTGACGTAGCTGGTGAGGCTGGGGATGAGATCGACCATGGCGGCGACGGGATCGTCTCCGGCGTCGGCGACGAGCGCCTTGGAGAAGCTCTTCGTGCGCGGCGAGTAGAGCTGAACGGCCACCTTCTCGCCGCCGATCTCCCCGGCGAGGAGCACGAGGGTGGAGTCGGCGTGCTCACCGATGGAGCGGTAGAGCGGCTCGATCTGCGCCGAGCGGGAGAGTGAGGTGTCGCCGGGCACCCCCAAGGCCACCTGGGCCACGGGCACGGTGATGTCCAGCGTCTCCCCGGCCTTGAGCTCCACCGCGGTGTAGCTGCGGCGGCCCCCTTCAGCGATGGCGAAGATGTGGTGGGTGCCCGCGGGCAGGCGCTCGGCGGAGAGCGGCCCAACGCCCAGCGGCCGACCATCGACGGTGATGCTCACGGGCACGCTGGTGTCGGCGCCGTTGAGGTTGAGCGTGCCGACACCGGCGTCGAGCACCTCTTTACGCACCCCGTCAAAGAGCGCGATGACCGGCGGCGGGTAGCTGATGGGATCAAGCTCACGGCCTGGGTCGAGGATCACGACCTCACGATAGGCCCCGCGGGCGGCGTCCTCTTCGCCCATGGCGTAGTGCGCGATGCCCAACAGCAGGTAAGCCTCGATGAGCTCCGTGGTGCGTCCGGTCGCGGCGATGCCCTCCCGCAGATCCACCGTGGCGCGCTGCAAGAGCGGGATCGCCTGATCGGGCTGGGCGCGCTCGTAGAGCACGCGGCCCTCCTCAAGCTTCACCTTGCCGTCGCGGAGCGCCATGTCGGCGATGATCAGCTCCTCGCGGCCCTTGACGCGGGCGCTCACACGCTGGGGCTCTACCCAAGTGAGCGCCCCGCCGCGCTCAATGGCCTCGCCGATGGACACGGCGGCGGCCTCTCCGGCGGTGGCGTCGAGGCCCTCCACATGAACGCCGACGACCGCGACTTCAGGGAGCTTTGCCGCGAGCGCCACCTGGCTGAGAGAGAGCGTCAGGGCGGAGAGCAGGATAGGCATCGGGGGTCCTTCACGCGCGTTTCTCGCCAAGCATAGCACCGAGAGGGCGAAGCCTTGACCTTCCTCACGCTCCTCGTCGCCCTCGCCCTCTCTCCGATGGCCCAGGCGACGTCCGCTGACGCCGACCGGCTCCTGCGCGCCGAGCGTGTGGGCGAGGCCTTGGAGGAGGCGCGGCGCTCTGTGGCCGCCGACCCTACGGATGTCGTCGCCCATGAGATCGTCATCGACGTGCTGCTCAACTTTGGCCTCGGCGCCGAGTCCGAGGCGCTGTACAAAGACTGGCTCAAGGGGCGCGAGAACGACGCCTTGGCCTGGTACCTCTTGGGCCGTGCCACCCTCGACGCCAACCTCGCCCGGGCGGCGTACCTGCGCTCGGCGGAGATCGCCCCCCGCTACGGGCGGGCGCACATGGGCCTCGCCTCGGTGCATCGCGCCCGCGGTGAGCTGGATCAGGCCGAGCGCGCCTACCGCCTCGCCCTCAAGCTCGACCCCAACCTGCCCGAGGCGTGGATCGGCCTGGGGGCGGTCTGCATCGCCCAAGAGCGGCCGGATGAGGCGGTGAAGGTGGCCGAGGCGGCGATCAAGGCCGTGCCCGGCGACCCCGAGGCCTACCTCGCCTTGTCCGAGCTTCGCCCCGAGCGCGCTGTGGAGATCCTCACCCAAGCCAGCCAGAAGGTGACCACCGACCCGCGGATCTACGCCTCTTTGGCCCAAGAGCTGATGCGGGACGGGCGCTACGCCGAGGCCCGCGCCCATGTGGAGCGCGCGGTGATCCTCGTGCCGGCCTCGCCCCAGATAAACCTCTTGGCGATGCAGGTGAAGGAGCTGGAGTCGGGCGCGCTCACCTGGACCGGCGCCGAGCGCCTCGCCCGCGCCCGGGCCCTGGCCAACGAGGCCCCGGTGGCCGCCTTGGTCGAGCTCGACGTCTTGGCCAAAGACTTCCCGAACTCCGCGCTCGTGGCCTTGGCCCAAGGACACGTCAAGAGCGCGCGGGGGGATCTCGCCGGGGCGGAGGCCGCCTTGGGCCGGGCCTTACGGCTCGCGCCCGACTCCCCCGACGCCCAGGCCGCGATGGGGCTTCTGTGGTTGGGGCGAAACCAGGCGCGTGAGGCGAAGCCCTTGCTGGAGGCCGCCTGGGCCCGGCGCCCCCAAGACGCCTCCTTGGGCATCTCCGTGGGCATGGCCCGCTTGGGCACTGAAGGCTCGGAGTCCGCGCTCACGACGCTCTACGAGGTCGCCCGGCGCAGCCCCGCCGACCCCCGGCCGATCATGGCCATCGTCTCGGTCTACAGCCAGCTCGGCCAGACCCAAGCCGCCTACAACGTGCTCGCCGAGGCCACCAAGCGGCTGCCCCACCCCACCCTGCTCGTCGCCCAGGCCGCCGCCGCGAAGGACCTCGGGCGGCTCGCTGAAGCCGTCGCGCTCTTGCGCCGGGTGTATGGCATCACCGGCGAGGCCCGCTACGAGCGCCTCGCGAACGAGCTTGAGGCGAAGATCCCCTGATGTCTTGGAGACTCCCGCATGGCCCAGCGTGAGGGCTCGATCCTCTGCCCCTCTTGCCGCAAGCTCATTCACGTCTCGGAGACGAGCTGCCCCTACTGCGGCGCCGTGGCCCCGGGCCTCGTGCGGGCGCCGCGTAGCCTCGATGGGGTGATCGGCCCCGACGCCGACACCTCGGCGTGGCTCGTCGGCGCCTGCGCGGCGATGTACCTGCTCAGCCTCGTGCTCGACCCCAGCGCGGTCATGCGCTCCTTGCAGAACTTCTCGTTGTACACGGCGTTTGCGCCCTCCACCGCCATCCTCTACACCCTGGGCATGACCGGCGGCATCGCCATCATCTTCGGCGGCTGGTGGACCGTGCTCACCTCCAGCTTCTTGCACGCGAGCCTCGTGCACGTCGCCTTCGAGCTGATGTGGACCCGGAGCCTCGGCCAGATGGTCTCCACTTGGTTCGGCCCAGCGCGGCTGTTGGTCATCTGGTTCGTGAGCGGCGTGGTGGGCCACGTCCTGTACAACCTCCTGAGCGATCAGCCGATGGTCGGCTCGGACGCCAACATCTGCGGCCTGTTGGGCGCCTTGCTCGCCTTCGGGCGTCGCGCGGGCGGCAGCTTCGGCGCTGACCTGATGAAGCGGATGACCGTGATCACCGCGATCTTCTTGGGTTTGCCCCTGCTCTTTGGCGCCTCGCTCAACACCGCCGACCTCGGCGGCCTCGTCGCCGGGGCCGTGCTCGGCAGCGTGATGCCCGTGGCCGACCAGGCCCGGGAGACCCGCGTCGCGCAGCTCACGGCCCTGGTCTTCATCGGGCTCACCGTGCTGGGCTTCGTCGCCTCGGCGATACGGCTGGGGCCGATGATGTTGGGCGGGCCTTGACTCACCCACGGCGGTCTCTGCGGAGCGGGCCTCCTTCGGGCTACGCTGGGCGTATGTTCACCGCCGCGCTGCTGCTGCTGCTCCTCGCCCCCGCCGCCTTCGCCCAAGACGCGGACACCGGAGACGCCGGGCCCGGCCTGCCGACGCGGCCCCTGCACGGCGCGGACAGCGACGAGGACACCTGGCCCGACTCGGTGGACTGCGCCATCGACGATCCAACGGTCTTCCCGGGCTCCTTGGAGCTGTGCAACGGGCTGGATGATGACTGCGACGGCGTCATCGACAACATCCCCGAGACCTGCGACGGCCTAGACAACGACTGCGACGGTGAGGTCGACGAGGCCGAGGAGTGCCGGTCTTGCGGAGGGGAGCCCGCCCTCGACACCGGGGCCGCCGCGCTCCTGTTTCCGCTGTGGTGGAGACGCCGTCGGAGGATGACCCTCGACAACCCCTGAACATCTGTTTAAATCGTCAAGACGTTCAGGCTGATCCCCCCTCCCGCTCCGGCCCTCCTCATGCTCGTCCTCGGGATCGATCCCGGCTCCGTTCACACGGGCTACGCCTTGGTGGACCGAGATCGTGGGCGTTACCTCCTGCGCTCGGCGGGGGCGATTCACACGAACACCAAAGCCGACATCCCCAGCCGCCTGCTCACGATCTTTCAGGGCCTCCAGAGCTTACTCACTCTGCACCAGCCTCAAGTGGTGTCGATCGAGGCGATCTTTCGGCACAAGTCCTCGGAGTCCGCGCTGCGGCTGGGCCAAGCCCGGGGGGTGGCGCTCCTCGCCGCGGCCCAGGCCGGGGTGCCTGTCTTTGAGTACAACAACATGACGGTGAAGAAGTCGGTGACGGGCTCGGGCAGCGCCGACAAGGTGCAGCTCGCGCGCATGGTGCGGCTGCTCGTCGGCGCCGACGAGTCCCTCACCGCGGATGCCACCGACGCCATCGGCATCGCCATCACGCACCTCGCCCACGCCAAACACCACGCCATCGTTCGGAGCCTCACATGATCGCGCGCCTCGCCGGAGACGTCGTCGAGCGCCTGCCCGGCGCCGTCGTGATGGACGTTCGAGGGGTTGGGTACCTCGTGCATGTCGGGCCGCGCCTCGTCGGAGAGCTCTCCGACGGCGCGGCGGCCACGCTCTACATCTCCACCCAGGTCAGCGAAGACAGCATCCGCCTGTTCGGCTTTGGCCGGGCGGCGGAGCGCCAGTGTTTTGAGCTGCTCACCACCATGCCCCGGGTGGGCCCCAAGCTCTCCCAGGCGCTCGTGGATCACCTGGGCTTGGAGGGCCTCGCCGCCGCCATCGACGCTGAAGACACCCGCGCCTTGGCCGCCGCGCCGGGGGTGGGCAAAAAGACGGCGGAGCGCCTGGTCTTGGAGCTTCGGGGCAAGATCCCCGTCGAGTTCCGCGCCGCCGCCGCCACAGCCGCCGCCGACGCCGAGGCCCCGCCCAAAACCAAAGATCACGACACCCTCGTGCTGGCCTTGGCCCAGCTCGGCTACCGCAAGTCGGAGATCGACCAAGCCCTCGCCGGCCTCGCCGCGCGGGGCCTCGACGGCGCGGACGTGCCCACCCGCCTCTCCCACTCCCTCAAGATCCTCTCGGGGGGCTGAGCCATGACGACACGACTCGTAGACGCCGCGCCCAAAGATCCCATCGATCCGGCGCTTCGCCCCAAGAACCTCGATGAGTACGTCGGCCAAGAGCGCATCAAGGCCAACCTCAAGGTGTACATCCGCGCGGCGATTCAGCGCGGCGAGGCCTTGGACCACGTCATCTTCGCCGGGCCGCCGGGCCTGGGCAAGACGTCTTTGGCCTACATCATGGGCGAAGAGCTCGGCGTGGAGGTCAAGACAGCCTCGGGGCCGACGATTGAGCGCGGGGGCGATCTCGCGGCCCTGCTCAACAACCTCGAAGACCGCCAGATCCTGTTCATCGACGAGATTCACCGCCTCAACCGCGCTGTGGAGGAGGTGCTCTACCCGGCGATGGAGGACTACGAGATCGACGTGCTCATCGGCTCGGGGCCCGGCGCGCAGTCGGTGAAGCTGCCGCTCAAACGGTTCACGCTCATCGGGGCCACCACCCGCACGGGCCTGCTCAGCTCGCCGCTGCGGGCGCGGTTCGGCATCCAGTGCAGCATGGACTTTTACACCCCCGCCGAGCTTGAGCTGATCCTCGTGCGCTCGGCCCAGCGCCTCGGCGTGGAGATGACCGGCGAAGGCGCCCGGGAGCTCGCGGGGCGCTGCCGAGGCACGCCGCGCGTGGCCAACCGCCTGCTCAAGCGGGTGCGTGACTTCGCCCAGGTCGAGGGCAAAGGGGTGATCGACCTCCCCCTCACCCAGTCCGCCTTGGAGCGCCTGCAGGTAGACCGCTTCGGCCTCGACGGCATGGACATCCGCATCCTGCGCACCATCGTCGAGAAGTTTGACGGCGGGCCCGTGGGCCTCACCAACCTCGCCGCCGCCATCGGCGAGGAGCCCGACACCATCGAGGAGGTCTACGAGCCGTTCCTGATTCAGCACGGCTTCTTGCAGCGCACGAGCCGCGGGCGCGTCGTGGGTCGTCTGGGATATGAGCACCTGGGCCTCACCTTCCGCCCCGTCGCCAAAGAAAAAGAGCAAGAGGAGCTGTTCTGAGATGAAGTGGTCGCCTCTTTTGGCCTCTCTCTTGGCTGTGGGCTGCGGGCCCAAGACGCTGTTGCCGACGACGACGCTCTCGTTGGGCGAGGCGTCGATCACCGTCGAGGTCGCCGACACGCCGAGCGAACGACACAACGGGCTCATGTTCCGCGAGGCCATCGGCGCCGACGCCGGGATGCTCTTTGTGTACCCCGATCCCCAGCCACGCTCGTTCTGGATGGAGAACACCACCATCCCGCTCTCCATCGCTTACCTCGACGCCCAGGGCGTGATCCTCAACATCGAGGACATGCGCCCCCTCACCCGAGACGGCGTGCGCTCCTCTGGCCCGGCGCTCTACGCCTTAGAGATGAACCGCGGCTGGTTTGAGTCCAACCAGATCAAGCCCGGTCAGACCGTGGCGGGGCTGCCCGGCCCCAGCAAAGAATAGGACGCCGACGTCCCTTCACAGGGCTACACTGGCCAACGGATGCGCCTAAACCCGCCCCAGCAGACGCTAAACGCGCCCGTCGTCGCCGAGGGCGTGGGCCTTCACACGGGCGTGTGGTGTAAGGCGCGCGCGCTCCCGGCGCCGCCCCACCACGGCGTTCGTTTTGTGCGGGTGGACCTCCCCGGCGCGCCGGAGCTCCCCGCGTCGGTGAGCCATGTGCGCTCCACCGTCTTGGCCACCACCTTGGGCGAGGGGGAGGCCTCGGTGAGCACCGTCGAGCACCTGCTCGCGACGCTCTACGCCTTGGGCGTCGACAACGCCCGGATCGAGGTCGAGGGCCCAGAGCTCCCGGTGCTCGACGGCTCGGCCGGTGTGTGGACCGAGCGTGTGCTGGCCGCCGGGGTCGTGCCCCAAGACGCCGAGGTCGCCGTCCTGCGCCTCACCCGGCCCCTCTCGCTCTCCGATGGGGATCGCCAGGTGATCCTGCGGCCCTGCGAGGACGGCCTGCGCCTGCAGGTCACCGTCAACTTTGACCACCCGACCATCGGCGAGCAGCGTGTGCAGCTCGCCGTGAGCCCCGAGAGCTTCTTGGCCGAGCTCGCCTGGGCGCGCACCTTCGGGTTCTTGGAGGAGGTCGAGCGGATCCGCGCGGCGGGGCTCGCCCGAGGGGGCAGCCTCGAGAACGCCGTCGTCTTCTGCCGGGAGCGCGGCGTGCTCAACCCCGAGGGCCTACGCGCCGCCGACGAGCCCGTGCGCCACAAAGCCTTGGACCTGCTGGGCGATCTGAGCCTGCTCGGCGCGCGGCTCTACGCTGAGGTGGAGGTGCGCCGTCCGGGCCACGGCATGACCTTACAGGCCGTGCGCGCGCTGCTGAATGAGGCGGCGACACGGTCCTGAAGAGGCTGGCCTGAAGTGGCGGCCCTGAAGCGAGTGACCCCGCCAGGGGGACTGGCGGGGTCATCATGCCGAGAAGGTTTACTTCTTCGGGCCCGGCTTCGGGCGGGGGGACGGACGCCAACGCATAAGACCTCCAGCGGTTGATGAGTTTTTCTGGGGAGCACCAGGAACAGAGTCAGCATGGTCTTGACTTTGCCCTCTGTCAAGCGTCCCCCCCTCTCAAATCTCACGTTCTTACGATCCTTCCCGGCCCAAGGCGGCGCCGGGGGCGAGCGACCGGAGTTAAGACGACGCCGATGAGCCTCCGCGCCGCCCGCTGCTCCGACGGTGACACCCCGACCCTGCCTCCAGGGCCGCCCTTTGAGGCGCAGGCGCTCACCCCGTGGATCGGCCGATCCTTCACCCTGCCCTGCGGAGATCCCCGCCTGCCAGAGGTCTGCGCCGGGGGGCCCGCGCCGTCCCCAGCCCTTGAGAACCTCGTCGGCCTCACCCGGGCCTGGGCCGAGCATCCCGAGTGGCTCAGCTTCATGGACCCCGACGCGCCCAACCACGAGGCCAAGCTCCTGGAGCGCGCCCTCTACCTGCGCCGCTGGGCGCCGTGGCTGCCCCCGACGGGCCGGGCCCTGGACCTCGGCGCCGGGGTGGGCCGCTTCACCCACCTCTGGCTCGATCGTGGCCAAGAGGTGCTCGCTGTGGAGGCCGACAGGCGCAGTCTTGA
>Ga0209467_1002561_pt1 | contig 12826 bp, 17 predicted proteins | sample Higcelwee11metaG_FD_187175 | JGI IMG/M metagenome (GOLD analysis project Ga0209467, IMG submission 187175) | Freshwater pond sediment microbial communities from the University of Edinburgh, under environmental carbon perturbations - High... | ecosystem: Environmental > Aquatic > Freshwater >...
ATTATTCGAACCTATTGGAAACATTCCTCCTGTGGAACTTGAAAAAACGTATTATACTGATCTACATAGTCTGCCCGTAGCGGCGGGACTCACGTAAAATGGCCTCCGGTGAACCCGGGGCGGTTCATAGAGCCAAAGATTGAAAGTACACCAAAGACAACAGAAATGACTTTCCCTATGAGGGTTATAGTATCTATCGTTTTTATTTTACTTTCATTATGGTTTTCGTTACTCATTATTGATACCCTGACTTCTGAAATTTATATTTCATTGAATAGAAAGGAAGTTAGCGCCAATATTACACAGAAAATAACCACTCACGGTAAAGATGGATATAAATATTTCATAGAGTACGCTTTCGAATTTAATCATCGAAGTTACTCAAGAAAATCATTATTTCAACTAGTTAATAAAAAATCAAAGGTATCAAGAATTGAGTATGAATCATATGAAATAGGAAATACAGTTTTAGTATCATTTGCTGGAGACAATCCAAATTACAACCGACTAAAAGATGATGTAAGCATTTATAATAATTTCTTTTTCTATATTATTGGAATAATACTATTTGGCGCAATTGGGATCAATGAGACTAAAATTATGATACAGAAAACAATGAAAACGACATCTACTTCCACCTGAAATTGCAATTGTCACGATGTAGTAGAGAATATTCGAAAAGAGAAGAGAGGTATAGTTCGCTTGGCTAAAGAAGGCGCTGCTATTCACGTTTAGAGTTAAGAGTATGTTGATCTGACTATTCGGTTCGAGGGGTAAAATGAATAGGCGAGTTTTGTGTATACTTATGTGCATATTGATGTTCAGTTCGTATCTATCTGCAGGCACACAATTTGTTGTAATTAGGAAAATATGGAGTAAAATAATGATCAAATAATTTGTATCGATTAGCATAGAAATGCATTATATACGAAATGATTATACGGAGTATTCAATGAGAATATTAAGTCAAATTATGTTGTTTTCAGTTATTTGTATTATGTCTTGTACTACTACAAATAACAGCCAAATACATAAAAATAATGTATTTCCAATTACCGTTTTATCAGGAGAAGCAACTCTCCAGCTTACTTGTTACGAGAATAATGATAATTCGATAGAATCAATGACGTACTTCTTTGCCGACAGTAATGCAAAAACCAGAATGGATGTGTATAACAAAGAACAACAATTGAATAATATATTAATACAAAAAGAGAGTATTATTGAAACAAAAAGAACGGGAGAGGCGTTTTATTATCCCGTAGATGCGAATCAGACTGTTACGGTGTATATTACGCCTACCAGTGAATCCGCTGTAATTGAATGTTCCTCTGTAGAATATACAATCATTAACAAGGATGTTGGGGTATTATTGGTTTTCAGATATAATAAATAAACAAATAATACAGATAAATATCTCGGCTTGATGTAGATGTCAGGCAGGCACCTTCGGGCCTCGAAGATCAAAAAGTACCGATTTACTATTCTTAACAAGAATACTATTGTAAGTACGTCAGTAATCCGCCAACAAAGATGAGATAGAAGTGAGTATATTCGATAAGTATATCAATGAAAACACAATAACATCTGAGACTGATCTTAAAAGATTATTCTGGCGGATAGCGAAAAAAATACATCCTGATGTTACAAGTCTTGATTGTAATAATGATAAGTTCATACAATTAAAACAAGATTACGACCAAGCATGTAATAAAATAATTGACCATGCCGTTGGGCAATGTGAAAATATTGGTAGAAAGGATTGCATAAATCTATTTGTCGATGTAATGGCTTCTAACTTTCCTATTGATAAAAACATAAACAATAAGATTTACTCACAAAGAATTGAACGCTTGAATAAATGGTTAAACAGCATTAATCCAAACAGCAGAGATCTATTTAAAAAGTTTGAAAGGGAAATGTATCAGCTGAAAGGTAGTACGGTTATTTCAAATCATTTATTCAATGTTGTGAAATTATACTTATATAGATATTGTGACTATACATATTTACCAAATAAAAATAATAAAAACTACTTAACCAAGGAATATGAGTTAATGTATGAAATATGCAGTTCGAGACATATGTATGCAAGTATACAATTCGTAAATTGGCTCGTTGAAGATATTATTGACCCTGATCGTGTCAAGAAAGGCGTTCCAAATAATTGATTAACTTGGAAGGTTGATAAAATGTATAGATCCGTCCTATTTGATTTAGATGGCACTTTGACCGATTCTGGTCCTGGGATAACAAAAGGCGTTCAATATGCACTCAGAAAATTCAATATAGACGTAGAAGATATTACAACTCTGCGGACATTTGTTGGTCCGCCATTAACGGATTCCTTCATGCAGTATTATCACTTAACTCTTGAACAGGCAAATACTGCTTTAGGGTACTATCGGGAGTACTATTCCGAGATAGGGATATTTGAAAATGAATTATATATCGGAGTTAATGAGTTACTACGCGAATTGCAACATGCAGGTATTAGTTTATATATAGCCACGTCAAAACCAACCGTGTATGCAAAGAAGGTTTGCGATTATTTTGATATTTCTAAGTATTTCATATACATTCAAGGAAGTGAGATCAATGAAAGCCTTTCAAATAAAACAGCAATTATTAAGCTGGTCATGGAAAAGTATGCATTAGAAAAAGAATACACTGTAATGGTTGGAGATCGTGAGCATGATGTAATAGGCGCAAGGAATAACAGTATCAATTGTATTGGCGTGGGATATGGGTATGGTTCAAAAGAAGAGCTGATAAGCAGTGAAGTGTCTATGTATGTTAAGAACATAGATGGATTAAAGGAAGTATTATTAGGAAAAAATGCTTAACAACTGCTATACAGGTTTAGCAAATAGTGGTCGGACCTTTCGGCCCGAAGAAGAAAGATTATAAAGGTTTGTATGTTACATATCAGACAGGCAACGAATACAGAGATTAATGAGTTATTAATGATTTATATCGATAAAGTAAAATGGCTTCGGTTGCACAATACTCCCATGTGGGATGAATCGCAATTTACAATAGAAAATATTCATAGTAAGTATGAGAGTCCTGTATTCTATATCGGTAGTACAAATGGTACTATTATTGGAGGATTTATATTAATAGAATACGATAGAGTATATTGGCCTGATAGAATACATGACAATGCGTATTATTTTCATAAGTTCGTTATACGGAATGAGTACTGTGGTAAAGGATATGCGGATGAAATCCTTCAATGGGTTATTCAATACGGTCAGGCGCATAATAAAGAGTATATAAGATTGGATTATGACGGTAATAGAAAATATATACGTGATTTATATACACGAAACGGCTTTGTACCCGTTGAAACAATACAGAATGAGAAAGTAGCTAGATTAATAAAAGCTGAATATGTAATTAGGCATGCGTAATGTTTTTATGAAGCCAAGAAAAATCGTTTCAATAGGATAAATCTGCGAGCGGCGTATGTGAATTGAACTAATTGCATTAATAGTTGGAGGTTATCAATGGAAAATAAACTTGAGTTATTATTACCTACTTTAAAAACTTTACCCGATGTCATTGAAAGTTATATTTCAAATATCCCAACGGATATACTTGATAATAAACGAAATGACAATGCATGGACTGTAAGAGAGCATATTTACCATATCGCAAGTATACAAGAAATGTTGCTTAATCGGATTAATATCATTAATGAAACAGTAAATCCAAAAATAGAGCCATTTTTTCCCGATAAACAAATTAAGTTATCCGGCATTTATCTCTCAATACGTGATGCTTTCAATGTATATAAAACATTCAGAGATAAACAGGTTGCTGTACTACAAACCTTAACGCCGAATGATTATAACAAGCAAGCAAGGCATGGTGAATACATTCAGTATAATATTCCGGTTATAGTTAATCATATGATATTCCATGAATACTGGCATATGTATAGAATCGAAGAAATATGGTTAACTAAAGACGAGTATTTTCAATAATTTGAGTAAATAATAACAGCTGCATTCTTGCTCGTCTTCGGTGCGCGATGATACTTTATAAAGGAATAATATAAATGGCCGCATTACGCTATGTTCTATGGGATTTTGATGGCACTTTAGCATATCGAGACGGGATGTGGACGGATGCGTTATTGTCGGTTCTGGCCAATAATCGATATACCCACATTACAAAAGAAGAGATCAGGCCATTGTTAAACATTGGTTTCTCATGGCATTCACCTGATACACCGCATGAGGCGTTCTTCTCGGGGAAGTCGTGGTGGGAATATTATGAAGAGTATTTTCAGGAAATATATGAAACGTTTGGTATAGATAAAGAAATCGCAGAGAAAATATCAAAAGAAGTTAGAGAAGAGTATTTGGATATCAAAAAATGGCATTTGTATCCAGATACAGTTAATGCATTAGAAGGGATAGCTACAAATGGATATATCAATATAATCGTATCAAACCATGTTCCGGAATTAATCGAGATAGTACATAAGCTGGGTATTGGTAATTATTTCCATAAGGTTTATAGCTCGGCTGATATTGGATTTGAGAAACCTAATAAGGAGTTTTTTAATCATATTATTCATGATCTAGATATTGATCGAAACGCTTGCGTATTGATTGGTGATAGTTATGACGCTGATATCGCTGGGGCAATTAGGTCAAAGATAAAACCGATTCTTGTGAGAAAAGAAAATACAAAAAACTATAAATGGTATTGTGCGGATCTTGATAGCATCATCGATATGATCAATACCATATTATGTAATACAATATAGAGTATACGATATCAATCAAGCCATAAGATTGCTTTACCTGGCTCTCATTGGAGTCGCAGATGGAAAAGATTACATTTCGCGCTAAACCATACATCGTATCAATGCACTCAATCCAGGTTATTGTTAGCGGGGAATTGATTTTCCCCATTAGACAGAGCATGAACAATTCAAGTGAGGGGAACTATGGCCTTTCCGATACAAAATGCGTCGATCGTTTTGTTGATTTTCTCATGCGGGTTTTTTGCATTAATGGTCGGTATTTCCAATTTGTTTATTTTGCAGAGAACCCGGATTAACACGCTAAGTGCATTGACGTACATAACTTTTGGAAGTTTCCAGATGCTATTCGCTCTTTCAAACAGCGTCGTAACGGCGCGTTTGTCCCGAACCGTAAATCTGATCTCGCTAATATTGTTAATTCTTTATGTTTACTTTTCAAGCAGGTTTTTCAGAAGACTCTTTCGCGTCGAGTGCGATAATAAAAGTAAAATATCTCGTTATTATTCGATCGGATTGATTGTTTTCTGTATGGTTATAACTCTGTTGAAGTCTCGCTTTGAAAACGATGAGTTTCTTGCTGGGCAGGGCGGAATATTGCCATCAGCCAATTTGTTATGGTTTCTGGTTCTGCTCTTAAGCTTTGTATATGTAGTTTTTGTTCTTTGGGATCTTCGAATTCTACTTGCTCCTGAATTCACGGCTGAAGGATTCCCCGCAAAGGTATTTTATTGGTTGTCTGTGATAGGCGTGATTGTTATAGCAGTTAATTCAGTGATATTCATTTTCGGCCAAAAAAGCGGAAACAAAGCGCTACTGTATTCATTGTTATATTATAATGCCGTTTTCATCTTCATGTTCGTGTGTAGTATACGTTGTCCTGGTTTATTTAATCTCGTAAATGCTAAAATCGCTCGGGGAAAATATAGTAATTCAAAAATCCATGGCATAGACGTTGATCAGGTTATCATAAAGCTTCGCAAACTGATGGATGAAGGAACAATCTACTTGGACGAGCGTCTTTCGTTGCAAAAACTCGGTAATATGCTCGGACTCAATTCCCATCAACTATCAGAAATACTTAACAATGAACTTCAAGTGAACTACAATTCATTTATCAATTCTTATAGGATTAATTCTGCGAAAGAAATGCTCGTCACTCACCGTGACTGGACGATCCTGGATATAGCACTAAGCTGCGGGTTTAATTCGAAAACTACGTTTAATAAGGTATTTGCTTCTTTGGTCGCAATGACCCCATCGGAATATCGTAGCCGCAATTGAATGATCGTTCCATTTGTACGGGGTTACTATTAAAAGTACACTATTATAATTCAGTACGACAAGAAACTTTCCCATGTGTTATTTTCCTCACAGTTGCATCATATGGAAAGGTTGTAAATAAACCGTACAACGATGTAACGAGTACTAATTCATGGGAAAGGATAGTAATATGCAAAAGAAAAGGATCGCGGTTATCATCGTTATTGCTGTATCCTGTACAGCGATGTTTATCTCTGTGAATTTATACCGAAACCGGATTATGGGTAAAGAGATGGTAAAGGTTCAGGGGGGACATATCTCCATTGGAAACGGAGTTGAATCAGCACGGTACGACTTCGAAATCCCCTCTTTTGCAATCTCCCCATACGAAGTAACGAATGAATTGTTTGTCAATGTGTACAATCGGGGTATACAATGGCACGTTGCCGTTGTCGATAATGGAGAGATCCGCTTTGATCCTGAGTATAAAAAGGTTTTCCAGTTCGCGTTGCTGGACACGAAAATTGAAGGATGCAAAATCCATTACAACAACGGAAGATTATCGACTGAACCAGGTACTGAAAAGTTGCCCGTTGTCGGTGTCAGCTGGTATGGTGCGGCGGTCTTCTGCAATTTGCTCAGCCGTATTGAGGGAAGAAACGAAGTATACGATGTAATAGACTGGGTGCACAACAAGGGCGCGAAAGGATACCGCTTGCCGACATATGAGGAGTGGGAGTATGCGGCCCGCGGCGGGATATTGTCGAAAGGATATAAATACTCAGGTTCCGATAATCCTCAAGAGGTCGGATGGGTTCAGCAGAATTCCGATGGCACGGTGCACCCGGTCGGCATGAAGAAACCGAATGAGCTCGGGTTATATGATATGAGCGGCAACCTTCATGAGTTCACAACTGAAGTGTTAAGCCCGCTTCGAAACGAATACTACAATCCTGATGAAAACGGATTCGGGAAAAATGGCGGTATATTAACCTCAAACAGAATTTGGCGTGGAGGCGCGTGGAACAAGCAGCCGGTAAGCGTCTATTTTTTCCGGCAGTGTATTGACCAACCACCTGCCTTGCTCGGTTATCCGGACATCGGGTTTAGGCTTGTTCTCGACAGATGATCGTATCCGTCAATATCAGTTGAATCCGGGTTGAGCATCAGAAGCCATTTATGGCCAGCGCAATTAGTGCTCTATTACAAAGTGAATAAACGATAATGAAAAACATTGAAAAATGTTTCTCATTGATTTTTCGAGGCTTGTAATAGGGCTTGCGCTATTGGATAAGTAGAATTATAATGGCCTTATAGCTCTTCTTTCAACCCTACAATGCTATTGGCCGAAGTAAATAGTGAAGTTCTATAGAAAAAATGATTAAAGCTGTAATATTTGATATCGATGATACTTTAGTTGATAGAAACGCTACTATGAGGTTGGCTTTAAGCGAGCAATATGAGCGCTTCTCACGATCTCTTTCTATCTTTAATAAAGAGGAGTATATTTCTCAAATACTGGACTTTCAGAAATATGGATATGTTAACCCCACAATAGCATATAATCAATTCTTTAGTGATCACAATGAGAATGGCGCTTTGGTTAGTGATTTAAATAATGATTTGATCTCACGGTACGGATTGACAACTATACTATTTGATGGAGTAATCGAGTTGCTTGAAGATACTCAACAAAGATATACTCTTTCGATTATTTCAAATGGTAGGTTGGATTGGCAAATGAGAAAACTTAAGCAGTCCAATATCGATAGATATTTCAATACAGTAATTGTATCGGAAGAAGTTGGTATAAAGAAGCCGGATGCAAGGATATTCGAATTGTGTGTTGGAAGAATTGGTTTTCAAGCCGAGCAGTGTATTTATGTAGGCGATAATCCCGATAATGATATTCTACCGGCAATGAAAGTTGGGATGAAGACAATATGGAAAGATAATGGTCATTACGATAAACCGAAAAATGTGAATGGCATGTTTTCACAGATGAGTGAATTATCGGAGCAAATCGCAAAAATCGTAGATCTGTTATAATACTGAAAAAATCGAAATACGTGAATCGTGGCATTACGGCACAGAAAGTCGGCCTAATGTCGAGACGTATATAATGAGTCAGTGTTCGTTTTGTGAGTCAAGTGTATATTGTATCGGCGACTTCGGCGCGTCCGGGGAATTGGAGAAATTGATGAAAGGGATAAAGTATGTCTTTGTGTGGATTGCGCTCATTAGTATAGTCGGTTGTAAACGCATCCCGGAGATACCAACGATAAGTATGGATAGTTTATCCGAAAATCAAAAATTATCATTGGCAAGCGTTAAGCAGATTAACGAATTTCCATTTATATCGATGGATTATTATGGAAATACCGACGAGAAGCATTTGAATACAATAAGGAAAGCGATTGGATTGAAGTCAAACGCTTGCACCACTTTTACCTCATACAATGAAGCAAATGAAAAATTACTATCACGTAATCATGATTGGCCCGAGAATCCTGTATTGATTTTATTCTCTCACCCCAAGAATAAACTGTCTTCTGTATCCCTCGTTGATCTTTCTTTATTGGGCTACACGAAAGAAAGCAGATTCTCATCATTGGAAGACCGGTTGAATCTATTGTATGCACTATATCTACCGATGGATGGCATGAATGAGAAGGGAGTGGCTATCGGCGCAATGGGTTGTATGGGATTGGATTCAAAGAATGATAACTCCGTAGTATTCTCTACAGAAATCATAAGGCTCATTCTCGATAACGCGGAAAATATCGATGATGCAATAGAGATATTCAGAGCGCACAGTATCCATAACATTATCATACCGCTGCATTACTTGGTTTCAGACTCAACTGGAAAGTCAGCAATAATTGAATACATTGATGGCGATGTACAAGTCCAAGAACTAAATACAGAAAACAAAGTGCTTACAAATTTCAAGTATTTTGGCAGTAGTGAGGATATCAATAAAAAAACAAAAGAATATCTTTCAACAGGAAAGATATCAAAAGACGTTTATGGTGAAAGTTATCTTCGCTACATTAAGATCAAACAAAAACAATTATCCTTAAACGGGATGCTGAATGAATTTGACTCAATGAAATTATTACAAGCCGTATCAATGAAACAGAAAACGCTATACGGTGATTTCTTCACAGTTTGGTCTGTCGTATACAATTTAACAAGTAAAAGCATACATATATCAATCGGGCGCAATTATAACGATATATACACCTTTAAATTGGGAGAATAGGGCGTTTATCTTTTATATATGGCAGCAATATCATGAACCCTGCGTTTGATTTCTGAACGGATATGTAATGGTTTTATGCACTCGCATTTATCGCCGAAACTGAAAAGAATGTTGTAGTGGTACTCGTTCTCAATAAAGGGAAAGGTTACAAGGTAGTGCTCATCACCATCCGGCAGAAAGTGTTCATACGCGCAATAATCAAGCACCCGATCCATGACTGATTTGTGAATACGAATTGTAATGGTGGTTTGCAAAGTTTCCAGGATTTCATCAATATTTAACTGTGGTTTTATACTATCTCGGGGCGTGAAATATTCGTCTAGTACATGTAAGTTATACGTGCGTGATAATTTAAACAAACGAAAATCATTTCGTTTATAACAATATCCTTGCCAATACCAATGACTGTTTTTTAGCACAAGCTGATATGGCTCGGCCGTACGCGTCGTTGTATTGCCGAAGCGGTCGGCGTATTCAAATGAAAGCACCCTGCTTTCCTGTAAGGCCGTTTTGACCATTTCTAAATAAGGTTGAATGTTCCTGTTACCCATCCATGGACTTAGGTCTATAAGCACTTGATTTGCTTTGAACTCAATGTCCTTAGCCCTATCGGCGGGAATGAAACTTTTAACCTTTGCAAGGGCGTTCACCAACTCGTCGCCCCGTATCATGTTGGAAAGACTGGAAAGCCCCATTAAAATCGTAGAAATGTCGGCAGACGAGAAAACCTTCTTATCGATCTTGTAGTTCTGCATGATTTCGAATCCGCCGCCCACTCCCGATGTTGAGCAAATGGGGATACCAGACATAGTAATCGTGTCGATATCGCGGTAGATCGTACGGGGAGAAACTTCAAACATATTAGCTAAATCCTGAGCGCTTATCCGTTTCTTATCAAGGAGCAGCATAATAATGCTTACAAGTCTATCAATTTTCATATGATAGCCGCCTACTTATCAAATCTTACATATTTATAGATTGTTGACATACTGTTGTCAACAATTACCAGGTATATTACCAAGGAACCATAGTAAGCCACCTATCAGGAGTACAAGCGATGCAGAAGAAAGCCTTGGTAATAATCGACATTCAAAATGACATAACAAAGAATTACAAGGATATCATTGGCAATATCAATAAAGCCGTTGATTGGGCATGCAATAACGATATTCATGTTGTGTATATAAGGCATGAAAACCTGTCAGCCGGTACAAGGACTTTTAAACCCAATACGCGAGGGTTTGATTTCGTTTCAGATTTGAATATTGCGTCAACGAATGTTTTTACAAAATCCAAAGGTAACGCATTAAGTTGCGCCGAATTCACGGATTTCATCACTAAAAATGATATACTTGAATTCTATATAGCAGGAGCAGATGCCGTTGCGTGCGTTAAATCTACCTGTTACAACTTACGGAAAGCAGATTATACCGTTGCCGTCTTATCGGATTGCGTAACCAGTTATAATAAAAGGAAGATTGACGAGATGCTTCGATATTATGAACGTACGGGCTGCAAGGTTGGTAGCGTGAATGAATTGCCATAATCGGTAAAGAAGCGTAAGGATGCGGAGATGGATGGGGCGATTATATGAAGATTAACGTATATTACTTTATTGTTGGCCTGCTTTCATTATTGTTCGGCGTAACGCATGCACTAAACGGGATTAATAACTATCTACCAGTTATCAATGCTACAAATATAGATCAGGCTATTAAAATAACTTCGTTGTACGTTTGGCATATAATATCAATTGAAAATATAATATTCGGCGTTACCTTCCTGTTTATGGCGCTCAGGAAGGATCCAAGAAAAACAACGCCTATAGCATGGATAATCGCGATGATAATCATCGCTCGATGGCTTGTAATTTCGGTAAGCACGGCACTCATAGACCTCGGTAGCGTAGGGAATATAATAATAGACTCAATCGCCATAATTATATATGTAGGGTTGATTATGTTAGGTATAAGAAAAGGGCATACATCAATCAAGACTCAATAATTAGGGCGTTTAGTCCTTCCGATAAGGATAGAATCGTAACCACGCTGACGTCATTTAATACGATACATCACATGACAAACAGTAATGAAGGCGGAGTGCGGCCCGCTATATGGATAAAAATATAGATTGGAGAGCGATATCGTTTTTACGCGCCAGGAAGGGGAAATATGAAAGTTATTATTCGTCCGGAAGAAAAAGGCGATTATGGGATAGTAGAGAAAGTGACCCGAGAGGCGTTCTGGAACCTGTATGTTCCAGGTTGCGATGAACACTACCTATCTCATATTATGAGGGATCATGAAGATTTTATCGGTGAACTTGATTATGTAGCCGAGATTGACGGGAACGTTATTGGCTCCATCATGTATACAAAGTCGATATTGATCGGAGATGATTCAGAGCAAATACCAATCGTATCATTTGGTCCTTTATGCGTATTGCCTGAATACCAAAGACAGGGGATTGGAACAGCCTTAATAGATAAAACAAAGCAAATAGTCAGGGACATGGATATTCCCGCAATCGTAATCTATGGGGATCCTCATAATTACTGTAAACATGGATTTAAAAACGGCATAGACTATTGCGTCAGCGATATGGATGGTGAGTATCCCATGGGATTGCTTGTGCTAGAATTGCAACCAGGGTTTTTCGGAATGAAACGCTGGAGAGCAAGACAAAGCGATGTCTTTAAATATGAGCAAGAAGAGGCGTTGGAATTCGACAGAAAGTTTGAACCAAAGGAGAAGAAGACTCAATATAGCCAGGAGTTATTTAAAATACAAATTCGATCTTTTTTGCGCGACGCCGGCTTGTCGATTTCTTCAACCTGATATTGCTGAATTTCGTTGTAACGCAGAAAGAAAAAGATAGTGCGGAAGGAATAAGGATTGATGAACTCTTTTGATTTGATGGCACAATCGTTTGATACGGAATACCGCATTTCGAGAGCCCGAGTAGTGGCTGAGGCAATACGCGATAAAATCGATTTGATCGATAAGCGCAATGTTCTGGAATTTGGTTGCGGTACCGGTCTTGTAACGGTGAATTTAATCAGGGACATTGACAAGTTAACGCTGGTCGATTCTTCGGAAGGAATGTTGAGGGAATTAAAAACTAAGTTATCAAAGGTATGTATGGATTCAATGATACATGTCCACAAGGATATATTCTCCCATGAACTAATTGCGAATAGTTATGACTTACTATATTCATCGATGGTATTACACCATATACACGACATAGATTCGATTGCGATCAGGTTCAACGAACTCTTACGCGATGAAGGTACATTGTGCATTATTGATCTACTACCAGTGGAAAAAGAATACCATAGCAATGAAACTGATTTCAATGGATATCATGGATTCGATCCTGAGTGGTTGACTATAATGAGCCCAGAAATTAGGACACAAAAAACGGTATGAATAAGGTGTATAAGCCGCTATACTAAAGGCGGTGACACCATGAAAAAGAGACAAAGTTTTGACAAGGCATTTAAGGCAAAAGTCGTA
>Ga0209467_1002564_pt1 | contig 12817 bp, 13 predicted proteins | sample Higcelwee11metaG_FD_187175 | JGI IMG/M metagenome (GOLD analysis project Ga0209467, IMG submission 187175) | Freshwater pond sediment microbial communities from the University of Edinburgh, under environmental carbon perturbations - High... | ecosystem: Environmental > Aquatic > Freshwater >...
CCTGTTATAAGTAAAAAATCCAATACCCCTTTTGTTGAACTCTTCTGCAAACAGATCAAAATAGTTAAAATCAGCGTTTCCTATCTTTCTCTTATTCAGATAAGTATTCGGACCGGTGCCATGCACAAAAATGACCAGTAAAGGGACATTATCCTCATTCGAGGGCAGCATAAGCCTTCCTGCAATTATTTCGCCATCTGACAAACCTACTTTAACAATTTCTTCTCCGAAAAGGGAGGTCTTTGAAGAAAGTACTAACACAATGAATAATATCTTTTTCATTCGGCGATAATTTTAAGACTTCAATTTAAACTTCAGACTTTTCCCGACTGCAGCATCAAAGCGCATCATTGCATAACTGGGTGTGAATCTCTTTCAGATATCCCAGGTTTTTAATCTGATATCTGCGTATTTTATTTATTGCATAAAAGGAGACGAACACGCCGATTATGAACCCTAAAATCAGACCAATAACTGATTCCTCGTTTTTAAATACTTCGACTAATGGTTTGTATTCATAATAAACATGAATTGATATGTTTATCATCAATAAAAGGATGGGTATCAGAACTATATAAAGTTTGCTGTATTTACCCAACAGCCATCTGGATAACAGTCTGATCCTCTCCTCTACCCACTCTTTTAATGGTAAGTTGAATTTATTGTTTCGCAGATTAGTCCATGATAGTAATGAGATAACAAATGAGGTAAGTGTAACTAAGCTTAATACAGCATTGTTAGCCTGGTACAAAATATCACCCTGACGATTAAGAGCTGTTATGATCAGAAATGCGATCACACCTACGCAAACAGATGTATCTATTACAAAGAAAATACGAAACTTATTTATTGTCTGTTTCGATCTTGCAGCTAGGGACTGATTCAATTCATTTATTGTTTTCAGTTTAATCTTGGTATCATTATTTTTCCAGATGTTCTGTAGTCTGTCAGTTTCCATTTTCCGTAAGATTTAATGTTTTTTTCAAGAATTCTTTTGCCCTGTTAATACGGACTCCTACATTGGATTTCGAAATGCCAAGGATTTCAGCAATTTCGTCATAGCTCTTTTCTTCTAGGTATAACAGCATAATTGATTTATCGATTTTATTGAGTTTACTTATTGCCTGCAGGAGCAGACGAAAATCATTCTCCCTTGTAGTTGCTTCCTCAATATCATAAGTGTCCATTGATTCGGGCAACTCCTCGCGATACTCGATTCTCTCTTTTTTCTTTAATCTGGAAATTGATGTATTTATTGAAACGGCATAGATCCATGATCCGATACTATCCTTATTTCTTAAGGCCGGATATGATTTCCAGAGTTGATAAATGATTTCCTGAAAATTATCTTCTCTTTCAGTAGCATTTCTGAAATAGATCAGGTTTACCTTATGCAATATGCCCTGATAATTTGATAATATTTCGAGAAATTCATCCTTCAATGATTTCATTTGGATATCGTTTTCAATAAAGTATTACTTTGTAATAATTTATTACAAAAAAACGTAAAAATAATCGAATACAAAATATAACTAATTGAAATTATGGAAGATAAAATGAGGCGTGCCAGCTCAACATCCTCGTTTTTGATGCTTCCCGGACGTGCAATGAATTCAGGGAAACAACTTATCACATAATCCCAAATTAGCTTCACGGGAATAAGGGGACATACACCAACAGCTACATATTCATCTGCACAAAATTATTTCCCCCCCCCCGGAATAACCCTTAAATGTTACTCCTTTAATGAGGTTAGACATTTCATTATTCCCTGCATATGCACTTTCAATTCCTGTCCCATTTTTAATCCTTTAATCTACAGATATTCAAAAAGGAAAGAATACTTTTGATTAAAGTATTAATTATCCTGCAATTATGCTTTTAACCAAACTGCATATTCCTCCTGCCGGAAATAATGTAGTTCACCGATCCGATCTATTTGAAAAACTGAACTCCGGCGTTAGCAGAAAGCTGATACTGGTATCTGCTCCTGCCGGCTATGGCAAAACAACTCTGATAAGCGATTGGATCAGTCAGAACAAAATTCCTGCAGCATGGCTCTCCCTGGACAATGGCGATAATGACCCTGCAGTTTTTTTAAGCTATATAATTTCAGGGATTCAAAGTATTCATAAAGAAATCGGACAAAGCGCCCTGCGACTTTTAAACTCACCCGCATCACCATCTGTCGAATCAATTGCCAGCCTGTTAATCAACGAAGTACTCAACATCAATCAAAGCATTGTACTGGTACTAGACGATTTTCATATGATCACCAGCAGCGAGGTATTAAAACTGGTGACTTACGTATTAGAACATATCCCCGGTAATATTCATATTGTAATCCTGACCCGTTCTGACCCGGCTCTGGCTGTTTCAAAGCTAAGGAGTCAGCATCAGCTGGTTGAGTTACGTTCATCAGACCTTAGTTTTTCAGCGAATGATATTTCCATATTGTTCAACAAAAGACTGAAATTAGGCCTGTCTGTTGATGACGTTTACTCGCTGGAATCCAAAACCGAAGGCTGGATCGCAGGCCTGCAGCTGACAGCCCTGTCAATGCAGGGCCGCGAAGATATTTCCGGATTTATCAAGGACTTAAAAGGTGATAATCGATACATCATGGATTATCTGATGGAAGAGGTGTTAAAGACACAAACGGATGAAATCAAGGAATTTCTGCTGCAGACTTCAATACTCGAGCAGATGTCTGCTCCTTTATGCAATGCTGTTCTGAAAAGAAATGACAGCCAGTTAATTCTTGAAACTCTGGAACGGAGTAATATGTTTGTTATCCCTTTAAATACAGAAAGGACCTGGTACAGATATCATCATCTCTTTGCAGATTTATTAAAACAAAGACTATTGCTTATATCTGATTCGCGGCCGGAAAAGTTGCTTAATAAAGCCTGTAATTGGTTTGAGCAGAACGGCATGTTTGAATTTGCGTTAAAGCATGCTTTAGTAATTAAAAATTACGAAAAGAGTATTCAGATACTTGGAGAGATAGTGGAGAGCATGTGGGAAAACGGAATGCACACTTCTATTTTGAAATATTGTGATTTAATCCCTGATCATCTGGTTAAAAAGAATCCAACCTTGTGTTTATATTTTTCATGGATACTCATCACCACTGGTCAGGTTCAGAAAGCAGAACCATTTTTAACCAGCGCCGAAAATCGAACCAAAGAGATTATTAATGATCCTCATTCATCGGAAGATGATGTAAATTCCAACAATAAACTGTTAAGCAAGATAGCTGTTGCATCTGCTTATTTGCATACGTTCACAATGTCTTCAGAGAAGGTATTGGATTATGCCCGAACAGCCCTGAAATTCCTCTCGGATGAAGATTCATTATGGTTGGGCTGGATTTGGCATTCTGTCGGGATGGCCGAAATGTCAAAAGGAAACCTGAAAGAAGTGGCAAAAACATTTCAAAAATCACTGGAGTATAGTAAGAAATCCAACAATCTATACCTTATATCTGAGATTGCGTATGAAATAGCCTATAATGAAATGAGGCACGGCCATTACAAGGCAGCTTATAAGCATTGTTCTGAACTTTTGAAATTCATGAAAGAAAGCGGATATTCGGAAATAGCAAAAGCAGAATGGACTTATACCGGGTTGATTACTATGATGGCAGTGATACAATGTATCTGGACCGACCTTGATTCAGCCCTGGAGAATGTAAAAACGGCGTATAACTTAAGTAAGAATGAGAAAAATATAGGTCACAGGATCAAGGTGTTACTGGCTTCTTCCTATGTTTTATATGCACGTGACGACAAAACAGGAGCCATAGCCAGATTAAATGAGCTGCAGGAAACATTGAAACAATTCAAAGGCTCTCATCATGTTACTGATACTTATGTGGGTTGGAGGATAAGAATATTCATTGATTCAGATCAGATTGACAGTGCCATTGAATTTGTAAAGGAGAGCGGCTTAGGATTGAATCAAAAGATAAGCTATAAGGAGGAATTCTCCTATATCAATTATGTCAGGTTGTTGCTAGCTCAAAATCAGTACAGTGAAGCAGAAGCAATGCTTTCAGAATTATATTCTCTTGCTCTATCAGATAATAGAATTGAATCATTGGTTTATTTAAAAATCTCATATGCTGTCATGTATAGTATGACAGGTGAACGGCAGAAAGCTATCAGCAGCTTGATTGAATCAATGGAATATGCAGCAGATGAAGATCTCCTGATATTTTTTCTGTTTGACCTGAATTATACCAATGATTTATTGGAGGAGGTATATAGAATACAAACTGCCGGCAAAGCCGGAATTCCTGATAGATTTATTCAAAAGCTCAGGCAGGCTGTTGAAGCAAAGAAGAGGCGTACAAAAAGCCCTTCAGTAACAGTATTAAGCACACGCGAACTGACCACACTGAAACTTATAGCTGAAAACCTTGTGAACCAGGACATTGCTGACAGAATGTTTGTTTCCATTAATACCATAAAAACACACCTGAAAAACATCTTTCTGAAACTTGACGTAGACAGCCGCACTGGTGCCGTTACCAAAGCAAAAGAATTGGGATTATTATAGGACCTCATCTCTCCTTCAAATAAAAATCACCCGCCTAAATCACCCGCCAGGGTGATTTTTTTTATCCGGGCGTCCCCGACCTTTGTTGAGAGCTTAAGCAATGGGAATATGAAAGGTAAAATCAGAATAATAATTCAGGGACATCTTGATAAGCAGTGGAAGAAGAGCTTTGATGGCATGAAAATCAGTTATGAAGAAGGCAATACCATCCTTTCGGGAAACATAAAGGACGAGGCTCATTTACATGGCATCCTGAATTTCATAAGGGATTTAAACATAAAACTGATATCAGTGAATCCGTCTAATGACTAATAGGCATCTAGAATAATAATTAATAATGAATACAAGAATGAAAAAGCTAATTTCAACAACATTAATGATTGCCTTGTTCACAACAATGGCGTTCAGTCAGACCCTCTCCAAGCCGGCAAGAGTTACTAGTAAGAACACAACTCCTGACTTCAAATTCTCAGTGGGCACTACATATCTGACGTTCCTCAATTTTGGTCCGGAACTAAAAAATACACACCATTACGAGTTTCATTTTGGATATAAACTGACTCCTAAAGACAAAATTGGGATCAAAGTGGCCACCTGGAAGCTATTCGCACCCATGGGCATACAATTATGGGATCCGCTTTTTCAGGATGAAAGCGAATTCTACCCGGGTAAACTCCTGGAAAGGGGCATAGGTGTTACTTATCAGCGTATTCTGTGGAAAGGGTTATTCGCAGCAGCAGAAATCTACCCGTTATGGAAAACATATCTGGACGAAAATAATGAAGACACAGGTAGCGGCTTTAAACTATATACTTCTTATCATCTTGGCTACCATATAGGCTTGTTTAAAAACAGAATGTATCTCGAGCCTCAGGTTCACTGCAATTATTGGCCAATTGACAGCGAAGGTCCGCAGGATTTTGAGGAAAAAGAGAGCAAATGGAGTAAATATTTCCTCTTTGAACCCAATTTATATATCGGGGTCAATTTTTGAAAATCAACAAATCTTATAATTCCCATTCCGAAGTAAATAACCGGCAATAAATTCAATCAGTAAAGTCATGAAAATTGAAACAATCAAGAAAAAGGGGTTTGCCATTTCTCTCATCGCATTCCCTGTAATGCTGCTTATAGGGTTCTTAATGCACCCCAATCTCCTTAGTTTCGAGCCACTTCAAAATGTTGAACAACTGGTTGGAAGATTTCACAAACAACCTGTTTATCACTTAGGTCATTTGATAGTAATGTTTACTGTGCCGTTAATCATGATAGCGATGATCAGCATCATGAACGTATTACAGGGTAATGGCAGGAAGCTTGGATTTTGGGGTGGTGTTATAGCTTTATTTGGAGCATTCATTCTGGCTGTGGACAAAGGGGCCTTATGTCTTGTCCTGTCTGCGTTCGACACTCTTCCTGAAGCCGAATTTCAGGAGTTCGTTCCTTTTCTGAGCGTTCTCGTAAACAAAGCCGGGTTGCTCTGGGTGGTCTGGCTGCTTCCATTATTACCTGTCGGGGCATCCATTCAGGCACTGGGGCTTTTAAAGGAGAAATACATTAGCAGGTGGCAAACGGTATGCATTATTTCCGGGCTATTATTGCTGAACAATCCGGATATTGAGCTCATTAGCAGTATTGGTGCCTTGCTTATGTGTGCCGGGTACATCCCATGGGGTGTAAGGATTCTCCAGGGCAGGATGAAATGTACTTCAACTGCCTGCCCGATTTATGAGACAAGAATAAGAAGTGATTTTAAATGCAAACAACCATGCGGATAGTTATATAATCCGTAAATTGGATACAACAACCTGTAATTTGGCTATTTACTTGTTATTCATTGTTGACTTACTTTGTATCGTAAAATAATAGAACAGAATGAAAAACAGCGCATACAAAGTTCAGACAATTGGCGAACTGCACGAAATAGCAGGTTTTGAAAAACCCAAACATCCGTTAGTTACAGTTATTGATTTCTCGAAAGTAAAGGTTAATGATGCTCCGCAATCAGGTAGTTTTATATGCAGTTTTTATTCCGTGAATTTCAAAAAGCACTGCAATTTTGTATATGGCAGACAAGCCTTTGACCATAAAGAAGGCACATTGCTATGTACTGCTCCGGAGCAGATTATTACATTCGATCGGAAAAAAGAAGCAACCAGTACAGAAGGCTGGGGATTATATTTTCATCCCGAATTAATAAGGAATACTGCATTAGGGAAAAAAATAGATGAATATTCTTTTTTCTTATATGCCGAAAACGAGGCATTGCACCTGTCTGACCAGGAAAAACATATTTTACTTTCCATATTAAAACAGATGGAGAATGAATATAATACCAATATTGACCATTACTCTCATGACCTTATAATATCAAATATTGAATTGCTTTTAAACTATTGCAAACGTTTTTATGGCCGGCAATTTATTACCCGAACCAACCAGAATAAAGATGTCATTGTTCGGTTTGAAGAATTCATCACAGAATATTTCAAGTCTGATAAACTCAAAAACAATGGTCTTCCGACTGTAAAGAATTGTGCGGCAGCAATGAACCTGTCTCCCAATTATTTCAGCGACCTGCTGAAAAGCGAAACAGGAAAAAACACGCAGGAGCATATTCATTATTTCTTATTGGATAAGGCAAAAACTTTACTTGTCAATTCAGATAAAAGCATCAACGAAATTGCTTACGAACTTGGGTTCGAATACCCTCAAAGCTTTAGTAAATTCTTTAAGAATAAAGTTGGTATTGCTCCTTCAATATTCAAGGCCGGATATACAAATAACTAATTAGTATGAGAGCAATTATTTACAGAGAGTATGGCCCTCCAAATGTGCTTGAACCAATTGAGGTGGAAAAACCAACACCTGCACCCAACGAAGTCCTGGTCAAAGTTTTTGCGACTACAGTTACAGCGGCCGATTGCATGATGCGCAGAGGTGATACTTTTTTAAGCAGAATACTGCTGGGTCCTTTTAAGCCAATGAGAAAGTTTCAAATCCTGGGCACAGAATTTTCAGGTAAGATTGAAGCCGCTGGAGATAAGGTAAAAAAGTTTAAACCAGGTGATGATGTTTATGCATTCAGAGGCTTTGGTTCCGGATGTTATGCTCAATATAAATGTATGAGTGAAACAGCATCTCTTGCGATTAAACCCAATAATATTCCATTTGAAGAAGCTGCATCTGTAGTTGACGGTGCATCAACTGCCCTGTTTTTTCTCAAAGAAAAAGCCAATATCCAAAAAGGAGAGAAAGTTCTCATAAATGGTGCCTCTGGAAGTATTGGAACATTTGCAGTGCAACTGGCAAAATATTATGGTGCTGAGGTAACTTGCGTATGCAGTACAAAAAATATAGATCTGGTCAATTCTTTGGGAGCCGATAAAGTTGTGGATTACACGAAAGAAGATTTTACAGAAACCGGTGATAACTATGATATAATATTTGACACAGTCGGAAAAAGTTCATTTAATACCTGTAAAAAGGCACTGAGCAGTAAAGGCAAATATGTCACAACTTTATTGACTTTAAAAGTTGTCTTTCTTGCATTGCTGACCAGATATGGAAGCAAAAAGAAAGTGATTTCCGGGATGTCTCTTAACAAGGCTGGGGCACTTAATTTCATCCGAAAACTAATGGAGGAGGATAAATTGAAAACTATAATTGACAGACAATATCCACTTGAAGAATTACCATCTGCCCACGAATATGTTGAAAAAGGTCATAAGACCGGAAATGTAGTGATAACAGTGTCCACAAATAGTTAATACATCCCGGGATTTATACTTATAATTTTAGAATAAAATGAAGAAAATAATCACATTCGGAGAAAATGTAGAGGGATATAATATCCCGGTATTAAACGAGCGTGAAATCCGGGCGGCTGCAGGAATCCTGTTTTTAGCCACATTTACTTCATTGATGTTCATTTTGTTCCGGGAGAATTTTGTTCCTATCAAGTATGTAATAACCCTTTTCCTCATCGATTTTATTATCAGGGTTTTCATTAATCCCAGATTCTCACCAACATTGATACTCGGACGGTTAATGGTTCGAAATCAAACGCCTGAATATGTCGGTGCCCCGGCGAAGAAGTTTGCCTGGATAATTGGCGTGTTACTGTCAGCTGCCATGTTTGTTTTTTTCATTGTTATAAACGCCTTCAGCCCGATAACAGGTATTATCTGTCTGATTTGCCTTATATTCCTCTTCTTTGAATCTGCTTTTGGAATTTGCCTGGGTTGTATGTTTTATCCCCTCTTTTTTAAAGACAAAGCACAATATTGCCCGGGTGAAGTTTGTGATATAAAAAACAAACAGGATATTCAGAAAACCTCTAAAACCCAGTTATTAATTCTGCTGGCATTTATTGCTTTCACTTTCCTTATCGTCAATGCCTTTAATGATAATTTCAGTGAAAAACCTTACGCCCTGTTTGGAGAAAACAATATTGAGCAACCCAAATAGAAAAGGTGGACAGGCTATTCTATTCAAATCACCCTCATAAATCACCCGCGAGGGTGATAAATTTTATTTGAGTATCTCCGACCTTTGTGGAGAGTTAAAACTCAGATAATCCGGTGGAAAGGGGAACTGTCGCGGTAAAATGAGTTAAGCTGAATAGCACCCAAGAATCCAATAATTGGGCATAAATTAGTTTAAAAATTCAGGAGGAACAGATATGAAAGTATTAATTACCGGTGCCACGAATGGAATGGGGAAAGGAGTGGCTAAAGTTTTGGCAGGAATTGATAACCAAAAACATGAAATCATCCTGATGGGCCGATCAAAAGAACTTGGTGAAGCCACGATCAGAGAGATAGGGAACTTCACTATGAATACGAAATTATCATTTGTTTTATGTGATCTTACCAGGCTCAGTGATGTCCGGAATACTATAAACCAGATTAAAAGTAAACACGAGTACCTGGATTGTATCTTCATAAATGCCGGGTTGGGTTATGCGGCAAAACGTGTAGAAACTGAAGATGGGATGGATTCACATTTCCAGGTAAACTATTTGTCTCAGTTTATGCTGACTTTAAATCTGTTGAACCTGCTGGAAAATTCGCAAAAAGGCGGGAGGGTGATATTCAATGTAACACGGGGCGGCAAAATATTCTGGGAAGACATCCAGATGAAAAATGGCTGGAGTTTTGAACCGGCGATTCATCAGGCCATGGTTGCCAAAAGAATGTTTCTTGTTAAGTTACATGATTTATACAAAGGTGTTAATGCTCCAAAGGTTTCCTTCATTGGTTTTGAGATATCAAAAACGGTGTGGAGTAACCAGCTCAATATAATTCCTGTCTCAATGAAAATTATGGCAACTGTAATGAAGTTTTTGGGCACTTTTATTTCAATAGAGGAGTGTGGAAAGATAATGGCTCCGTTATTTACAGAAAGTCAGGAGGAAAGCCTGAAGAGGTCAGGCAAATTTATCACCTGGAAGAAAAATGAATTTATAGGCCTGAAAGAGGAAGAAACAGTCTTTGATCAGGAAATGCAGGAAAGACTCTGGAACATCAGCCTGGAATTATGCAATGATGAAGCAACCTCCGGGATTTCGGAAAGCTTGTTGAGTCAATCTTTTCCTTTTCAACAACAGTAGAGAAAATTACAAGCATTTCAATTAGCAAATTACTGCATATGAATAAGATAACATTTATTGCATTTTTTTCCATACTCCTGGTCTCCTGTTCGAATGAACAAAGAAGAAGTAAAGATGAGTTTTTTGTATTCGAGCCCGATATAAGACTATTTACCAGTTATGCATTCATGAATGCCGCAGGTTATGGCCATGACTGGAATCCGACAATGCATCCTGTCAGGACTGAAGTCAGGGAATACCTGGATTCAATACTGACCGATGAGTATAAAAATGAAATACGGCAGTATTATGACAAATTGGGAGGAGGCGATTTTTACGGATATGGCGTATATGCAATCAATTCAAAAAATCCGCCGGAATTCGGGTTGATTTGTGATACCTGCAATAATGAGGAGTTGGCCAGGTTCGATGCATATGATTCCCTGCTGCAGGATTTCTATGAAAGAGCCAGCATATCTGTTTTATGGGAACGGTATTATCAGCGACTATATGAGATCAACCTGCAATATAAACCGTTTGCAGAACTCGCCATAAAGCAAATAACGAAGTATTGCGGGGTGGATTCCGGCTATTTCCGGAATAAAGCCAATGGTAAATTCCACTATCAACAAATACCATTAATGTCGCACTTTACGGCCTTCTTTCATGAAACAGGGAGCGATTACTGGGTTATAAGCGGCCCCTCAACCGGGGAACCAGATGCAAGCGCATTTTATCACGAACCACTTCATAAGATCATAAATCCGATCGTTGAGGGAAATTCAGAGATTAATATGAGAATAACTGACCTGGCTGATCTCGCACAGGAAAGATTGCAGGGCGACTATAATGATGTTACTTCAGTACTATGTGAATCATTTGTGAGAACAATTGACAGAGTTTTGTATGCCCGGTATAATAACCTGCCTGAAAATGAACTCCGGGAGATAGTAGAAGATGAATACAGGCTTGGCCATATTCTGTCGTTTTATCTGCTGGAAAATCTCCCCGGGTATGAGGATGACAACAAAACACTGCAGGAATACTATCCGGAATTGATTTCAAATATTGATGTCGAGTATGAAAAAATAAGATGGAAGTTCTATTGGAAAAGTCAGGAAAATAGTTAGTTATGATTACCGCTCAGACATCAGGTTTGACAAGGATATCTCCGACAGGAACAGGACTATGCCTCATCTGTCTTATTATAGCTTCCTGCAGCGGGATGAAAAACCCTGATCGGCAGTCACCGGGCAACGAAGCGGAGGGCCACTTTCTGACTGTAAGAGACGGAGTGAAAATATTTGTATCGGAGCATTCTCCCGAAGATGGTTCAAAGAATACCATTTATATTATTTCCGGAATTTCCGGAATTAATCACAATAATGAAAAGGACTTAATTGGTTTACTAAGCAATAGTGAAAACCGGGTTGTAGTAATTCATCCGCGCGGCAGCGGATATTCGGAAGGTACCAGGGGGGACACTGATCCCGGGACAATTATCAAAGATTATTCTGAAATAATTTCAGGAGACAGTTCTTACTCTTCCGGGAAAATCCTTTTGTATGGTCACAGCATGTCATGCGCCTTCGCGCTTGAGGTGGCCGGTAAAGTGCCCGATGTTGACGGTGTTATCCTGGTAAATCCTCCATATAAACTGAAACCTGCAAAGGGAATGAGCCCGGGATTATCGGACTATATTAAATTCATTGGATATTATCTGTTTGCGCCTCATGTACCTGTGGTTAATATGGCCGGAGATCCTTCTGTAATTGGGGATGAGTCGGACAGGCTGGAATCGGAACAAAGGAACAATGACTCTCTTCTTGTTAAGTACCTCAGCATGAGTTGTATGGCAGAGTCAAAAAAAATCATGAATGCGATGCTTGTCAATGCCATGCAGGCTGATTTTCCATTGCTGTTACTTTATGGTGAGAATGACAATATTGTAGATCAGTCAGGTTGTGATGAAATCTATTCCGCATGGAAGGGGAGGAACAAGAGTTATGAAATAATCAAAGGCGGTTCACACGGAAAGTCAACCGTACTCAATGGAGCTGAGATTATTACTAATTGGATTGACAATTTATAAACCAGTTACCCCTTATTTTTCTAACTTTAGACATCAATCTTAATAGTCAGAACAATGAAAGTCCTGAAGGCAGTATTACTTATTATTCTGGTGGGATTCATAGCGATCCAGTTTATACGTCCTGAGAAAATTAATGGTTCCAAAGAATCCGGTAATGATATCTCTCTGGTACTGACTGTTCCTTCTTCTGTCCATCAGAGCCTAAAGGATGCTTGTTACGATTGCCATAGTAACAATACAAATTACACCTGGTATTTTAAGATTCAGCCGGTAGGACTGATGATGAACAGGCACATTAAGGAAGGCAGAGAGGAATTGAATTTCAGCAATTTTGCAATTAATCCTGGTAAAATGAAGGAAATTGCCGAGGTTATTGAGGAAAATGAAATGCCTCTTAAGTCGTACCGATTGTTACATAAGAAAGCCAGACTGGATGATACCCGGAAAAAGGAGCTGATCCAATGGGCAGAATCGGAGACATCCTTTAAATAGTTACATGAAAGTCAGTGCCATCAACTTCCAATTCTGAGTAAGTCAGTTCCACTGTTATATCCCTGTATTTCACGATG
>Ga0209467_1002566_pt1 | contig 12813 bp, 13 predicted proteins | sample Higcelwee11metaG_FD_187175 | JGI IMG/M metagenome (GOLD analysis project Ga0209467, IMG submission 187175) | Freshwater pond sediment microbial communities from the University of Edinburgh, under environmental carbon perturbations - High... | ecosystem: Environmental > Aquatic > Freshwater >...
CAATTCCCAGAACTTGTCCGAGACCTGCCACGATTTCATCTTGATCGCCATTCGCTCTCCCTCGTTTTGAGCTGGAGAATAATATGGCACCATTTCACGAAATGTCAATTATTTACGGATAACACCTTAATGGACAAGCCCATCTCGGCTTGAAACGAGCGGCTGAGATTCTGGCCGGAATCGATCCGGACTATTCTGAAAACTTGAACAAGGAAGTAAAAAACTTCCGAGAGGATATCCGCCGATCATTCTTCCACTCAATGGGGCGCGCCCCGCTTGTGCCGATCGGAGATGGCTCCTGGAGTCCGTATATCGGCCCTTGCGCCGAAAACCCGGGAGGACTTGCGCTGTTCGCGGAAGGAGATGAATGCCAAACACATGGAACATTTACAGGCAGAGACTACCTGCTGGGCTGTGATTATCTAATACTGGGAGAAGTTGTCGAACCTCATGAACTGGGCACCGACTTTATCCTGAAAACCTATCAGCAGCCTTTTACAAAAGACAACTCCGCGGCCTCCCAACCCTACTATAGCCATCATGTCTTTGGGCACATGGTCAGGGACGAGGTGAAACTGTTTCTCAAAGCGTATTACAACCAGATGACGGGCTTACAAGACCGTGAGACCTACACATTTTGGGAGCATTTCTTTACCGCTGGCTTGCATAAGGTCAGCGAGGAGGCGTTCTTCCTGATGCAGACCCGCATGATGCTGTATATGGAGGAGGGCGACACGCTGAAACTGCTCCGCATGGTCCCCCGCCGCTGGCTGGAGGATGGCAAGGAGATTAAATTGAGCGGCGTCAAAACTCATTTCGGCGCGCTTGAACTCCACGTGAAATCAGCGTTGCAGGCGGAGGGCGCTATAACTGCGTTGGTGGTTTGCGACATGAAACGCGCGCCTAAGTCCGTGACGCTTCGCCTCCCGCACCCCGACACCCGCAAGGCGCTGCGCGTCGAAGGGGGCGAATACAACCCGGAGACCGAGACCGTGACCATCGACGGTTTCACCGGAAAAGCGGCTGTGACGCTGCGCTTCACGCCGTGAACGGGATTGGGCAATAGCCATGAACGTCCGGGGCGGATCAAGCGCCGCTCCGGGCGCTTTCAAAGAAAAAGGGTTACTATCCACGTGGGGATTTCCTGGGGGGACCCCCTTGAAAGGGGTTGCCCCCCAGACCCCCTTCCTGAACTTTTTGGGCTATTTGAAAAATAACCCAAGAAGTCTTGGAGGGGGAGTTTGAGGGGGAAGCCTTCTCCAGAAGGTGCCCCCTCAAGAACGTCACTCTAGGTGAATAATAATGCGAATTCCGCTATGGCGTCCTCGATTTCGGGGAACAGCCGCGGCGGCTCCGAGCCGGGGCGCCAGATGCAATGCCCGTCGCGGGGACGCTCATACTCGAAAAGCTTGGCCTCCGCGCCCAACTCCCCGCAGCGGGCGACCAGGTGCCGTGAATGTTCGATCCCGACGACATCGTCGTGGGGGCAATGCGTGCAGAGGATCGGCGGCTGCCCGGCCTTGACAAGATGTTTTGGCGAGGCGGCCTCAAGTTCGGCGCGGGAGGCCGCGCGCCCCCAGAAGCTGGCGGGGTTGAACTGGAAAAGCTTGTCCGGCTCGTGGAGCTCCAAGTCGCAGACGCCCGAGATCGAGACGATGCCGGAGACCCGCTCCCGCGGCAACCGGAGCCCGGTCATCAAGGCCAGATGCCCCCCGGCGGAGCCTCCGACGACGAAGAGGCGGTCGCGTTTGAGCCGGGGGAGGCCATCGCCGCCCGCCAAAAGGAATTCCGCGGCCCGCAAACAGTCGTCGCCGCAGGCGGGCCAAGGAGCCGTTCCGAGCAAGCGGTATTCGATGTTGAAGGCCGCGAAGCCCAGCGAGCGCAGGAACTCCGCGACGCCGACGAAGCTAGGCCGCAAATACTCGGTCGAAGCCCAGCCGCCGCCGTGGACGCACAAAGCGAGCGGATGCGGCCCCTCCCCCGCCGGGAGCAGCATGTCCCCAAGATGCCATTCCGAGTTGTCGCCCGCGTAGTCGATGTCTTTGATCGTTCTCATTCGCCGTCCATGAAGACCTTCTTGATCGCTTCCAGATAGCCCATGCCGTTGATCTCGTCCGGTTCCAGGTAGCTGCCTTCGGTCCATTCGTTCCAAGCGTTCAACGTTATCAGTTCGCCGGTGGCTTTTTCCGAGAGAGCGAAATCGCGGGCGTGGCGCAAGGCGTTTTCGAACTGCGCCGGCGTGCCGTGCATCACGGAGGTGAAGGGATAGCCGACGTTCTCGTAGATTTCCGACTGCACCGAGCGGGGGCTGACGTCATAGCCCATGGTGACGTTGGGGTTGTAGGGCATTTTGCAGCGCTTGGTCAGCGTCTCATAGCCTATGGTGTTCTGCTGTTCGGCGAAGTTGTAGTCGCTGAGGGGGAAGGTCTCATGCATGTGGCTCCAGTTGTAGGAGCTGCAGGAGTCGACGCCAAGGCGTTCAAAGAGCGGAAAGTCCTCCGGTTTACGCTCGCAACTGGCGATGGCGTTGAGATGCAGCTCCCCGAGTCCGGCCTTGGCGACGCGGTTGCGGAAGTCTTTGAAAATCTCCTTTGTCGCCGCCTCCCCTCCCAAGTTTTCGACCATCCGGTCGAAACTATAGATGGAGAAGTACAAGCCGCCGTTGACGCGCAAGTGGTTGGGGTGTTTGAAGTAGGTCGCTATACAATGGTCGGTGGCCTTGAGGAAGGTCTCAGGCGACGTCGCGCCATCCAGGAGCGAGGGGCGGGGATACATCCGGCTACCGGGATGGGTGCAGATCGGATCGTGGTTCGCCCACATCACAGCGAATTTCATGTCCTTGGAGTTCGGGGCTTTGAGGAAACCCTCTTCCAGGCATTTTAGCCTGAAGCCGCCGTCAAAGAACCAGTACCAGTCGAAGATGAAGCCGTCAACGCCGTGCGTGGTGGCCGCGTCGATCTTCTTCGCCATCGCCATGGGATCGGACTCGTCCTCATAGCCCCAGAGGGGGACTTTTGGCTGCTGGTGGCCGGGGAAGCGGGGGCGGGCGCATTTCACGACCTCCCATTCCGTCCAGTTGGTTCCATGCCATTTGTCGTTCCGGGGATCGGGGTGCCAGTTCGGGAAGTAGTAGGCGCAGACGGTTGGCTTTTTCATGTTTGTTCTTTCCTATTTTAGTTTGAGGGCGTTCAAGTCTAGTTCGTGGATGCCGCGGCTGCCGAGAATGATTTTGTCATCCCGGATGTCCAGCCCAGAACCATTTTTGAGGCAAGGCAGGTCATGGACAATCCATGTGAAGGTTTTTCCGCCGTCGCGGGAGAGGAGCGGGCCGAGGGGGCGGACGCAATTGCTATTGTTCCAGCCATTGTCGGGCATGGCAAGTATGTCCATGCCGCGGCACATGATCGGCCTGAAGGTGCGCTGTCCGCACGCGGCGGCGGCGACGCTGTCGCCGATGGTCATGCGGATCATCGACTGATCGATTTTTCCGGCGTCTATCTTGTCGTAGGGGATGATCATGAAGCGTCCGTCATCGGAGACGGCCAAGTCGCCATTGGGCAGGACGCAGACGGCGTAGGGGATCATGGAGAAGGGGAGCTTACGCCAAGCGAGGCCCATGTCGTCGCTGCGCATGAGTCCGTTTTTCGTGGCTGCGTAGAGAGCCTTGTGGACAGAGTCGTAAGACATCGCCCTTGGCGTCGGGAAAAGGAGTTCCGTGGATTTAAAGGTCTGTCCGCCGTCTGTGGAGACGAAGAGCTTGCTTGCCGTTAGTATCCACTGGTTTTTGGCGTCGGAAGGATCGAAGGATATCCCCTGTATGTCGTTGACCGTGGCTCCAACTCCAAGCCGTTCCGTGACATCCCGCCAGGTGTCGCCTTTGTCGGTGGAGAGCATTAGCTTGTTGTTGCTTTTCTCGTATTCGTCCAGCCGCGCCACCAAGTAGATGAAGGCTTCATCCTCCGAGACGCCCATGGGGAAATAGAGACAGAATGCGCCATTGTTGGCTTTTGGCATCCCTGGATTGGAAGATATCCTAGCCCATTTCGCAGTGTTCCGCCCGTCGCCGCGCCAGGCGCCGTGGTCGTTTGTCGTGATGTAGACGTAGTTCTTCCGGATGGCGATGTACGCGCCGCATTCAGGGAAGCAGGCTCCTTTGTTGCCGTAGAGCTTTTTTTCGTCATCATAGGTCATGAGGAGATCGGTCATGGTCTTGAATTGGTCGTGGCTGTACCAGCCCACCGTGACGGAGCGTGTTATCGCGAGGTCGCTTTTGCGGTCGAACTCAAATTTGTGTGGCGCGGTATAACCAGCGAAAGTTTTGTCCGGGGCGCCGGGCTCGGCGTGCAGCAACGCTTTCGGGAAGGGAAGGGAACTGAAACTTTTCATGCCATCGACCGACATGCGTATGGAGCTGTTCCCACCAAAAAACCCAACGAAAACTTGGTTTGGGTTATGTGGATTCCATTTCGCGGAGGCGAATCCAAGGGGAGCTTTGTCCTTTGCTCCAACTTGGATCTCCTCGCATTCGAGTTTGTCGCCGGAGACTTTCGCGAGAATTAGTTTCGATTTGCAAGCGCCGGCGTTGTCCTGCTTGTCGCCCTGTTCCCGCAAGGTGATTAGGAGCATGTCGGGGTTGTTGGGCGACACGTCCATGCAGACCGCCTGGAAACCTTTCAGCGAATCTGGTTTCACCAGTTCCACGAAGCTAGGCTTCTCCGTTCGCGCGTCGCGGCAAACGTAGATGCCACCATCGGAGAAGGATGCGTAAAGCAGGTCAGGATTCGAGAAGTGCGGGAGGAGGCACCTGACTCCCGCGAAAGGGCCGAGGTCGATAGCTTTAAAGTGGGAGACCATGCCATCGCCGACATAGATGAATTTTCGCTTTAACCAGGATTTCATTTCCGGCTCGATGCCATAGCGAGGGGCGAAACCGTGTCCCATAGCGCCCGGAGACACGAAGATCCTTGAACCGTCGGCATTGAATCTTATCGCGCCGAAGGTGATTTGTCCAGAGCTATATCTTTTGCCAGGAACCGCTATCAGGGGCTTGAACGGCGGGAACGCTTGGTCGAAGACGGGAGACCACGAACGGCCGCCATTCAAGGTGCGGTCGAGATGCCCTCCTCCGACCGCGATGATGTCGGGATTGGCCGGGGAGATGTCGAAACTGTAGTAGTGGCTGGCGGTGAGATGGTGCGACACAGGTTGCCAGTTGAGTCCGCCGTCCTTCGATTGGACAAGGCCGCCGAGATCGAGGAGCAGACTTATCACGCCACTGTCAACTTTCGCGTCGTATATGACATTCGCATAACCGGGGCCAACGCTGCGCCAGACACGTTGAGCTCCCGGTTCCCAAGCGTTCCACACCTGCTCCTCAAGGCCGGAGGGGAGCCCGACCTCCTGCCAATCCCGCTTTGGCATGGCGAACTGACCGTTCGTGACGACGTCCTTCCATTGTTCCTTCACGAAGTCCGGGGCGTTCTGCGGCGGCAGTATCGTCCCCACGGCGTTGGAGGTAGCATTCTCCGCCCCCAGCAAGAAGGGGAGCAAAAGCATTGCGCAGATTAGTGATTCGCCGCGTCTGAGCGTTCTCATTTACGTGGTTCCTTTTTTTGATGTATAGTTCGACTTGGTTAAATTGAGATGCGGCTCCAAGCACTCCAAGGACTCCAAGGACTCCAAGGACCCCAAGGACTCCAAGGACTCCAAGAACAGACATTCCAACTCAAACACTTGTATGTTTTTGTTGTCTTTGTTGTCCTTGTTGTCCCTGGCGAGGCGCGCGTCCGGAAGCGATATACAACTGCTTTCCACGATTGTGTTTGGCATGTCGCCAACAGATAACCATGCGTGCAAAAGTAGAATTAGTTGTCATCATTTCATGTCGTAGGTATCCCAAAGGTCATCCACTCTTCCAATCCTTGACGAAAAGTAGATGTCGACGGCTCTTTGGGGGGTGACGTGACCATCGAAAAAGAGGGTGTTCGCCTGCAAGCCCGGGTGCCGGCACTCGACCCTGGCGTCTTTCGTCAAACTTGGGTTCGCTCCATTTGCCGTGACATACCAGCAGGCCGTGCCATTGACACCGGTGTCAATATGGACCAGCTTCGCGGATGGATTTCTGACTTTGGTCAGGGAATAGGCACTTCTGGGCGAAAACCCAACGTTGTAGGCGTCGCTGAACCCTTGCAAGCTCATCGAATATCCTGCGAACGCAAAAGCCAGATTTCCTTGAAGCGCCTGGACCATGCCGTCTCCGCCTTCCGCCATGAAGCGTATGTTTGGACAGAGCAACGCTGGAGACATGGTGTAGTCGGTGCCAAGTCCATTGCCGAGCGAGGCGTTGGGGGGGGGGATTTCTCTGCCGGTGAAGTATTCTATGAACAGCTGGTTGCGGTAGCAGAGCGTCGAGGTGTTGGTTCCGTTATAGAGCATGGGCCAGTAGTCGCCGCTGTCTCCGGCGTACATGGCGCCAGCCGTGCCTAGTTGCTTCATGTTGCCCGCGCAGATGATGCGTTTGCTGGTCTCTTTCGCCTTGCCGAGAGCCGGGAGCAGCAGGCTCGCCAGAACCGCTATTATTGCTATCACTACGAGGAGCTCGACCAATGTGAATTTTGTGGCCTTGCGTCTCATGTTTCCAGTCTCCTGGTTTCGTTTCGTATGTCCCTCACGGTGTCGCCCGCCGCTAGACTATACCGCACTTGGGCGTGGAAGACGCCGCCGCGGTCGCCGTGGTCCAACCGCTTTTCCCGCCAGTCGAAGAAGGCGCGCCTCATGCTGGGCATGAGGTCGATGAACTCCGGTTTGACGCCGTCGAAGAAAAGGGCCTCCGGCTCGTCGTAGCTGAGGATGGACACGTCCCGGGGCGCCGCCAGCCCCTCCTGGCGCAGGGCTTTCATAAGCTTGGGGACGACCGAGTTCACCGCGTAGAGGGCGCTGAAGAGCCCCGGCTCGGCGCGCCGTCGCTTCACCAACGCGGGGAAGTCCTTCAGCAAGACGAAACGATCGGCGGGCGGCAAGGGTTCGCCTGAGAGCTCCGCCATGCGCCGGCAGCAGGCGGCGAGCCAGGAGCCGGGGTCGAGGCGTCCGTCGCTGCGGGGACTGTTGTGGATGTAGGCGAAGCGGCTGTGGCCCTTGGCGAAGAGCGCCTCGGCGATAAAGCTTCCGGCATGGTGGGCCTCCGGCAGGCGGATGGTGTCGAAAGGCGTCGCCTCGTAGGAGAGCAGCAGCAAGGGGATGCCCGTGGCGGCGAGGGCCTCGCAATGTCCCAAGCAATCCTGGCTCGGCTCGACCCAGACGACGGCGTCCAGGCCAGCTTTGGCCATCTCGACGAGGCGCTGGGTGGATTCGGAGTTGGGGCGATAAAGGGGCTCGTGCCCCAAGCCGTTCACCTCCATGATCCGCCGCAAGTGCGAGGTGTAGAAGGAGTTTGCCGCATGCCCGTCGCCCTGCAACAAGCCCAGCCGCGGCGTCCGGACGATGTCGGTCTCGACTTTCGCGGGATTGACGAAGGTGCCGAGGCCGCGGCGCGGGATCAGGTACCCGTCGTCGACCAGCCCTTTGATCGCGTTCCTGGCGGTGCAGCGGGTGACGCCGAAAAGCTGGCAAAGCTCGTTCTCCGGCGGGATCTGCCCAGGGCCGTCCGCGACGGAGATCAGCTTGAGCAGGTGCTCCCTGATCTTCATGTATTCAGGCATCGGCCTCGCCATGGCGCTCTCCATCTTTTACGGTGTATACATCTAAACCATATGTTGATTATACATCTAAGCCATGTGATTGTCAAGAGGGGTTTCGCGAAAAAAGAGGAGGAGCATCCAGGTGAAGTTTATGTCGCGACGCGTCAGTACAGGCACCACTCGAAGTACTCGTTGCCGTTGTTGGCCATGCGCGAGGAGGTCTTGAGCGAGAGGTACAAGGTGCGCTTGACCTTGTTGCCGGCGACGATCTTGAAGGTGTAGTACTCCGACTCCCGGAAGGAGAACTTGCCTTTGACGCGGCTGAGCAGCCCGGGGTCGAGGCCGGCCCCGAAAGACGCGCCGCTGTCGAAGAAGGCCTGGCGCGCCGCGATGAGAGCCTCGATCTCGTCCGCCTCGAACCCGGCGCTGGACAGGTCGGAGCGGGTGGCGGAGAAGAAGCTGGGCTTGCTGTTGGAGCCCTTGTTGATCGCCGGCATGCCCAGGGGCGGGATGACAGTGAACTGGCTCAAGCGCCCCTCCGCGTCGGGCTTGATGAACAGGGGGGCGTTCTTGACCATGAGCATCTCCTCGCGGTACTGGAGCTTGTCGTTGCGGGGGAGGTTGGCCAGTTCGTAGTCGGGGGCCTCGGCGCCCTTGAGGCCGCGGACGTCGTCCCGGTCGGTGTAGTCTTTCACGCAATCCACGAACTCCAGGAAATCCTCGTACTCCTCGAGCTCCTCGTACTGCGGGCCCCAGACGCTACGGATGGCCGAGGCGGCGTCGCTGGAGAGGTCCGCCTGCTTGATCATGTTGTCGAGCTGCACGGTGACCTTCAGCCCGTAGTAGTCCATCTGGTGAGGCTTCATGTCGGCCATGACGCGCTCGGCGTCGGCGCCGGCCAGGGCGTCGGCGCCGATGCCGTCGTCGTCCGCGGCGAGCTCGCGGTTGCTGTGGTTCTTGATGTCATACATCAAGAGCCACTGGTAGCGGGCGGCGGCGCCCTCCGCGGCGTAGGCGGCCTCAGAGCGGCCGGCGGCGACATACGCCACCGAGAAGATCAGTTTCGAGACCGTGACCGCCGAGAGCGTCAGCACGGCGCAGATCATCAGCACCGAGAGCACCACGATCAGCGCGGAGCCGCGGTCAGAACTTGCTGTTGAGCTCATTGGTCTTGATCTTCCTTTTCCCAAAGGTTTCCGACAACCCGCTACCGGCCGTGCGGCGCAACCAGCGCTCGCTGACCCCGTCTTTCCATTCCACGCTGAGTTGGATCGCCAAAGGCATATTCTCGTTCTCCTTCTCATCCCAGTCGTTGGACCAGACGATGGACTCCTCGTTCATGTCGGTCTTCTTGTCGGCGTAGAGGAAGGAGATTTCGGCGACGTTGTCGCTGAGCACCTCGGAGTTGACCGCCCCGGACTTCCCCCAGGGAAGGAGGGGGCTGTTGCGGTACTCGGCCACCAACCGGTCGCCGTCGCGGAAAAGGGTGATGAAGCGGATCGCCCCGTCGAGGGGGTTCCCGGCCCGGTGGAGATAGGCGAAGCTGACGCGCTCCTTGTCGCCCTCGAAGATCGACTTCTCGACGCCCTCGTCGTCGGGCCAGGAGAAGGGCACGGCGTTGCGGAAGGCGGAGTCCACGACGCGCTCGATCCTCACGAGGCGCTCGAGCTCCAGATTGCGGCGGTGGATCTGGTCCCAGGCCTTCTGGATGCCGAAGAGGCCCATGAAGGCGGTGGTCAGGACCAAGGCGAAGATGACCGAGGCCAGGAGCACCTCCAGCAAGGTGAAATTGCGGCGGGTCATTTCAACGCGTCCTCCTTGACGATCTTGTCGACCACCACGCGGCTGACGACCTCTCTGCTGGCGTCGTGGATGGTGATGTCGAAGGCCATGAGCTTCCACCCCTCGAGCTGGAAGTCGAAACCGTCGGGCATGCCCTCGGGCTCACGGATCTCGAGGCTGGCGGAATAGTTGTTGTAGGGGAAGAACTCGCCGTCGAGCTTGCCTTTGGGGCCGACCAGCAAATAGTACTCGGCGGCCTGGGCGAGCATGTGCTGCACCTCCCACTTGTCCAGGGCGCGCAGGGCGCCGCTCCTGGCGGAGGAGATCATCATGAAGGCGGACATCAGCCCCAACGCGAGTATGGCGATCGCGACCACGACTTCGATCAAAGTGAAAAAACGGCATGCGTCAAAAACGCCTGAAAGTATTTGCCCGTTTCGACGAGGAGTTCCTTTGCGGCGGAGCCGCCTTGGAGTGCTGCGATTCATCGCAGCCTTACGACGGACCTTGGACATGCGTCGCCGCGATTTCCGCGCTAAACCACGTCCTGGAAACATCTCCGCCGTATTGCCGGGGGCGTTCAAAGGCTGCGATGAATCGCAGCACTCCAAGGACGCTCCGCGTCGGAAAGGCAGCGCTCGCCTCCTGTTTCCTTCCGCCAAAGTGTCAACTGGTTTTTGAAGCATGCCGAAAAAACGCGGTTCAGTCCTCATCGATCACCTCCGAGCGCAACATGCCGGTCAGGGGGGAGACGGTCAGGAGCCGGACATGGCCGTTGAGGCTGATCTTGGTCGGGGGGCCGCCGCCGGAGCCGTCGGAGTAGAAGAAATAGGCCACGGTGTCGTCCTTCCCGGCGAAATCCGGGAACTCGATCTCGGCGTCCTTGGGGAGGCGGACGCCCTTGAGTCCGAGGCCGGTGCCCTCGCCGCCGCCCTCGATGCTGAAGCGCCGGGAATCGGGGCTGAAGACCACCCGCACGTTCTGACCTTGGAACACGGCCCGGGCCGAGGCCTCGGTGAACACGTTTTTGAGCTTGCCCACGCAATCGTCCAAGGTGACGAAGGCGGGAATCTTCCGTATCCCGCTGCTCACCACCCCGGTTATCAGCAGCAGCATCGCCAGGACGATGATCAGCTCCAGCAACGTGAAACGCGCCGCCCCCAAGGAACGGGGGCGGAACTGGGGTCCGAAGTGGAGCGCCGCGGCGGCCATGGGGGGGAGCCCCCTTAGTCCTGCATGTAGGTGATGTCGCCGTTGAAGCCCTCGCCGCCGGGCTGGCCGTCCATGCCGTAGCTGATGATCTCGAAGTCGCCACCGCCCTTGACGTTGTAGATGTAGTCGTTGCCCCAGGGGTCCTTGGGCATGGCGGCGTAGTTCTCGATATAGGGGCCGTGCCATTTCTTGGCGCTGCCGCTGTTGGTGAAGAGTTCGTTGAGGCTGGCCGGGGTGACGCCGGTGTCGAAGATGTACGCCTTGACCGAGTCGGTGAAGACCTTGATGCTGCTCTTGGCGGCGGCGACCTGGCCCTTGTGGAAGTTCTTCATCAAGGCCGGCGCGGCGATGCCCGCCAGCAAGGCGATGATGGCGATGACGATCACCATTTCCATAAGGGTGAAACCTGACATGCGCCGCACCCGGCGCCCGTAGTCCTGTTGCGTTCCGTTCATTCCATTTCTCCTTGTTGCGACAACCATGTGCCGTAGTTTGGACAGCGCCTCCGGCGTTTTTGTTCCGTCTCAGCCCTGGAAATTGCTGATCTCCAGGATGGCCAGGAACATCGCCAGCACCACCGTCAACACCACCGAGGCCAAAATCAAGATGACCAGCGGTTCGAACAACGCCAGCATCCGCTGGACTTTGCTTCTCAATTCCCCCTCATATTGGCTGGCGACCTGGTCGAGCATCTCGCCGACGTTGCCGGTCTCCTCGCCGATGCCCATCATCCGCACGGCGGTGCTGGGCACGTAAACGCTTTTCTTCAAGGCCGCCGAGAGCCGCGTCCCGCCGCGCAGCTCCGAGGCCACCCCCGACAACGACGCGAAGATCGTCCGGTTCTGGATCACCTTCGAGGCGATCCGCACCGTGTCGAGCACATGCACATGGTTCTGCATCAGCACCGCCAGCGTCCGCAGGAAGCGGGTCGACTCGATCGCCTTGACCAGCGGCCCGAAGAGCGGGATCTTCAAGCAATGCTCGTCCCACCAATCCTTGGCCTTGCCGCCCTTGCGGACGGAGCGGATGAAGAAACACAGGGCGATGAACAACGCTATCCAGAGCGGCCAGAGGGAGACCACGATGTTGCTCACGTCCATGAGCAACTGGGTGAGGAACGGCAATTTCTTGCCCATGTCGGTGAAAATCTTGGTGAATCTGGGGATGAAGACGGTGAAGAGCATCGTCACCACCACGCCGGTCACCCCGAGGATGATGCAAGGGTAGATGGAGCTGGTGATGAGGAACTCCTTCATGCCCTTGGAGTCGTTCATGAAGCGCTGGAGCTCGCCCATGACGGCGGCGAGCGACCCGGTCTCCTCGCCGGCCTCGACCATGTTGGCGTACATGGGGGGGAAGTGGCGGCCCTGGTTGCGGATCAAGGCGGAGAAGCGTTTGCCCTCGTGCAAGCCGCGGCGGATCTCGGCGACCGTCTGCCGCGCTGGCCCCTCGTCGAGGCCGTCGGCGATGATCCCCAAGGCGCGCTCCAACGGGATCTGGGCCTTCAAGAGCGGCACCAGGCGGTTGGTGAAGTCCAACGAGTTGAAGGCGTTCCGCGCCAGGAGCGAGCCCTTGCCGGAGGCGGCGTAGCTGTCGACCTCCCCCAAGTTGGCGATGGGGGTGAGCCCCCGTTGCCGCACCCGGGTGAGGGCGTCGGCCTCGGTCTCGCCGTCGATGAGCAGCTCGGAGACCTTACCCGCCTTGTCGGACACCTTGTACTTGAACAACGCCATGCCGGAAACCACTGGATTGTAGGTGGAACTTCACGCCAAACCTTGAATATACAGTGGAAACGCCCAACCCGCAAGCCGTGGGGCCGGGATTGTCCGTATCCGGTGGATTGGCTCCAGGGGGACGGCTAGTACACTGCGCGGTCTATGAATATCCCCGTGTTGGCGGCGAAGCCGCCTCCCTGGGAGCGCCGAGCCCCAGCTCGGCACCACGCCGCGTCGGGCGTGGAACCAAGGAAGCCCGGAAACGACTTTGCGTAGTTCCTTGAAAAATGTAAAGTCCACTGGCATGTTTCAAAAACCAGTTGACACTTTGGCGGGAGGAAACGAGAGAAGGTTGTTGCCTTTTCGACGCAGCGCGTCTTTGGAGTGCTGCGATTTATCGCAGCTTTGGAGCGGTCGTCACGATATAC
>Ga0209467_1002567_pt1 | contig 12810 bp, 8 predicted proteins | sample Higcelwee11metaG_FD_187175 | JGI IMG/M metagenome (GOLD analysis project Ga0209467, IMG submission 187175) | Freshwater pond sediment microbial communities from the University of Edinburgh, under environmental carbon perturbations - High... | ecosystem: Environmental > Aquatic > Freshwater > Pond...
TCCCGGCGCAACAATTGCCACTCCAACAGTCCACATAAGAATGTTTGAAACAAGTACAAAAAGACTGGCATAGAGCAGTCCTTCCCTGCCAAACTGCGTAGCTATCAGCGGAAGCCCCAGATAGATAATATTACCCAGCATGCTGTGAAGCCTGAAGATCGCCTCGTGGCTCCCCCTGAGGCCAAACAACCGGGCAGTAAGCGAGCCCATGAGGAGCATGAACAGGAGGACGAAGAGTGAAAGCAACAGTGTCTGCATGCTGCTCGAAAGAAGCTCCGGTGTCAGGTCTACCTTGCTGAAGTTGGTGAACAACAGGGCGGGCAGGGTGACATAAAAAATGATTCTCGCCAGCACATCCTTAGATGCTGTGGTGATTACCTTTGCCCGGGAGGCTATGATCCCGACCAGAACCAGTATTGCCAGCACTGCAATCTGCCTTAAAACCACTTCCAATGCCATACTAATAATAATTTAATTACCATGCCGGGCGACAATCTCCTTCAATTTCGAAAGCCATGCTAAAATCTCCTTGCTGCCGGTTCTTAAAAGGCCGAATTTATGATTTTTCTTTCTGATATGGCCTTTCAGAGGAAATATAGCCTGAGATCATCTCATAGATAAGGGATAAAATATCCCCATCAGCCCTTATATTTGAAATAGAAAAATGAGCCTGTCGAACCGAAACCTCGAAATTGCCTTCGCAGATTACAATGAAAGAACAATTTGAAGTTGAAAATCCGGACTTTGTCCTGAGTCCCCGTACGGGGATGACAAAAAAGCATTACATCGAACTGGCCAGGTACCTCCTTGAACGAGCGTTCACTCATGTACACTCGATGGATGACCCCCTCACATTTCCTATTGTTCCGGGCAAGACCTACCCTCAGGAGGGGTCACCCGAATGGCGGTTCCGGTCGCTTGAGTTCGAAGCTCTTGAAAGAACCTTTACACTTGCCGGACCGCTGATCCATCTCGACCCGGAAACGACAATCAGGGGCATCAGGCTGCAGGATTACTACCATCTTCAGCTATACAACGCTCTCACCCCGGGCCATCCAAACTCGCTCCCCATGCCGGAGGATCTCCCAGACTCAACATACCAGTTCACCTGCGAATTCGGAGGACTTTTCAAGACCCTTCTGCTGATGCCGGACACCCTCTGGTCGACCTACAACCAGAAGGAGAAGGATGAGATGGCGGTCACAATCTCCGCGTGGGGCCACCACCGGACAACCCAGAACAACTGGAGGATATTCAACATCATAACACTCTCCTTCCTGAAGAAGCACGGCTATGAGATAGACGATGACCTTCTGAAAAGCCACCTTCTATGGGTTGCCTCCTACCACTCGGGCAACGGATGGTACCTGGAACAGACATATAACTACTACTCCATCAGTCTCTTCATAGTCTATGCCACCATCTGGAACAGGGCCTTCGGCGATGAATATTATCCGGAGATAGCCGGGCTGATAGAGAAATCAGCCCAGAAGCTTATGGAATCGCTGCCATGCTTCTTTGGCCGCGATGGCTACATCAACATGTGGTCAAGAAGCATCTGCTACAGGACCTGGGTCTCAGGGGCTTTTCCCGTTGCCTTTATGCTGAAGGACAGGAGTCTGCTTGATCCTGGACTTGCACGCCGGCTATGCTCGGGGTCGCTGCTGCAGTTTGTAGCCAGAAAGGATTTCTATTACAATGACATTCCGAGCCTCGGGTTCTACGGTCACAGGGAGTACATGGTCCAGAACTACAGCTGCCCGGCCAGTCCCTTCCTGATGTTCCTGCCCTTCATCTGCCTGGCCCTGCCTGATGATTCGCCCTTCTGGTGTGCAACGGAGAATGACGGTTTCTGGGAAGAACTGGGGGAGGGTTCAAAGGTCACGGTTCTCGATAACCCGGGACTTGTTCTTGTCAATCACGGCAGGACCGGGGCATCAGAGATCATTCCGGGAAAAGTCTATTATGACGACCCCAACTACTCAAAACTGACATATAACACTCATTTTCCGTGGGAGGATCATGATCAGCAGGGGGGAACATCGATGGAATACAGTTTCAGGAGCCTCGATCCGCGTGATGTCAGGGGTGATGATGTAAACTTTTATCTAACCGGCGCCACCCTGGCGAACACGTCAGACCGGAGCCGTGTCTACTCCACCTCTCAAAGCATAGTCTTCAACGGTGTCAGAGACGGTGTGATCTACCGGCAGGCACTGATGAGAAGACCTCCGAACAACGGGGTGGGATATATTATTGACCTTGCTGATATAATCATCCCCGGCGGAGTGATCAGGGTCGACCGCTGCCGTATGGCCTTCGAGCATGAGCTGACCCTGGGCCACTTCGGGCTCCCGCACATTGAAGGAAGAGAAGCAGAGGTCTCCCAATCTGAGGATGGGACCAGAAAGGTGATCACTGCATCGATAAAAGGCAGGAGAATTGCCCTGGTAACATATGCCGGCTGGGACGGACTCCATTCCCTGACCCACACAAACCGGAACGCGGAGGCGGATGAAAGCACAGTCATTTATGCACACAGGAAAAGGACAACAAAAAATCCCGCCATGGAGGTCATGATCTCAGTATTTCTCCATAGAACTGATGATTCTGAATGGACCGCAGAGGAGCTGTCACCGATAAAGGATATCAGGATCATGGATGTCACACCGGCATGGTCACCCCTTGGTGCAGAGATAACCCTCCGTGATGGAACCCTCCGTAAAATATACTTCGAGGAGATGGACGGCAACAGGAGATGCTGACAATAGTGCACAAGAACATAAGAAATTGAAATTGATAATAATCCCTAATCATCCCGTCATATGAAAAGTCTCAAACAGTTTTCAGCTGCGGCACTGCTTATCAGCGTCATGTTCTTCTTCGTGCCGCAGGCACAGGCACAGGTATCTGTCCTTCAGCCCGAGAAACAATTCGGATTCATACCCGGCTCTGACTATAACCTGTTCACCTACGGGGAACTGATTGACTATCTCATGAAGCTTGACAAGGCCTCCCCGATGGTCAGCATGGAAGAGATTGGCACCAGCCCGATGGGCCGAAAAATGTTTATAGTATTTATCTCATCGGAGAAGAACATAAAGAACCTGCCAAAGCTGCGTGAGATTAACAGGGAACTGGCGCTTAACCCATCCCTGTCTGATGCCCGGAGGAAAGAGTGCATTGCTGACGGCAAGGTCTTCTTCCTTGCCACCCTCTCAATGCACTCGACCGAGGTTGCTCCGTCGCAGGCCGCACCTCTGATTGCATATCAGCTGGTCACAACCACGGATCCCCTTGTAGAAAAGTACCTGGATGATGTCGTTTACATGATGGTGCCCAACCATAATCCTGACGGAATGGATCTGGTTGTTGAGAACTATAAAAAATACAGGGGCACGCAGTATGAGGGGGCCTCACTGCCGCAGGTCTATCACAAGTATGTGGGACACGATAACAACCGTGACTTCATCAGCCTCACCCAGGAGGACACGAAGGCAATAGCACGCATCTGCAACCTCGACTGGTTTCCGCAGGTGATGGTTGAGAAACACCAGATGGGCTCAACGGGTATCCGCTATTTTGTTCCTCCTGCACATGATCCCATTGCCGAGAATGTTGACGGCGAGTTATGGGCATGGACGGGTGTCTTCGGCACAAATATGTTGCGTGACCTGACAGGCGCAGGGCTCACCGGGGTGGGACAGAAGACCATTTTCGACATGTACTGGCCGGGGTCAACAGAGACATGCATCTGGAAGAACGTTATCGGCATGCTCACTGAAGCAGCCAGTGCGCGCGAGGCATCACCAATTTACATCGAGCCCAATGAGCTGCAGGCCAGCGGAAAAGGGCTCTCTGAGTACGACAAGAGCATCAACTTCCCCGTGCCCTGGCAGGGCGGATGGTGGCGGCTGGGTGACATCGTCAGGCTGGAGATCGAATCGACCCTCTCCGTGATAAAGACAGCCTCCCTGCACCGGGGTGACATCCTGCGCTTCAGGAATGACATTTGCCGGAGGGAGGTTGAGAGAGGCCGCAGTGAGCCGCCCTATTATTATGTGGTGCCGGCCGCGCAGGCCGACCAGAGCGAACTTATCCGCTTTGTCAACCTGATGAGGGAACACGGTGTCAGCGGTTACCGGCTCACGGCGGATCACACGCTTGACGGCACCAACCTTAAGGCAGGCGACTTTGTCTATCCGCTTGCACAGCCTTTCAGGGCTTTTGTGAAGGAGGTGATGGAGAAGCAGGTTTTCCCTGTCAGGCACTACAGTCCCGGCGGAGAGGTGATAAAACCGTACGATGTGACAAGCTGGTCGCTGCCTCTTCACAGGGGACTGACATCATATGAGATCACCTCACGCGACCAGGCGTTTGAAGGCAAGATCAAACTGCTTGATGAGGAGTATGATCCGCTGCAGAAGAGTTACCGGCTGCCTGCTGTCTTCCCGGTAACCAGCAACGGGAGCTTCATGGCTGCCTTCATGGCTGCCCAGAAAGGCATGAAGGTGAGTCGTCTTGACAGTGAAGTGCAGATTGAAGGCAAAAAACTCGGTAAAGGCAGTTTCGTTATCAGCGGAGGTGATGCTGCAACCCTTGCCTCCATCGCTAAAAAGGCATGCACGGAGCCGGTCTATGCCGGCGGGGCAGGCACCCTCCCGGCTACAGAGGTCACAATACCGCGGATTGCACTCGTGGAAACATATTTCAGTGATATGGACGCCGGTTGGACCCGGTATCTATTTGATACATACAATCTTCCATTTAAGGTTATCCGTCCGGATGAATTCGCTGATGCAGACCTCAAAGGAGAGTTTGACATTATAATCTTCCCCGGCTCACAGAAGAACATGCTCATGACCGGCAAGCCCGGCTCCGACGGCGGAGCATACATGAGCAGCTACCACCCCGACTACCAGAAGGGAATGGGCAAGAAAGGGTTTGAACGGCTGATGCTATTCGTAAACAACGGTGGTACGGTAATATCATGGGGGCAGTCGACCGATCTGTTCACCGGCCTCCTTGAGATGACTGCTGATGACACAACCGAGGAATTCTCGCTGCCCTTCGCCAACACTGCTGACCAGGCAAGAAGGGATGGCCTCAGCATCCCCGGTGCCCTTGTGCGCCTCGAGCTGAAGCAGGGTCATCCGCTCACTTACGGTATGCCGGCATCAGCAGGAGTCTTTTACAGGGGCAATCCCCTGTTCACAACCTCTGTTCCCAGGTTTGACATGGATCGCAGGGTCATCGGAAGTTTCCCCCAAAAGGAGATACTTCTCAGCGGTTACTGCGAGAAGGAGGAGCTGATGGCAGGCAAGCCGGCAATGATATGGCTCAGGAAAGGCAAGGGACAGCTTGTTCTCTACAGCTTCAACCCGCAGTTCAGGGCATCGACACAGGGAGCATACAAGCTGCTCTTCAACGCCCTGTTCCTGCCGGAACTCTAAATAAGCTGCATAAATTTTTGCGCCTTTCGGGATTTATATTTAATTTTAGTGTGAGATGCCGCGGCATCAATCTGTCTGTAGTATACTAAAATATTTCAGTATGAAAAGGAGTCTGCTCATTGCACTTATCCTAGCCGGCCTGGTCACCGGCATATCGGGGCAGGACAGGATCATCACCCTGGCCAATGACACCGTCGAATGCAAGATTAACAAGGTAACAAGAAGTGATATCCATTTTGAGATCACTACAGGGGGAGTAAGGACAACCGGTAGGATGCCCATGGACAACATACTGAGCTATTCGGTTAATCCTGCTGCAAATCCGGAAAAGAGATACAAGCCTGTTGTGACCGGCTCGTTCCCGCGCCTGCGAGTCGGTCTCAGCGGTGGATTCGGTTATCTCTTCAGCAGCTCGGAGGCAGCCGAAGAGGGCATTGTAGCCTGGGGAGTAACTCCCAACGCGGCGGAATCATACTATAAAGATCTTAAGACCGGGATCTGCGGGAGCGGTGACATTACGTGGATGCTGACCCCAGGGATCGGTGCGGGACTCAGATACAAATACTTTGATACAAGTGCAGGCACCGAAGGCTTATTTGACCCGCATGACGGACTCTACCTGTTCTATTCAACCTACAAAGAACAAATTTACGTCAATTTCGCAGGAGCCTCACTCTATTACAGTGAACCACTCGGAGCCGGTCAGAAATTCAAAGTTTACAGTGCCTTTGCCGCAGGTGTTGCTTTCTACAGGAATGAAGCCGAACTCTTCTCCGGGAATTACCTGATGACGGGTAACGCCTTCGGTATGGACGGAAGCCTCGGTCTCGAGTACTTTGTCAGGCCGGGTTTGTCTGTCGGGGCTGAACTGTCAGCCTTCTATGCATCACTCAGGAAAATTGAACTGACTGATGGATCAGAAACACAGACGATGGAACTTGAAAAAGAGAATTATGAGAATCTGTCACGGTTCGAGCTTTCTTTAGGAATCAGATTTTACCTGTGGAACAGATGAAAAGAGCAGCTATAATACTCGGCATCGGAACTCTCCTGTTTGCTGCCATGTCATGCAGTAACAAGTTCCTGGAACAAAATGAGGTCGATCTGTACAGCCTGGCAGATACAGTATTCGTAACCAGTTTTGACGAAAATGTGGAGGTCTCACTTCAGACCCCGCTCGTTGAGGACTTTGAATATACAATATTCATGCAACCCAGGTGGCTCTCCTTCGGGTCAATGCACGGCAAGATGGAGAATGGAATTATTGCATTGGATTTCAATGTGTTGCATGGAGAGGTTCCAGCTTACAATCCGGTCCTTTACGGCATGTTATACCTTGACGTGGAAGAGCTGGGTATTATTTCTTTAACCGTAGCTTATACCAGTTTCAGGAATGCTGAAATGCAACACTACCCCTCAGAATTCACATTTCAATCGGCATTACCCCAGACCTTAATAATATCTAATACAGGTCAGGGTCTTCTGGTATGGGAGATGACCTCAAAACCCGACTGGCTTACCGTTTCTCTTACGATAGATACAATATGGCCCTATGAGTCACGGGCAATCGAAGTTGGGATAATACCCGGGATGCTGACAACGGGAGAGACTGCCAGGGATACAATTAAGATCCTCAGCAACGCCCGCTTCAGTCATACACTGATTCCGGTCAACATCACACTGCCTTTTATCCCTCCTTCTGATCCGGGCCAGCAAACCAGCATACTTACCGATGCCGATTATCACCACGGCACAGGGATAATGGCCATCTGTACCAAATCGCCCAATCAGATTCACCTTGTCAATACTGTCACAGGAGAGTCAGACACAATCGCATTGGACAAAACACCCGTCTGCATCAGTTTTACGGAAGACGGGCATAAGGCATTAATAGGATATTCGGTTGCCAGCGTTGCTTACCTCGACATCGACAGCCGTCAGATTACTGCGGAATATGACATAGATTGCATTCCATTTGACATTGTATCAGGAGAAAATGGATGGTGTTATATCACACCGGTCTCAGACCAGTGGGTGAAGTTGCGAAACCTTAACCTGACTTCCGGTGAGGTTATTGCCAGCACAACTGCAACCACGATCTATGAAAGGGCTCTTATCAGGAAAATACCTGGCAAACCTTATATGGTAGGTACCCAGTTAGGTGTTAGTCCTTCCAGCCTGCTGCTTTTTGACCTTACCGACGGGCAGGCTAAAGATGCAGTAGCCAGGTACCATGAATCAATAGGACACTTCTGGCTTTCAAAGGACGGCGTCAGGCTCTATTCCGCTTACAGGAATGTCTATACAGTTCCGGCGTACGACGGTCAGTTTCATTCCGATTCGCCACCGGTATACGGTAATATCGGTTCTGCACTGTCGTACATCAACGCCCTTGATGAGTGTCCCGCCATCAGCAGTGTTTTTCTCAGCTCGACTAATTACTACTCCTCGGGAGGAACCTCATCCCTGATAGAGCAGTTCAATACTACGAGTCTCAATAAGATAAAGAACTACAATGTTTCACCTGTGCGGCTGAATCTGTCCGGTACCGACTACCTCTACGAAACCACTCCACGTTTTATCTTCGTCAATAAGGAGGGGACAGAAATGTATGTACTCAAGAACCTGAGACAGGATTATGACAACGACAGCTGGTTCATGGAGACCATAGAATTGTAAGGGCAGTGGTTGAATAGTTTTCCTATTTTTGTTCTCCGGGATTGAATTGATCCTGACTAAAAATACAAAAGAGCAGAAAGGCAAATTGTTCTTCCCAATGAAAATTCTGATAATAGAAGATGAACCCAGGGTGGCCTCCTTCATAAAGGAAGGGCTTGAGGAGAAGGGTTATGTGACGGAGGTGGCATACGACGGGCTGTCCGGAGAAAAAGCGGCTCTGGTGCCTGACATTGATCTGGTTATCCTTGACCTGATCATACCCGGGAAAAGCGGAATTGAGGTATGTAAGAGCATAAAAACGGGGCATCCGGACCTCCCTGTCCTGATGCTTACCGCTCTTGGCACCACGGCCGACAAAGTTACGGGATTTGATGCCGGTGCCGACGACTATCTTGTTAAACCTTTTGATTTCCCCGAATTGCTGGCAAGGATCAAATCATTGCTTAAAAGGAAAACACCTGCTTCTCAGCTTTCGGAATCGCTGAAGGTGGCGGATCTTGAACTTGATCTCCTCAGAAAGGTAGCAATCCGCGGAGGTCGTGTGATAGAACTGACGGCCAAGGAATTTGCACTTATTGAATACTTCATGCGTAATAAGGGGAGAGTCCTCTCGCGCGTTGACATTTCGGAGAAGGTCTGGGAGATAACCTACGATACAGGCACCAATGTTGTGGAGGTCTATGTCAATATCCTCCGGAAAAAGATTGATAGGGATTTTGAGCCGAAATTGATACACACACGGATCGGCCTGGGTTATATCTTCACTGATCTATAATGAAAATACGCCAGAAACTGACTCTGCAGTTCTTCCTGATGGCAGGCATAATAATGGTGCTTTTTTCCCTTACCGTATATGTCTCATCAGCCAGGTACAGGCGTGACGATTTTTTCCAGAGACTCGAGAGCAGGGCTAACAGTACTGCCAGGATGCTGATTGAGATGGAGGAGATTGATGCGGAGTTGCTTAGGAAGATCGAAGAGGACAATCCGGTCAGCCTGCCCGATGAAAAAATAATTATCCTTGATAATCAGAACAATATCGTATATACGACTGATAACCGGAATGTTTTAATATACGATGAGGCTCTCCTGGACAAGATAAGGCTTGAGGAAAAAGTCAGGACACGCAGCGGAAGGTATGAGCTTATGGGTGTGCTATTTGCCGAAGAAGAAGAAAGGTTCGTGGTTCTGTCTGCCGCAAGGGATATCTTTGGTGTCGATAAGCAGAAGAATCTCAGAATGGTACTCCTGCTCCTGAACGGACTTTTCCTCCTAATTTATTACCCTGCGGGATCACTCCTCGCAGCCAGGGCCTTCTCTCCCATCTCCAGGGTAGTAGGGAAGGTTGAGGAGATATCAATTGCCAGTCTGAATCTTCGGCTGGATGAAGGTAACGGGAAAGATGAACTTGCTCACCTGTCCCATACTTTCAATCAAATGCTGGGCAGGCTGGAGACTGCCTTTGAAGTCCAGAAGGACTTCATCTCAAATGCATCGCACGAACTCCGTACCCCGTTGACAGCCATCACCGGGCAGCTTGACGTGCTGCTTATGAAAGATCGCTCAACGAAGGAATACCGTGATGCAACCGTTGCCGTACTTGAAGACATTAAAAACCTCAACAGGCTAATAGACAGGCTTCTTCTGATGGCCCACGCAAGCTCAGAAAGTGCAAAGGCCGGTTTCCACAAGGTGAGGATTGATGAAATCCTCTGGCAGTCTCGTGATGAGCTGGTGAAGCACGAACTCGGGTATACTGTAAACATATCCCTCGATGAAACCATATCTGACATTGAGAACATGATGGCTCTGGGTGATGACCAACTGTTGCGGTCAGCGGTAACGAACATAATGGAAAACGGGTGCAAATACTCCCCAGACAAGTCAGTTGACGTAAATCTCGGTTTCTCTGACAACAGGCTGGCAATCATATTCAAAGACAGGGGATCAGGTATCGCTGAGATTGACATCGATCGAATCTTTGAGCCTTTTTACCGCGGCACAGTGGCGGGCAGTGTCAGAGGTCACGGTATTGGCTTATCCCTGGCAAAAAAAATTATAGAAATTCACCAGGGACAAATTTCGGTTGTTTCACAACAGGGCCTCGGAACAGAGATAACAATTGCCCTGCCCCCGGCAAAGTAGGGTCGGAATTTAACAAGATTTTAATACGGATTTAATGTCTTCTTTATCCCGTGCCTTTATCTTGCTTCCCTGTTGAAACCCACATTGGGATTCTTCTTATAATTGGACTGCAAGAGCACAGAATACCCTTCGAACATAAAGGGGAGACTGAAAAAATATCTGTTATTCAAAATTTTGTTTTTTATTTCTGTCAGGAGGTGCGGCAATCTGCACCTCCTTTTTTATACCCGTAAGATAAAGTGATGTTATCCCTTTAACGATGCACTTACACAATCAACGATAGCCATTCTTTAAGCCGGAGAACCGAGATTATACTTTCTCCAAAGCTTGATGAACTGATGGAATTGCTGGCTAACTAGCCGGCAATTAAGAAGCGACAGCTGGTCATGTAAACCATACTATTGTAAAATAAATCAGGGAAATATCTGCAGGGGGTAAAAAGCAAATGCCGTCAGGCAATCACCCTGCTCTTCCGGGTATGGAAGTAGGTAAGTCCGTTCAGCTCATTCATGCCAACAAGCTCCAGCCCAACCTCGTTAAGCATATTTGTTACAGTCCGCTTCGTAAGGTACCGGTTGGTCTTCGAGTCAATGAAGCTGTACATCCTGTTTATAAAAGGAATCCTCGACTCAATGCCATTCTCATAGGCTTCGGCCTTCTCTGACTCAAGCCTGGAGGGGTTGCTGTACTTATCCGAGAACCCATTCTCCGTCTTGTTGTCAACGAAGCAACCTATATAATTGCTGTTGTCAGGAAGCAGTGACTTTATCTGTTTCAGGAAATCACGAACCTCCCTTACATGGTTAAGCTGCCTGAGAGTGATCACAGTGCGGATGCCCTTCATATCCTCGGCATCATAGAAATAATGACGTGATGATGGAATTACAAGCATTCCTGGCTCCTTGATGAGTCCCATGCGGTCAAGGTAATCTATCAGACTCTGACGTACCTCAAGATCAAGTTCTTCAAAAAGATGAATAAGCCCGCTATCCCTCAATGACAACTTCCTCTGGGCTGGCTTAAAAATAGCCTGGTCTTTAATTACCTCTGGATTATATGCGACAGTTTCCTTATCCATTACAAAATTTAATATCCTCCCATGCGCAACTATTGTGCCATTCTCTTTCAACAAAATCCTTTATCAGGAAATTGACATGTCGAAGATATTGCTTGTTTATAATAACACCTAAGCTATTTTGATGTTCACCTGACTAACTTTGACCAACGGACGAAAAACGAAGATATGCAAAAAAGCAGCATAAGTCAAGTAAATCCGTAATGAGGATTTCCGTCAGAAAATGGAAGATCAGCAACTCCTCCCCAAGGTGCTCTGAACACCGCATCCTGCGCCCGGCCGGAGGCCCCTCCGGTCAGCGTTCTATGCGGAATTCCGTATAACCGGCAGGCGGATGTTCGGTGACCTTTACAGAGTCAACAAATCCGACACCGGGTCCTTCCCGGCACCAGGCAGCAAAGCCTGCAAGCTCCCCCCTTGTGCCCTCGGCTTCGATAAAGACGCTGCCGTCAGGAAGGTTCTTCACGCAGCCGGTAATATCCCTCCTCCAAGCCTCCCGGGCTGTACTCCACCGGTAGCCCACGCCCTGAACCATGCCGGTGACCTGAATCCTGTACAGAATTTTACCTTCCGATGTCATTTGTTGCAACAGTGTTTGACCGGATATGAGAATTATGTAAGATTATACCTCCAATTTAAGCTAATTTTGCATTTTACCGATATGCTCTTTTGCAGCCGGATAAGTTTTTACATAGTGAGATTATGTTCGGTTTAAACACAATCAGGGACTCCCGCCAATGAAGAGGAAATGGAAAATAATAATTGCAGTTGCTGCTGTCGTTATTTTCATCCCGGTATTCTTTATTACCTCTTTGTACGGAGGTGTATACGGACGACTGCCCGGCAAGAAAGCACTGCTTGACTTTAAAAATTCCAGGGCTTCGATGGTCCTGTCGGTCGATGGAGAACTTATCGGCAAGTTTTATTCGGAGAACCGGACCGAGATTGCCTTTGATCAGATTCCCCTTCACCTTACCGAAGCGCTTGTGGCAACGGAGGATGCCCGTTTCTATGAGCATTCCGGAATTGATACAAGGAGTATGATCAGGGTCATTTTCAAAACCATACTCTTCAATGACCCCAGTTCAGGGGGTGGCAGCACAATCACACAGCAGCTGGCAAAGAACATGTATGGAAGAAGGGATTATCTTATTCTCTCGTTATTCCTGAACAAGAGCAAAGAAGCCTTGCTTGCACGGCGAATAGAAAAAGTATATTCCAAGGAGGAGATCCTGACCCTCTACCTTAATACTGTCTCTTTCGGTGAGAACATTTTCGGGATAGAGGCCGCCTCACGGCGGTATTTCAGTAAAAATACCGTTGAGCTCAGTGTGGAGGAGGGTGCCGTTCTTGTCGGCATGCTCAAGGCAAACACCTCGTTTAACCCGCGTCTCTATCCTGAGAATGCTCTTAAGAGAAGGAATGTTGTGCTGAACCAGATGGAGAAATACGGTTACC
>Ga0209467_1002569_pt1 | contig 12800 bp, 8 predicted proteins | sample Higcelwee11metaG_FD_187175 | JGI IMG/M metagenome (GOLD analysis project Ga0209467, IMG submission 187175) | Freshwater pond sediment microbial communities from the University of Edinburgh, under environmental carbon perturbations - High... | ecosystem: Environmental > Aquatic > Freshwater > Pond...
GGCGCCAACCGTGGGAGTATGACAAACCGCTCTATCGCCGACGCAACGGTATCGAGCGGCTGTTTCGACGGCTCAAGGCCTGGCGCCGCGTGTTCACGCGCTACGACAAGCTTGACCTCATGTACGCCGCCTTCATCACTGTGGCTCTTATCGCTGAGGCCCTACGTTAGTGTTAACAGGCCCTAGCACCCGTGGTCCATGGGCAGGATCTCGGCATACAGGCGCTTGCCGAAGACGGGGAACACATGCAACTCCAGGGCGCCGATCACCCGCACCGCTGTGCCTTCTTCCTAGTTCGGTCGGCGGGCGGCAAACCACTCACGGGCCAGGGCCTCGAAGGTGTTGTTTGCTGCCTCGATCTCGGCGGCCTTGCGGGCCTGCTTGGTGGCCATGGGATTTTTCCTGTCCGAAGCGTCGGCCCGCAGCTCGGCGGCTTTCTGCCGGGCCAGCGATCCGCTGACCTCGGGATAGCCCCCCAGGCCGAGCCATGACCATTTGCCGTCCGGCTTCTTGTAGCGCAGCTCCCAGGACTTCTGCCCGTTTGGCTTCACCCGGAAGTACAGGCCGTTGCCGTCCAGCTCTCGGTAGGCGCTCTGCTCGGCCTCCAGGCTGGTATCCGCTATGGGGCGGCGCTTGATCTCTGAACGCTTCACTCCGTGTATGCCTCAGTTTCAATTTTTCCAGAGGCATACACGTGGGCATACACGGCGGGGAAGGATAGGCAGAGACAAGGAGAGACAGCCAGAAACAAGAAAGCCCGCACGGGGCGGGCTTCTTGGGGTGTTTCGAGTCATGTGGGAACATGTCGAAACGTTCATTTGGTGGAGCCGGGGGGATTTGAACCCCCGTCCGCCAGCTCTCCGCTATCGGTTCTACATGCTTAGCCGGCTCTACTGAGTTAACTCCGCGCCGCCCGAGTGGCAGGGTGCTTGGAGCGAGCTGTATGGGTTTTAGCCGTTACGTCTACAGCGAACTTGGCGGCGATCCTGTTCTGTCTGACGATCACTTCGGGTTTACAGGCATCCCCTGATGATCGCTGGCGCCGAAGCGACCAGATGAAGGTTAGGCGGCTAGCGCGTACCCTTCGAAGTTGTCATCGTTGGCAACTATAGGTTTGCAACAGTGGATTTACGAGTTCTGTTACCAACTCGGCATGCCCCTCAAGTTTCGTTACCGGCGTCGAATCCTAATCGGCCCCAAAACCTTAGGTATTAAGTCAAGTTTACGACAAACAGGCCGGGGCGTCGACAGCCGATGCTGGCGAAATTCGCTGCCGGGCTGCTATTAATGATGTTTCTTTCGATGTCGCTGGGTGGCGAGACTTTCATATGCCTCGGGGAACGCGTTATCCCTTGCGCCGGTGGATCTGGCGCGCCTTCGTTCAGTGCGCCTTGATTCCGCTGATACTGGTGGAGTTCGTGCTGATCGGCGCCTATTTGCTGAGCAATGCCGCCACACGCGATGCCCAGCTCGCTCATCTCGAGGAGCGGGCGCAGCAGACCCTGGCGGGTACCGTACAGCGCGAGGCGCAGATCGTCGACTGGCGTTTGTGGAATATCGAGAAGCAGGCGCAGATCTTCCGCGGGGCGGTCGCCCATGCCTTGCAGGCGCGGGGTTTCCAGCCGGACGAGGTGGAGCGGGCGCGGCATGTGCTCGGTCCGGATGGACTGTTCTATAGCCGTAGCGACGATGGCCGCGCGGCCTCCGTCTACGCAAAGAGCACGCCGCCGGAGCGGCAGGATCATGCCAAGGCGCTGCGCCTGTCGCAGCTCGATCCGCTGATGCGTTCGATCGATGAGGCCGGTCCTCTGGTGGTTTCGGTCTATTTTCGCAGCTGGGACAACTACACCCGGCGCTACCCGTTCTTCGACGTATTGCAGAAGGAGTCCGGGGACGTGCTGTCTTCCGGGGGGCGGTTCTATTCCCGGGCCGACGAGCGCCACAACCCGGAGCGCCAGCCGGTGTGGACCGCGCCCTATCGCGATCCCGCCGGGGCCTGGCGGATCGCGATGATCGCCCCGGTATACCGCGGCGACTTTCTGGAGGGTGTGGTCGGTCTGGAAATCGACCTCGAGGGGCTGCTGGCCGAGATCGGCGCCCTGGACGTGCCCTGGCAGGGGTATGCCGTGCTGGTCGACGAGGAGGGGAGTGTCATGGCTTTGCCGAGGGCCGGCGGGGCAGCGGGCGAATCCACCGCCGTCAACCCGCCGCGGCAGCGGCGCGAGGTCGAGCATCTGCTGCAGGCGGCCGGCGCCGAAGGAGAGGTGCAGGCGGCGATGTTCGACGGTCACGAGCATCTGCTGGCCTGGAAGGCGACTCCCCAGACCGGCTGGCGTCTGCTGCTGGTCGTGGACAAGGAGCGGATCCTCCAGCCGACCCGCGCCCTGGCGGCCCATTATCAGCAGGTCGGCTACCTGTTGATCGCCGGCCTGTGCCTTTTCCATGCGGCGTTCCTGGCCCTGTGGTGGCGGCGCTCGCGGCGCCTGAGCCGCGAGCTGGAGCGGCCGATCAACGGCATCGCCGACATGCTGAGGCATCTGGGCAAGGGCAGCCGGAAGGACGAGGGCGATCGGCCGTCGCTGCTACGCCCCAGCCGGATCGAGGAGCTGGATGCGATGGCCGACGCCGTACGCAGCAGCGATCGGCAATTGCAGGCCAGCGAGGCCGAGCGCTCCAGGGCTCAGCAGTTGCTGGAGGTGGTGATGGAGAACACCACCGAAAGTCTCTGGGAGATCATGGCGGACAAGAGCCTGATCCGGGTGAGCAGCCGCTTCGCCAGGCGTTTCGCCCTGGATGCCGAGTGCGTGACCATCGAGGAGTTCAACCGGTTGGTCCATCCGGACGACATGGAGCGCCTCAAGCGCCGGCGCGAGAGCTTCTTCGGCGGTGCCGAGGGGGTCTACGAGGTGGAGTACCGCTGTGTCGACCGTGCCGGCCAGTACGTCTGGCTGTTGTCTCGCGGCCAGGCGCTGGTGCGGGATGTCGACGGCCGGGTGCTGCATTCGGCGGGCACCCATGTGGACATCTCGCGACTGAAGGCGGTGCAGGAGGATCTGCGTCGTGCCACGCTGGAGGCGCAAGACGCCAGCCGGGCGAAGAGCCGCTTCCTGTCCAGCATGAGCCATGAGCTGCGCACGCCGCTGAACGCGGTACAGGGCTTCGCCCAACTGATCGAGCTGGAGGTGGAGGACAAGCCCGAAGCAAGACTGGTCGGCGAGTACGCGCGGGAAATCGTCAAGGCCGGTCGGCATCTCACCGCGCTGGTGGACGACATCCTCGACCTTTCCACCCTGGAAGGGCGCCGCCAGCAATTGCTCATCCGGCCGGTCGAGGCCGGCGCCATACTGGCCAGTTGCGCCGAACTGGTCCAGCCGCAGATCCGCGAAAGCCAGCTGCACCTGCAGCTGATATCCATGTGCCGGCCCCTCTACGTGCAGGCCGACGCCCGCCGCCTGCGGCAGATCCTGCTGAACCTCTTGTCCAATGCGATCAAGTACAACCGTCCGCAGGGGCGCGTCACGCTCGGCCACGAGGTGCGTTCGGACTGCGTGCGTCTGTGGGTCAAGGACACCGGGCCGGGGCTCGATGCCGGGCAGCAGAGCCAGCTGTTCCAGCCCTTCCAGCGCCTCGGCCGGGAGAGTTCGAACATTCCCGGCTCCGGCATCGGGCTGGTGCTCTGCCATGAGCTGGCGGCACTGATGAGCGGCAGCATGGGTTTCCATAGTGAGCCGGGGCGCGGCTGCTGCTTCTGGATCGATCTGCCGGGGGCGGCGGCGCCCGAGGAGGAGCGGGCATCGCCCGGCAACGAGCCGCCGGCCGGGCAGGTCGAGCGGGTCGAGGGCGACTCCTGAGCTCCGGTCGGGCGCTGGGGCGTCCCTGCCGCCCCAGCGGGCTCAGGCCGGGCGGAGCTTGGCTCGGCTGACCCGGTCGACCAGGTAGACCAGTCCGTGGTAGTCGAGGCCGCTGTGCCGGCTGAGGCCGATTTCGCAGGTGCGGCTGGTGGAGATGCCTTCCTCGCAGTATTCCACCGCCGTCTTCAGGTTGCGCAGGGCGTTGGCGTTCAGCTCGGGGCTGGTGAAGCCCTTGTCGCCGGCGAAGCCGCAGCAGTGGATGCCTTCCGGGACCACTACCTCGCGGGCGCAGCGCCGGGCGATCTCGATCAGCGCCTCGGCTTCGCCCAGGTGCTGGGTGCTGCAGGTGACGTGCACGGCGACCGGCGTTTCCTGCGGTTCGAAGTCGAGACGGTCGAGCAGGAAGGTGCGGATGAACTTCACCGGATCGAAGATCTTCAGGCGCTCGTCGCTCAACTCTTTGACCAGCCGCAGGGTGCAGGGACTGGTGTCGCAGTAGATCGGATCGAGCCCGCCGCGACTGGCTTCGAGCAGGGCGTCGAGGGTTTCCCGGCGCTTGCGCTCGGCCTGCTCGGCATAGCCCTTGGAGGCGAATGGCTGGCCGCAGCAGAGCTTGTCCTGGGCTTCCGGGAAGACCACCTGGTAGCCGGCCTTCTCCAGCAGCGCGCGGGTCTTGTCGATCAGCGGCACCTGCTCCCTGTCGTCGCAGGACGGACCCATGGCGCGCGACACGCAGGCGGCGAGGTAGACCACCCGTGGGCGCTCGTCGGGTTGCGACATGGCGCGGCGCTGCAGACGTACTGGCTGCGGCATGGCCGGCGTCCATTGCGGCAAGCGACCGCCGCTGAGCCGGGTCAGGGTGCCGCTGAGCTTCGCCAGGCGCGGCGCGCCGAGCAGGCGGCGCGTACCGTCGGCGGCGAGCAGCACCAGGCGCGAGGCGCGCACGCTGGCGGCGAAGTGTTCGGCCAGCCAGTCGGCGGTGCCTTGGCGGCCGGCCTCCAGGCCACGCAGCTTGCGCACCAGGTCGCCGGTGTTGATCCCCACCGGGCAGCGCTGGGCGCACAGGCCGGTGGCCGCGCAGGTGTCGATGCCCTGGTAGCGGTAGGCTTTCTCCAGGGCGTCGCTGGCCGCGCCGGCGCGTCTCTTGGCCTGGATGTCGCGCCACAGGACGATGCGCTGGCGCGGCGTCAGGGTCAGGCCCTTGGAGGGGCAAACCGGCTCGCAGAAGCCGCATTCGATGCACTTGTCGACGATCTCGTCGGCAGCCGGCAGTGGCTTGAGGTTCTTCAGGTGGATCTGGGGATCTTCCGAGAGCACCACGTCGGGGTTTAGGATGCCCTTGGGGTCGAGCAGGCGCTTGATCTTCCACATCAGCTGGTAGGCGTCCTGGCCCCATTCCAGCGCGACGAAGGGCGCCATGTTGCGCCCGGTGCCGTGCTCGGCCTTCAGCGAGCCGCCGAACTCCACCGCCACCAGCTGCGCGACCTCCTGCATGAAGGCCTCGTAGCGGGCGATCTGGGTCGGATCGTCGAAGCCCTGGGTGAAGACGAAGTGCAGGTTGCCCTCCAGGGCGTGGCCGAACAGGATCGCCTCGTCGTAGCGGTGCTTCTCCAGCAACTGGATCAGCCGATTGACGCCTTCGGCCAGGCGTTCGATCGGGAAGGTGACGTCCTCGATGATCACCGTGGTGCCGGTCTGGCGCACCGCGCCGACCGCCGGGAAGGTGTCCTTGCGGATCTTCCACAGCTGGTTGTAGACGGCCGGGTCGCTGCTGAAGTCGACCTGTTTCTCCACCGGGAAGCCGGCGATGGACGCCGCGATCCGCTCGATCTGCTCTTCCAGCAGCGAGGGGCCGGAGGCGCGGGTCTCGATCAGCAGGGCGCAGGCGGTGGCGGACAGGCTCTTCACCCACTCCGGCATGCCCTTCATGTTCTCCACCGAGCGCAGGCTGCGCCGGTCGAGCAGCTCCACCGCCGAGACCGGCTGCTGCTTGAGCACCGGGACGGCGTTGCAGCAGGTTTCCACGTCGGGGAAGACGATCAGCGCGCTGGCCTTGTGCGGATGCTCGGGCACGGTGTGGTAGGTCACCGCGCTGATGAAGCCCAGGGTGCCCTCGGAGCCGACCATCAGGTGGCTGAGGATGTCCAGCGGCCGGTCGTAGTCGACCAGGGCATTGAGCGACAGGCCGGTGGTGTTCTTCAGCCGGTACTTGTGACGGATCTTCGCCGCCAGCGCCTCGTCAGCGCGGGTTTGCCGGCCCAGCTCGGCGAGCCGTTCGAGCAGCTCGCCGTGGCTGGCCTCGAAGCTCGCCACGCTGAGCGGGTCCTCGGTGTCCAGCACGGTGCCGTCGGCCAGCACCAGGCGCAGGGCGGCGAGGGTGTGGTAGCTGTTCTGCGCGGTGCCGCAGCACATGCCGCTGGAGTTGTTGGCGACGATGCCGCCGATCTTCGCCGCGTTGATCGAGGCCGGGTCGGGGCCGATCTTGCGCCCCAGCGGGGCCAGCACGGCGTTGGCGTGGGCGCCGATGACGCCGGGCTGCAGGCGGATCTGCGCGCCGCCGTTGCGGATGTCGCGGCCGTTCCACTGCTCGCCGAGGACGATCAGCACCGAGTCGCTCACCGCCTGGCCGGAGAGGCTGGTGCCGGCGGCGCGGAAGGTCACCGGCACGCGCTCGGCGCTGGCCAGGCGCAGTAGCTTGACCACCTCGGCCTCGCTCTCGACGCGCACCACCAGCTTGGGGATCAGCCGGTAGAAGCTGGCGTCGGTGCCGAAGGCCAGGGTGGAGAGCGGATCGTCGAAGCGCCGTTCGCGGGGAATCAGCCGCTCGACGGCGTTCATAAAGGAAGCGGGCAGACTCATGCGTCCTCCAGGATCAACACGATCAGGTCCTTGGGACCGTGGGCGCCGTAGGCGAGCACCTGCTCGATGTCGGCAGTCTTCGAGGGGCCGGACACCAGCAGGGCGTTGGTCGGCATGCCGGCGGCCCACTGCTGCTTCTGCTGCACCTCGAAGAAGTTGTCGTAGACCTCGCTGGCCTTGAGCAGGGCGAAGTGCACCGGTGGCACCAGGCTCATCAGTCGCGGCTCCTCGCGGGTCGGCCAGAGGATCAGGCTGCCGGTAGCGGCGATGGCGCCGAGGGTGCCGGTCAGGCTGGCCGGGGTGTCGTCGAACAGCTCGGCCTTCCACTCCTCGATCGGCCGGTCGTAGGCCTTGAGCCGCGGCAGACCTTCGTGCCCGGCGAAGTGCGCGGCGAGCTGCGCGCCGTGGGCGGTGGCCGGAGCGATCAGCAGGCTGGGCAGTTGCTTGTCGGCGAGCAGCTTTTCCAGCAGCGCCGGCCACTCGGCCGTGGTGGTCAGGTGGGTTTCGGTGTGCACCGCCTCCATCAGCTGGCGCAGGCGCGGGATGCGCTCCTCGGCCGGGTAGCTCCAGGGCCGGGTCACCAGCTCCACGTCGTAGTCGTCGGCCACCGGCGCGGTGCCTTCGAGGCTCTTTCTCAGCTTGGCGAGGATATTGGCTTTGGCCGACATCATTTGCCCTCCAGGTGCTCGCGGGCCAGCTCGTGCAGCGAGCGGGCGGCCGGTTTCGGTGCGCTGTGGTTCTGCGTCCAGGGGCCGAGGTTGCCCGGCGTCAGGCCGCGCAGGCGGGTGGCGAAGAAGCCGAAGGCGCGGTACAGCCACGGCGAGGTGTTGAGCAGGCGCCAGCCCTTCCACAGCAGACGTTCGCGCGGCGAGTACTTGCTGCCCTGGCCGCGCATCACCGGGTTGGGTGCATCCGGCTTCTTGATGTTCTCCTCGCGCAGGCGGCGCAGCAGGGAGGGGATCGGGATCTTCACCGGGCAGACCTCGCCGCAGGCGCCGCACAGCGAGGAGGCGCTGGGGTGGTCGGGGGTGTTTTCCAGCCCCATCAGGTGCGGCGAAATGATCTTGCCGATCGGCCCGGGATACACGGTGCCGTAGGCCTGGCCGCCGATCCGGGTGTACACCGGGCAGTGGTTCATGCAGGCGCCGCAGCGGATGCAGTTGAGGGTCTGGCGCAGCTCGCCGTCGGCGAAGGCCTGGCTGCGGCCGTTGTCGAGCAGCACCAGATGGACTTCCTGCGGGCCGTCCCGCTCGTCGGCCTTGCGCGGCCCGGAGATCAGGTTGACGTAGGTGGTGATGCCCTGGCCGAGCGCCGAGCGGGTCAGCAGCGACAACAGCGGCACCACGTCGCGCAGGTTCTCGACCACCTTCTCGATGCCGGTGACGGCGATGTGCACCGGCGGCACGCCGGTCGACATGCGGCCGTTACCCTCGTTCTCCACCAAGAGCAGGGTGCCGGTTTCGGCCACCGCGAAGTTGACCCCGGAGACGCCGATGTCGGCCTCGAAGAACTTCCGGCGCAGCACGCGCCGGCCGGTCTGGATCAGCGCATCGACGTCCTCGGTGTAGTCCACGCCGAGTGTGTCGTGGAACAGGTGGGCGACCTGGCGGGCGTTCTTGTGGATCGCCGGCATGATGATGTGGGTGGGCTTCTCGTGGTCGAGCTGGATGATGTACTCGCCCATGTCCGATTCCAGGGCCTCGATGCCGTGGCCTTCGAGGAAATGGTTCATCTCCATTTCCTCGCTGACCATCGACTTGCCCTTGATCACCTGTTTGGCCCGGTGGGCCTCGGCGATCTGCAGGACGATGGCGTTGGCCTCGTCCACCGTTTCCGCCCAGTGCACCTTCACGCCGTTGCGGGTCAGGTTGGCCTCCAGCCGTTCGAGCAGCTCGGGCAGCTTGGACAGGGCGCGGGCGCGCACGTGGTTGCCCATCTCGCGCAGGTGCTCGCGTTCGTAGTCGTCCGGCATCGAGGCCAGGCGCTTGGCCATCAGCGAGTCCATGGCCTTGCGCATGTTGCCGCGCAGCTGGGCGTCGCCGAGGGCGTTGTGGGCGTTGCGCTTGAGGTCGCGGCTGGAAATCTCCACCGCCGGGATGCGGGCCTGGCCGTTCATTCGGCACCCCCGGTGCGTTTCCAGAGGAAGCTGGCCAGGTGCTGGCCGCGCAGCGGCGCGTGCTGCTTCTCCAGCGCGCCGTTGATGTTGAGCAGGCAGCCGCAGTCGGCGCTGACCATCTGGGCGGCGCCGGATTCCTGCAGGGCGCGGGTCTTGTCGGCGACCATGGCGCCGGAGATGTCCGGCATGCGCACGCTGAAGGTGCCGCCGAAGCCGCAGCACTCGCTCTCGTGGTCGTGCTCGACGCGCTCGACCCGTTCCAGCTGGGCGAGCAGGGCGCGGCCGTGCAGGTGGGTGTTCATCTCGCGGCGTGCCGAGCAGGAGGTGTGCAGGGCGACCTTCTGCGGCGTGCCCCGGTCCTTGAACTCGACCTTGCAGACGTGGAGGAGGAACTCGGCCAGTTCGAAGGTCCGCGCGGCCAGCGCCTGCACTTGGCGCAGGGTGGCCGGCTCGTCCTTGAACAGCTCGATGTAGTGGTGGCGGATCATCCCGGCGCAGGAGCCGGACGGCACCACCAGCGGCCAGTCCTCGGCGAACAGCGCCAGCTGGGCGCGGGCGACCTCACGCGCCTCCTCAGTATAGCCCGAGGTGTAGGCCGGCTGGCCGCAGCAGCTCTGCGCCTGCGGGAAGTGCACCTGGATGCCTTCGCGCTCGAGCAGGCGGATGGCGTCGAGGCCGGCCTCGGGGAAGAACAGGTCGAGCACACAGGTGCCGAACAGGTAGGCGTGGCCCGGCTTGTGCGCCGGATACTGGCGCGGCTCGGGCAGGGGCGGCGCCACGCGGGTGGCGTTGGGCGCGGCGTCGTAGAAGGGTTCGCTCATCAGGCATGCCTCCGGGTGGACCCGGTTATCCAATGGCAGCGCCGGGAAAGCCCCGGCGCTGCCTGCTATTAACAAGCAGGCTGGAAGCGGCCGACAAAACCCTGCGAGACGATTCTGGCAAGCCCGCACCACGTCGCCAGAAGGGTTTTGCCGGCCATCTCTCAGTGCACCAGCATGCCGGTGAACACGTAGGCCTGGGCCAGGGTGATCAGGCCGACGAAGACGGCGAAGATCAGGCTGTGCTTGAGGGTGAAGCGGAACAGGTCCGACTCCTTGCCGACCAGGCCGGTGGCGGCGCAGGCCACGGCGATCGATTGCGGCGAGATCATCTTGCCGGTCACGCCGCCGCTGGTGTTGGCCGCTACCAGCAGGGTGTCGTTGACGCCGATCTGGTGCGCGGTGGTGGCTTGCAGCGAGCCGAACAGGGCGTTGGACGAGGTGTCCGAGCCGGTCAGGAACACGCCCAGCCAGCCGAGCAGCGGCGAGAAGAATGGGAAGGCCACGCCGGTGCCGGCCAGCACCAGGGCGAGGGTGCTGGACATGCCGGAGAAGTTGGTGACGAAGGCGAAGGCCAGCACCATGCCGATCGACAGGATCGGCCAGCGCAGTTCGACCAGGGTTCCCTTGAAACTGGTCAGACCATCTTTGAGGTTGACCTTGAGGACCAGCATCGACAGCAGCGCGGAGAGGAAGATCGCGGTGCCGGTGGCGGATACCGGATCGAGCTTGAATACCGCCGGGATAAGGGTGTCCTTGGCGACGATCGGCGCGGTCTTCATCACCAACTGGTCGAGATGCGGGATGGCGAAGTAGAACACCAGGTCGTGCAACGCGCCGTCCGCGGCGAACATCGCCTTGAACGGCTTGAGGGTCCAGACGGTGACCAGCGCGGTGAGGATCAGGAACGGCGACCAGGCCTTGACGATCTGCCCGGCGCTGTAGGGCGACGGGGTGGTGCTGCGCACACCGCCGAAGCCGCCCAGCACGGCGGCTCCGCCAGCGGTGACGCCAACCACCTGGGCGCTTTCCGCGCGCTTGGGTTGCCAGACCTTGAGGAACAGGGTCAGCGACACCAGGCTGACCAGCGCCGAGGTGATGTCCGGCAGCTCCGGACCGATGAAGTTGGAGGTGAAGTACTGGGTCACGGCGAAGCTGGCGCCGGCGACCAGCGCGGCCGGCCAGGTTTCCTTGAGGCCGCGCCAGCCGTCCATCATCACCACCAGCCAGAACGGCACGAGGATCGACAGGATCGGCAGCTGGCGACCGGTCATGGCGCCGATCTTGAACGGGTCGATGCCAGTAACCTGGCCGGCGACGGTGATCGGGATGCCCAGAGCGCCGAAGGCTACCGGTGCGGTGTTGGCGATCAGGCACAGGCCGGCGGCATACAGCGGGTTGAGGCCGAGGCCGACCAGCAGGGCGGCAGTGATCGCCACCGGGGCGCCGAAGCCGGCGGCACCCTCGAGGAAGGCGCCGAAGGAAAAGCCGATCAGCAGCACCTGCAGGCGCTGGTCGTCGGTGACCGACAGGACCGAGCTGCGGATCACCTCGAACTGGCCGCTCTTGACCGTCAGTTTGTAGAGGAACACCGCGGCGACGATGATCCAGGCGATCGGCCAGAGGCCGTAGATGAAGCCGTAGCCGGCGGCGGCCAGGGCCATGTCGGCCGGCATGCCGTAGGCGAAGATGGCAATCAGGAGGGAGAGTGCCAAGGTGATGCCGCCTGCCATGTGCCCCTTGAGGCGGAACACGGCCAAGGCGAAGAAGAAGAACAGGATCGGGACGAGGGCGGCCAGCGCGGATAGGCCGAGGCTGCCAAGTGGCGTGTAGAGCTGTTGCCAGGCTTGCATAGGGTTTCCCCCTTGATTGTTTTTGGATGGGATGGACGATTCGGGTCGTTGCGGCTTGACTAAATTGGTAATACCAATTTACACTGTCGCCGGACAAGATTAGTTTTTGGGTGGGCGCTGTGTCAATTTGTCTTATGCCGACTTTCGTCGTGAGCTGGCGCCGAGCCCTGGGATTGCTGGCATCAGGCTAGCTGGTTAGGCTTGGCGGAAGAGGCGGACGGGCTGCGGCAGTTGGGCTGTGGCCGATCAAACAAGTGGGGAGAGCAATGGGATTCGGTCCGGTTCGACAGCGCCGTCTGTCGGATGACATCGTCGAGCGGCTCGAGGCGATGATCCTCGAGGGCTCGCTCAAGGCCGGCGAGCGTCTGCCGCCGGAGCGGGCACTGGCCGAGCAGTTCGGGGTGTCGCGTCCCTCGCTGCGCGAAGCGATCCAGAAGCTGGCGGCGCGCGGCCTGCTGATCAGTCGCCAGGGGGGCGGTACCTATGTGGTCGAGTCGCTGGGCTCGACCTTCAGCGATCCGCTGCTGCAGTTGCTGGAAAGCAATGGGGAGGCGCAGCGCGATCTGCTGGAGTTTCGCCATACTTTGGAGGGCGCCTGCGCCTTCTACGCCGCGCAGCGCGCCACGCCGCTGGACCACGAGCGTCTGCGCGAGGCCTTCGAGCGTCTGCAGCGCTGCTACGCTGCCTCGGTGCCGGGTGGCGGTGCGGAGGAGGGATTGGCCGATGCGTGCTTTCATCTGGCGATCGCCGAGGCCAGTCACAATGCTGTGCTGCTGCACACCATCAAGGGGCTGTTCGATCTGCTCAGGCGCAATGTGGTGACCAACATCGGCGGCATGTACGCGCAGCGCGGCGAGACCCGCGACATGCTGATGCAGCAGCATCGCGAGCTGTACGAAGCGATCATCGAGGGGCGTGCCGAGGAGGCGCGGGCGATTTCCAGTCGGCACATCCTCTATGTGCAGGAGGTGCTGGCCGAGGTGCAGCAGGAGGCGCGACGCGAGGCGCGGGCGCGGCGGCGGCAGGGGTTGGCCGAGAGCTGAGGGGCAGGCGGCGTGCGCCGCCTGGGGCTAGAGCATTTTTTGAAAACACGAATTCGACACGCAGGGGGTTGCTCTTCCTGGTCATTTCGGTTCTTCTCTCCTGCTCGGACAAGGAGACCAGAATGGCTCGGGCGTACAGTACGGACCTTCGCCGGCGCGTCGTCGACGCGGCCATGGGCGGGCTGTCGGCTCGGCAGGCCGCCGAGCGATTCGACGTCGGGACGGCGACGGCGATCGTCTGGGTGCGGCGCTTCCGGGAA
>Ga0209467_1002574_pt1 | contig 12781 bp, 11 predicted proteins | sample Higcelwee11metaG_FD_187175 | JGI IMG/M metagenome (GOLD analysis project Ga0209467, IMG submission 187175) | Freshwater pond sediment microbial communities from the University of Edinburgh, under environmental carbon perturbations - High... | ecosystem: Environmental > Aquatic > Freshwater >...
GAAGCAAAGCAGCCACGATGGCCTGCAGTTTGGTCATATGCATCAGATTCCTCCGGATGGAGCATACGTCATAGACGTTTCCGCGGCAAGTCAGTATTATACCCTAGGGGGGTATCTAAATGAAACGTGAGACAATCGCCATCCGTGGTATGACCTGCGCCGTATGCGCACGGGCCAGCGAAAAGGCCGCGGCCTCGGTCCCCGGCGTACAGACGGCCTCGGTCAACTTCGCGACAGAGGCGCTGACCATAGAATATGACGAGACGACGACTGGCCTTGCGTCTGTGGCCGAGGCGATAGCAGGAGCCGGCTACGAGGCGGTACTCCCCGTCACGGTCAAGCATGCGTCGGTTCCAATCGGCGGCATGACCTGCTCCGCCTGCGCGGCCGCCGTCGAGCGGGCCGTGGGCAAGGTGCCCGGGGTATCGTCTGCATCGGTCAACTTCGCGACAGAGAAGCTGTCGGTCGACTGGGATCCGGGCGCCACGCGCCTGTCCGAGATAAAGCTGGCCGTCAAGGACGCCGGCTACGAGGCGCTCGCCGCAGAATCGGGGCCGGTAGCGATAGACGAACACGCGGCTTCCAAGGAGCGGGAAGCCCGCTCCCAGCGGGTACGCTTCATCGTCGCCCTCTCTGCCGCCATACCGCTCCTTTATGTATCGATGGGTCACATGCTCGGTCTGCCGCTCGCAGCGTTCCTGCACCCGATGGGCCATCCGCTCAACTTTGCGCTGGTGCAGATAGCCTTGGTGCTGCCAGCGCTGTGGGCTGGCAGAAAATTCTACATCGTTGGCACGAAGGCCCTGCTCAGGCGCGCACCGAACATGGACAGCCTGATAGCGATAGGCACGAGCTCCGCGATGGTATACAGCCTCTGGTCAACGATCCAGATAGCCATGGGCGATGGCTCGGCGTCCGGACACCTGTACTTTGAGACCGTCGCGGTGATCATAGCCCTGATTCTGCTGGGCAAGTATCTGGAAGCGCGATCGAAGGGCAAGGCCTCCGAGGCTATCAAGAAGCTGATGGGGCTGGCCCCCAAGACGGCCGTGGTCGTATCGGGTGGAGTCGACATCGAACTGCCGATGGAGGAAGTCTCCGTAGGCGACATCATGCGCGTGCGGCCAGGCGAGCGCGTGCCGGTCGACGGCATCATCGTTGAAGGGCGTGCCAGCATCGATGAGTCGATGCTGACCGGCGAGAGCATGCCCGCCGACAAGGAACCCGGCGACAAGGTCTCCGGCGCTACCGTCAATGGCCCGTCTATGTTCACCTTCCGGGCCACGGCGATAGGCGCCGACACTACGCTGGCGCGTATAGTCAGGCTGGTCGAGGAGGCGCAGGGTTCCAAGGCGCCGATCGCCGCGCTTGCCGACAAGGTTTCCAGCATATTCGTGCCGGTCGTTGTCGGCATAGCCTTCGCCTCGGCCGGCGCGTGGCTGCTTGGGGGACAGAGCTTTGAGTTTGCGGTGCGGGTCTTCGTCGCCGTGTTGACGATTGCCTGCCCGTGTGCGCTGGGCCTGGCCACACCGGTAGCGATCATGGTCGGCACAGGGCGTGGCGCACAGCTGGGCATCCTCATAAAGGGCGGAGAGGCACTGGAAAAGGCCCACCGCGTCAGGGCAATAGTGCTGGACAAGACCGGCACTATCACTATCGGTAAGCCATCGGTCGTCGGGGTCATAGCATACGGTGGATTCACCGATGATGCGGTGCTCGCGCTGGCGGCTTCTGCGGAAAAGGGTTCCGAGCATCCGCTCGGCGCGGCGATGGTCAGGGCGGCGGAAGCCAAGGGCCTGTTGCTCGAGGCGCCCGAGAGTCTGTCCGCCGAACCTGGACGCGGCATCGAGGCGAAGGTGCGGGGCAGGACGATCATTGTAGGAAATGCGCGGATGCTCGCCGAGCGGGGCATCGATGCTGGCGTGGCCGATGATGACATGGCCCGCTTGTCAGCCGACGGTAAGACGGCGATGCTGATAGCCGCCGACGGGTCATTGGTCGGCCTCGTCGCTGTAGCCGACATCGTCAAGCCATCGAGCGCCGCTGCCATCGCCGCGCTCAAGCGACTGGGCATCGAGACAGCGATGATAACCGGAGACTCGCGGACCGTCGCTGAAGCGATAGGCCGCGAGGTCGGCGTCGACCGCGTGGTGGCGGAGGTGCTGCCGGAAGACAAGGCAGCAGCAGTCCGGAGCCTGCAGGCTTCAGGCAGGCTCGTCGCTATGGTTGGTGATGGTATCAATGACGCGCCCGCGCTTGCGGCGGCCGATGTCGGCATCGCGATCGGCTCTGGGACCGATGTGGCGGCAGAGTCCGCAGACATCGTGCTGGCCCGCAGCGACCTGTCGGATGTGGTCGCGGCGCTGGCGCTGTCACGCGCCACGATGCGCAACATCAAGCAGAACCTGTTCTGGGCTTTCGGATATAATGTGCTCGGCATCCCGATAGCCGCCGGCGTGCTGTACCTGTTCGGTGGGCCGCTGCTCAACCCGATATTCGCCGCCGCCGCGATGTCGCTGTCATCGGTATCTGTAGTGACCAACGCGCTCAGGCTCAGAGGATTTGACCCGAACAGACGGTAAGAAGGAAGCGATTCGTATGGAAAAAGAAACCATGGACGAGCATGTAGGCGCGCCATGTCCGGCCTGCGGAGGCAAGAAGACTGTTCGGCCCGCCGCGCTCAAGCGCTCGCTCGACTCAAGGCTTGCCCGCATAGAGGGCCAAGTGCGGGGCATCAGGCGCATGATCGAAGACGATGTCTATTGCGACGACGTGATGGCCCAGATAGCCGCGGCCAGGGGCGCGCTGGCCAAGACATCGCTCCTGGTGCTCGAGCACCACATGAAGCACTGCCTGATAGACCACGTGCGCGCCGGCGACGACGGTATCGTCGACGAGCTGATAGACAGCATTTCACGCAACTTCTAACAGAGTGTTTAAAGAGCCGAAAGCGGCTCCTTCAACACTACCTTGAATATGGCAGGCTGCTGAAATGCATCGAGTATTTCGACGGCCTGCTAGGAGCCGAATCCGGAATCGCGCAGGGCCAGCGCATCGGAACTGTGCCTGGCCTTGTCGAGCGATCGTGATACGAGGGGAACCGCGAGCGCGACGAGGTGACGTGCCGGTCTGCGGGCCGGATTCGAGCCGCGCAGCCGGGCCGCCTCGTCAGCCCGGGCCAGCTCGGTTCTGGTCCATGGAATGAAGGCCATGGTCATCGATGCGGCCCTCGCCATCCGACCGGCCAGTCTTGTCCCCAGCGGCCCGAGGAGCAGCACCAGCGCTTCGCGCAACTCGATCGCAGTCATGCCGAATGACAGCCAGGCCGCCGATGCCAGCACGAGTGCAAGCCTGATACTGCGCGCCACCGCCGGCAGCCATGCGCTCAGGAATTCGGCGCCCGTCAGAGGCCAGGGGATGCCAACGCAGGCGGGCAGAGCCGCGACGACGAGCAGGCCCCATGAGCGCGCCGCCCAGCGAGACCAGTGCAGGCCATCGATCATGCCAAGGCCGACGATGAGGACGGCCGGTCCGGACAGCCAGGGCAGGCCGAGTGAAAAGACGGAAATCTGCAGCGCCAGATAGACGACGAAGCGCTTCGCGCCACGGAGCTTGCGGTCACGCTTCATGGCGCCACCGCCAGCCACGTCATACCATCCAGCTGCTCCACGCCTCCGGCCGGTCGTCTGAGCCCGAATTGTGGCAGTCGGCTCCAGAGCTCCCGCGGGCTCCCGTCGCCGACGACCCGGCCGCTGCGCATCACGACAAGCCGGTCGGCATGAGCCAGAACCTTCTCCAGGTCGTGGGTAACCACCAGAATGCCCACGCCCGAATTGCGCAGGTCGAGCAGTACGCGCAACAGCATCGATGCCCCGGACCAGTCGAGTCCGTTGAACGGTTCATCCAGAATTATCAGCTCTGGATTGGATACCAGCGCGGACGCCATCGCGAGCCTGCGCTTCTCGCCGCCGGACAATCCGGCGCACAGCCTGTCATCAAACCCAGCTAGCCCCGCGGCCTCGAGCGCCGAATCGACACGCACGCGATACGCCTCCGGCCGCTCGCCCGCGGCGCGGGGGCCAAACTCGGCATCCTCGCGAACGGTAACACCGAGTATCTGGTGCTCCGGTTCCTGAAACACGAGTGCGATGCGCCGCCTGGCGGATGCCAGCGTAGAGGCAAGCGTCACTCCATCGATCAGCACTTCGCCACAGTCGGCAACCTCCAGCCCCAGTGCGTGCCGGATCAGCAAGGTCTTGCCAGATCCATTCGCACCCGACAGTACGACGAACGCTGGCGTCTCGATGACGAGAGTCGCGCCGTCGAGACCCCTCGTGCCATCGGGAAAGGTGCGCGACAGGTTCAGGAGCTCCAGCTTCATCGCTTCGTGCCGGGGACGGAGCTGGCCGGCAGGTAATTGACCAGCACTGGCTTCAGAGCCTTGACGAGTGTCGCCGCGGCCAGTGCCTTGACCACGTCTCCAGCCAGATACGGAGCCATGACAAGCGCCGCGGTCATCATCGACATAGGCTTGCCGGGGCGTGAATCGAGGACAGCCCTGAACCAGGGCAGGCCCAGCGCATACAGCACCGCCACTCCCGCGACGGTTGCCAGCGCCGCGCGGCCAAACCCCCACGACCGCCGGTCGGCGAGCAGGCCCGCGACGAACGCTGCCAGGGCGTATCCGAGCAGGAAGCCACCGGTAGGCCCGGCAAATTGCCCGATGCCGCCCGCGCCGTTGGCAAAGACCGGCAAACCGACGGCGCCCAGCGCAAGGTAGAGACCGACGGCTGCAAAGCCCCGGATTGGGCCGAGCATCAGGCCTGCCAGCAGCGAAAAGAACACGGCCAGTGTGACAGGGGGCAACGGCGGCGGCAGCGGCAACGAAAAGACGGCGCCCACCGCAATCATCGCGGCGAACAGCGACACGAGCACAATCCTGAAACGATCCTGCTTCACGGAGATTCTCCTTCAAAATACGCGGCGCGACACTCACCAATCGACAGTGGCTGGCCGCCATCGGCCGGTACCAGGTCTCCCCGGCCACTGAACCCTCGGGGCACGACGCGCCGCTCGGCGCCATTCCACAGCGAAACCATGATGGCACGGCCGCAATCGGGCGCGAGCCAGGCCCAGCGCTCCGGATCGATGATAGGCTCACGCGCCCAGTCGACGAGAGCTGCGACGATTATGGCGGCAAGGTGTGCCCGCCGTGCAGAGGCAGCGCTCTGCGCCAACTCGAGCGGAGCCACGCTGAGGCCAATGCCCACGATATAGAAGTCAGCGTGGCCCAGATCACCGTGGGGCTCCACCAGCACGCCGCCAACCTTGTGCACCAGGCTCGGCCGCCTGCTCGCAAGCACGATGTCGTTGGGCCATTGGAAGCCAAGCGAAGCGGCGCCGGCATCGCGCAGCGCGGCCAGCGTCACTGCGGATGCCTCGAGCGAGAGCGCTCCGGCGAAGGATGGCGGCAAGGCCGAGCGCAACACCACCGAGATGTAGAGCCCGCCGGACGGACTGGCCCAGGAACGCCCGCCAAGCCCGCGTCCGGCGCTCTGACCGAGCGCCAGCACGGTGGCCCCGCTCACCGCTCCTCCGATCGCCAGCGATCGGGCCTCATCCATCGTGGAACCGATCGTATCGAAGAGCAGCACCGGACCCGGCGCATCGATTTCCCAGCCTGCGAGCCCGTCGTCGCGCACCAGCTGGTAACCCTTCCTGGACGCCTCGATACCATAGCCCCAGGCCTTGAGCGATTCGGTTCGCTTCCAGAACGCGACGCGGCTGATGCCCAGCTCGGCGGACAGCAACTGGCCCGACAGAGGCGCGGTTGCCTTGCGCAGACGCTCGATGATATACCGGTCGCGTTCGTCGGGGGACAGAGGTTTGTCCCGCATGCGCTCGGTGCTCATCTCGTAAACCGAAAGCCAGCAATTTGGGTTAACACGATTGTCACTTTTGCACGTATGGCGCGGCGTCGTCAAGCGCCCGGTATGCGTTGGGTTGGAACGCCATGGTAGTATACCAGCCGCAAACAAGCGTGTTATTGTAAATAGTAACGCGTTGATTCGATCGGAGTTGCACCATGTTCGTGTTGTTCGTACGCACCAGCATATTGACCGAGGAGACTGTCCGAGAACGCCTGGCGCGGCGATTGCGCGAGCTGTCAGGCCCTTGCATCGTCGTATCCGACGCATCGCCGGACGAGCACGGAGCATGGTCGCTGCTACCGAAACCAAGGATCGATGTTGAAGCGTTCCGGTGCGGCACCTTCGACGATGCGGCCGCGCTCGCCGCCAGTATGGACTCGGAGCTTGAGGTCTGGACCGATTCCGGCGGCATCTTCCCGTGCGACACGGCTGTGGTGCCAGGGATGCATGAGATTGCCGGCCTGTCATTCGAGGAAGCCGCCGAGCTGTCACGCTCCGAGGGCTCCGGCCTAGACGCAAAACTGGTCGGACCCATTGTGCGGTATCGCGTCCCGACGATGGTGGTGCCCGTCAATTGCGCGAACGCTTCGAGCCCAAGGCGTGGCACCAGAATTCAGGCGGAGACCGATGCCACCGGTGGCCCGGTCAAGGCAATCACGGCCTCTGCCGCCGTCTCGATGATCTCGGTGACCGGTACCTGCCTGCCGGGAAGCGTCGGCACCGCGGCCAGGGTATTCTCTGCCGTCAGCAAGGCAGGCATCGGCATCAGACTCATTTCGCAGGCTTCCAGTGAATACTCGATATGCTTCTGTGTCGAACAGTCCGATACGTCGACATCGATAGCCGCGATCGAGCAGGAATTCGGCCCGGAGATTGCAGCCGGTGTCCTGGACCGCGTCAGCGCCATAGACGACCTGGCGATACTGACGGTGATCGGCGATGGCATGCGACAGACGAAGGGCATAGCCGGCAGATGTTGCACGCAACTCGCGCGCGCCGACGTGAACATCGTCGCCATAGCGCAGGGCTCGTCCGAACGGTCGATTTCAGTCGTCATAGCCAGGGCACAGATTGGGCGCGGGGTCAGGCGGATATACCAGTCATTCTTCGATGCAACGCTGCCCATAGACCTGGTGCTGATCGGTTGCGGCACCGTGGGGTCAGCCCTGCTCGGACAGCTGGCGATGCAGACAGCATGGTTGGCTGGCCACGGCGTCGGCCTGAACCTGGTCGCGGTAACAAACAGCAAGCGCATGATCATCAACCGGGATGGGCTTGATACCGCAACATGGGAGGCACAGCTGCGGCAATCCGCCGAGCCTTTTTCCATCGATATCCTGACGGCACTCGGACCCGGGCTGTCGAATCCGGTGCTGGTCGACTGCACGGCCAGTGATGTGATTCCGGGCCAGTATCCGGCATTCATGAAAGCCGGCTTCAACGTTGTTACGCCGAACAAGCGCGGAAATACCGGATCGATGGAGCAGTACCGGTTGCTCAGGCAGGTGGCATTGCGGCACCGCAGGCGGTATCTGTACGAGACGACGGTCGCCGCAGGCCTTCCGGTGGTGGAGAACCTGCAGAACCTGCTGCATGCGGGTGACAGGCTCGACAGCTTCTCGGGCATCCTGTCCGGCTCGCTGTCGTTCCTGCTTGGAAGGCTGGATGAAGGCGCCTCCTTTTCTGCAGCGGTCCGCGAGGCCATGGCGCGTGGCTTTACGGAGCCCGATCCCCGTGACGACCTCGCCGGCATCGATGTGGCCCGCAAGGTGCTGATACTGGCCCGCGAGGCCGGTCTGTCGATGGAATTGTCCGACATCGAGATTGAAGGCCTGCTGCCCCGGCGCTACATGGCGTTGGGCAAGGACGAGTTTCTGGAGCGTCTGCCGGAACTTGATGCAGAATGGGCCGATCGTCTGTCCGCGGCCGCGCGCGCGGGCACCGTATTGCGCTTCGTCGGCTCTATCGAGTCGGGCACGGGTCGGGTGGGCCTGCGGGCAGTCGGGCCGGAACATCCGCTCTTCGCTGTCAAGGGCGGCGAAAACGCGCTGGCCTTCAACACACGCTACTACAGCCCGGTGCCGTTCCTGCTGCGCGGATATGGTGCCGGCGCGCAGGTGACCGCGGCCGGCATCGTTGCGGACATCATGCGCACACTGAACTGGAACAGGGAGGACTAGATGCTGCGCGTCTTTGCGCCGGCCACGTCGGCGAATCTCAACGTCGGTTTTGACAACCTCGGTGTGGCGCTGCATCCGCTCGCAGACATGCTCGGTGACGAGGTCCGGATAGAAGCGAGCCAGGCCGACAGGATATCCGTCAGCGGCCCGTATGCATCGGAGATCAGGGGCGAAAACGTGGTGGCGCTCGCCCTGGAGCGTGTCCGCCAGCTATCTGGCCATCGCGAGCCCGTGGCACTGGAGCTGTACAAAGGCATGCCGGTAGGCTCGGGGCTGGGTTCCTCGGCGGCCAGCGTCGTCGCCTCCGTCAGGGCCTGCAACCTGTTCTACGGAAATCCACTTGACCAGGACGCCGAGCGGGCGCTGATGGGAGAACTGGAGGCGACACTGTCGGGGGGCCTGCATTGGGACAACATCCTGCCATGTGCGCTTGGCGGCCTGAGGCTCGGTTCGTCGCGCCTGCCGGTGCCTGCCGACTGGATATGGCTGATCGCCTATCCTGGCATTCGGCTGGAGACCAAGGCGATGCGCGCCGTACTGCCGGCGAGCATCCCGCTACACGACGCGGTGGAACAGTCGGCCAGGCTCGGGCGCTTCGTCGATGCGCTACACCGCGGAGATGGCCACGAAGCGGCACGGTTGATGATCGATCCGATAGTCGAGCCATGCCGCTCGCCGATGATACCCGGCTTCGACACGATCAAGTCGGCACTGCTCTCCGCCGGCAGCCTGGCCACAGGCATTTCGGGCTCGGGGCCGACCATATTCGCCATCTTCGATGACGATCGGGCAGCACACAAGGCCCTCGAACGCGCCAGGCTATGGACCAGCGCCGTGTCGGGCAGAGCCGACGAAGGGTCGTTCTCAAGGCTGTGCAGCGCCGATAAGGGCGCCTTCGCGAGCCTGTGCGTTGTCGATGATATCGGGGTTCGCGTCGTCCCGCCTGAAGGAAAGGCATAGCTCATGGAATTCTTCAACCTGAAGCATCCCGAAGAACGGGTATCATTCGCCGATGCGGCGCGTCGCGGACTCGGTTCAGACCAGGGCCTGTTTCATCCAGGCGCCATACCACGGCTCGATGCCGCCGCACTGCTTTCCATGCCCAGGCTCAGGCGCGCCACCGCCGTGCTGCGGCCATTCATCGACCCCGATTTTGCCGAGCGCGAAATAGATGAGATGGTCTCGGCCGCCTTTACCTTCGAGGCACCGGTTGTACCTGTCGGCGACACCTATGCGCTCGAGCTGTTTCATGGACCGACGCTGGCCTTCAAGGACTTTGGCGCCCGGTTCATGGCCCAGTGCCTGGCGCGGCTCCGTGGTGGCAAGGCGATGACCATACTGACGGCCACATCCGGCGATACCGGGGCAGCGGTGGCAAGCGCCTTTCTGAATGTTGCGGGTATCCGCGTCGTCGTTCTGTATCCCAGAGGCAGGATCAGCCGCGCCCAGGAACAGCTGTTCTGCACCCTCGGCGGCAACATCGAGACGCTGGCGGTAGCAGGCAGTTTCGATGACTGCCAGGCACTGGTCAAGGCGGCATTCGACGACAGGGAGCTGGTGGAGTCGCTCGGCCTCAACTCAGCCAACTCGATCAACGTAGCGCGGCTCGTAGCACAGGTGGTGTACTACTGGGATTTGTGTGCGGCAATACCGGAAGCCAAACGCAAGAGCGGACTCGTCGTGGCGGTGCCATCGGGCAACTTCGGCGACCTGACCGCCGGCCTGATGGCCAGGGCCATGGGTGCTCCCATCGCACGCTTTGTCGCCGCCACGAACGTCAACGATACGGTGCCCCGCTACCTGCACAGCGGCCACTGGGAGCCACGCGCTACGGTAGCCACAGCCTCCAACGCGATGGACGTCAGCAAACCGAACAACTGGCCGCGAGCCGAGCGTCTGCTGTCGGATTACGGCAGGATGCTCGATGCCATTTCCGTGAGCGAAGACGAGACAGTCGAATCGATCAAGTCGATGGACGCGCTCGGGTACGTCGGCGAACCGCATGCCGCCGTCGCGTACGCGGCGCTTCTACAATCGCTGCACCCCGGCGAGACTGGAGCATTCCTGTGTACCGCTCACCCGGCCAAGTTCGCATCTTCGGTGGAGGCGGCGCTCGGCAGGTTGCTGCCTGTGCCGCCGGCCATAGCCGCTTCGATGGACAAACCCAACCTCTCGGTTGCGATGGGGCCGGATGCCGCAGCGTTCCGGTCGTACCTGCTCGAACACCGATGATCGGCGCCTAGTCGCAGGGCACGAGGCTGGCAAGCCCGCCTTCCGACGTTTCCTTGTATATCCTGGGCAGGTCGTTGCCGGTCCGCTTCATCGTCTCGACGATCGTATCGAAACCAATGCGATGACGGCCGTCGGACAACAGCGCATAGGTATTGGCATCGAGGGCCCGCGACGCGGCAAAGGCATTGCGCTCGATGCACGGTATCTGTACCAGGCCACCGACCGGATCGCATGTCAGGCCCAGGTGGTGTTCAAGGCCCATCTCCGCCGCGTACTCGATCTGGTTAGGCGTGCCTCCGAACAATTGTGCTGCGGCCGCGGCTGCCATCGCACAGGCCGTGCCTATCTCGCCCTGACAGCCGACCTGGGCCCCCGATATCGATGCGTTCTTCTTGACCAGATTGCCAATCAGTCCGGCAGTCGCCAGCGCCCGCAGAATCTTGGCATCGGAGAAGCCGCGCTGGCTACCCATGCCATACATCATGCCGGGCAACACGCCGCACGAGCCGCATGTCGGGGCCGTTACCACGCGGCCGCCAGCTGCATTCTCTTCGGAGACGGCCAGCGCACAGGCATACAGCATCGACCTGCGCTTGATGGAGCCCCGAAAGCCCTGCGCGCGCACGTAATACGACGAGGCCTTGCGCGGCAACCGCAATCCTCCCGGAAGCACGCCTTCCGCCTCGATGCCGCGTTCGACAGCGGCCTTCATCACCGCCCAGACCTCGGCCAGGTAATCCCAGATACCCGCGCCTTCACGTTCCTCGACATGCTCCCAGAAGGTCTGCCCCGTGGTGTGCAGATGTTCCAGAATGTCGTTCATCGTTGTCAGCTCGTAGATGGAAGCCGATGGATCGACGGCAACGCCTTCCTCGACGATCTTGCCGCCACCGACACTGTAGACCGTGCTCGTCGCCATGACCGAACCGTCGGCGGCAAGCGCCTCCAGCATCATCGCATTGGAATGAAATGGCTTGACGATGTCGGGGCGCCACTCGATGGCAAGCGGGCGTGGCGCACAGGCCGAGGTTATGGCGGCATCGGTCAGGTGCCCGCGTCCCGTCGCGGCAAGGCTACCGAACAACGTTGCCCTGAAGGATGCTGCGGCTGGATTCCCGGCTGAGAACCGCTCGGCTGCCGCGCGCGGGCCCATCGTATGGCTGGAAGAAGGGCCATAGCCTATGCGATAAATTTCCTTGATGGTTTCCATGACGGCTCCACTAGGGAGAGGTGTAAAGACAAAGAACCGCAACGTCAAGGTGGAATATGGAATTGGTTTCCACATCTGCCTATTTCCTGATAGAATCGCTCAAGGAGTTCATCGTGGCTTTCATCGTACAGAAATTCGGCGGAACATCGGTCGCAAACCCGGAGGCTCGGGAGCGCATGCTTGAGAAGGTGGAGGCCGCACGCGCCCATGGCGATCGGGTTGTTGTCGTGGTGTCCGCGATGGGACGCAAGGGCGCGCCGTATGCGACCGATACGCTGCTTGGCCTGCTCGACGAGGGCCATATCGGCTCCGATACCTCATCCGGCTTGATTCGCGACCTTCTGGCGTCGTGCGGCGAGACCATATCGGCGTGTCTCGTCGCATCGCTGCTGTCGGCGCGCGGGACACGAGCCGTGCCGCTGACGGCATACACGGCGGGTATCAGCGCAAGCGGCCCCTGTGGTGATGCACAGATTACCGATGTTGACGCGAAGCGCATCATCGCTGCGGTCGATTCGGGCTCCGTGCCTGTCGTCGCGGGATTTCAGGCGGTGGCCCCGGATGGAAGCATAGTGACGATTGGCCGCGGAGGCTCGGATACCAGCGCCGTCGCGATAGGCGCTTGGGCAAAGGCCGACTACGTTGACATTTACACCGACGTCCCGGGCGTCGCCGCGGCGGATCCGCGGGTTGTGCCCGACGCGCCGTTCCTGCCCCGGCTCGACTACCGCTCGATGTACCGGCTCGCTTCAAACGGGGCGCGGGTGCTTCACGACAGATCAGCATTGATCGGCGAGCGCTTTGGCGTGAAGATCCGCGTGCGCTCCACCTTCGACGATGGCGAAGGCACGCTGATCAGTGCCGATTCCATGCCAGACAACTCGCCCATGGTGCTCGGCATTGCCTCGGACAAGACCGAGCACGATGCCGTGGTAACGGTTGTCTGCAGGGAAGGAACGGGAGCGATGGTGAAGCCGCTCGCCATGGCCGCCGCCGCAAGTGCGGGCGCCGCAAGCGCAAGCGCCGAACCCGCCGCCGGCAGCGATGTCGACGCGCTCGCGTTCTCGTGCAAGGTTGATCAGGTCCAGCCACTCGTGCGGACACTGTTCGAGGCGGTCAGGAATCTGTAGGGTGCTGGAATGGAACGGCCGCCGCGTTTGAGCAACACGGCGGCCGTATTCGTCATCTGCTGGCTTTTACTTCATCGAGGCGAGCAAGGCCTGCACCTT
>Ga0209467_1002575_pt1 | contig 12778 bp, 14 predicted proteins | sample Higcelwee11metaG_FD_187175 | JGI IMG/M metagenome (GOLD analysis project Ga0209467, IMG submission 187175) | Freshwater pond sediment microbial communities from the University of Edinburgh, under environmental carbon perturbations - High... | ecosystem: Environmental > Aquatic > Freshwater >...
TCTCAAAAACCATATCTTCCAGAAAAATATTTAACTCCTAAAAATCTTGAGATTTTAAATCTTCAATTAACTGAAAGAAATTCTATTGTCTACTATCGTCCAGATCAAACCGTCTCCCGCGAAATCTTCATCTTCGAAAACTAAATTTTAGTTCAATTTTTTATTTTTCAATCTCAACGAATTGGTTACCACCGACACACTACTTAGTGACATCGCCACTCCGGCAAACACTGGGTTTAAAGTTATTCCAAAAACTGGGTAAAAGACTCCCGCTGCTAGGGGAATTCCCACCACATTGTAAATAAACGCCCAGAATAAATTTTCTTTGATTGTTTTAATTGTGGCTTTAGCCAATTTTATTGCTTGAGGTATTTTTTGAATGTCACCTCCCAATAAAGTTATTTCCGCCGACTCAATGGCAATATCAGTTCCGGTGGCCATGGCCATGCCAACTTCAGCCAACATTAAAGCTGGAGCATCATTAATCCCATCTCCCACCATCACTATTTTTTTTCCATTTTTTTGTAATTCTTTTATTTTTTCACCTTTTTCTTGTGGCAAAACTCCCGCGATTACTTTTTTAATTCCGACCATTTTTCCTACAAATTCAGCTGCAATTTGGTTATCACCCGTAATCATTATTACTTCAATTCCCATTTTTTTAATTTCTTTAATAGTTTTTATGGCCTCATCTTTAATTGTGTCGCTTAGTCCAATTTTTCCCACTATTTGTTTATCAATTTCCACCACTACGACTGTTTTTCCCATTTTCATCAATTCATCTTTAGTTTCTAATTTATGAATATTTACTAATTTTTTATCAACTATTCCTTTTACTCCAACCCCTTCAGTTGCTTCAAATTTTTGACAATCTAACAGTTTAATTTTTAAATTATTAGCTTTAGTTACTATCATTTGAGCCAATGGATGTTCCGACAATTTTTCGACACTTGCCGCATATTTTAAAATTTCATTTTGACTATATTTTGATAAAGACACCACATCGGTTACTTCCGGAAAGCCTTTAGTAATTGTTCCAGTTTTGTCCATTACCACCGTATCAATTTTGGCTAAATTTTCTAATCCGTTCGCATTTTTAATTAAAATTCCATTTTCTGCGCCTTTACCTACCGCCACAATTATCGCGGTTGGGGTAGCTAACCCAAGAGCACAAGGACAGGCGATTACCAGCACTCCCACCATTGATAAAATTGCCATCGATAAATTTTGCCCCAATATTAACCATAAACTAAATGCTAAAACACTAATTACTAAAACAATTGGCACAAATACGGCTGAAATTTTATCGGCTAAACTTTGAATTTTGGCTTTAGAATTAGCCGCTTCTTCCACTGTTTTAATAATTTGAGACAGCATTGTTTTTTCTCCTACCCCCGTCGCTCTAAATTGAAAACTTCCTTGTTTATTAATTGTGGCCCCAATTACTTTATCGCCTATTTTTTTATCAACCGGAATTGGTTCTCCACTAATCATCGATTCATCAATCGCTGAATTTCCTTTAATAATTATTCCATCCACTGGAATTTTTGCTCCTGGTTTAATAATTACAATATCGCCAATTTTTACCTCATTAATTGAGACTTCTATTTCTTCATTATTTCTTAAAATTAAAGCCGTTTTACTTTGTAATCCTAAGAGTTTTTTAATAGCTTCTCCAGTTTTTAATTTAGATTTAGTTTCCAAATATTTTCCTAAAGTTACAAATCCAATCACCGAAATTGCCACGTCAAAAAAAGTTTGACCATTTAAATGAAACAAACTGTAAATATAAGCCACTCCAGTTCCAATTCCAATCAAAGTGTCCATATTGGCCACTCGATATTTAATAAAATTAATTACCCCTTTTAAGAATGGTTTTCCCATCCAAATCATGATTATGGTGGCCAAAACCATTAAACCAATGTTCAATTTTTCCATTGGTAAATTTTGCCAAATCATATTTTCTATCATTATTAAAAAAACGATTATGGCCGCTGGAAATCCAAATCTCACTTTATTTTTTATTTTATTTAAATTTTGATTTTCATCAGTATTCTGCTTTGCAGAATCTAATTCTTCACTAAATTCATAGCCTAATTTTCCAATTTCTTCATTAATTTTTTCCAAATTAATTTTATCTAAATCAATTTTTATTCTGGCTTTTTCGGTGGCAAAATTTACTTCCAATTTTTCTACTCCTTCCATTTTTTTTACCTTACTTTCAATAATGGCCGAACAACTGGCGCAGTGCATTCCTTTAATTTTTAAAGTTTTATTCGATAACATTAACTACTCCTTGATGGGGAAGTCCCATCGCACAAGTAAATTGATAAGTACCCACTTTATCTGGTGTAAATTCCATTATTAAAGTTTTACCTTTAACTAAAGTTTGAATTTGAGGGAACAATTTTGGCAACATAATTGTTGCCATACATCCAGTTTCACTTTCTTTAATTTCCAGTTCAATTCTGACTCTTTGGCCAACTTTAACTACAATTGGGTTTGGATCAATCCCCCCAAATCTTGTATAACTAGCTTTAACAACCTCCACCTTTTCATTAGTGTTTAAGGTTTTAAACCCTCCCTTTTCAAGGGAGGGTAGGGTGGGTTTAAATATTCCAAATTGCAAATTTAAATTAAACAACACAAAAAATAAGATTAATAATCCCATTATTTTTTGATTTTTAAATAGTTTTTCACTTGATAATCCAATCAAAAACAACGGGATACTACTTCCCAAAACAAACATCAACATTATTTCCAATCCCTTTATCCATCCACCACTTATCATCGCCGCACTTTCGGCTAATAAAGTAAAACCACAAGGTAAAAAGACAGTTAGTAAACCAATAATTATTGGCAACTTTTTGGTCACTATTTTTTTAGTAATCGCTTTTGGTAAGGCTATTTTTATTCTTTGAGCCCATTTAATTTGCAACATTTGTAAAGCCACAATTACCATTACCATCGATACTATAATAACTAACCAATTTACCAATCCAGTTCTAAAAATAGTTTGTCCAACCACTCCTAAAATTGCTCCCAAAATTGTATAACTGACGATTCTTCCGATTAAAATTTCTAAAGTTCTTTTTGGATAAGACATAATTATGCCGCTTAATAAGGCTCCACAACTCGAAAATCCGGCAATAATTCCAAATATAAAAAAGGTTAATAATGAACTTTGATTGTTAATCTTTAAAAACCCCGCCAACCCTAATTTATTTAGCAATAAAAATCCGGCAATAATTCCTAATGTTATTAATATCCAATTTTTACTTTCTTTTTTCTCTTTTATTTTTCCATTCAACTCTAAAAACTTATAGCCCGCTTTCTTAAAAAACTTATTTAATTCTTTTAAATCAACTTCACTTTCCGATTCTATTTCCACTTCTTTTTTTGCTAAATTCACTTTGACCCCACTAATTCCGTCTTCTTTTTCCAATTTTTCTTCAATTAGTATTTCGCAGCTGGGGCAGTGGATACCCTCAACTTTGTATTTATTTTTCATTTTATTTATTAAACATTTTCGTGACTCTTAATATTTCCTGAGTCATTTCTTCTTTTCTTTTTTCATCACCACTTTTAATAGCACTAGAAAAACAAGTTTTTAAATGATTTTCCATCAACATTTGGTGAGCCGATTTTAATAGTCCAATTACCGCCAAATTTTGTTGCATAATGTCAATACAATAATCACCATTTTCGACCATTTTTATGATTTTACCCAAATGGCTATGGGCTTTTTTGAAGTTAATTATTTCTGTCATACCTACACCTATGGTATAGGTATTAATAACTCTTGTCAAGAGATAATGAATATTATCGAATGATTTATTCTTTAATTTTTTCTTTTTTCAATAAAGATACAGTTAAGAATATTCCAACCATCAGTATCATTATTAATCCTGAAATTATGTCACTTATTTTTCCATTTATTATTCTTGGAAAAAGGTCTTTTAATCCTAAAATTTGAAAATAATTCAAATATTTTATACTGCCATTTTTAAAAGCAGTAAATACCAAAACACCAATATGTATTAAGGCTGTTAATAAAACAAATTTTAAAAAACTTGACCAAAATTTTTTACTTATTTTAATAATCGACATAATTACAAATTATATCAAAAATCAATTTACTCCCTTGACAATTATGTTATCTAGTTCTAACATATGGTTAGAAATAATTAACATATATGCAAACTAAAATTAAAGAATATCGAGCCAAATTAAATCTAACTCAAGATCAGTTAGCTAATTTAGTTGGGGTTCGCCGCGAAACAATTGTTTTTCTCGAGCAAGGAAAATACAATCCGTCATTAAAACTCGCCCATGATGTGGCGGTTGCTCTCAAAACATCAATTGATAATCTCTTTATCTACTAAATTATTAATTCTTAATTAAAAAAATGATAGGAAAAGCTAAATGGTTTACTCTTAGAAAATATACTGGTTGGGGATTAACCCCCGTTACTTGGCAAGGCTGGCTATATACCGCTTTATTTGTTGCCCCAATTGCTATTTTAGAATCTATTTCTGTGGCTCAAAACTTTAAAACCGTTTTTACTACAGTTTGGGTAATTATCTTTTTATCTGACATTTTCCATATTATGATTCAGCTTAAAAAAGATGAACGAGAACGTCTTCATGAAGCCATTTCTGATCGCAATGCTTTATGGTTTATGATGTTTGTTTTAATTGGTTGGGTTCTTTTTAAACAAGATCTTAATCCAATTTTCTTTATCGCTCTAATTGGCGCCACTGTTGTCAAAGCCGCCACTAATTTTTATTTGCGCGACAAATAAACAATTTGTCATTATTTTTGACTATTTTATTGACCTTAAAGGTTAAAATATTGCCATCAAATTTAATGTCTTTAAATTGACCAGAAGTTACCCCACTATTTTGTCCAATTATAATATATTTATCGGAATCCATAATCTTTTCTTTGGTGGTTAATTTACTCTCAGCCACCATGATTTTTCGGTAAAAATGGTCAATTTTACCAATTAAAATTTTAGTTTCTGTCGCCAAACTATTTTCTCCCTTGGCCCACTCTTCTGTCGTTCTTCCTAAATAAAAACCACTACTAAAACCTCTATTAAAGACCGTTTTTAATTCTTTCATTAAATTCATAATCTCCGGTTTTTTATAGTTATTTTTGGCAATTAAATTTAAAGCTTTTTTGTAAACCTTAACTACTTTATCGACGTAATCTGCCCCTCGAGCTCGCCCTTCAATTTTTATAGTCGTAATTCCTGTTTCTACTAATTTTTCCAACAATCCGATGGTACATAAATCACTTCGGCTCATAACTAAATTATTATCAATTTCCAGTTTTTTCTTAGTTTCCAAATCAGTCACTTCATATTTTTTTCGACACACTTGAACACACTTTCCTCGATTAGCCGATAAATTGTAATGAAATAAGCTCATTTGGCATCGTCCTGACACTGCCACACACATCGCTCCATGACCAAATACTTCAATTTCAATTAATTTTCGTCCTGGTCCTTTAATTTTTTGTTTTTTAATTCCTTCAGTTATCTTTTTAATTTGGTCTAAATTTAATTCTCGAGCTAAAACTACTCGATCAATCCATTTGCTCAAAATTTTTATTGTTTCTAAGTTTGATACCGACATTTGAGTCGAGACACAAACTTCAATTTTTTGTTTTCTCGCTTCTTGTATTACCGCTAAATCTGAAGCAATAATCCCCTCAATTTTAGCCTGTTTTATAGCTTTTAAAATGAATTTTAACTCTTCAATTTCTTCATCAAAAACGACTGTATTTATGGTTACCCAAGTTTTTACTTTAGCTTTTTTACAAATTTTACTAATTTCTTTTAAATCGGTTATTTCAAAATTATTGGCTCCAGCTGCCCTCATGTTCATATTTCCAATTCCAAAATAAACTTCATCTGCTCCCGCATTTACTGCCGCCATTAACGACTCAAAATTTCCGGCTGGGGCTAATATTTTAATTTTATTCATCGGCAAATTATAACAAATCTAATTGTTTAGGAATTATTTCTTTAGGAACAAATTTTTTATAGTCACTATTTAAATGATATTTGTTTTTTAATTTATAGATAATTGTGTAAACGTTTTTACTATAATCTTTATCAATAAAAGGTGATTGGTATAGTTTTAAATAATCTTCAAACAAATTGGAAAAATCTTTTTTAACAAAATCCAAAAAATTATATCTGGTTTCTGATCTTAAATTCAAAAAACCACAAATAATATAATCAATTGGTACTTTGCTGGCTTCTTTAAACACATTTTCTATATTTTTTTCACTGTCAGTAATCATTGGCAAAATTGGCATAAAATGTAATCCTAATCCAATATTTTTTCCTGCCAATTGTTTTAAAACTTCAAATCTTTGAATACTTGGTTTAGCTCCGGGTTCAATCTTTTTTTGAATTTCTTCATCCATGGTTGTTACTGTCACTGCCACATTCACCATAGCCACTTTTGCCAATTCAGTTAGTAAATCTATATCTCTTAAAATTAAATCCGATTTAGTCGAGATTGTAATTGGGTTTTTATATTTAATCATTACTTTCAATATCCCTCGCATTAGTTGATATTTTTCTTCAATTGGTTGATAACTATCAGTTACTCCACCCAAATTAATTACTTCTCGTTTCCAACGTTTACTCGATAATTGTTTTTCTAAAGTTTCAACAATATTAGTTTTTACATAAATTGTGTTGAAAAAATTAGTCTCTTTGGCTAAATATTTATGAGAATACAACGCGTAACAATATTGGCACTTATGACCACAGCCTCGGTAAATATTTAAATCCCAATTGTATGGTAAGAATTTACTATTTAATTTATTTAAAGCCTTTTTAGCTATTATTTCTTCAATCACTATACCCGAATTATACCCGAAACAATTTTATTTCTCTATATCTCGTATTCAAAATATTGATCGTAAGGAATTGTCCAAGTACCAGCTTCTTCTGGGGTTGTTTTTTCCATTATTTTTCTAAATAGTCTAATGGAATTTCCATGAGCTGAAATAGCAATCCCAATTTCTTTTCCTGCATATTTTTCTTTTAAACTATCAATAAAATTTTGAACTCTGATTTCCACATCAGCAAAACATTCACCCTCTGGAGGTCGATCGTTCCAGCCTCGATGCCATTTATCAAATTGTTCCTGACCATATTTAGCAATTGTTTCTTCATGTCCCAAACCAGCTAAATTTCCATAAGATCTTTCAATCATTCGATCATCAACAATAATTTCCTTACATTCTGGGTGAAATTTTATAACTTCACTTAAAGTATCCTTAGCTCTCGATAATCTGGAAACATAAGCCACTTCTATTTTTTTATCCTTTAACATTTCTCCTAAATTTTTTGCTTGTTCAATTCCTAATTCAGTCAATTTGGCATCCATCCAACCAGTAAATATTTTTTTTAAATTAAACTCTGACTGTCCATGTCTGAATAAATATATTTTAGCCATTCAATTCCTCCTCTATTCTCATTAATCGATTATATTTACAAACTCTTTCTCCTCGAGTTGGGCCAACTTTTATATAAGCTGAATTAACGGCTACGGCTAAATCCACCATAAAAGTGTCATTGGTTTCGCCACCTCCACGGTGTGAAGGCATGGTCATTAAATTGTGTTCCATGGCTTTTAAACAACAATCCATAGTTTCAGTTAAAGTTCCGGCTTGGTTTAGTTTAATTAAAATTGCTGTCGCCGCTTTCATTTCAATCGCTTTTTGCCATAAAGTTGCATTGGTTACCGTCAAATCATCGGCAATTAATGGAAATTTTCCATTTATAACTTCGACCATTTTTGGCCAATTATCCCAATCAAATTCTGACAACATATCTTCCATGGTCGCAATTGGATATTTTTCAATCCAAGGTTTGTAGTAGGCGATTAATTCTTCTGAAGTTAATTCTTTTCCTTCAAGATTTAAAGTATATTTTTTTGTTTCTTCACTGTAAAACTCAGATGCTGCGGCATCAATTCCCACTCCTGCATCAACTCCAGGAATATATCCAGCATTAATTATGGCTTGAGTTAAATATTCAATTGGTTTTTCATTAGAAACTATTCCGTTAGGAGCAAAAGCACCTTCGTTTCCGACATTAGTTGATAATTTTTCTGCTTTTAAAATGTTTTTTAAAGCACTATAAATTTCCATTTCCATTCTGACATTTTCGGCCGCTGACTTGTTACCCATTGAGCCAACCATAAATTCTTGCAAATCAGTGGTTTCATCAGCATGTTTACCACCCTCAATCATTACAATCATTGGTTTTGGTAATTTCCAACCAATATCTCCGATCGAATAAACTTTTCTTAAATATTTATAAAGTGGCATTTTTTCTTCACTGGCTTGAGCTCTACAGATTGCTAAAGATACTCCCAACATCGCATTTCCACCCAAGACAGCTTTATTAATGGTTCCGTCTAATTCAATCATTTTATTATCAATTCCTCTTTGATCACCAGCTTCCATTCCAATTAAAACATTTTTAATAGTGGTATTAATATTAGCAATTGCCTTTAACATTCCTTTACCGTTGTAACGAGTTTTATCTCCATCAAGTAACACTGTGGCTTCTTTTGAACCAGCTGAAGCTCCATAAGACACTGAAGCTTCACCGATAACTCCACTTTCTAAAGTCACGGTAACTTCTAAACTTGGGGCTCCGCCACTAGCCAAAATTTCTCGAGCGAAAATGTTTTTTATTTTTGACATACAATTTATTATAACTTAGTAACTTCTTTAATCGTAATAATCGAATTATTTAATTGTTCTAATGAATCTTTAATTTTCAATCCATAAGCTTCAGGGGAGACTAATTTAGTATAGTCACTTATTTTTTCTATAAATTCAATTCCCGATAAATGATCATTTTCATGTTGAATTACTCGACTCAAAAGTCCATCACATTTAACTAAAAATTTTTCTCCTTTTTCATCACTAGCTTCAACCGTTATTGTTTTTGGTCGACTAACTGGTCCAAAAATTTGGCTTCTTCCTACACTTCCACAACCTTCATAAATAATTATTTTTTCGGCTGATTCTTCAATAATTCTTGGGTTAATAAATATTCTTAATTCATCAGCTTGGTCTTTAGTTCTAAATTCAGTTTCTCGTGGTTCAGTTACAAAAATTTTGAAATTTTCTCCAATTTGTGGACCGGCAATTCCCACTAATCCTTTTTCTTTCATCGTCTCCACTAAATCAATTATTACTTGTTTAATTTTTTCACTTCCAAAATCAGTTATTTCCAAATTTTCCTTAGTTAATCTTTCATCACCGAGTTGCAACAATTCTCTTATAGCCATAGGCAATTATACCTTTTATTTACTTAGCAAATTTTTAATCAGTTTTTTTATTTTTAAATTTTTAAACTGACCAAATCTATCACCAAAACTCATTTCTTTTTTCACCCATAAATCAGCGTAACCAGTTTTGTTGGTGGCACAAATTTTATCGATTTTTTCTTTTTCTAAACATTTATAAATGTATAACCATTCATCAATCCACCAAAACTTTTTATAAAGTTTTTTTAACCAACTCATCATTTCCATTTCACTTAATTTGGCCAGTTTATAACTGGCGGGGGAATATTCAAAAAAGATAATTGGTAAATTTTTCTCAATCGTTTTTTTTGCCCCAGCAAAAACTTCTGGTTCCCAACCTTGAGTATCTACTTTTATTAAATTAATTTTGTCATATCCCAAATCTTTCAATAAATCATCCAATCTTCGACAAAAAACTTCTTTACTTGTCCTTAGCGAAGCCGAAGGATCCCACATTTTATGATCCCCATAATTATCTTCCGATTCATAAATCTTCATTTTTTTGTTTTCACTTCCTACTGCCGCTTGCACCGCCACCACGTTAAACAATTTATTTTTTTTAATATTTTTTTGCAGAATTTCAAAGTTTATTGGGTCTGGTTCAATTGCAATTACCTTGCCCGATTTACCAACTTTATCAGCAAACAGAACTGTGTAATAACCAATATTGGCGCCTATGTCGACGATAATATCACCCAATTTTACTTGTTTTAAAATCAACTCCGTTTCATAAGGTTCATATTTTTCCAAAGCAATTCTTTGCCCCACATATTTATCATCCGGTAGGTAATTAAAGGTGTATTTTCCAAAAATCTTCGCTTTTAATAATTTCATTTATATTATTATTTTATCAATTTTTTCCTCCATCTCCTTCGTGTTAAAATCTAGTATGTCCACCAAAATTCATCCAGTTGCCGGCTTTTTATTAGTCGAGCCTCAAAAAAAAGAATCAACCACCGCTTCCGGTATTTTATTACCAACTAACAATCAAGATAAACCTCAACAAGGTAAAGTTTTAGCCGTTGGCAATTCCACTTTCGATCACGACCGTGAAATTAAATCTCCATGCCTTATTGGCGATGTTGTTATTTATCGTGAATGGGGTGGTAAAGAATATAAAGAAGAGGGGGTCGATTTGTTACTTTTAAAATTTGACGACATTATGGCTGTTATAAAATAAAACTATGGCAAAACAATTAAAATTCGGGCAAGATGCTCGACAATCAATCTTAAATGGAGTTAATATTTTGGCAAATGCCGTTATCACTACTCTTGGTCCAAAAGGCCGAAATGTGGCTATCGATAAAAAATATGGTGGCCCTATTGTTCTCCACGACGGTGTTTCTGTCGCTAAAGAAATCGAACTCCAAGACCCTTATGAAAATATGGGAGCTCAATTAATTAAAGAAGCTGCTTCTAAAACTAACGATATTGCTGGAGACGGAACCACTACTGCCACTGTTTTAGCTCAAGCCATTGTTGTTAAAGGTCTTCAAAATGTTACCGCCGGGGCTAATCCGATGATTATTCGTAAAGGTTTAGAAAAAGGTCTAAAAGTTGTTCTTGAAGAGCTCGATAAAATGAAAAAAGAGATTAAATCTAATGATCAAGATTCCATTGAACAAGTGGCTACTATTTCTGCTGCCGATTCTGAAATTGGTAAAAAAATTGCCGAATCCATGATTAAGATTGGCAAAGACGGTTTAATTACTGCCGAAGAAGGTAAAGGTTTAGGCCTAGAAACCAAAGAAACTTCCGGAATGGAATTCGATCAAGGTTTTCTTTCTCCTTACTTTGCTACCAATACTGAAGTTATGGAAGCCATGGTTGAAAATCCTTACATTGTTATTACCGATAAAAAAATTAGTTCTATCCAAGAATTTCTGCCTTTCTTAGAAAAATTAGTTAAATTAACTAAAAATATTGTCATTATTGCTAACGATCTTGATGGTGAAGCTTTAGCTGCTTTAGTTGTCAACAAAATTCGTGGCACTTTCAATATTTTAGCTGTCAAAGCTCCAGGGTTTGGTAATAATCAAAAAGCTATGCTCGAAGATATTGCTGTTTTAACTGGTGGTATGGTTATTTCCGATGATTTAGGTATTAAATTTGACACTGCCGAACCTTCAGAATTCTGTGGTCATGCCGATTCTGTCACTTCTGATAAAGAAAAAACTAGAATTATTGGTGGTGTTGGTTCAGAAGCTGATGTTAAAGCTCGAGTTTCTCAACTCCGTTCGCAACTTAGCAAAACCGTTAATGAATTCGATCAAGATAAATTTAAAGAAAGAATTGCTAAATTAGCTGGTGGAGCCATTGTTATCCAAGTTGGTGGAGCTACTGAAGTTGAAATGAAAGAAAGATTAGAACGAGTTAAAGATGCTGTCGATGCCACTAAAGCTGCAGTTGAAGAGGGAATTTTGCCTGGTGGTGGAGTTGCTCTTTTAAAAGCTTCTTTAAAACTTGATGATCTTAAAACTGATTCTGCTGAAGAACAAGTTGGCATTGATATTTTAAAATACGCTCTTGAACAACCAGTTAGAATGTTGGCTCAAAATTCTGGTGAAGATGGTGGTTACATCTTTAATTTAATTAAAGATAAAGTTTCTGCCGATTCTAAATCAGATTATGGTTACAACGCGGCCACTGGTAAGATGGGTTCCATGATTAAAGATGGTATTCTTGACCCTGCTAAAGTGACAAAATCAGCTTTAATTAATGCTGTTTCTGTTGGTCAAATGATTTTAACTACTGATGTTTTAATCACCGACTCTCCAGAAAAAGGTCATTCAGCTCCAGATATGTCCTCCATGGCCGGCATGGGTGGAATGATGTAAACAAAAAATTAATCAAAACCCTCCAACTAGGAGGGTTTTTTGATAAAATAGGCTTACTCTCTAACTGACGCGGTAGTCAAGCGGTTAGACAACGGTCTGCAAAACCGTATAGATGGGTTCGACCCCCATCCGCGTCTCAAATTATTTTTTTTAGATATTCTTTTAATTTTTCTAAGGCAATTCGTCTCATACTTAATTCATTTTTTTGTTCCATTGTCATTTCTCCAAAAGTTTTTTCATATCCATCTGGTTGAAAAACAGGGTCCCAACCCCAACCAGTTTCTCCTCTTGGAGCTACTAATTTCCCTTTAATTGTTGATTCAAAAAAAGAAATTTCACCTTTTCTATTGCTATAACCTATGGTTGTTTTTGCTTCTACAGATTGGTCTCCCATTACCACCGCCATTTTGTAAAGATCTTCCATTTTTAAGGCTTTATCAAACCATTTTATAAATGGGCCGGGGAGTCCATTCATGCCATCAATTGTCAAAGATTGGTCTTCTACAATTAACTCAATTCCTGGTTTTTGTTTTATCGCTTCTTTTAATTTTTCTTCAATTATTTTTTTAGTATCCAATTCTTGAATTT
>Ga0209467_1002576_pt1 | contig 12773 bp, 12 predicted proteins | sample Higcelwee11metaG_FD_187175 | JGI IMG/M metagenome (GOLD analysis project Ga0209467, IMG submission 187175) | Freshwater pond sediment microbial communities from the University of Edinburgh, under environmental carbon perturbations - High... | ecosystem: Environmental > Aquatic > Freshwater >...
GAAGTATCTTTATTCGACCTATGGCGACTTCACCGACTTCACGAATAACCTGGTTGGTTCATACTCATTTGTGGGAGAACTTTTCCAGGCGGAGACCGAGACATATGACGGTACACCCATGAGGAAACAGGAGGAGAGATCAAGGTTTGGCGAGGCCTCCGATGCCGAGAGGCAGAGGCTGCTCTTCAATGATAATGTACTCCAGGGTGAACATTTTGTTGAGTGGAAAGCATATAAGCATCCACTCTACGGCGAGGTTGAGACTGGTGGCTGGACGAAGATGAGTTCGAGGCTTCCGCATCCCTTCATGCTGCAGGACCTGGTCCACCGGAACGCATCCGCAGTGATTTTTACGGCACAGTATACGCCAAAGGTGATCATGGATGTATTCGAGGTTAAAAAGATCGACGGCGACCTGTGGAGTGTAAGGATCAGGCTGGTTAACGAGGGTGCGATGCCAACGGTCACCCATGCATCGATGAAGAACAAATTATACCCACCTGATATTCTAAGTGTTACCGGACGCGGTGTTAAGGTCATCAGCGGCGGCGTGCTGACCGATGCGTGGATGGGTATTGTTGACTATAAGGAATATAAGCCGGAAGTACAACTTTGCCAGGTGCCCGGATTCGGGAAGATTGAATACCAGTTCCTTGTCAGTGGTAAGGGGAATGTTGAGATCAGTTACGACTCGCGCAAAGCCGGTAAAATCAGCAAGTCAGTGGCGCTGAAGTAGAATTTTCGATTTTCGATTTTCGATTTTCGATTGCGCGCCATCCTTTATGATTTTTTCTTGCCTTTGGTGACTTCCGGCTTTGATTTTACTTTGGGTTTTACCTTTGGCGGCTTCGATTTGACCTCCGGCTTAGTCTTAGCTTCAGGCTTCGACTTAACCTCCGCCTTTGACTTCACCCCAGTCTTTGTTTCAGACTCCTGCCAGACCCTTTCCGTAACGAGCTCCGGCCACTGCAGGTCGAGCTCCTTCAGCGCCTTGAGAACCACCGAGGCAACAGCATAGAGCTTCTGCCAGTTCTTGTCAGACGGAGCTACATTCCACGGCACCTCATTGCAACGGGTGAGGAGCTGCTGGTACACTTGCAGGTACTCGTCAAAATGCTCACGTGTTTCCCAGTCGCCGTCCTTATGCTTCCAGTGCTTCTCCTCAAGCTCGATGCGCTCCATCAGCCTCTCCTTCTGCACCTCCTTTGATACGTTGAGGAAGAACTTGAGCACCCTCGTGCCGTTAACCTCAAGCATCTTCTCGAAGGTGTTAATTGTCTCATACCTCTTCTCAATGATTTCGGGGGAGATATATTTCCCAACCGTAGGTACTAGAATATCTTCATAGTGTGACCTGATAAACACCTGCATCACACCCTTGGCCGGGCAGACATTGTGTATTCTCCAGAGAAAATCGTGAGCATATTCAAGCTCGGTCGGTTTCTTGAAACTGTGCACCTCAACGCCGATCGGATTGCAGTATTTCAGGAGTCCCTTTGTGATCCCGTCCTTACCGGATGCATCGGTACCCTGGAGCACAATGAGCATGCTGAATTTGCCCTGGGCGTACATCTTGTGCTGAAGCTCACCTATCTCCTCCAGCATCTTATTCGTCTTCTTCTTAATCTCCTTTTTGTCCCACTTCTCGTTGAATGTTGGGTAGTCAGTTATTTTCATGATTTTCCGGTTTTTAGCACCACTGTAAAATTAAGAATTAAGAGTTAAGATTTAAGAGTCATTTTGGATTTTGTGGCCTGATTTTTTTAGAAATCCGCAGATTAATATATTAAACCAATGAGAACCTGCGTTATACAATCTCAATAACCCATATCATAATGAAAAAGAGTTTAGTAATGTCAGTGATCCTTGCTGTGGCGCTGTCATTTCAGGTCAGATCACAGCAACTTAAGATTTCAGATGCAGTAAGGTTTGACGGCGTGGTCACCATGAATGATCTCAAGCCGGCGGAAAAGTCGGTGCACCCTGCTGCCGCAAGAGCTATCGCCCGCGGCGAGAAACCCGGCACATTCAATAATGTGCAATACCGTTTCGCGGGTAACGTCAGGACTCTCACTCCTTCACAAAAAAACAGGGTGAAGCTTATGCAGGATGGCATCCTCGACATATCGGGAGGGGCCTTCAGGCCCAGTCCTGACTCAGTGTATGTTGATCCTTCAAGCGACCTTGTCATGCAGGCCGAAACCGTGGATGACAGCCGCATGATAGCGCTAAGGCCTTCACTGTCAGCAGTGTTTGATGATATTGATATCCCTCAGCAGGAGGTGCCGATAACACTGGCAAACACTGTATCACTGGCCGAAGGAATAGTGGAGAGCTCTCTGCAGATGAATAACAAATACGCTGTTAACCTACAGTTTGACAGCGTCACATTTCTGCTTGACAAGGTCGACAATGACTCTCTGACGGTAACGCTTGCAGGGCAGATTCTGCTCACCAATCCACGTGTTGAAGGCAAGTATTCAAAGAACGGCGGCTACCGTCTCGTGTTCCTTGCATCGGAGCAGGTTGACATGAAGATCTATACTACCATGAAGCTGAATGAGGAGGTGAAAACGCCGATATGGGGTACCGAAATTGAAATGTCAGACCTCGGCAAATGCGAGATCGGATTGTTTATACTCTGCAACATGGAGGGGAAACTGACCCTTGCAGTTGAGATACACCAGGGCATTGAGATGGCTCTGGGTGCAAAGGGATCCACCTTCTGGTATGTGCCGACCAGCATTCATAATGTCTCAACAATTGATGCCTGGTGCGATGTGACTTACAATGTCACCTCGCAGATGAAGGCCTTCGCAGGGTTTCAGTGCACTGCAAATCTCAAGGTCAAAGGCTATAATGCCCTCGATGTGTATGTTAACGGCGGAATGGAGGGTACGGTAAACACAGACGGATTGACCCTTGACGCTGATATAGGACTCAGGCTTAAGGCCGGGGGAAAGGTTGTATCAAAAAAGTTTACGCTTGTAGATAGTTATTATTCCCTCTGGAAATATAAGAAGCCCGATTATCACGGTTACGAGATTGTCATTCACGAGGCCTGTGCCTGGGGCGATTTTGTCGCAGGCGAGGTGGGCAGCCTCGCGCCGTCAGGCAGTGTTGCGGGTGTCATGGATACAATCCCTTACGTGGGGCCACTGAAGGTTATAGTGAGCCATACCGGCAGCAGTAATGTTGAATACAGTGCCACCACTGATAACGAGGGTGTGTTCATTGCCAGGGATGTCCCCCTGAAGAAGGGCGACAAGGTAATGGTTAAGCTTCCCGGTGTGCCCAATCTAAGCACGGCAGTTGAGGCTACTATACCGTTCAGGGAGATAAAACTCTATTCGGCTGATTATTTTACAGGCGTAGCCGAAGGTGTCATCGCCGGCTCGAGGAGCAGGTGGGCCAGGCTTGCCGGTGCTGCCACAGGATCAACTTCAGGAGCGGCAGCAGCCATTGCGCAGAACTCGCCGGCAGGAAAGCTCGGTTTAGTCATCGGGCAGCAGGAGACTGTCAGACGGCTGGAAGAGTTCAGGAGCAACCTCACCGTCTACCGGGGTCCGATAGAGTTCATCACGCAGTCGGTACCGAGGGCGGTTCTCACGGGGGCCGCCATGCAGGGAACCCGGACCCAGATCCCGGCGAGATCGACGGCGGGTACAGGTGTGTCTGCAGGGGCCTCCACAAGGGCTGCTACAGCGGCAACAACAGCGGCAACCACGAGGACGACGTCAGCTTCCACATCAAAGGCAGCGGCATCAGCAGTGGCAGAAAAGCCAAAAACCAACCGGGGAACGGTCAGCTCGCCGCTGGGAACATTCAGTGTCAGCGGTCTGACATTTGAGCCCGGACAGAAGGTCAGGGCACAGGTCATGGTTGAGGGCTTCACCCTCGAATCGGACTGGGTGGAGACAGAGGGACTGATGGTTTCAGCAATTGAACATGAGGGCCTTAGCACCTCGGTGAGGCCGGGCAGTGAGAGTATATCAGCACAGAACAGCTTCGTGGTGGTAAGCTCCATACGAGGTGAGACAGCGCCTGCAGGCGAGGTGAAACTTGTTAAAGGAGCCGATGCTCCTCACTCTTCTCTGACAGGAGCTCAGCCGGTGCCGGAGTTTCCCGAAGCCAGGAAGGCTAAGGTGTGGTTCAGTCAGAGTGTTCAGCTGTCACCACTGGCGGATCACCCGGGAGCATCTGTGGCATCCACAGGACCATGGAGTGTAGCCTACGGGTACTCATCGCCGGGTGATGCCATCATACCTGCCAGGAACCGCAAGCATCCATTCGAGATGGTGACGTACGTATATAAAGGCAGCGACCTGGGATACTCGAGCTACGTTGATGAGTGCGCTTCCTGCTCCTCGCCTGTGAATGTGGTTGATAAGATGGAAAGGGTTTCAAAACCCGGTATGCCGGGAAGGCATGAAGGAGAGGTGATGGGGCCGCAGTTGAATGCGCCGGCCGGACAGCCCCGGCTGACCAGGCCAACTATAATAAGGTAAGCCTCTTACCTGTCGTAGTAGACCTTGAGCGATCCGGAGCGGAGGCGGGTTGAGAGCCATTTCTGAATCTGCTCCCGCTCCTTGTCGGCAAGGCTTCTTCCTTTGGTTGAGATGGTGACCATGGTCAGAGTGTCGGGGGCAGTTTTCCCGTGGATATATTTCAGGGTCTCGGAGTAAGAGACCTCCGACACCTGCGGATACAGGATGGCCAGCTCCGCAAGCAGCTCCCGGCCGCGTTCAGGCGTGGCTTCAAAGCCGGATAGCCTGGCGTTCCTATCCCTGATGACCATTGTAAGACGGTTGATCTCAGCCTTGAGCGTCTCAACCTCGCTGTTCCTGAGGGTGATGTCAGAATAAGAGAATCCCTGCTGGATATCAATCAGAACATCGTCCAGGTCGAAGTTTGGGGCTCTGGCAGTAATTTCTTCCTTCTGTTCAGCGGAGAGCGATGTGCCTCCATAGACAAGCTTTATGGTCCGCCTGCTGGCATCTATCTCATTCTTCAGAAGATAATTGCCTTCCACCACGTTGATGCTGTCGACAAACCTTGACGCACGTTCCGTAAATTTCTCCTTCTGCACCAGGTTGTAGCCGAAATAGATGCTGGGTATAAGCACGAGGGTGAGAACAAAGGAGATCATCTGATTGATCCTCTTTTTCTGGGAGTCAGCAATAGTGCCCCTTATAGGCAGCTTCAGTATCTGAGAAATCAGCAGGGCAGAGAGCGCAATGAAGACAGTATTTATTGTAAAGAGATACAGCGCACCAAAGAAATAGGTAAACTGAGCCGTTGCCAGTCCGTAGCCTGCAGTGCATAGCGGGGGCATGAGGGCAGTAGCTATTGCAACTCCCGGTATGACATTGCCTTTCTTTTTGCTTGTGATTGCAACGATCCCTGCCATGCCTCCGAAGAAAGCTATAAGTACATCATATATTGTAGGGCTGGTACGGGCCAGCAGCTCGGAGTGTGCCGTGGAGATAGGACTGATGGCAAAATAGGCGGTGGAGGCTATAAGCCCTGCAAGCACCGCAAAGGAGAAATTCTTTACAGCCTTCCTGAAGAGGGTCGAGTCATATGTAGCTATACTGTACCCGATACCGTTGATGGGTCCCATTAGCGGAGAGATGAGCATGGCCCCGATTATCACTGCCGTGGAGTTCATGTTCAGGCCTACCGAGGCGACCAGGATAGCAAAGACCAGGATCCACAGGTTAGTCCCCTTGAAGACAAGATCCTTCTCTATCGTTTCGTGAATATTGTCGAAATTGTCAAGGTCGGTCTCAAGCTTTATGAGCTCCAGTGTGCGGCGGAGAAGTCGGTTGTGCTTCATGGAGATGAAGATTAGGATAGGCAAAGATATACAATTAGGCAATAGGGAATAGGCAGTAGGCAGTAGTCAAAATCTATCCACAGTCAGCAGTCCACAGTCGGCAGTCAGAACCAGTCAGCAGTCCACAGTCGGCAGTCGCCGGTCAATCTGAGGATTGAAGACTGAAGACCGAAGGCTGAGGACTGAAGACTGAGGACTGAAGACTGAGGACTGAGGACTGAGGACTGAACGCGCAGCGTTTGGAAGCGTTATGCAAAAAATGTAAATTTGCCCTGCATCAAAAGAACACATGACATGATAAAGGTAAATGAGTATTACGATGGAACGGTTAAATCTCTGGCGCTTGAGAATGAGGACGGCCAGGTAACAGTAGGTGTTATGGCCGCCGGTGAATTTGAGTTTGGAACCTCTTCAACCGAGTACATGACTGTGGTTTCCGGCTCCATGACAGTGCTTCTCCCCGGCGAGACAGCATGGAAGACCTTCAGGCCATACGAGACATTCGTGGTACAGGCCGGTCAGCGCTTTGGCGTGAAGACCGTTCAGCCATGTGCCTACAGGTGCATTTATAAATAACGGGGAGCAGATCTATGGCTGGGCATAAGGGGCAACCCTACTACGATATATTCCTCAGGTATGACATGTGGCTTGAGACGGTCGGTAAGGACAGGATACTTGACGGTGAGGGCTTTGCACTGCTGCTCGACATTGACCGCACCGGCTCTCTCACCGCCTCGGCACGCAACCTGGAGATGAGTTACCGCAAGGCGTGGGGCCTGCTGCATGATGTGGAGCATCATCTCGGCTTCCGCCTGACGGAGAAGAGACGCGGAGGGGCTGCAGGCGGCCGCACACTTTTATCAGGTGACGGAAGGCAGCTGGTGCGGGCTTACAACAGCCTCATCCATGAGACGGATATAGCCATGAAGAGCATTGCCAAGGTCTTCTTTAACCGTGTCAACGAAATAAACGAAGGGAAATGAGAAGAACCCTTGCACTCCTCTCTCTCAGCCTTCTGACACTTACCGGATGTGGCGACGGCAGTGGTAAGAATCTGATCATCTTTCATGCCGGCAGCCTCTCGGTGCCGGTGAGGAGGCTGGCGGAAGCCTTCGAAAAAGCTAATCCCGGCGTCACCGTACTCACCGAGGCGGCCGGCAGTCTTCACTCCGCACGCAAGATCACCGAGCTTGGCAAACCTTGTGACATAATACTTTCAGCCGATCACTTTGTAGTGAGCAGCATGCTAATTCCCAGCTTTGCTTCCTGGAACATACGCTTTGCCACCAACGAGATCGTGGTTGCATACAGGCCTGAGTCAAAATACTCACCGGTATTCCGCAGTGATAACTGGGCTGACATACTCCTTAAAGATGATGTCATTATCGGCAGGGCTGATCCTGATGCTGATCCGTGCGGGTACCGTACCGTCTTCGCCGCCAGGCTGGCTGAGAACCTGTATGGCAGGCCCGGACTGGCAGACTCGCTAATGGGCAAGGATAAGGAATACATCAGGCCCAAGGAGGTAGACCTGGTGGCCCTGGCCGAGACAGGTGTCATCGATTACATGTTCCAGTACAGGTCCGTCGCCATTCAGCACAGCTTGCTCTACCTGGAGCTGCCTGACAGGATCAACCTTTCATCGCCCGAATTGAAGGAGCATTATGCCTCAGTCAGTTACATGATCCCGGGTGAGGAACCAGGGCTACGCACAGAGGTCAAAGGCGACTATATAAGCTACTCCGGCACCATCATGAACGAGGCACCGCAGAAAGAGCTGGCCATGAAGTTCTTTGCCTTCATGCTGAGCGGGGAAGGCAGACAGATCTTCCGCGATTGCGGACAGGAGCCTCTCATACCTGCTGTGGCTGACGATCCGTCTGTGGTGCCAGTGCAGCTAAAGAAGTATATAACTGCAGGAACCGATTAACCAGGCATGATGAAAGGTCATACGCTCTTCAACTGGGTTTTCACCATACTGGCAGCACTGGTGCTCCTTTTCATCATAGCACCCCTGGCCGGCATGTTCCTTGACTCATCGTTCGGTGAGGTCAGGACGACGGCTGCTGACCCCGCAGTCAGGCGAAGCGTATGGTACACTCTCGCGATAGCTTTTTCATCAACTCTCATTTTTGCCGTTGGAGCCGTGCCGCTGGCATGGATCATGGCCCGCCGAAGCTTCCCCTTCAAGAAGGTGGTGCAGGGTATCATTGACCTGCCGGTAGTCTTGCCGCATACGGCAGCGGGCATCGCGCTGCTGGGATTCATCTCTCGCGACGGTGCCCTGGGTGGTGCGGCTCAGAAGGCCGGCATACTGCTCGTCAACAACGGCGCCGGCATTGCGCTGGCAATGGCTTTTGTCAGCCTGCCCTTCCTAATCAACGCCGCCCGCGACGGCTTTGCCGCGGTACCGGAGCGTACAGAGAAAGCGGCACTGACCCTCGGCGCCTCACAGTCGCGCATCTTCTTCACGGTCTCCCTGCCCCAGGCATGGCGTTCCGTGGTCTCAGGATTTATAATGATGTTCGCCCGCGGAATGAGCGAGTTCGGGGCGGTCGTAATAATAGCCTACCACCCTATGATTGCACCGGTGCTGATCTATGACCGGTTCAACACCTACGGCATCAGCGCGGCACGGCCGGCATCGATCATATTTATCCTCGTGGCGCTGGTCTTTTTTGTGATGTTCAGGGTGCTGGCAACCGAACGGCGTCAGATATTCAGGAGGGAGGATGATGCTGCGGACTGAACGGCTGAGCAAACGGATTGACGCCTTCGCACTGAGAGAAATATCTCTGGAGGTGGCGCAGGGCGATTACTATGTCCTGCTGGGCCGGTCCGGTGCAGGCAAGACGCAGCTTCTCGAACTCATCTGCGGACTCACCCCGCCCGACAGCGGGAGGATTTTCCTGGAAGGGGAGGAGATAACTCACAGGAGAGTACAGGACAGAGGGATCGGCCTCGTCTTCCAGGACCTGGCTCTCTTTCCTCATTATTCAGTGAAGGATAATATAATGTATCCTCTCAAGATAAAGAATCTGAGCCTGAAGGAGCGGGTTGACAGGGTACAGCGCGCCGCCGCTGAGATGAACATCACCGACCTTCTCCTGCGCAAGCCTGATACCCTCTCGGGAGGAGAGAAGCAGCGGGTGGCGCTGGCACGGACACTGGTCACACAGCCTAAGATCCTGCTCCTTGATGAGCCAATGGCCTCTGTTGACGCCAGCCTGAAGGATGACATCAGGAGGATGCTCCGCCGCCTGAACCGCAGCGGACAGACGATAATTCACGTCACGCACGACTACGGTGAGGCGATCAGTCTCGCCAGCAGGGTGGGTGTGATGCATAACGGGAGGATAATACAGGAGGGGACACCCCTGGAGGTGTTCAACCACCCTGTCAACAGGTTCGTGGCACGGTATGCCGGCATAAAGAACTTCTTCAGGGCTACCTTCATCAAATCATACAACAGCTGCTCGGGCATAACGGAGAAAAGGACAAAGTTCAGGCTTCCAAAGGGGTGCTACCCCTCTGCAGGCCTCCTGATAATAGGCAGCAGCGAGGTGCTGCTCTCAAGACAGGGGGCAGCCGGAGTGCAGATCAATAACATCCACGGCATCATTGATGACGTGGTGCCTTCACCCACAGGGTTCGAGATCACTGTCAATGCCGGTGATTTCTTCTATGCTGATATCACTCACCGGGAGATGGAAGAGAATCGCTTCGTCACCGGTGAGAAGGTCATTGTCTCATTCAGATCCGAGTCACTACGCGTGGTTGGGGAAGGGGATGATAAAAAAGAATACTGACAGTCATGATAACATTCGAAGAAGCTTTCAGAATCGTAACAGGAGCCGCCTTCCGCACAGCGAAAGAGGTGGTGAAGATCACTGATGCCGCCGGCAGGGCTCTTGCCGAGCCGGTGAGGAGTGACATGGACATGCCGCCGTGGAACAAGAGCGCCGTTGACGGCTATGCATGCCGCCATGCGGACCTCGGAAGTGCGCTGACGGTGCTTGAAACCGTGGCCGCCGGCACAATGCCGGCAAAGACGGTGGTGCCGGGCACATGCTCGCGCATAATGACCGGTGCTGCTGTGCCAGACGGGGCCGATTATGTCTTCATGATTGAGGATAGTGAGGAGACAGAGGCGGGAAAGGTCAGGTTCACCGGCAGACCCGGCAATGACAACATAGCAAAGGCAGCGGAGGATTGTTCCAGCGGCCAGCCGGTACTGAAAGCCGGGCAGATTATCAAACCCCAGGAGATAGCAGTCATGGCTGTAGTTGGTGCCATGGAGGTGACGGTGAGCTGCAGGCCGGAGGTGGGTGTCATCAGCACCGGCAATGAGCTCGTTGAGCCCGGCAAGATACCTGCCGGGGCCCAGATACGCAACAGCAACGCCTCACAGCTGATGGCACAGATTGCCAGGGCCGGGGCCACAGGCAGGTATTACGGCATAGCCCGTGATGAGGAGGCCTCGATTGAGGCACTGCTGCGCAAGGCACTGGAAGAGAACGACGTGGTTCTCATATCGGGCGGTGTGTCATTCGGCGACTTTGACCTGGTGCCGAAGGTGATGCGTACTCTTGGCCTCACGATGCATTTTGACCAGGTGGCCATGCAGCCGGGCAAACCCCTCACCTTCTGTACAGGCGGGAAAAAGGCGGTCTTCGGCCTGCCGGGAAACCCAGTCTCAACCTTCGTCCAGTTTGAGGTGATGGTGAGACCGTTCCTCGACAGGATGACCGGTGTGACAACCAATGAACCGAAGATGATGATGCCCCTGGCTGCTGACTACTCGCGCAAGAGGGCGGAACGGCTTGCATGGATACCCTTCACGGTGACCCCGGACGGAGAGGCACTGCCGGTGGAGTACCACGGGTCGGCACATATAACTGCACTGACGGGTGCATGGGGACTGATAACCATTCCCAAAGGACAGAGCTGGATACAGAAAGGAGAGATGGTCAGTGTTAGACAGATTTGAAAGAAATATTAACTACCTGAGGATATCAGTCACTGACAGATGCAACCTGCGTTGCCTCTACTGCATGCCGGAAGAGGGGGTCAGGCTTATCAGGCATGAGGATATCCTCACATACGATGAGATCACCGCCTTCACCCGTGCAGCAGCAGCAGCCGGGATCACAAAGGTGCGGATAACCGGCGGTGAGCCGCTGGTGAGAAAGGGTGTGACAGAGCTGGTTGGCATGATCGCCGCCATTGAGGGTATCACAGACCTCTCGATGACCACAAACGGGATCCTCCTGGCGGAGTATGCTGGCGGACTGGCGGCAGCAGGACTGATGAGGGTGAATATCAGCCTTGATACCCTCGATGCTGACAAGTTCAGGCATGTCACAAGGGGTGGCGACATCACTTCTGTGCTGAGAGGTATTGAGGCCGCACAGAGGGCCGGACTCAGGCCGGTGAAGATCAACTGCGTCATCAAGAGCACCCCGGATGAGGCTGACGCCCGCACTGTGGCAGACTTCTGCATGAGGGAGGGGCTGGAGGTACGTTTCATCAGGCAGATGGATCTTGCAACCGGGACCTTCTCAGTGGTTCACGGCGGCAGCGGTGGCCACTGCGCCAGATGCAACCGCCTGCGCCTTACGCCTGAGGGAACGGTCAAACCGTGCCTCTTCAGCGATGCAGGCTACAGCATTCGTGAACTGGGGGCGGAGGAGGCACTGCGAAGAGCAGTTGCGGAGAAGCCTGAAAGGGGTACTGTCAATAAGGTGAACTGCTTTTATAATATAGGAGGATAACCGATGGAGAAACTGACACATACAGATGACAGCGGACGGGCTCACATGGTTGACACCGGGGGCAAACCTGTGCAACATCGCACAGCCACGGCCTCGGGAAGGATAAACATCCTTCCGGAAACACTGAGGCTGGTGGCTGAGAACATGATGAAAAAGGGAGATGTAATGACTGTGGCTGAGATAGCCGGTATTCAGGCGGCAAAACAATGCTGGTCACTGATACCGTTGTGCCACAATATCGCACTTGACCAGGTGAAGGTCACGCTCGGGGCTGACGACAAGGGGATTGCCGCTGTGAGCACAGTGCGTTGCATAGGGCGCACCGGCGTGGAGATGGAGGCGCTGACGGCGGTGAGTGTGGCCCTCCTCACTGTCTATGACATGTGCAAGGCTGTTGACAAATCGATGACTATCACTGATATTCAACTGATTAAAAAAGAAAAACATGACATTACCTGAGAGATTCAAGGTTCATGTGATCACCCTGAGCGACAGGGCACACAGCGGTGTCTACAGTGATCTAAGCGGCCCGGCCGTGGTCAAGTACGTTAAGTATGCAATGGCAGCCGCGGGCTGGGAGTGTGATATCAAAACCACAATACTGCCTGATGACGCCGTTGCCCTGCAGGCGGCACTGAAGGAGGCGCCGGTGACAGACCTGATCATCACAACCGGTGGAACAGGCATCGGTCCGCGTGACATCACCCCTGATGTGGTCAGGCCACTGCTTACAAAAGAGATGCCCGGCATCATGGAACAGATCAGGGTCAAGTACGGAACAAAAAAACCCGGGGCGCTTCTTAGCCGCGCTGTGGCCGGAACTATCGGCAACACTCTCATCTACACCCTCCCGGGTTCAGTAAAGGCCGTGCATGAGTATATGGCGGAGATCGTCAAGACCATGGAGCATACTTTCTATATGCTATATGGGGTGGATAAACATTAGAAGTCCTCAGTCTTCAATCCTCAGTCCTCAGTCATGGTTTGACTGCCGACTGCCGACTGGAGACTGCCGACTTTGTTATTGCCTGCTCCGCGTGTTGAAAACGGTGACGCCAGTAAGGCGGTCATACCGCTTAGTGGGATCCCGGAAGTAGGTGAGGATGAGATAATCATTCTCCGTCTCCCAGTGACTGCCTTCAAAATGAAATCCTTCCGGA
>Ga0209467_1002577_pt1 | contig 12769 bp, 10 predicted proteins | sample Higcelwee11metaG_FD_187175 | JGI IMG/M metagenome (GOLD analysis project Ga0209467, IMG submission 187175) | Freshwater pond sediment microbial communities from the University of Edinburgh, under environmental carbon perturbations - High... | ecosystem: Environmental > Aquatic > Freshwater >...
CGAGGCTGTATCCATCCATGCGGTAGAGTCCGCCGGGGAACTGGGCGTCCAGGACCTCGTCCTGCTCGCCGTGAAGGCTCCAGCGCTGACCGACGTTGCGCCGCTCATCCTCCCCCTTCTGGGCCCCGGCACCATCGTGCTGCCGGCCATGAACGGCGTGCCCTGGTGGTTCTTCCAGGGCTTTGGAGGCAGGCTCGCTGGCACCTCGCTCGAACCGATCGATCCGCGGGGAATCATAGCCTCCAACATCCCCCCGGCCGCCATAATAGGCTGCGTCGTCCATTTCGGCGCCTCCTGTCCCGAGCCCGGGCTCGTCAAAGCCCTGCCCCAACGCACGCTCATCATCGGCGAACCCTCGGGCAAAATTACGGAGCGCCTGAACGTCCTCGGCGAAGTCCTGCGAAAATCCGGCTACACCGTCAAACTCACGGATTCCATTCAGAGGGAAGTCTGGTACAAACTCTGGGGCAATATGACGATGAACCCTCTCTCAGCCCTCACCGGCGCCACGATGGATAAAATCCTGGACGATCCTCTCGTCAATCAACTCTGCAGGGAGGTCATGGCCGAAGCCAAGAGCGTCGGCGCGAAAATTGGCTGTCCCATAGAGCAGAGCGTCGACGACAGAATCGCGATCAGCCGGACCCTGGGAGCATTCAAAACCTCGATGCTGCAGGATCTCGAGGCGGGACGCCCGCTTGAACTGGACGCCATCCTCACCTCGGTGGTCGAAATCGGGAAACTCGTGGGTGAAAGGACGCCCAATATCGATATCGTTCTCGGCCTGACGAGGCTCAAGGCGAGAATCATGGGACTCTATCCTCAGCCGGCCTCTGAAGAACCGGCGAACAACTAAGCTTCCGTCGATACGGCGGGAATACAGGAAGGCGATATGGCGATAGCGCGGAAAATGAAGGATTTCGTGGCCAATGGCTCGATGATCAGAAAAATGTTCGAGGAAGGCTCGAGGCTCAAAGCGATCCATGGAGCCGACAAGGTCTTCGATTTCAGCATCGGCAACCCGAACGTACCGCCGCCTCAGACTTTCAAGGCGACGCTCCGCTCGGTCGCCGAGGCTGATATCCCCGGCCTGCATGCCTATATGCCCAACGCGGGGCTTCCCGCCGCGAGAAAAGCGATCGCGAAGCGGATCGCTGAGGAACAGGGCGTTCCCGTAGAGGCATCGCATATCATCGTCACCTGCGGAGCGGCGGGCGGCCTCAATATTGTCTTTAAAGCCCTCCTGGAACCGGGCGACGAAGTCCTCGTAAGCTCGCCCTATTTCGTCGAGTACGGATTCATCGCCGACAACCACGGCGGAGTTCTCAAAACCGTACCTACCCTGCCGGACTTCGGCCTGGACGTGGACGCGCTCGAGGCGGCTATGGGGTCGCAGACCAAGATTGTCCTCGTGAACACGCCGAACAATCCCACAGGCAGAATCTACTCCGCCGAATCGCTCGCTCGGCTGGCGGCGGCCATGGAAAGCCGCGGCGCGGCTCTCGGCCACGCGATCTACCTCGTCTCGGACGAACCCTACCGCGCGCTGACATTCGACGGAGCGACGGTTCCAAGCCCCCTGGCGAGCTATCCCCACTCCATCCTCGTCACCTCATATTCCAAGGAACTCTCGCTTCCGGGCGAGCGCATAGGCTACGTGGCGGTCAACCCGCGCGCCGACGACCTTGCGAACCTCATGGAAGCCCTGAGCCTTGCGAATCGCATCCTGGGCTTCATCAACGCGCCCAGTCTCATGCAGCATGTCATAGCGGCGCTTCCGGGACCGGCTCTCGTCGACATTTCCCGATACCAGGAGGCGCGCGACCTCCTCGCCGCGGGACTGAAGGCCTCCGGCTACGAGTTCAATCTTCCCGAAGGCGCCTTCTACCTCTTCCCTAAAATCCCGGGCGCGCGTGGAGACAAAGTCTTCCTGGACCTGCTCAGAGAAGAAAACATCCTCGTCGTCCCGGGTTCGGCGTTCGGAGCGCCCGGCTACTTCCGAATAGCTTTCTGCGTCGACCCGGCCGTCATCGCCGGCGCCTTGCCGGGATTCGAGAGGGCGATGCGGAAGGTAAGGGGATAGAGGCCGTTCCTCCTCAAATTTGCGCACAAAACGGGAAAAAGGTGTTATTGTGAACGCTCAAGGAGATATTCGCAATGCATATCGGAATTTTTGAAAACCTCGACAGTCTCGGAAAACACGCGGCCGACATCGGCGCCCAGGGCATACGCGACGCCATCGCCGCCAAAGGCGAAGCCAACATCATTCTCGCCACCGGCGCGAGCCAGTTCTCCATGCTTGAGCACCTGATCCAAGAACCGGGGATAGACTGGTCCCTCGTGACGATTTTCCACCTGGACGAATATGTCGGAATGAGCATTTCCCATCCGGCCAGCTTCCGTAAATACATGAAGGAAAGAGTCGTCGAAAAGCTGCCCACGTTGAAAAAATTCAACTATATCGGGGCCGACGTCCTTCCCCTCAAGAACGAGCTCGCGAGGCTCGCTTCGCTCATAAAGGAAAAACCCATCGACGTGGCCTTCATCGGCATCGGGGAAAACGGACACCTCGCCTTCAACGACCCGCCCGCCGATTTCGAGACCGAGGAACCCTATATCGTGGTGGACCTGGACGAGAAATGCCGCATGCAGCAGGTGGGCGAAGGCTGGTTCAAAGGCCTCTCCGACGTCCCCGCGCAGGCCGTCTCGATGAGCATCCGCCAGATCATGAAGTCGAAGACCAACGTCTGCACGGTGCCCGATTCCCGCAAGAAGGAAGCGGTCGCCATGGCGCTGAACGCCCCCATCTCCCCCGCGGCGCCCTGCTCGATAATGCGCCGGCACCCCTCCTGCTACCTGATGCTCGATTACCCGGCCGCCGAGCTTATTCTCTCAAGCGGCAAATAATCTGCCCGGCATGCCCTATTCATAGCGGGCATGCCCCTCCGCCACATAGCGGTCGGTAATGCCCCTGATGGCTTCGACCGCTTCACGGCAGAGCCTTCCATCGCTGGAGACGACTTCCCAGCGGACCATCCCCTCTTCGCTGCGGGAAATGCGCTGAGCGACCTGATACCACGCTCCGGAAACATCGGTATCGGCGCCGATGATATCCGGCAGGCCTGACCTCATCAGCGTGGCGTCCAGGCTCGTGCCGTCTTCCATCGTTTTTAAAACCGAAAGCCCCCGCCCCGCGAATTCGGCCTCGACATCTACCATCACGCGTTCCATCAGTGCCTCGTCGATGAAATGGCAGGGCCATTCCCGCGCCCGCGCGATCTGCCTCTGACGCTCCATGGCCTTCTCGAAGCGCTCGGGATGATTCGCCCAGAGCCTGGCCGTCAGCAGGGTGAAATACAGCGTATTCTCAGTGGCCGCGAAGCCCTTGGAGAAATTGTCGAGTTCATAGGGAAAGTTCATGTAGTAGTGGGCCGATTCCTCGGAAGCGACCAGATACTGTTGGCCGCAATGGGTCCTCAGCGCCTCTTTTATGAACGAATGCCCGTTGCGGATGATATGGACATCGATTCCCCGGGATGCCTGGTCGACCATAGCCAGGGGATTCGCCTTGACATCCGAGTACATCTGCGGACGCCATGGCGCGGACGAGCCTCCGTCGAAAAAGCCGGAAGCGTGGACTCCCCTAAAAAACTTCATTATCTCAGGAACAAGGACGCCAAGATTGAAGGATGGGGCCAGCTGCTCGCCTCGAGCGTTCATCACATCCATCCGATCCCCGTCGCCGTCATAGCAGAAACCAAAATCGTAGCCGCCTGCCTTCATCAGGTCCCAAGTGCGCTGTATGCTTTTCAGAATGCCGGGATTGGGATCCCCCCGGGGAAAGAATCCGTCGGGCACGAGATTCCTCGTCCGGATCCTGGCCCCAGCCAGCCCCAAAGCCTCGCTTATTTCGGTTCCCGCGGCGCCGCTGAGGAAGTCCGCCAGGACAGACAGCCCTGAGAGGGAATCGCGCTCCACCCCCGCAAGCCTCATGGAATAGTCGATGAACTGGTCGAGATAGCGCCGCACGGTCACTTTGGCCCTCCCGGAAGGGGATCGGGCGAGATCACCGCCTTCCAGATAGAAGGCAAGAATGCCGGTTATGCCGCCTGCCGGTCCAGAATCCATGGCGAGAGTCATCATGCCGCAGGACATCAGCTTCAGCCCGATATATTCGCCCGGATTGTGGCTCGCGGTGAACATGATCGCCGCGCTGTCCGGATTCCGAAGGCAACTGTAGTAAAATTGGCATGTGGAACTCTGCAGGGGATTGAGGATTACCTCGATGCCCATCTCTGGCAGCAGCTCCACAGCCAGCTCCATCAGGGCAGGCGCGGCCAGCCTAGCGTCGCGCCCCAGCACCACGGAATCGGCGCCGAGCGCTTCCTTGATATAGCGGCCCACGGCGATGATCAGCCGCGCGCTGAGGGCTGGGGTCAGCCTGATTTCCTTCGTCCTTATGTCATAGGCTTTGAACATGCCAAGGTTGAGTTCTTGCCTCCGCGTTTCTGATACCGTGGCCATGAGCGATTGATAATCCGTCATATTCAGGAAAGTATACAGGTAAAAATCATCCATCACAAGGAAAAAGAAACAAAAAGAAAGAAAAACAAAGACAAAGCGAGATATTTCCCGCCGCGCCCCCCCCGCGGCTCAGAGGAATACCGGCCGGCCTATCTCTTCAATTCCGGGAGCGACTATCCCATACTATCCGCATGAAGACTCAATCGAGGAGCGCCGACACTCTACGCATCGACGAACTCGCGATTCCCGGCTGCCCAGGCATCATCGGCCTGACCTCCTGCCCCGGCAGGAAGCGGGCCTTCCTGAGCTGCGGAACCAGGGAAAGTGAATTGGAAACCGACCTTGCCGCCATCAAAGCCTGGGGAGCGGAAATCCTCCTGAGCCTCATCGAGCCGGAGGAATATACGACATATGGCGTCGAGCTGATGCGCGAACTGATTCCCCAGGGCATTCTCCATCTTCGGCTTCCGATCCAGGATGGCTCGACGCCCGACGCTTCCTGGGAAAATTCCTGGGAAGTCGCCGGCCCTAAAATCCGCGCGACCCTGAGCCGCGGGGGACGAGTCTGCGTTCATTGTATAGGCGGATTGGGGCGGACGGGGTTTGTCGCCGCGCGGCTTCTGGTGGAATTCGGCGCTCAGCCTCAGGAGGCTATCCGAATGGTCAGGAAGGCCCGCCCGGGCACGATTGAGACGGCCGCTCAGGAAGACTATGTCAGATCGCTCCTGCCGGGACGCGAGACTTTTTCGTAGGTTTTATATCGCCCCTGTTTACCCGACTCGGCGAGAAGGCCGGCGCGGCAGAAACAATAGAGAATCTTGCGCGCCCTTTGGAGATGAATGCCGATAGCCTCCCCCAAGGCCGCCGAGGTAAAGGGCGCCGCGAGACTCTTCGGAATGAGAGCGAGCCATTGACTTCGGGTCCTGAAAGAACGCGACGAAAGAACCTCGAGCAGTTCCTTGTCGACTGTCCTGTCGCCCTTGCGCCACCATGATCCCGATCCGTCGCGGACCTTCGTCTCCACGCTCCTGACCATGAGTATCTCGACCGTGACGTTGCGCGCCGCCATGAATCCGGGCGCGCGGATGAGTTCGTCGAAGAGGCTGTACTGATCGCCCCGCTTCGGGCTCATGCGGACCGAAAGCAGCTCGTTCGTCACCGGATCGAGCCTGCGCAGCTCGCGCCTCGCCGACACGGGGTAAACCACGCGCACGCGGTATCCTTTCCCGGCGAATTCGAGAACCTTGGGCGCAAGCTGGCCAAGATGCCCTGTCTGCACCTCCACAAGCTCGCCGTCGGCGCGGACGAGGTCCACCACCTTGCCTTCGACCAAGGATTCCAGACGGTCCCCCGGCTTGGCGAGGTAGTCCTTGAGTTGGGCATGGAGACTGTATTCCGAATAGAGGTTTATGCCTGACCGCTCGGCGGCGATGGATCCCATGGCCATAAGTATGCCCGAGACGGACAAAAATGCCCAGCGGCATACTCAAGGGTTCGGGCATTGACAGAAAAGCGAAACAGGACAAACTTGATTATAAACACAGCGGAGGTTCAGCATGAAATATTCGGGCATACTTCTTCCGTTTTTCATGGCAATCCTTGTCGCGGGCTGCGCGAGCGCTCCCCCTCCGGCCACGCTCCAAGCCCCCGCGCCCAAGACCGACATCTGGCCGAAAATCTACGGCGACGAATCCTACCTCTCGACTTTCGCTTCGACCTGGTCCGAGGATGAAGCTATTGGCGCAATAAAAAACCTTCAGAATTCCATGGTCGAATTCAACGCCAACCTTCCCTTGTCGGAATTGAGCGTCGACCCCTACGGCATGAGGGCCCGCTGGTCCTGGATCGAGAACGGCTCATACCAGAAAAGCGCCGGAATCGTCATACCCTTCGACATGGTCTCATCCATGCTTCTCGAGCATTATCCAGCCCTCGAAAAAGACTATAAATGGGGACTCCTCGTCTATATAACGGGGGGAAGCCCCGTATCCCTGCGCATGCCCGCGAGGGATATGGCGGAACGTCTCGGCAAAGCGGTCACTGTGCTGGCCAAAGCCAGGGCGGCGAAACTGTCCATGCCCAATCCTCGTTTCGGCGCGGCCCTCGGAGCCCTGAGCGAAGCCCAGGCCCAAGCCGCCGGCATTCTGCCCACGGGAGGCATCATCATATCCTGGATCTTCAGAGAGAGTCCCGCCGAAAAAGCGGGTTTCTCTCCCCAGGACATCATCACGGACATTGGGGGAAAGCCGGTGCGAAAAACCGACGACCTTTTCTCCGCCCTGGACGCCGCAGCGGCCGCGGGAGCCGCCGAGATAAAAATCTCGGGCATAAGGCGCAGCTATAGAACTGAGGGAAAAACCAATGTCGAAATCTTCGTTCCCCTCACCTTCACCCTGGCGATAGACCAGACGGGAGGGGCAAAATGAAAACCAGACAATATCTGCTCTTCGCCGCCATGGGCTTCCTCGTACTTTTCAGGGCATTTTCCCAGGGGGCTGACCCCAAGACGGTAACGCCGGCTTGGATACTGGAAAAACAATTCGAACAGCAGGAGGAAGAAAAAAAGCTTGCCAACACGGCAGGAGCCTTCAGCGTCTTCTTTTTCGGCTATGACATTCCAACAATCTCGGGGCCGCTGGCTGCCCATCTCGACACATGGAAGAGCCCGCTCAACCTCGCCGTTGGCATGGAAACGTCCATGTCGAAGGATTCTTCGTTCCTGACCGGCGTCGAGGGCGAACTCTTCATGACCTTCAACGACGAGGGAACCCGCTTTCTCATGAACGACATGGTCATGTTCGGCTATTCCTTCAACCTAAAGCCGGTCAGGCTCAACCTGGGCTTTCGCGCAGGCTTCTCTATCCTGGATGTCATGGGCACGACGGAGACGTATACGGGACTTGGGCTGATCATCGGCCCCGAAGCCTCCATTTACCTGACCTTCGCTCCAGATTCCTGGCTATGGCTCAGGGGCCGTTATGCCATGGCCGGCTACATGAGCATGGACTCATCCTCGAATCCGATTTCGCAGGGGGACGACTCCCTCACCTTGATCAGCCTCGAGGCCGGATTGGCTTTCAAGCTTTAAAATCGTGGATTAAAGCGAAAGAATCTCCCGCCAGACGCGTTCGTCCACGGGGATGCCTTCTGCCGCGTTGCGCTCTCTTGCAGCCCTCATCCGCTGCCCGGCATAGACGATGGGCCTGGACGAGCCGTCGGGTTTCGATGAGAGCAGATCCTCCACGGCCTCCCGCACGATCTCCTCCACGCGCTCAGGCGACGCTATGGCGGAAATATTGATGGCGATGAAGGTCTGCGAAATCGCGTATTCGCCGCCGAGCCTGCCGATGGCCGATGTCGTGTTGCCGAGCGAGAGTCCTCCCGAGAAAATATCCAGGGCGAAGGAGAGCGCCGCTCCTTTCCAGTACCCGGCCGGCATCATCCTTTTCGTCTTCAATACAGCCTCGGGATCACGGGTCAGATTGCCAGCGGCATCGAATCCGGCCGCATAGGGCATCTGTTCGCCGTTGAGCGCGGCGAGTTCCAGCGCGCCATACGAATACTGCGACATCGCCATGTCGACGACGATATGATCTTCCTTCCATGGGAAAGCAATTACGAGCGGATTGTTGCCCAGCCGCGGATCGACGGCTCCCCATGTCGGCATATTGGGCAGGGTATTGGTAAAGCAGATGCCCGCCATGCCCTGTTCGCAGGCCTGATAGCCATAGGTCGCGGCCCTGAGCCAGTGGTTCGTATTGCGCAGGGCCACGCAGCCGATGCCGTGTTCTTTAGCGAGTTCGATCGCCCGTCCCATACAGACAAAAGCGTTGACGATCCCGAACCCCAGCCCACCGTCATAGTTCTCCAGCCCGCCAAAAGCGTTGATCAACGCCGGTTCAGCCTTCATGTCCAGCGTCCCATCATCGATGCCTCTCACCAGCCGCGCGAACCGATTGATCCCGTGGGTGTAGGTGCCCTCGAGCGAATTGCGCGCCACTTCGAAGGCCACCTTCCGCGCATGCTCCGGCGGACAGCCTCGTCCGAGCAGTATTTTTTCAAACGCGGTCATAACTTCCCCGGCCGGAATCTTCAGCATCGCGGCGCCTCCCCATTCGATTCGATCCACCTTATTTGACTATACCATAATTTAGCACTAGCATTGAATGTAGCGGAGGGAACGATGAAAAGATCCCTTTTGTCGATAGTATCAGTAGTTATCCTCGCCGCATGTTCTCCTGCCACGACACCGACCATAGATACCGAACCCGATACCGCTGGCTAAAGCTATTCGACACCAGGGGAGAAGACTGCGGCTGTCAAGGCTTCGAGCGAGGGCGGCTTTGCCATCAGCAACTATGATTTTACTGTTTCAGAGGTTTTATTGGATATAAGCATCACATATACCGCATACGCGAGCGGCTCAACAGGTGATTTTTCAATCAATTATAAAGTCGATAATGTAAGTAACGTGCCGATCCAGCTCACTGAAAGGACATATACGATTTGGGGGAGCACCTCTAATGTACTGATCACCGAAACGAGCGATTTACCGCCTGGAGCATTCATTCCGCACCTAGGACATGCTTACGCATCGATAGTAGGCGGACCTTCTGCCGATATCCCAAACCATTTCTACCTCTGGATTTATTACAACGACGGCTATGGCAATGCCAGCTTCGAAGAAACCGGTCTCATGGCGTTTACGCCGTATTGATGCAGAAAAAGTCAAACCACGACGGGGGCGTTATGCTATTTTGACTTCAAGCTCTTCAGCCCCATGTTTCTGATCATCGCGGCGTGGTAGAGGTCGTGGAGTGCGATGCAGTCCATGACCTGACCGACGGTGCAGCCCCAGGCAGGTATGGATTCGTCCCAGCGGGACATCGGAAACGCTCCCAGCGCCGCCAGCCAAGCTTTCTGCATGACCTTGAGATCTTCGACGAGGCTGGTCCAGGCGACCTTGTCGGGCTTCGCTGGAAGCTTGGGCCAATCCGCCTCTTCGTAGTTATATGCCGGGGCTTTGCCTCCCGCGAGATTGATAGCCGCCCACTTATGGTACAGCACGTGGAGGGCCACGCCCCAGGCCGTATAGCCTTCATACGTGGCGGTGCCGGTCAAGTCCTCGAAGGGAATGGCCTCGACGCAGGGCAGGAAGGCCTTGCCCATGAGGGAAGGGCCGTCGAATTCGGTCGAAGCGATCCTGACAAGCGTTTCCAGTCTTGGGTCAATAATATGTCTCCATATAATTCTATCTCATTAACACAGGTTGGATATCCCTTGAGGACATCCAACATCTTTTCACACGTCATTCTGTTAAATTTTACTTTATCTTGTACAGTAGCTGGGTTGGGGATTACACCCATGAGTGACATAGGTAAGTGAATATCTTCTACCAGCATTCAATCTGGCTAGCCTACTGCTTAGTAGGCAGTTGCTCAGTACTCTCTCTCAGAAACACAGCATCTTTTTTCAAAGCATCTGTATAGTCTTCGACCACAGCCGGAAGACCCGGGAAGCTGTCCGCACAATCCATCAGCGTTTTTTTTCTTGGATGTGATTCCGGCATAGATCTTCCAAATATTCATAACTGATTCGTTTTACTACACGGGAGTAGGCGTAAATCGGTTAACTCAATGACGTGATGCTCATCGTGGTAAAGCTTTATACCTATTCTTTGCTTATACCCAAGGTCTATGTTTCTAATATTTATAGAATTTGAGAAAAACACCCAAAGCCATTTTAGTACTTGATTATGCTTGTAAATTTGCTTTAAGGCAACACGATGGATAAATTCCTTCTCGAGAGATTTATTCTGTCGTTGGCTTAACGATATCGATTCTTTTTGACAATTGCTGTTCATTATTATAGAATGGCTCAAATGAGCAACGAACAAGACTGTATTTTAACTCTTCAAGAACTCGCAGTATATCTCAAGATTCCTGAGTCTTCTCTCTACAAAGTTGTGCGAGAGGGAAAGATTCCTGCAAAGAAAATAGGAAAGCATTGGCGCTTTAGCAAACCAGCAATCGATGCATGGATAGCTCGAAAAAGCAAGATCAACTAAATAACATGGCTGATCGAGATAAGAATACAATGGGTGAAGATAAGCTTGCTGAAAGCCCACCTATCAGAGCCATTGACCTTTTCTGTGGCGCAGGTGGAAGTAGTTGGGGAGCCCAAACAGCAGGGGTCCAAGTCGTTGCTGCCTTTGATCGATGGGCCTTGGCAGGATTAGCGCATAGTCTCAATTTCCCATCTACAGACTTCGTTGAAGGGAACCTTGAGGAGCAAGATGTTAACGCCCTTGCAGAGAAGTATGAAAGCATCGATCTGATTCTTGCATCGCCAGAGTGCACAAATCATAGTCCTGCTAAGGGGAATAAGCCTCGTTCAGAACAAAGCAAGAATACAGCTTTTCAAGTGGTTCGCTATGCCGCAGTCTTTAATCCGAGGTGGATAATCATTGAAAATGTTGTGAATATGCGAAAATGGTCCCGGTATACAGAGTTCATATCAGATCTGAAGCAATTAGGATACCAAATATCTGAACAAGTTCTCAATGCAGCAAGATTTGGGGTTCCCCAGGCACGGAATAGATTGTTCATTCTTGCTGATAAGGATGGTCAACCTGATACGGTAAGGAATAGAAATACAAAATTCCGAACTGCCGCCGAAATAATTGACCTCAATGGGCACTACACTTGGAAGCCACTCTATAAAAAAGGTAGGGCTAAAGCGACTATTCAACGTGCAGAACGTGCGATATCCGAGCTGGGGCAGCACGAGCCTTTTTTAATTGTGTATTATGGTTCGGATGGAGCTGGTGGCTGGCAACGTCTGACACGACCACTGCGAACAATCACAACCGTAGATCGGTTCGCAGTTGTGAAACCTGATGTTAAGAATGGGCATGTCATGCGTATGTTACAGGTCCCCGAACTTATTGAAGCAATGGGTATGCCGAACAAAATGCAATTGGTCAACGGCACCAGAAGAGACAAGATAAAAATGATCGGAAATGCGGTCTGTCCGCCAGTGATGACGGCGGCCATCAAATCTCTCACAACTGGAGTCGCAAGAAAATGAATATCGATGAAGCACAATCACCTGGTACAATCTTAAGACCAAGGGCAAGACTAGTACGAACGCTTGGAGAAGAACTAATAAGCAATGAGATTGTGGCAGTGATCGAATTGGTGAAGAACGCCTATGATGCTGATGCTACAAACGTCTTGATCAAATTTATTGGCCCATTAGAAATCGGGGCTGGTGCGATCGAGATCATCGATAATGGTCATGGAATGGGAATTGAAACGATCAAGACTGTTTGGATGGAGCCGGCAACGCCTTCGAAGCGTGGAGAGCATCGGTTTTCGACCATGTATGGGAGACGAGTGCTAGGAGAAAAGGGGATCGGTCGTTTTGCATCTTCAAGACTTGCAGATGAACTTGAGGTGATTACAAGAAAAACAGGTTCAAAAACCGAAGTCTATGGTCTCTTTGATTGGCGACAATTTGATGATGAGGAAAAATATCTTGACCAAGTCATCGTGTTGTGGGAAGAACGAGCTCCTCGAGAGACAGGAAAGGGTGGAGCCCTCGAACGTTTAAACAAAGGATACGAGGGCTATCACCAGCAAGATGATTTTTGTGATCATGGGACCATCCTTCGAATGACCGGACTGAAACAAAAATGGCAACGCCAGCATTTTCAGAGCTTGGTCAGAGCACTGACACGTCTGATTTCTCCGCATTTAAGAAAAATAAAGAGCAATGAGAAGGACCCCGGCTTCGAGGTGGAACTTGAGCTTCCACCAGAGTTCAGTGAATACAGCAGGAAAGTTGAGCAACCAGCGATATTGAGGCATCCACATTATCTGATAGTAGGTAACATTAATGCAAACGGAAAATATGATTTTTCATATCGTATATTTTCTAGAGGAATAGATGAGTGCTATAAAGGACAGTTGGTAAAGATCAACGTAGATAATGGAAAATACGAACTCCGAGATTACAGTATGAAGGAATTATCAGCAAAGAACATGACTGAGGATACTAAGCCTCTGGAATGTGGTCCAATAGAACTGGAAATACGTGTTTGGGATAGGGATAACCTCGGTAATGTTCTTCAGATGACTAGCTCAACAATCACAGATGTCAGGCGTGATCTCGATGCAGTAGCAGGCATAAATATATACAGGGATGGATTTCGGGTACTTCCGTATGGAGAGCCACAGGATGA
>Ga0209467_1002579_pt1 | contig 12762 bp, 9 predicted proteins | sample Higcelwee11metaG_FD_187175 | JGI IMG/M metagenome (GOLD analysis project Ga0209467, IMG submission 187175) | Freshwater pond sediment microbial communities from the University of Edinburgh, under environmental carbon perturbations - High... | ecosystem: Environmental > Aquatic > Freshwater > Pond...
TTGAACTTATGTATGTTTTTGCAAAAATGCCGGAGTTTATAAAATACATTTCAAGGTTAAAACACGATAAAAAAGAGCTTAAGAAATTTGTGGACCGTATTGAAAAAGGGCGCAGTTATATAAGGCGTCACAATGCGGATAAAAACGAAATTAAAAAGCTGATAATAAGGCTTGAAGGGCTGGAGTAAAAAATGGAACACTCTGACGTAAGAAAAAAGCTTAATGATTATTCAAAAGGTTTTATAACAAATAAAACGGAAGAAACTGAAATTGAGGCGCATATTAAAAAATGTGAGCTGTGCAGGCGCGAGCTTGCTATGTGGCAGGATGTAAATGACAGGCAGCACGGCCTGGATGGCGGGCGTGTGTCATCGCGTCTTGCGGAAAAAGCGCAGCAGAAAAGCGGGGAAATGGAAAAAGACGTAAATATGGCTCCCGGCGCCAAAAGGATGGGTTATGTGGCCAACACCTTAAAATCTCCTGTGGCAATGATTGTATGGACTATTACCTGCGTAATTTTTGGGCTGGCAATTATGCTTATGTTTGTAAAAGATAACGTAAGCCCATGGTTTCATTTATTCATGATAGCAGGCGGCATTGCCATGATATTCGTGGCTATTAAGACATCGGTATTTAACAAAAGCAAAAAAAAGAAATAAGCCGCATAATTATTTTTTCAGCTTCACGGATGCTGACAAATAATGGTATATAAAAAATGCAGCGTAAATACAAAAAATTATTACAAAAGGCAATGACGCAGGCGACGAAACTCCGGCAATTGATGAAAAACCAGCCAAAAAGATAATCACGTATATAAAAGAAAATAAAAATGGGAATACTGTTTTTTTATAAAACATGCCGGCAAAAGGGCTTTTAAATAAAAGGAAGGCTATGCAGCCGGCAGCGAGAGAGCACATAAAAACAGAATATGAAATATTAATGGAAAATAAATGAGGGAAGAGAAAAACAATAATCAAAAAAACGGCTGGGAAAGAAAAGCTGCTGTTAATTAAAAGTTTTATGGAGCCGGCAATAAGGAAAGAAAATAGTAACCCTGAAAGCAGGTAAAACCAGGCGAAAGTACTCTGAAAAAAGGGACAGTCATTAATTACTGATGTGGAAACTGAAGCTGTAATAAATCCCAAAAGGTATAAAACAGGGAAAACAAATGAAAGTTTATGAAAAAATGTATTTCTTAATAAAAAAAATACATTTTTTTTGTCGTACAGGTAAAAAGCAATGACGGTGTAGGCAGTCAGCAGAAACAGAATCATTAGGGATATTCTGTTAAGTAAAGTGCATTTTACGGGGCAGTCATTCAGGAAACTGTTAATTATAATATCAAAATCTAAGGGGAAAACTATTGCCGCCGGCAAAAGAAAAAATACCGGGAAACACATTGAAGATACCGCAAAAAAATATACAGCTATAGAACCGCCTGCGGCTTTTAAAAGGCTCCCGGTTTTTAGGTGAATATATACAGCTACCATTAAAACAGCAGCCAATACTTCCAGTCTGACGCCGGCCGAAATGCCGATATCTTTCCAGGGAATAAAAAATGAAGCAAGAGAGTGGGCATAACCGGAAGATGTTGTAAGATACTCTATTTTATTGCCTTCCGGAAAATAAACAGCAAAATCAATGAAAGGCACAGTAATAATGAGGGGAAGAAAAAAGATTGAAAGATTCAGGATGTTTGATATTTTTTCACCCGTAAACAATGTCAGAATAAGAATAACTGCCAGTACAAGTGTTGCCCATTCAAGATTATAAACCATGAACATCTGATTTGCAGATGTAAAGATGTCTTTGTTTGTCCCTATTGTGTGCGTATTTTCAAGAAGGCCTTCAAAAAAATTACGTATAAAAGCCAAAGAAAAAAAAGTAATAATCCAAATGTGTGGTTTTATACGGGAAGTCTCTAGGGTCTTAACTAATTTTTGAAGCTGTTTTTTCATTAGGCACCTGAATAAAGATTAACATAACAATTTAAACGGAGCAATGGTTTAATAAATTCCGGGAATGCAGCCTAAACCTTTAAAATGGCAGATTATCAGGCCTGATAATATGAAAAGGAAGAGGTAAATAAAGACAAGCGTTTCATCTATTTTTTCTTTGGATGTAAACAGTAAAACTGCTGTTAATCCTCCAAAAATAAAAGCGGCAGGAACAAGAATCATTGAATTAAGCATAATTGGAAATAATGTATAAGTTATTAATACTAAAATTGCGATTATTTTACGCCCTTTATTACTGCCAAAAATAACAGGAATGGTTTTAATTCCTCCGTCAGAATCTCCCTTGAAATCATTAATATCTTTTACTGTAAAAGCGGCTGAAAGTACAACAAAAAGGGAAATTGCGGCTGAATATGGAAACAAAAACAGGGTTTTATTGCCGGCAAAAACAGTAAATCCGCAGAATAAAGCCATTGCGCTTGAAAAACCTATTAGAAAGGCGTTTATAGGAAATACCGCTTTAAATCTTAATGGAGGGCAGGAATATACCCACGAGATAACATGTATTACCAGCGAACACAGAAAAACATAAGGCGAAATTGCAGCTGCAATAAGTAAAGAAGCAGCGGTAAGTACCGCGATAAAAAATATATAATTCGTTTCTAAAAACGGAAAAGACAGAAAAATGTTCTTTTTCCCGTTGATTCTGTCAATTTTCAGGTCATAAAAATCATTTAAAATGGAGCTTGAAGTAAATAAAAGGTTAATAAGAATAATGCCGGCAGATAATGCTGTATAAAAGGCGTAATTTTTTTCTGCGGATATTTTTGATGCTCCAAGAAGCATGCCCATACAAAATATAACGGTATAGTAAATATTTCGGGAAAGTTTCAGTGAAGATAAAAGCCTGAATTTTTTTTTGGAATCGTTGATTATTAAAATAGCCGCCGCAGTGAAATAAAGAAATATTAATAAAAGCTGAAATGTCATTTATGCTCCGTATTTTTTTCTTTTTCTTCAAGAAAGAGACGCATATATTTTTCCGAATCTCCTGTCACAAGGCCGGGATCCGCTTTATATGCTTTTAAAAGCTCATAAGAGGCCAGCTGGTCATTTCCCATGGAAATAAAGCATTTTGCCAGATACAGCCTTGCTAATGCAAAACGGGGATGAAGTTCCAGCGCTTTGACAAACCAGGATGCCGCCTGTTTGTAATCTTTTTGCGCGAAAAATATTGTTCCTATATTATACATGACATCGGAAGAATAAGGATAGATTGAAAGAGCTTCCCTGTAACTTTTAACAGCTTCATTGAATTTTAATGACTTTGTGTAAGAGCCTGCAATGAAAAAATAAGCGTAGTAATTATTCTTTAAAGAAGCCTGTGCTTTTTTAAAATACAGTTCATTGGAAGGGTCGTTTTTAGAGTCAAGTTCTATGGCGTGTTTAAGAAAGAATCCTGAAATGAAACCGGGAGGGTTAAGGGCTATGACGGCTGCCGAAAATAAAATAAGCAAAATCAGCAAAAATTGTTTTTTTCGTATAGAGAGCAATAATACGTTCTTATCTGAAGATGTACATAATACGCACAGCATTCCAAGAAAAAGCCAGAACAGCAGCGCTGAAGGAAAAATAAAGATAGGAAAGTTAAAAAAACTTTCTACAAGAAAAGCCGAAACTGCCGAGAAAAGCGCGGCGTAAAAAATATATTTTTTATCTGAAAGAAAAGGTTTTATCCGTTCTGAATAAAGCAATACTGAAAAAACAGAAATTAAAAATAACAGTAATCCAATTAATCCTGTTTCAGCCAAAAGCTGAATATAGTCGTTATGTACGGCTGAAGTGGATATAAAAGAGTAATTTTCGTTATTTAGAAGCAGTTCTGCCTGATTTTTCTGATAGTAATATTTATAGGATCCCGGGCCTGACCCGATTACGGGGGAAGTTATAAACAGGGGAACCGCTGATTTTATCATCATCAGCCTGTTTGTCACCGCCTGAGAATATTCACCTGAAGTAAATACCGAAACCACGCGGTTAATATTTTTTAATGATGCATCGCGGCCCTGCGGGGCTGTTAGAAGAATAAGTATCACTATTATAAATACTGCTGCCGGAAGTTTTAATTTTGAAAAAAGTATTTTTGGATTTTTAATAAAAAACAGAATAAAGAACATTAGGGATATAATAAAAGAAATGTAAACACCCCGTGAAGCGCTTAAAAAAACTCCTGTGACAGTGAAAGCAAAGGAAATAGCATAATACACAGCTGTTTTACCGCGTGAAAGTATCAGCCCGCATAAAATTATTGGTACGCATGCCATCATAAATTCGCCGAAAAAAATGGGGTTGCCAAAAAAAGAATAAGGCCTGCCTGTCCCCTGCAGCAGCTGAAAAAAAGCAAACAAAGCGGCTAATACCGCTGCTGCCGAAATGAAAAAGGTTATTTTTTCAGGATTTATACGGATAAAAAAAGGAATAAAAAAAACAAGCGGGGCAAGATACACAGCAGTATAAAAAGAAACAGGATTTTTAGCTTTAAAAAAAAATAAAAAACAGATATAAAGAAAATAAATAAGCACGGGAATTACATGAAAAGGAAAACGTAATTTTTCGCATGAAATTAAGGCAAAGAACAATATGATAGAAGAGAGAAAGATAAAGGAAAAAGATTTTGTCAGCTGATAAGAATCATAAATTCTGTCCGTAAAGAAAAGGCATGACAGCAAAAGCAAAAAAAAAGAAATATTTTTTAATTTGCCGCCAGCTTTAAAAAAAAACATTAAAAAGGGTCAACCGATGCCGGGTCAGGCAGAAGGAAAGTAATTTCGTTAAAAGACATAATTTTAACCGAAGTGCCCGTAAACCCGAAAACGTTTATGCTGCTGTCGTAAAAAAGATAAAAAGCCGGATCATCCGCTGATGTTTCTATCGAAATCTGCCCGTTTTCACCTATGTAGACAGTGCCATAAATAGCCACATCTGAAGCCTCACAATCGCCCGATCTGCCGGTTGTACATCCGGTGGGTGTTCCGCCGATGTGAAGCTGCCCGTTAACATACATTAAACCGTGGTGTTTTATGTTATTAAGTTTTGAAGAAGATATGGTTCCTGTTTTTGTATAGTGAGGGTCAAAATCATGCTGCGGGAAATAGTAATTGTCGGGGGGCCATACATTTTCAATTACATCTCCGGAGCCTCTGCCATGGGACCAGGACCAGCCGCGGGCGTTTGCTATATCGCTTGGGTCAGAACCCATTAATATTAAAGGCCCCATTACAAAACACATGCCTGTGGTCATATATTGGTTGTTCTGGTCAACATAGAAACGCAGCGTATTATCAGAACCATCAGTGGCGGTAATAGTGACACGGGTGTTGTATGTGTTCCATACAGTGCCCGTGGAACGTACAGGAAGCCCATCTGTGGTATCTATAAACAGCGCAGAAGATAAAGATGAAAGTTTAGCCATTATGGTAACGCTATTGGCGTTTGTGACGTCATTAAGATCGTGCAGATTATCATTAATAAAGTAAGGGTTTGGGCCTTCTCCGCCTATGTTAGCGGGGCCGTAATAAGCGTTATTTCGTTTTGCAAGCATTTTAAAGTAATCAAGGTCAAGTTCCGGGGCTTCGGCATATTCAGAAAAAGGGTGGCTGTGCGCTGTGGGCGTCATATCGTCATAGACATAGGCGAAATCATATGAAGCGCCGGTCCTGTTTCCTTCCGCATGAACTGCCGTATAAATGGCATTTTTTGCATAAACCCTTGGCATCCATGGTTGGGGGCTGTAGTTTCCTTCGCCGACCGCAATTACAGGAATTCTGCAGGCGTCTTTATTATCTGCGGCAGAATAAATATCACCCCAGCAGACAATTGCCCTTTCCGCATCATCATCAGTACATGGAAAGTTAATTTTTCCTTTTGAAATAAGGGGTCCTCCAAAAGCGGTTCTTTCAACTACGGCATAATATTTTCCTTTGCACTGCGAGGGATTTGTTTTTACTTTTATCCCTATTGTGCGCATATTTACCTTGTCCTGCCTTGTAGATTCATCATCAGGATCGTTAAGAAAAAGGTTACCGGCAACTATGTTCAGCCAATAACTGCCCATTGGGGTGGTAAATTCATTTGAATAATTGGTGTAATTGGCCTGAGGCATGCTTTCTGCACCGGGAATTGTGTTCCAGTTAGAGCCCTGCTGCAGTTTATAAAGGGCGTGTTCAACAGCTATTGCCGCAAGTTCCTGTTTTTGTGAGATGCAGGAAAATTTAACTAGTGATTTTGTTTCATATCTGAAAAGGTTAAGAAGCGCCATGGCAAGTATTGCAATGACAGCGCCAAGTACCATTACAAGAACCAGCGACTGCCCGCTTTGATTTTTTAAAACAATTTTCCTTTTTTTTCTGTTTGTTTTTCTTTTCATTTTAAAAACCTCTTTAGTTGACATAAAAACCTGATGAATGGGGATGTTTTATTACCACCGCTTCTTTCAGCATAAGTGTTGCCGGAGGTTTTTGCGGCAGATATTTTTTTGAAAAACGGGCTGAAATATATACAAGGTTTCCTTTTGTACTGTCAGACATTGTAAAAGAAATATTATCAAGATTGGCGGAAAGAGTCACATACTGGTATGAAACATGGGCCTGTATATCTTCCTGTGATGTCCAGTCAACATTACCTGTAATTTTTGGAGCGCGCGCAATAAGATATTTCCCGTTCTGATAAACATGTACATATTCACCTTTGGATCCCACTGTCATATTATCACTTGAAGTGCCGCATCCGCAGCTTTGCTGTGTGGAAGTGGCAAAAATTGTTTCTCCCGCTACCGCGGCAAAATAACTGTTTACAGGCTGCTGGCTGTTATAACGCGACATAATAATAGTGCTTCCCTGACAGCTATGAATAAGTTTTCTCATTGTCATCATGGCAAGACGGGCTTCTCCGTTAAGCTTCATTTTCGCGGTACCGCTGTTCCACGCGTACAAAGCATTTGTAAACATCTGCACTACGCCAAGGCTCATTATTCCCATAATTCCAATTACTATCATGGCTTCTATAAGCGTAAAACCTTTTTGACTTTTACTTCTGAAATACATTTTTTATCTCCTTAATACGATATCCATCCGGACATGTTTCCGCTTATGTGAATGTTGCTGGTGCCCGCTGAAACATTATTAACTGTTTTATATTTATTATACAGAGTTCTTATTTCATTGCCTCCCGCGTCAACCGTGTGGGACACATAAGAATAATAGGCTACTATGTTATATGATATACCGGCAGGCACTTTAATTGAAAATTCGGAATCGCGCCCGCCTATTGCACCGTAATATTTATGATAATATTTTCCCGTGTAAGCTGTTTCCGATACTTTTTTGGGGGATGAAGTGTCAGTAATTATAAATTCGTGGGCTTTTACGGTAACAGAAGAAGGATATGCCATTATCATGAAAGCGTCTTTAATTTCCACGTCGGTGTCAATTGATCCGGATATTGTGGCATAAGCCAGCTGAACCCTGAAATTTTTATTTGATGTGGTAACGCCCTGCTGAACGTTTAGCATATTATAATAACCCCTTGAAGGAAAAGTGCATGAATAATCAGTGCCTTCTGTTTCAATTTTTGCCTGATAACTGTTTGCTATAGGCACTTCGTCAATAAGATAATATCCGGTAGAAGTGGAAAACCCTTCGCCCACAATATTTCCGGAACCATAATTGCTGATTATCTGAACCGCAATTCCGGCAACCGGGTCACCCGTGGTTTCGTCTGTTATACGGCCTGCCACTTTTCCTACGGGATACATATAAAGGTTTGGCGCGACGACGGCTCCGGCGTGTACGCTTAAATTTATCTTATCTTCTATTTTATATCCGGCTGCCGCGGCATCAAGAATCCAGCTGCCAAGGTTGGCATTGGCAAAAACATAGTAGCCTCCCCCTGATGTTGTAGGAGAAAGGTCCTGCGGGTCGCTTAAAAAAACATTTATGCCGTCCAATTTAGTGGTCCTGTCGATTGCGTTATATACATATCCGGAAACACTTGCCAGGGTGGTATTGCTCTGTTCAAGAACTATGTTCAGGTTTGTAGTATTACCTCCGGTAAAAGGCACACCCGTGATTTCTTTATAATAACTTATTCTTTCAAAAGGGTCATAATATGTGGCTGTTATCTTGTAAGGCTGCGCGGATGGATCTATGTTTACCACTTGATAATCACAGTCTGAAGTGGCAAGGTTTGAAAGTGAATCATGTACTTTTATTTTTGCTCCTGTAACACAGGTGCCTATGATAGAAGGACCTTCCAGTGTTGGAACCGGGGTTGGTGTTCCTCCGCTGTATTCTGCGCAGTAATCCACTTCCAGGCAGGCATAGTCTACGTATATAAGGGCAAGGACGGAGATGTTAGTTTTTAACGCCATACCAAGGGTGTTTACTTTTGTCCAGTCCCAGGTGCCGGTATTATAAAGAGATGTAACATTAAAAGTTGTTGTTTTTAAAGCCGCGCTATTGCAGTTAAATGAATCATATACACTGCTTGTATTACTTGCAAAGCCGTTAGGAGGATCTCCGGATACTGCGTCTGCCCATGTATTTCCAGATCCGCTGTTATTTGTAAGCCTAAGCCGTAGAGTGCCTACGGCAAGGCCATAATGATAAATTTTAAGCCTTACAGCGGAAATAGTGGAATTACTGACGGTAAAATCTTCAAATTCTGAATATACACTGCGGTTATTTACGGCTATTGAAGAATAAGCATTATCAAGCGATGCAAGATTTTCCGGGTTTGCCCACTGCTGGGTTTGTCCGGACATGACACCAGTGGCAGAAAGAATTTTTGTCGTACATACGGCGGTTGGTGTGGGACCTACAGTGGGAGTATCAGCAGGGGTGGGGGAATCTACAACAACTATTGAAGAATACACTTTTCCCTGAAGTACAGCTGTAGTGATTTTAGGGCACAGGAAATCAATTCCGGAATAGGTCTTTGCCACATCAGTAACATTAAGGGGGTTGGATGCGTAATATGTGGTTTCAAAACCAATACCATTTGCATAAAGAATATAAGAGCCGGGCATAACGTTTTCTATTTTATAGTTTCCGGCATCATCAATTATGCGGGAAGTGTACTCGGGATGTCCTACTACATATATTGTTGAATTTGACGCCTGCCCCGGCGGTTCACTGGGACCCCCTGTTGCGTGTTTATAAATTCTTCCTGTAATAATAGAGCCTGCCATAGGAACTTCTTTGTTAGTAACCAGTGTTGTAAACTGAGTTCGTTTTGGCACATCGGCATCTTCATAAGTGACAATTATTTTTACCATTTTCATATCAGTATCATTGGAATTTGGAAGTTCTGATTCCTTATATTCTTTTATGTTTCCAAATGAATCTTCCTGAGCATACTGTACTATTTTATAGACATTAAAGTTTCTTCCGGAATATGGAACGTATGTTGTTTCCCATGGATTTCCGGAACATTGTCCTGGGTCAAGTTTAGTAAGGGGATCAGGAAGGCAGCTATCCGGAGTCACTGACAGCGCGCTAAAACCGTACTGTTTCATAATTTCAATATTTTCTTCGGCTATATTTATGGAAATTGTTTTTAACTGCATAGAATGTATGCCATAATAGACTTTTCCTATAAGCTGTGAAAAAGCCATGACGAACATGGCAACATAAAATGACGAAACAAGGAGTTCAATGAAAGTGAGACCTTTTTGACTGCTGAATCTCATTTAATCACTTCCCTTATTATAAGTTCCATTACAACACTTTATAGCCTCATATATAATATACTATATAAAAATGGGTTATGTCAAATATTTTGTCAAATTAATTCGGTTTTTTTGCTTTATAATAATATAAAAATGATGCTGATAAAAATACAGCAAGGCTGAAAAACTGGGATTGTGAAAGAAATTGTTCTGAAAAATGGTGTCTATAATTCTCAATTACAAAGTTAGTAAAAGAATAAAAAATTGCCATAAGCAGAATAAGTTCACCTGTGAAATATTTCTTCCTATTCCTTAATATAAGTAGTATGAAAATAACCAGCCATGAAATAGCAGAAAAAAACTGAACCGGATACAGCATTTTGTCAGGAAAAGTATATCCGGCAGGGGAATAAATTGAAAAAAAAGTGCCTAAATTATAGTTTTCCGGGCATATTCTGCCAAAACAACATCCGTTAAAAAAGCAGCCAAGTTTGGCAAAAAATCCGCCTATTGAAATTGAAACTGCAAACAAATCTGCCGCAAGCCAGATGTTTATTTTAATTAATCTGCATGCGGGAAAAGCTGCTGCTGTGGCAAGGATTATTCCGGGCCATAAAGAAAAACCGGTTTTGCCATTACATCCATTATTTTCTACTGTAAAAAGTTCTATAAGTTTTGGCAGGGCTGCGCCTAATATAAAAGGTATAAAAATTATAATAGCTAATAAAAATATTTTTTTTCTTTCGGTTTTTAGAGCACCGGAAGTGTTTAGCATAAGAACTGCAAAACCGGATAATATGCCTATACTGATAAATACCCAGTATGAAGAAAAAACTGCCGTGCCTATGAACAGATTTGGATACATAAAACACCCTTTTTTAAATTATTTATTTTAATTATATTACAAAAATCTGCTTAGTAAAAGGTAATATTAATAAATTTTATAAAAATTTATTGACAAAATATCTAACAAAATATATAATTAGTATAATTTAAAAAAATTACGGGGGCGGAAAATGGCAGATGACATTACAAGGTTAAGGGAAACACTTAAAAAAGTTGACTTTTTTTATTCCTTAAATTTCGCGCAGCTTGATGAACTGATTAAAGCCATGAAAAAACAAAAGTTTAAAAAAGGTGATGTAATAATCCAGCAGGGAGAAAGCGGCGATGCTTTCTATATGATATCGACAGGGTCGGTATCGGTGAATATAAAAAAAGGAATGTCAGAAAAAAAGGTGGCAGGATTGGCAGATGGAGATTTTTTCGGTGAAACAGCGCTTGTCACAGATGCCCCAAGAAATGCCACTGTTATAGCAGAGGCGCCCACAGAATTATTTGTTCTGCATAAGACCTCTTTTAAGAAAATACTTCTTGCCAACCCTAAGATATCTGCTATAATCAAGGAAGAATTGGTCAAAAGAAAGTCAAAAAACGCATTATAATACCGTATTAAGCGATTAAACTTTAGATATTTTTTGTTGTTTGCATAATAGAAAGCTGTTTCACATGGCAGAAACGGCTTTAATTTATATTTTTGAAGGAGGAAGTCAGGTATGTCTGAAACAGCAATCAAGGAAGGCGAAGCAATTAATTACGTTCTTGAAGGTGTTGAGCAGACCATAAAAGACGGGGTTATGACAGCCCTTGAATTTTTTGGAAAAGAAAAATCTGATAACGGCAATAAAATTGAAGATGTCATAAAAGTAAACAAGCTTAGGACGGCTTACAATACTCTTATTACCGCTCTGGTTAATACAAGGTTAAATGACCTGAACAAACAGCAGAGGCTTTTTCTTGCCACCGGCGCTATAGGTGATTTTGTTGAAATCGGCGGCAACAGAATTAACCTGTTAGAACCGGAACTTTACAAGCAGCTTCTTGAAGCTTTTGAAAAAAAGGATTCTTTAAGCGCGCTGTCACAGGTGGTTTTCAGTGTTCCGGATAAAATGAGGGCGCTTGCGGAAGGCAACATTGAACTGATAGACACATCAGGAAAAAAGAAAAGAAAAAAAGATGACATACGCGACCCGAAAAAGGTTAAAGCCGAACTTGAATGGAAAAAGAACGACGCGTTAAAAGCGGGAGCAAATCTTGTAAGGACGCTTGGCACAAACATTGACAAGATGCTGCAGCTGGATGCAACAAAACTTAAGACCTTAAAACTTAATTTTGACGCGCTGGATAAATACATGGGAATTCTTGCAAAGGGTGAAAGGGTTACTCCTGAAGAAAAAAAGCTTAAGTCCGCCCTTGCAATGAGAAGCGACGGCATGGCAAAAGTGCTTGCCGATTTTACAAAAATGTACGCAGAAACTTTTACAAGGTCGGCTGAAAGTGTTGACGCAATAAAAGAAAAAGTTGATGTAATTAAAGAACTTGAAAATGACCTGTCAAAAGTATCAGATGTGGTTGCTGATCAGTCCGCAAGGGCGTTTGATTCTTTCAGGCCGGAACACATTGAAATAATTAAAAAAGACATAAGCATACTTAACAGTTTCATAGTAACAGCGGCGGAAAAAGCAGGCAACAGAGTGCCGTATTCCGGCGCCAGGATACTTTTAAACAGCCAGATAATTGACATGCCTACGGCAATGACAAATTATCTTTGCACACCGCACAACGTGATAGAATCGCTTAAAAAAATATTATCAATTCATACCAACGCGTTCCCGCTTGACGAAGACGGAAATTACAGAATTCCGCCTATTCTAATTGAACCGTTAAGAAATTATGTGGATTTTCTTGAAGACAGGTTTGTCATGGGTTTTGTAAGCGGTGAATCAGGAAAGAAAGGCGCTTATGTCACTTTTTCACCTATTGATTTTCAGGTGATGAAAGCTATTGGAATGTATCTTGCGAAAGACCCCGTATATGATTACCGCGGTGAAATAAACGAAGGTACGTTTATGGGAGACTACACAGGAAAAATAGAAAAAACCGCCCAGGTAAAATGGACCGGCGCGGATAAAAAAATGAATATGGTTATGAGCGCGGAACTTGTTGACGCCGCGTCCCGTGATGACGCGGTCCAGGATTACATGGATTTTATGTTCAACGCGTTAAACGGGCTTGGGC
>Ga0209467_1002580_pt1 | contig 12760 bp, 9 predicted proteins | sample Higcelwee11metaG_FD_187175 | JGI IMG/M metagenome (GOLD analysis project Ga0209467, IMG submission 187175) | Freshwater pond sediment microbial communities from the University of Edinburgh, under environmental carbon perturbations - High... | ecosystem: Environmental > Aquatic > Freshwater > Pond...
GAGCAGGCGGAGATCAACGTGGCGCACGGCGATGCGTTGGAGACAGGGACGATGGAGGAGGGCGGGCTTGAATGGGTCAATGGGGCGACTCGGGCACCGCGACCTCAATCCAACCCCGGCAGGGTGCGTGGACGAGTCAACGGAGCGACGGGTGAAGAGGGTGGCCGGTCAGGGGCCGCTCAAGGCCGCCTGCGGCGACGTGGGGTCGTGAGGGGCACACTCCAGCGCCCGCCGCATCAATCCAACACCGGCGGAGCGCATCGACGAGTCAACGGGGCGACGGGTGAGGAGATGTCCGGTTTAGTGCTGCTCGGCGACGTTAGCCCATGAGGGGCACACTCCGGCGGCCCTGCAGCCTCAATCCAACCCCGGCATGGCGCATCGAGGCATCAAAGGGGTGACCGGTGAAGGGGGTGTCCGGCGCCGCTCGACGCCGCCCGCGGCAACCCGGGGTCGTGAGGGTCATCCTCCAGAGGGCCGCAGCGTCCAGCCATCCCCGGCAGAGCGCATCGACGAGTCAACCGGGGCGAAGGGATGTCCGGTCAGGCGCCGCTAGAGGCCGCCCGCGGAGCCCCGGGGGCGTGAGGGCCACCCTCCAGAGGCCCCGCAGCATCAACCCAACCCCAACAGCGCCCATCGCCAAGTCAACGCAGCGACCGGCGGCGCGGCCGATCGGGACGCTCGCGAGAGCACCTCCCCCTTCGCGCCGGGTTTGACACCGTGGAGGATCGGCGTCACGCTCCCTCGTCACGCGATGACAGGGTTAGGCGCGTCGGCACGCTGACGGTTTGCCCCCAGGCAGCGGGTCGAAAGCACCGGTCCTCCGCGTCACCGAGGCACAGCTCGGCCCGTAGACCGCCTACCCTGGCCCCCAGCGCCAGGCAGAACGCCCCGCAGAGCGAGGGGCGCCGGCCCCCCAGCGGGGAAACCCAGAGCCAAAAAAGCCCCGCTGGTGAACCAGCGAGGCTTGATGGTGGAGCAAATGGGACTCGAACCCACGACTTCTACGATGCGAACGTAGCGCTCTCCCAACTGAGCTATTGCCCCAAGCAGGCGTCTGTTAACCGGAGACCCCCTCGGCGTCAACCCCCAAAGCGGCCCGACGATCCCCTATGGATTCCCTGTGGACAACTTCGGGAGCCTCCGAGGCACCGATCGGAAACCCGCTCCCAAGGCGGCGCTTCGATCGATGCCCTTCGCTTGAGGGCGGCCCAGACCTGTGGATCACTCCTCGCCTCTCACGGGGATGTTCCACGTGGAACGCCTCACTCTCGGTCGAGGGAGAAGGTGCCTTCGTAGGTCACCGCGTACCCTGCGACGGTCGTCGAACCCGAGGTCTCGCCCTCCAGGGTGGCGCTGCCGCTCAGGGCGCCCGTCCACTCGGCGGAGATGAAGCCCGAGGCGTCTACCTCACCCGTGGCCGAGTCGTCGGCGGCGATGTCGCCGACAAGGGTGACCGTCTGCTCGCCCAAGATGGCCAAGAGGCTCGCGAAGCTGCAGGTCATGGTGCCGCTGATCATCGGGCTCTTGGAGACGTCGATGGTGACCGTGCCCGTGCCCGTACACACGTCTTTGGCGAAGCCACCGTCGACGTTCAGCACGAGCTCGCCGGAGTAGGTGCCCGACCAATCGACCTCGCAGCCCGTCTCGGGGTTGAGGGCCGCGTCGTCGTCGTCACAGTCGGAGCCGTCGGTGATCAGGCCCGTCGGGGCGTCGCAGGCCAGGGTGGGGTTACCGCCGTCGCCGTAGCCGTCGCCGTCCTCGTCGGGGTAAAACTCGGTCTGGGAGGAGGCGAGCACGTCGTCGTCCTCGTCGTCGGCGGCGCCATCGCAGTCCTCATCGACGCCTAGGCCGGCGTCGTCACAGACCTCGTCGGCGTCGGGGTTGATCGCCGCGTTGGTGTCGTCGCAGTCCCCATCGGCGCCGATGGCCCCCTGGGGCTGGGTGCAGGAGAGGATGGCCTCGCCGCCGAAGCCGTCAGCGTCGCCGTCGAGGTAGTAGGTCGTGCCGTCGGTGGCGTCTTCGTCGATGTCTTCGTCACAGTCTTGGTCGGCGCCGTCGCAGACCTCGGGGTTGCCTGGGAAACGGCCCGGGTCGGCGTCATCGCAGTCGACGCCCTCGATCGAGCCGTCGCCGTCGTTGTCGATCTCGGTGGGGGCGCCGGTGTCATCCGTCGGCGTGCTGGTGTCATCCAACTCCACCGAACCGCCTTTACACGCGCCCAGACCCATCAGTAGAACCAGCACGATCCGCGACATAGTGAACTCCTCCATTCAGACCCCTCACTGTGACCGATCTTTGGGGGCTTGTCCGGATCGGGACAAAACTTCTGCGCGCCGCCGGGCACGAATCAGCTCATGCACGCCGCCGACCAGGGCCAAGAGGTCGCAGAGGCCGAGCCAAGCCCAGCCGCGCAGGCCCAGGGACGGGCCGATCACGACGGTGGCGGTGAGGGCGGTGAGCATGAGGGCGGCGGCGGTGACCGCCCCCCAGTCAAGGCGCGCGCTGGAAGAGGAGGTTGCCGACATTCTTGTCCCAGGTGGTGACCGCGAGGTCGCGGGGGGCGGGCGCTAAGACCGTGGCCGTCCAGGCGCCGGGGCCGGAGATCCAGCCGTCTGCGCTCACGGCGCCGACGAGGGAGCGCACCGGGGCGCGGCCGGGCACGGCGGCGAGGCCGACGCCGCTCAGGGTGACCTCAGCGGCGTGGGAGCCGTCGAGGTCGAGCCAGGCCAGGGCCTCGTAGACGATGGAGCGCTCAGTGGTGGCGCTGGGGGTGGCGGAGAGGCCGGCGCCGTCGTTGAGGTAGAGGCGGCCCACACCCCACCAGCTCCCGGCGAAGAGGTCGAGGTCGCCGTCGCCGTCTACGTCCTCCAGGCTGAGCGCGGACTGGTACGCGGCCTCGTCTTTGGAGGTCCAGCACAGATCGAGGCTGGGGCCACACCAGGCGCGCACGACGCCCGGGCCGCCGAGCTGGAGGTTGTCGGAGATGACGAGGTCCAGGGCGCCGTCGCCGTTCACGTCGCCCCAGTCCACGGTGTTGCCCTCGTACGGGCCGAGCTCCTCAGGGGCCTCCCAGCTCGGCGTGGCCGCGGGCAGGCCGCCCTCGTTGAGGTAGACGGCGTGGGCGTCGCCGAGGTTGGCGATGGCCAGGTCCAAGGCGCCGTCGCCGTTGATGTCGGCGAAGATGACGTCCATGGCGTGCCGGTCCCGCTCCGTCGTCCAGGCGGGGCTGAGGCCAAAGTCTCCGGCGCCGTCGTTGAGGAACAGCAGGGAGCGGCCGGGCGGGTTCTTGTAGGGCTCACCGACGGCCACGGCGAGGTCCAGGTCTCCGTCACCGTCGAGGTCGCCCAAGGCGTTGGAGAAGCTGAAGAGGCCCTCCGCCGTCCAGGAGGGGCTGGGCTCTAAGGCGCCGCCGAGGTTCAAAAAACGTTCGACGCCGCCGGGCTCGGTGAACCGACCGGGGCCCAAGAAGCGGGAGACGACGACGTCCTCTAAGCCGTCGCCGTCGAGGTCACCGACGCTGAGGTGGCCGTAATACGCCGACGTGTCGGACACCCAAGACGCCGTGGTCTCTAAGACGCCGCCTTGGTTGAGGTAGAGGCGCAGGGGGCCGGGGGTGATGTCGTTGCCGTTGGCGACGAGCAGGTCGAGGTCGCCGTCTTGGTCGATGTCGAGCACGCCGAGGCCCGTCGCGACGTCGGCCTCCTCGGACTCCCAGGCCTCGGCCAAGGAGAGCGCGGGCCAGGCGGGGTCGTCCGCGGGGCTGTCGGGCGCGGTCGACTCCAGGCTGTCCGCCGGGGCGAACCCGCCGTCGTCGGCCAGTTTGCATGCCAGGAGCCAGAAGAGCATAAACGTAGGATAACGCTAGGCCCAGGCGCTCGGATGCAGGAACTTGACGAGGTGGATCACGCGCTTGGCGATGAGCAGGCGGCGGATCCCGACGAGGCCGCCGAGCTTGTCCCCGACGCCCCGCGGGTGCTGCGGGTGGACCCCCGAGACGCGGGCATGCGGGTGGATGTGTACCTGAGCCTGCGGTTTGAGGGCTGGTCCCGCAGCCGGGTGGCAGCGTCGATTCGGACAGGGCAGGTGCGCTCGGAGCAGCGGGGGCTCAAGCCGTCGAGCACGATCCGGGGAGAGGAGCGCCTCGTCTTGGACATCCCCCGCCTCGCGCCCCGGGGGCCCAAGCCGCCGCACCCGCCCGTGGTGTTTGAGGATCGTCGCCTCGTGGCCTTCAACAAGCCGCCGGGCATGCTGGCGCACCCGGTGGGGCGCACCTTCGTGTGGGGGCTGATCAACCTCGCCCGGGAGCTCTACCCCAACGAGGCGCTGCACCTCCTGCACCGCCTAGACAAGGAGACCTCGGGGCTGATGGTGCTCGCCCGGGACGACGACGCCAACCGGGTGCTCAAGCGCGCGTTTAAGGACCGGCGCGTCGAGAAACGATACCTCGCCCTGGTGCGGGGGATCGTGCCCTGGGAGACGCGGGAGGTGGACGCGCCCATGGGTCAGGCCATCGGCTCGCCGATCCTGCTCAAGCAGGGGGTTCGTGAGGACGGGGCCACCGCCCAGACCGCCTTTCGGGTGATCTCACGGCACCCCGAGCGCCAGCTCACCCTGCTGGAGTGCGCGCCCAAGACCGGGCGAACCCACCAGATTCGGGTTCATCTGGACCACATCGGCTTCCCGATCTTCGGCGACAAGATCTACGGCCAAGACCCGGAGGTGTTCTTGAGCCTCTACGCCGAGCGGCCGATGCCCGGGCTTCAGGCGATCTTGGGCCACCCGCGGCAGTGCCTCCACGCCTCTACCTTGACCTTGCCCCACCCCGACGGAGGCGAAGAGATCACCCTCGCCGCGCCGCTGGCGGCGGACATGGTCGGCTTGCTCACGGGGGAGTTCCACGTGGAACACTCGGAGGCGAGCGGTGAGGAAGGGGCGGCCGACGCGCCGGGATGAGCCGCGTGACGTGGGCGAGGGCCGCTGGATCCACAAGCCTAGGCCTTCGGCTCAACGTGCGCTTCGGAGGCCCGCCTGAAGACCGACTCGCACCGATCTGCCCCATGTGGCATCCCCTTTGCGGACGACGTTGACGCGCCAGGAGCGACCATGAGCCAGACACAGCCCACCCCGCCGCTCGTGCTCTTGGGGGCGGCGGCGGCCCTCGCGCCCTTCACCGGGAGCATGCCGATCCCGACGCTCACGTCCGTCGGCGAGGAGCTGGGCGCGTCGCCAGAGGACGCCACCCGGGTGATCTCGGTGTTCTTCTTGGCCTTCGCGACCTCGATGATCCCCGCCGGGGCGCTCTCGGACCGCATCGGGCGGCGGCCGGTGGCCATCGGGGGCCTCGCGCTCCTCACCGTGGCCAGCGTGGCCGCGGCCTTCGCCCCGACCTTGGAGGCCTTGATCGCCGCTCGCTTCTTCCAGGGCCTCGGGGCGGCGGCGCCGATGAACCTCACCCGGGCGGTGATCCGCGACGGCGCCTCGGGGGACGAGGCCACCCGCGCGATGTCCGTGGTCTCGGTGTTCCAGTCCGCCGGGCCGGCCATCGCGCCCATCGCCGGGGCGACCTTGGGCTGGCGTCTGGGCTTCGGCGCGCTCTCCATCGCCGCCCTGGCCTTGGTGGCCCTCTCCGCCTGGCGCTGGAACGAGACCTTGCCCCCGGGCCCCAAGACCTCGCCCCTCAGCCAGCTTCATCACCTCGTGCAGGGGCCGTTCATCCCCTTCGGCATCGCGCTCACGGCCTTGTCGTCGATCTGGTTCAGCTTCGTGGCCATCGCCCCGGCGGCCTTCGTGGGCTCGGGCTGGCTCAGCCAACAAGAGCTGGGGCTGATGCTCACCGGGGTGGCGTTCAGCCTCGTCGGAGGCGCCACGGCCGCCCAGGTGAGCCTCAAGCGGGGCCTGTCCAGCGACGGGGTGATGCGTATCGGCGCCAGCATCGTGCTGCTGAGCGGCCTCGCCCTCGCCGGGCTGAGCCTCGCCGCGCCGGGGGTGCTCGCCCCGTGGATCGCCCTGTTCTTCGCCTACGCCTTGGGCAACGGCATGATGACCCCGCCGACGATCATGCGCGCCTTGACCGTGCCCTCGTCCGCCGCCGGGGTGGCCTCGGCCCTGGTGGGCGCGGTGCAGCTCTTCGGCGGCGCCTTGGCCGCGGAGCTCGTGCCCCGGCTCACGGACAGCCTGCTCACGAGCTTCGCTTGGGTGACCTTCGCCTCCTTGGGCGTGATGGTCGGGGCGCTGGTCTGGGGAGAGAGCCGGCGGCAGCCCGCGGCTTAGCCGTCGCGGGCGCAGCGCACGTCGAGGAGCACCTGGCGACCCCCACGACCGAGGCGCAGGGCCTCGGTCAAGGCCCCGGGCAGCTCCTCCGGGCGCTCCAGCCGCACGCCGACCGCGCCGCAGGCCTGGGCGATGAGGCGGATGTCGAGGTCGTGGCTGAAGTCACAGAGCTCAAACCGGCCCGTGCGCGCCGCCCAGCCTTGGGGGTGAGAGCCGCGGGTGCTGCGTTTGATCGTGCTCCAGGCCTGATCGTTGAAGACGATGACGACGAGGCCCAGGCCCTCTTGGGCGGCGACGGCGTGGGCTGAGAGCGGCGTGTTGAACAGGTACGAGCCGTCGCCTACGGTCACGAGGATGTCGCGGTCGGGGGCCGCCATCGCCCCGCCCAAGGCCGCGCCCATGGACCAGCCCAGGCCGCTGGCGACGCTGTTCTCAAACCAGCTCGCCGGGGTGCGCCGGGGCACCAGGACCGGGTCGAGGGGGTACTCGTTGAAGATCACGTGGTCGTCGTCAATGGCCTGGCCGATGCACCACGAGAGAAACCGTTTGCTGATGGTGGGGAGCGCCGCGTCGGCGGCGGCGGCGGCCCGAGCACCGGAGAAGACCTGGGCGTGGGTCTCGGCGAGGCGGGCGCCCTCGGCGGCGAGGCGGGTCTGGGGCAGCGCTAGGCCGTTCGCCAAGGCGCGGAGGGTCTGGGTGGGGTCTCCGGCCAAGGCGAGGTCCACGGGGAAGCCGCGCAGAGGGAGGTCGGCGAAGAGCGGGTCGACGCCGATGGAGATCACCCGCGGCGCCCGGGGGAGCTTGGCGTGGGCCGGGATCCAGGGGACGGGGCACTCCACGGCGAGGATGAGGTCGGCCTCACCCACCTCGGGCATGGGGTCGAAGCCGAGGTGGTGCGAGTCTTCGGTGGGGAAGTTGAAGAAGTTCCGTTTGCCGTGCTCGATGACCCCGGCCCCGGCGGCGCGGGCCAAAGCGACGAGGGCCTCGGGGCCGCCGGGGTGGCGCCCCAAATCCGCGGTGACGATCAAGACCCGCCGGGCGCCACGGATCCAGGCGCGAGCGGCGCTCAGGGCGCCAGCGTCGGGCAGACGGGCGCGCTCGGGGCGCTGGCGGGCCTCGGCGGGCACCACCCCCGCGGCCACGGGCTCACAGAGGGGCTCCTTGGGCAGGGTCAGGTACACGGGGCCCCGGGGCTCGCTCTCGGTGATCGCCAAGGCGCGGTCGAGCACCGTGTCCAGGGCGTGGGGCGAGCGCAGCTCATAGTCCCACTTCGTGAACTCACGGAAGCTCGCGGCCTGATCAAAGCTCTCTTGGCCCCACTGCACAAAGTTGCTGCGCACGCCGTCTTTGCCAGACTCGTAGAGCGGCGTGCGCCCGGCCAGGGCCAACATCGGCGCCCGGGCGCGGCGGGCGTTGATCAGCCCCAGGCCCATGTTCGCCGTGCCCACGTTCACATGGGCCATCACGGCCTGGGCCCGCCCGGTGAGCAAGGCGTAGCCATGGGCCATGGCCACCGCGGTGTTCTCGTGGGGCGCGGGCACCACGCGCAGGGGCAGGGCGCCGTCGTGGTCGTAGGCGTAGTGCGCCAAGGCGTCGATGATCGGGGTGAAGTCGGTGCCGGAGTTCGTGAACAGGGCCTCGACGCCGCGGAGCTGGAGCAGGTCGAGCAGGCGCCGGGCGCAGGTGCCTTCAGGCAGCGTCACCTCGGACTGAACGTCGGGGCTCACCCGGTCATCGTCGGGGGCGCGGGCGTCGCGCAGGTGCCCGATCAAGGCGCGGGTGAACGCCTCGGGCTGGTCGAGGTTGGAGAAGTGGGAGGCGCCGGGCAGGTCCACCAGCCGCGCCGTGGGCACAGCCTGGGCGATCGTGGTGAGCAGGGGCTCCGTGGGGGTCACCGGGTCTAGGGGCCCGCCGATCAGGAGCGTCGGCACGTCAATCTTGGCGAGCAGGGGGCGGTAGTCCACCGCGAACATCACCTCCCAGCAGCGCCGGTACGCCGCGGAGTCCTTGGCGCTCTCCCCGGCGATGAGGGCCTGGACCACGGCGGGGTCTGTCGTTGGGGCGAACAGGCCGGGCACGCTCCAGGCCGAGAAGCCCGGCAGGCCCCGCGCGGCGAGCTCTCCGGTCACCCAGGCCACACGCCCGGCGCCGTCCGCCATGTGCGCCCAGGTGTTCGCCAGGGTCAACGAGCGCACCCGCTCCGGGGCCTGGGCGAAGGTCTCCAGGGCCACCACGCCGCCCATGGACAGGCCGACGAGGTGCGCCCGGGCGTACCCCTCCTCGTCCATGGCCGCGAGCACGAGGCGGGCCATGGCCGCCATCGAGACGGCCTCGACGGGCAGGCTGAGGTTGACGGCGCGGGTGGCGTAGCGCCCGGCCAAGGCGGCGCGCTGGGGCGCCCACTGGTCGGGCACCCCGCCGACGGCGTGCAGAAACAGCACCAGCTCACGGGGGCGAGGAGAGGAGGTCGGCATCGGGAGGCTCCAGAAGATTCAGCGGGCGCGGACGATCATCGCCAGGGGCCCGCCGCCTTGGGGGCCGTGGTGCTCGGCGCGGGTGGACACATAGACCCGGGTGTCGCCCAAGGTGGCGGCGAGCACAGACGAGAGCACGCAGCGGGAGTAGCGGGTGTCGGAGATGTCGTCGTCGCTGAGCATCGTGTGGCGGCGTCCGCGCACGGTGCCCCGGGCGTCGGCCTCACTCTTGGCGAAGACCCCGACGATGCGCGCGACTTGAGCCGGGTCGGGCGGGGCGCCGAGGTGCAGGCCGAGGCCCCGGGCGACGGCCTGAATCCCGGCCACGTCGAGGAGATCCGTCAGCACGCCGTGGCCGATCTGCAGCTCACCCTCGGCATACGCGCTGTTGGCGAAGGCGAGGAGCTCGGTGCGGCGCAGGCCCGGCTTGGCGCTGCACGAGGCGATGGCCGAATAATGGCGGTAGTCGCTGAGCACGACCTCGTCGTTTAGCGCCTCATGCGGCACCTCACCCAAGGCCAAGGCCACGCCCAAGGCGCTCGCCCCGCGGGAGTACGCCATGTCACAGCGCAGCGGGGCGCCCGCGCGGGCGGCGGCCTCAGCCTCAGCGTGGGTGAAGGGGGGGATCGCGCCCTTCATCTGGATGAGGTGGACGTCGCGGGCGTCGTCTACGCCAAGCTCCTCGACCAAGGCGCGCACGGCCCGGGCCGTCTCTTCGATCTGGGGCATCCGGCCGATCTCCCCGGGCTCAAACTCCCGGGTGTAGCCCACGGCGACGGTGAGGCGCTTCTCGGCGCGGCGCGTGGCGGGGTCTGGGGCCTCGGGCAGCGCCCCCTCACGAACAAACACGATCATGTGGGGCGTGACCACACCCTCGGTGCCGCCGGAGAACGAGAACACCACACGGTCCTGCACCTCCTCCGGGGAGACGCCCAGACGGGCGCCGAGGAGGCGCTCCAGGGCCCCCATCGCCAGATCCCGGGTGAAGTCGTTGCGCCCGCCGTTGCCCTCGGTCTTGCCCAACACACAGACGACGTCTTCAGCCCGCACCTCGCCGCGCTCTAGGAGCCCCCGCAGGCCGGAGACGTCCCCCGGGCCCCGGGTCTCAAAGTTGAAGGCGCGGACCCGGCACCCCGGCGCCCCCGACATCTACGCCGCCGCCGGGGCGCCGAGGCCCTGCAGGGTGACGTGGAGCTGCACACCGGTGCGCTCCAGGATGTTGATCTTGAACACGTCGCCGCTGTTCATCTCGCTGGCGCTGCCTTGCGCCGCCAAGGCCGTGACGACCTCCTCGCTGTTCGCAGTGAGCACGGTCACCGGGCGGTCGAGCGCCATGGGGAAGTCGTGCCAGGTGCCCTCGTGGATCATGATCCCCGTGCCCGGCGGCAAGATAAACGCCCGCACCGTGTCCAGCTCGGGCAGCTCGGACTCCACATTCGGCTTGCCGAGCACCATACACAAGGGCGCGTCGCCGAGGCCCACGAAGAGCTGGGTCATGCGCAGGTGGCGCTCCAGCCAGGTGATCTCGCCGGGGCGGGGGTGAATACGCGCGGTGCGGATGACGGCGTGCTCGTGGTAACGGAACGGCAGGTTGAAGCCCTCCTCGACCGCCCCCTTGTAGAACGGGATCGACAGCCCCGCCTTGGGCACGTCGGTGCCGATAAACTCACCGTACTCGGCGGTGTTCTCCCGGGTGGCGTACACCACGGGGATCTCCAGGGCGCGGTGAACAGGGACATACGCGCTGGGCGTGTTGTCGGTCATGGTGGCCTCAGTCTGGGGGGAGGGCTCAGTATGCCGACTCGCCACCAGGGCGTCAAGCGAGGGGGTCTGTGTGGGATAGGGCCGCGCTCACTCCACAAACCAGGGGCTCGACCAGGCCGCCCCGCCCTCGGCGTCGATCACCCGAACATAGAGGCGCTCCCCCGCCTTGAGCCCCGTGAGCCGCGTCTCCACCAGGGCGAGGCCCTCGGCGCGCTCACCGAGCAGGCTCACCACGCCGTCCCGCACGAGCTCCACCTTCACCCCGCCCGCGCCGGTGACCACCCGCACGGCGAGGTCGTGGTCACCCGCGGGCACGACCTGGCCCATGCCTGCGCCGCCCAAGGCCACCCGCAGGGCGATACGCGCGCCGTTCGTGGCGAAGGTGCGCCGCTCCACAATCGCCGCGTAGACCTCGTCCGCGCTCGGCGGCCCGTCCATGGGCCCGTCGAGCCAGATCCCCGTGAGCCCACCCTGACCCGCCGCGAGCTGGGCGAGGCCGGGGTGACCGTCGTGGCCGTCGCTGCCGCCTATGAAGCCGAGGCGGTATCCCCGCGCCAAGGCGTCGAGCACGCTGTGCCCCGGCGTGTAGCCCTGGATGCGCCCCGGCGTGTCGGGGCCCTCGCTGGAGCCGTGCACGCTCACGATCTCCACTGATGGCTCGAGGGTTGGGTCCGGGGCGAAGCTCCAGTCTGTGGCGACGGGGCCCCCCGCCGTGTGGTGGGCGACGGTGATCGCCCGCTCGCCGCGCAGAGACGCCCACAGCTCGGTGGGGGTGTCGGTGGTGGGGTTTAGGCAGGAACGCAGGGCGCCGGGCAGGCCAAAAAACACGACGTGCCGGTGGCCATAACGCCAAGACGTCCACTCAAAGCCCGCCAGCGCCAGCACCCCCTCCGCGGCGGCCACGGCGTTGAGCACCCGCTGATAAAGGGCAGGGTGTTGGTCGAGGGCGCGCAGACCCCAATGATCGTGGTCGGTGATGGCGACGACGTCCAGGCCCGCGACGTCTCGGCCATAGGCGATGACCGCCTCTGGGCCGCCCGTGCCATCGGAGAGCCCCGTGTGAACCTGAAGGTCCGCCCACACAAGGCGCGGCGCCCCCGGTCGCACCACGATGGGCTCCCCCGTCGCCACGGCCCGCCCCTCAACGACGGCCTGCACCGCGTAGACCCCCTCCGTCGTGGGCATGAACGGCACCCGCAGCGCGCCAGACTCCGGCAGCTCCACGGCCACCGGCAGGCCCAAGGCCGGATCCGCCCGCAGCCCCACGGTGAGCGGCCCCCGGGCGGGGCTGCCCGAGACGTCCACCAGCGCGATCCGCAGCGCCGTCGCCTCGCCGGGCCGAGCGGTTGACGGCGTGACCACCCGCATGCCCGCCGGGTCGCCGCCGACCACCCGCAGGGGCAGCTCGTCGTCGAGGAGCCGCCGCACGCCGTCGCCGTCGCCGTCGCCGTCGATGGCCACACGCAGGGCGTCGGTGTCGTCGGCGTAGCGGTCCACCTGGGCCTGGGCGCTGCCCGCGCCGTAATGCACCGTGAGCAGCTCACCCGCGCGTAAGGCCCGGCCCGGGTGAATGAAAAGAAGGCTCGGCTCGGGGTGTGAGAGCGCGAGCGCCACCCCGTCAGGCCCTGTGACCGTCGTGTAGCCCGGGGCGTCGGGGGCTTGGGCCTGGGGCGGGCTCCAGCCCCAGAACGGCGGCGCCTGAAACGCGATCAGGCCGTCCTTGGCCACACCCAACGCGCCGATCTCGATGGTGAACACCCACGCGCCGCGGCCTCCGGCGACGACCTCTTCAGGCCCCGAGATCAGGCGCAGTCGCCCCGCGCCGTCCGAGGGGTGCCGGGGCGCGGCGAGATCGGCCAGGAGCGTGTCGTGGAGGTCTGGCGGGGGCGCCTCCTCGGCGGGCGTAGAGGGCGCTTGGCCACAGGCGACGAGGAGCAGGAGGGCGGCGGTCATGCTGATTGAGCGTAGCCCACACAAAGCCCGGCGCCCAAGGGATATGCTTCACCCTACGCCCAGGAGACACGATGACGCCGTTCGGCATCCGCAAGAAGCTCAAGAGCCTGCTCAACCCCGACGGAGGCCGCTCGGAGATCGTGCGGCACACCATCACCCTGCTCTTGCCCGACGGCATCGAGAAGGTGCTCACCACGGAGGAGCACTACTCCATCCTCATGGCCGCCGACGCCTCGGGCATCACCATCTCCACCGGCCGCCGCGCCGGGGGCACCTGCCCCGATGGCCACTGCGGT
>Ga0209467_1002582_pt1 | contig 12759 bp, 11 predicted proteins | sample Higcelwee11metaG_FD_187175 | JGI IMG/M metagenome (GOLD analysis project Ga0209467, IMG submission 187175) | Freshwater pond sediment microbial communities from the University of Edinburgh, under environmental carbon perturbations - High... | ecosystem: Environmental > Aquatic > Freshwater >...
TTGTTCGCGGTAAGGTATTTCCCCGAAATGGCTATGCAGTGGCAATTGTGGACAAACACAAATTTTTCTTCAGGGCCGGCAGGATTTTGTTTAACGGCAGGCCCTGCGGAAATTATGACAAAAAAGGGATGGGCACCATCAACAACAAGACCATCCAGATCATGAAAGATGAGCAATCCGAACCGGATTGCTATGTTCTTGTGGAGATCCAGTAAAGGGTAATTTGACGTTAAAAATTTGCATCAAAAAAAGCCTGGAGAGTTCTCCGGGCTTTTTTTATTTTATTGCCCTATTCTGCCGGCCTTCCCTCTGTATATTGTGCGTACCAAAATCAAAAGAAACGAGTCTTTTATCTATAGTGTGTGCTGGTGAGAAAATTTTGAATCCCCATGATTTATAGCGGTATTTTTTTGATTTTTTTAAAGTATCCACGATTCAATAAATAGGAGATTTACATACTGTATCGAAGGTTTTGAGTCGATTTTGATATTCGCTTCTTTTAATGACAATTTAACACTTTTCATCTGATCAAAAAAAACATATTATACGCAATCTATTAAAAAGGTTCATACCCGACAAACAAAAAGCCCAAAGAAAAAATTTTTATCGGAGGAAACATGCCCATGTCCACGAAGATGAAAAAAAAGCTGGAAATGAAGAAAAAGCGGAGCTGGCCCTGGGGGCTGCTGGCTCTGGCGTTCGTGGCCGGCGCGGCCAGCATTATCGGCTCGGCTGTGGCCATGAACACCACGGACCAGGCGGGGTTCTGCGGGAGCTGCCATTCCATGACCGAGGCGGCCCTGACCCACAAGCAGTCGGTCCACGCAAAATTTGCCTGCAACGAATGCCACGCGCCCCACAACCTCGTCACCAAAATCCCCTTCAAGGCAAAGGAAGGCACCCGCGATTTCTTCGTTACCACCACCAAAACCATTCCGGACCTCATCCATCCGGGAGAGGAAACCCGAGAGGTGGTCCAGGCCAACTGCCTGCGCTGCCACGAAGCCGGTATCCAGACCGTGAACATGACCTCCAAGACCCATTGCACGGATTGTCACCGCCATGTTCCCCATACCCCGAAACTTCCCATTGCCAAAAGGAGCGCCGCCGATGCGTAAATCGACCAATATAACAATCATCAATATCCCATCCGTTATCCTGATGCTGGCCCTGGCCGGCGTGATATCTTTCCTTTCCGGGTGTTCCGATCCCGAAACCCCGTTGACCCCGGAATTCAAGACCAGCCTGAAAGAAGATGAGATCCGCAATTCCGCGTTCAAGCCGGAATTTCCTCTTCGCTATGAAACCTACCTGCGCAACAACGAAACGGAGATCATGACCGAATACGGCGGGTCCGTGGCTTACAGCAAGCACGACGATGTAAACCCCCTGCCCGAAGGTTACAAATACGCCCAGCCGTATCTCAAAAACCTGTGGTTGGGGTATGCATTCAGCTATGAATACCGGGCTGCCCGGGGCCATACCTACGCGATGAAAGATATCATGAACATCGATCGGTTGAACCGGTATGATGAAAAAGCGGGCCTGCCCGCCACCTGCATGAACTGCAAAACTGCTAAAATGAATTATTTCGTAAAAGAAAAAGGCGATGATTTCTGGGCACAGGATTTTAATGTGCTGCGGGAGCAGGTGGATCTCGATGAAAACACCATCGGGTGCGCCAACTGCCATGATCCCCGGAACATGAACCTGCGCCTGTACAGCGTGCCGCTCACCGATTACCTGACCTCCCAGGGCAAAAAATTTGAAGACCTTCCCCGCAACGAAAAGCGAGCGCTCATGTGCGGCCAGTGCCACGTGGAATATTATTTTCTCGACAAGGAATTCGGTCCGGCCAAAAAAGTGACTTTTCCCTGGGCCAAGGGCCTGGACCCGGAAAATGTTTACAGCTATTACGAAAATCAGGGCAATTGCACCATTCCGGGGTTTGAAGGCAATTTCGTGGACTGGGTGCATCCGGTGTCCCAAACCCCCATGCTCAAAGCCCAGCACCCGGAATATGAAACCTGGTCCAACGGCGTGCACGGGGCCGCGGGTGTCACCTGCGCGGACTGCCACATGAATTATGTGCGCATGGACGGCAAAAAGAAAATGTCCAACCACCACTGGACATCTCCTTTAAAAGATCCGGATCTGCGGGCCTGCCGTCAGTGCCATACGGACAAGACGCCCCAGTTCCTGAAAGAACGGGTGCTCTTCACCCAGCACAAGGTATGGGAGCAGCTCATGATCGCCCAGGACATCTCGGTGAAGGCCCACGAGGCCATTCGGCTGGCATCTGAATTTACTGGTGAAAAACCTGCCGACTATGACACCCTCATGATTGAGGCCCGGCAGTGGTGCCGAAAAGGCCAGTTCTTCTGGGATCTGGTGTCTGCGGAAAACAGTGTGGGATTTCATAACCCCACAAAAGCCTTGAACACCCTGGCCCAGTCCCAGCAATACAGCCGGAATGCCGTGGACACGGCGGTGCGGGCCGCAGCGTTCACCATCGCAAAAGACATTGACGGGGACATCAAAAAAATCGTGCCCCCCATTCTCCATCACAGCCGCGAACTGCAAATGGATGCGGAACACATGAAATCCCATCCGTGGTTCAAATACCTTCCGGTGACACCCAAAACACCTAAAATCTGGGATGGCGTCAAACGGATCGCACCCAAAACAGAGCCGGAGACGCCTCAGGTCGCCGGATAAACAGGTTCCTAAAAATGACAAACAGGCCATATCCGGATTGCCGGCCATGGCCTGTTTTGCTTTTGAATTAAAAAAACAGGCTTGACTTAAGTCAATGACAGCCCTGTCTCTTCCGCATAATATAACTTTACTATTTTTAAAAAAGAAAGCTGACGGGATTGATTTGGACTGCCGAACGCAAAATAACGCATCGGCCCGGTGATAAAAACTTTTTTTGCATTCCGCTTCAGATGGTCTGAGCGGTCAAAGCAGATAATATGAACACATATATTAAGGAGGCGTCTCATGTTTTGTTTTCAATGTCAGGAAACCGCCAAAAACACCGGCTGCACCGTCAAAGGCGTGTGCGGAAAACCCGAAGAAACCGCAAACCTTCAGGATTTGCTGATTTTTGTCATGAAGGGCATCGCGGTCTATGCTGAAAAACTAAAGGAACTGGGCGCGCCTGATCGCAACAACGATCTATTTATCGCCCAGGGATTGTTTGCCACCATTACCAATGCCAACTGGGACGACGCCCGGTTCACCGCCATGATTCTGGATGGCCTGAAACGAATGGATCAGCTCAAGACCGCGTTTCTGTCCGCATATAAACAAAATAACGGTGCGGATTTCAACGCTTCACTGCCGGATGCCGCCACCTGGTCCGGCGACGCGTCTGCATTTGCGGAAAAAGCCAAACAGTCGGGGATTCTATCTACGGAAAACGAGGATGTGCGGTCCTTGCGTGAACTTTTGATCATCGGTTTGAAAGGTGTTGCCGCGTATGCGGATCATGCGGCCATTCTGGGATACCAGAAAGCGGAAATCAATGACTTCATGATGACAGCCCTGGCTTCCACCACCAAAGACCTCTCTGTTGATGAGATGGTGGGCTTGGTGATGAAATGCGGTGAAATCGCTGTGAGCACCATGGCTCTGCTGGACGAGGCCAACACAACGGCTTACGGTCACCCGGAAATCAGCCAGGTGAATATCGGCGTGGGCAAAAACCCCGGCATCCTCATCTCCGGCCATGACCTGAAAGACATGGAAGAACTCCTCAAACAGACCGAAGGCACGGGCGTGGACGTTTATACCCATGGAGAAATGCTCCCGGCCAATTATTACCCGGCTTTCAAAAAATACAGCCATTTTGTGGGCAATTATGGCGGGTCCTGGTGGCACCAGAACGAGGAATTCGAGTCCTTTAACGGCCCGCTTCTGCTCACCACCAACTGTCTGGTTCCCTTGAAAAAAAGCAATACCTATCTGGACCGTCTGTATACCACCGGCGTGGTGGGCTATGACGGGGCCTTGCATATTCCCGAACGGCCTGCCGGCGGGTCCAAGGATTTTTCCGCCCTGATCAAAAAAGCCAAAACCTGCCCGCCGCCCACGGAAATCGAGACCGGAAAAATTGTGGGCGGGTTCGCCCGCAACCAGGTGCTGGCCCTGGCGGACAAGGTGGTGGATGCGGTGAAATCCGGTGCCATCAAGCGGTTTATCGTTATGGCGGGCTGCGACGGCCGCCAAAAATCCAGAAGTTATTACACGGAAGTGGCCGAAAACCTGCCCAAAGACACGGTGATTCTGACCGCCGGATGCGCCAAATACCGATATAACAAGCTCAACCTGGGCGATATCGGCGGCATTCCCCGTGTGCTGGACGCCGGACAGTGCAATGACTGCTATTCTCTGGCCGTGATCGCCCTCAAGCTGAAAGAGGTATTCGGGCTTTCGGATATCAATGATCTGCCCATTTCCTTTGATGTTGCATGGTATGAACAAAAAGCCGTGGCCGTGCTCCTGGCCCTGCTGTTCCTCGGCGTGAAAGGCATCAGGTTAGGGCCGACCCTGCCGGCTTTTGTGTCCCCCACAGTGTTGAACGTGCTGGTGGAAAAATTCAACATCAAGCCCATTGGGACCGTGGAGGACGATATCGCGGCCATGATGGCGGGAAAATAATAACCGGGAAACAGACCGGTTCCAACCAATAACCCATTGTCCCCGCTGAGGATAAATATTTCCGAAGCGGGGCATTTCAATAATAGACAAACGATAAGCCATATTTTCTGAACAGCATAAAGGTTTTTGTCGGCCCAAAAAACTCATTTTTGAAAAGGGGAACCACCATGACAAACCCGCGTTTCAGAGCATTTTTTCTGTTTGTTCTCGCACTCACCTTTGGCGTGTTGATTTTCGGGGGATACCTGATCAACCGGGAAAAACCGCCGATTCCAGAAACCGTTCAAACGCCTTCCGGCCAAACGATATTTACCGGCGAAGATATTATAAACGGCCAGAACTATTATTTCAGCCGGGGCGGGCAGCATATCGGCACCATCTGGGGACATGGCTCCTATCTGGCCCCGGACTGGTCGGCGGATTTTCTGCACCGCATGGGGCTTTTGCTTGCGGCCCGTCATCACGGGCTTTCCCCGGAACAGGCCCGGAATTTTTCACAATCCGATTTTGAGGCATTAGGCGCCGAAGACCAGGCCCGGCTCACGGCCCTGGTGACGGATGAAATCAAGACCAACCGCTATGATGCCGCATCCCGCGTTCTCACCTTTACCCCGTTCCAGGGGGAAGCCCTGGACATGCTGACCGGATATTACACCACGCTTTTCCGGGAAGGAAATGAGCGCATGGGCCTCCAGTCCGGCATCGTCCGGAGCGATGAGGAAGGCCGACGAATAACGGCCTTTTTCGCATGGCTGGCTTGGTCCGCTGGCACGCTGCGGCAGGATGCCCCCTATACCTACACCACCAACTGGCCCTATGATCCCCTGGTGGGCAACGAGCCGCTTCCGGATTTCTTGATCTGGTCCATCGTGAGCGTTGTTCTGCTGATTTTCGGGATCGCCGCCGCGCTTTTTGTTTATGCCCGTTATATCGGCAAAGACGAAGAAGGGGTAACGCTGAAAACCGATTTTCCGGAACCCGCCCCCACCGCCAGCCAAAAGGCTACCCTTTTGTATTTTTTTACCGCCATCGGACTGTTTCTCCTGCAAATGGGGCTGGGGGCCGTCACCGCCCATTATACGGTGGAAGGCACCTATTTTTATGGAATATCCCTGGGCGGAATTCTGCCTTATGCGGCGGCCCGGACCTGGCATCTGCAATTGGGAATTTTCTTTATCGCCACCTGTTTTCTGGCCGCCGGTCTTTTTATCGGGCCGTTCGTGGGCCGGGAGCCCAAAGGCCAGGGAGCCTGGGTGGTAGTGCTGTTCGGCGCTGTTGTGGTGGTGGTTCTCGGCGCTTTGAGCGGTACCTGGGTGTCCGTGGTCGGTCTGCTGGATGATCAGGGTTTTTATCTCGGGCATCAGGGATATGAGTTCATCGAGCTGGGAAGGATCTGGCAGCTCCTGCTCATCGCGGGCATGATCATCTGGCTGGTGTTGGTGTTCCGGGCCATCCGGCCGGCGGTTGCAGGTGAAAAAGACAGCGGTGGTCTCACCCACATGCTTCTTTACAGTTCCGTCAGCATTCCCCTGTTTTACATGGCCGGTCTCTTGTACGGCAAGGGCACCCATCTGTCGGATGCGGAATACTGGCGCTGGTGGGTGGTGCATTTATGGGTGGAAGGTTTTTTTGAAGTGTTCGCCACGGTCATCATGGCGTTTCTGCTCTCCCACATCGGGGCTGTGAGCAAAAAATTCGCGCTCACGACCATTTATTTCACCGTGTTTCTCTATCTCGGCTCCGGCGTCATCGGCACCTTTCATCATCTATACTGGGCCGGCGCGCCCACTGTCATCATCGCCCTGGGCGCCGTGTTCTCGGCCCTGGAAGTGGTGCCCTTGTCACTGTTGGGATTTGAGGCGGCCCATAACCTGCGGGTGATTCGTGATGGCGGCGAAAATTACGCCTACAAATGGCCCATCTACTTTTTCGTGTCCGTGGCGTTCTGGAACCTGGTGGGGGCCGGTGTTTTCGGTTTTTTAATCAATCCGCCCATCGTGCTGTATTACGCCCAGGGCATCAATACCACGCCCATTCATTCCCACGCGGCCCTGTTCGGCGTTTACGGGCTGCTGGCAATCTCTTTGCTGCTGTTCTCCGTTCGGCATATCGTCACCCGTGCGTCCTGGTCGGACGGTCTACTCAAATGGAGTTTTTGGGGCTTAAACGGCGGGCTTGCATCAATGCTCATTTTCAGCCTGATTCCATCCGGGTTTTATCAATTGTATTTCGCCGTCAAGCATGGTCTGTGGTTCGCCCGAAGTCCGGAAATCGCCTCAGGCGAAGTGATTCGCACCTTGAGCTGGTTCCGCATGGTGCCGGACATGATATTTACAGCCGGCGCTTTTCTGCTGTTTGCATTTCTGGTGCGGGCCATCTGGCTCTCCTTTGTCCGTAAACCAGGGATAGCAATCGGGCGGTGATGTTTAGAAATTTGATACAAAGACGGGGGAAGGGATTTTCTCCCCTCCCCCGTCTTTGCAAAGTCGATTTTCTACTTTTTAAAAGGTCAACACTTTATCCGCTTCCCGGATCAGATCATACAGATCATCCATCCAGGCAATGGGGCATGTGCCTGATCCCACCAGACCGTGGGATTTCATACAGACCCCTCAGACATAAAAATCCCCCTCAAACTGGTTGACCTGCCCCATGACATCGAACTGCTCGCTACCGGCCTGTTCGAAAAGCACCCCTTTGCCAAGCATGAACACGCTGACCTCGTCTCCTTTTTTAGCGCCGACATTTGCCAGCCGCATGGCATTGAAGATGCTTTCGCCGTCGTCGGTGGTGATGATAAACAATGACTTCATCTGAAATCTCCTTTAATCTCTTTCTCGATAAAGTGTAAACCTTGTCCGTATTTTTCCGAGTCCAACGAAGGGACTAAATTATCCCTGCGCCGAGTAAAAATGCAATAACCAGGAGCAAAAGGCCTGTGGCCCATTGAACGGCCTTCATGGTCACCTTGTGCATCCAGCGTTTGCCGATCATCACGCCAGCAAATGCCCCGAAAATCCCTGAAAGAATCAATGGCCACTGGCCCGGATGGATGGGACTGCCGGATGTCGCAAAGACAAACAGGCCCGCATAGACGACAATACGCGCCATATCCACCATGAATCCGATCACGGCGTTGGTGCCCACAAAAGCCTTCGTGGACACGCCGGTTTTGATCAAAAACGCCGACCGCAATGCTCCCTGATGGCCGGACAGACCCCCAAAAAATCCGGACAACATGCCGCCCCAGAAAAGATATTTGCGGTCAACGCGCAAATCCCGAAGCACCGGCAGCAGTTCAAACATGGCGAAAACAAACATGAGAATGCCCATTACCCCTTTGATGGGAGTGATCACCGCGATTTTGGGTCCTATTGAATACCGGGCGATCTCTTCAAAACCGGAAACATACCCCAAGGCCCCGGCCCCGGCAAAGGCCGCCATGATGGCGGGGACCCCGAACCGCAGCACCAGATCGAGATCCGCGTCTTTCCCCACCACCATCACCTTGAAAATATTGTTAGCCCCATGAACCACTGCGGTAGCGACCACCGCCATTTCCACGGGGAAAAAAAGGACAAAAACGGGCATCAGCAAGGTGCCCAGGCCAAAACCCGAATACAGGGTCAACCCGGACACCAACATCGCCGACACGCAAATCACAACATACATCATGACGCAACAACTTCCTCGTAAAGATCCTTATAAAATTCGCTTATCTCCAGAAAATTCGGTTTGAATCTAAAATGACCCCCGCCGATCATTTTTTCTGGATATTTACCCTTGTTGTATTGCAGAAGCCTGTGAGTCCGGCGGAGGGACGCTGGTGGTCCCGCTTCAGGTGAAAATTAATCCAGGATGAGGTTTGATTGAGTTCCCACATGCGTGGCGGAACGCATCCCACGGCGAGTTCCTCAGTTTTGCCAATGCCGGACAGCCGGGTATACGCCAGGTACCAGAGGCAGTATTTTTCCGGATACACCTCGCAACGGCCGTTCCGGCTCCCGCCGCAGGGTCCGTTCCGGGTGTGTTTGGGGCATTGGGATTCCGGGCACAAAAAACCGGCGTGCTGAACGCCACAGTCTCCGCAACCCTGGCAAGACAAGAGCATTTTCTTGAAAAACGCTTCCATCCATTCAAACATGCGGGTGGCTGTCGGGTTATTGTCGATTTGTCCGCACAGCCGGGCATAGGCATCCGCCCGGGGGGCGTCGAACCGGAAAAATTTCTCATGCATCCGATGCATCATCTTGAAATGAGCCTGGTGATACCCACTTGGTTTAACCGTGTCGCGGCGGGCCAAAATATCGGTGGAGAGACCGGTGGCCGGGTCTTTTTCAAACACATAAAAATAATCGTCCATGGGATAATCAAATTCCCTGATAAACTCCCGCCATTGGCTTTGGATTTCCGCCATGCGGTCCAGAATCCGCTTTACGGTGATGAAATTTCGGTGCACGCCGCCGATATGGATGCCCCGGTATCCCAGTCCCTTGACAATGGCCGCCAGTTTCGCGGCCCGCTCGATGGCGGCGAAATACCCTTTTCGCTTGTCCGCTTCCCATTCTTTTCGAACGATTTCGAAGAGCCCCGAATGCACCGGAGCCCCCGGCACCTTGCCGGAATTCATCACCCTCGCCGACCGGGGCGTCAGCAGGTAAATGGAGGCGATGGCAGGTATTTCGATGTTGAAATGGCGTTTGACGCGCATGAGTTCGTCTAATTTTCGAGCGTCATACCCGAGTTGGGTGATGATGAATTTTGCGCCGGTGGCTGCTTTTTTGCACAATTTGTAATACTGGGTATAGGTTTCCGGTTCCGTCCATTTGAACGGTGATACCGCGCATCCGGGAAAAATAAAATCCGGATTGCCTTTTTTTTGTGCCTTGTCGTTCAGCATGGAAAACATGCACAAAAGATTGGCGGAGTCCATATCAAACACCGGCGCGCTCTGGCCGCCGAACCCTTTTCCGGAATAATCCCCGGTCAAGGCCAAAATATTGGTCATGCCCATACGCATGAGCTGAAGGGCGCGGCTTTCCATGCCCGCCCGGTTCATATCCCGGCAGGTGAAATGGATGATGACATCCATGGCGTTTTTCATGATTTCGCTGCCCAGCGCGTCCGGGCTCAGGGATGGATTGCCGCCGGGATTGTCGGTGATGGTGACCGCCGACAGCCTGCCGTCCTTCAACGCGCCATCGGCCAACTCCAGCACCGCGTCAATGGAGCGGCCCGCGGATTCGGCTTTTGGCACCAGCTCCATGGTGATAATAAATTTTTCCGGGTTATTCATGTCCTCTTGAAAATGGAGAGTCATTGCAGTTACCTTTTTTCTTTTTTTGTGCGTATCAATTTATTCCACAGAAGGATGTTGAATCATATTAATATCATTTATTTTCAGCCACATGCGCAATTCCTGGTCCGTCAGGCGGCTTTTCCAGTGACCGGTGATGCCAGCCACATAGATCAGCACGAAAAACAGGACCAGAATGCCGGCCCCGATCTGACGGGTGGTAACAGGTTTTTCCCATAACCGGAATTTCAGCTCCAGGGTGTTTATAGCCGGACAAACCTGGACGCAGTCCATGCAGCCGGTGCATTCCGGGGTAAGGATTTGGGCTTTGACATCCACGGGCAGGTGGGACGGGCAAATATTCGCGCATTTGCCGCAATGGATGCAGGAATCCGCGTTCCGGGTGATCCGGGCCGTGCTGACCATGCTGAAAATCCCCACCAGCGCGCCGTAAGGGCAGGCGTACCGGCACCAGAAATTTTTAATAAAAAAGGACAAAATCGTCAGCACGATCAGAACGATTGCTGTTATTATGGATATTTTCGTGAAAAAAAGCAGCATTTTGATGTCCGCGATCTTGTAATACGGGCTTTCAAAAAACCCGGCCATATCGGATGGACTCATTCCCAGAATAATCCATGCAAAAACGCCCAGAAGCACATATTTGATAACGCGCAGGGGTGCGTCCAGCCAGACGGGAAGCCGAATATTTTTCCCCAGAAAGGATTCACCGATTTTCCACGACCATTCGGACAAGGTACCCACCGGGCAGAACCAGCTACAGAAGGATCTTCGCAAAAGAAAGGAGACGAGCACGGCAAAGCCTAAAAAAATCATGGCCGCCGGGTGAATGGCATCCCAGATGCCGGTGGCGAGAAAATACTTCCATCCCATGAGTGCACCGATGGGCAGAAACCCTTCCACGCCCGTGGGCCGGTGGATGGTTACGGGGCCATCCCCCGTTATCTGTGAAACATAGAGGTAAAACTGAAACCCGGCGGCAATGGTGACCAGAAAAATAATAAGCTGAATCCGGTTGCGGACGCCTGAAATCAGTTTGTTTTTAAAAAAACCCGGTTTGCTTGCGGTCATGTTGTATGTTCCTGCCTGCGGTGAAATGCCAGAATGGTGAGGTTGTCCTTGCCGCCGCCGGCAAGCACGGCCTGAATGATGTTCCGGCATTTTTCGTCCGGACCATCCGGTTTTTCGAAAATGGCGGTGAGCGACGCATTGGAAAGATACCGGTACACACCGTCGGAAATAAGGACGATCCAGTCGCCGGAAAAGAGCGCAAACGATCCGGATTCCGGTTCGCAAAATCCGCACCCCACATACTGGTCCATCACATGCCGGGAATAATGGTGAGACGCTTCTTCCGGCGAAAGGGCGTTTTCCGCGATCAGAAACCGGGCAAGGGTCTGGTCTTCGGTAATTCTAGTCAGCCGGGATTCCCGGAAAAGGTACAGCCTGCTGTCTCCGATATGCACCCAAAAAACCCGGTTCCCCCGCACCAACGTCATGATCAGCGTGCTGCCCATGCCGTGCAGGTCTTCAGCATCTTTTCCGACCCGGCAGATGGATTCATCCAATGCCAACGCCAGGGTTTTGAGGGTCTGCGGTTCCTGGCCTGGGGGAATGGGATCGACACCATCGATTCGGGCGCGGATGGTCTCCGAGGCCAGGTCTCCGGCCCCATCGCCTCCCAAGCCGTCGGCAAGGGCAAGCAGAACCGATCCGTCGGGAAATGCGCGCATCACATACCGGTCCTGGTTGGATGACCGGACGTATCCGATATGGGTCCGGGCGGAACATTCAAAATCCGGCGTGGACAGGCGTGTCTGTTTTTCGGACCAGTCACCTGCGGCTTTTTTCTGCATCGTATCAGGCTTCTTTAATGAAGACATGGCTCCCTATCTTCCCCAGTTTTCGGCCAAATGCCGCGATGGCCGCATCCACTTCCGGTTTCCGGTCCTGGGCGGCCCTGATCATGATGGTGATTTTATTCATCCCGGCCATCTCGAATGGTTCATCAGGGACAGCGGCGTATTTCAACAGCGGTGCCATGTCCGTCGCCATGTCCGTCGAGATGTCCGCCGCCATGTCCCGAATATTCTGATATCTTTCCAGGGGATTGCGCCGACAGGCCTTTTGGATGGCTCGGCGCAGCGGTTCCGGAAGATTTTCGGTTTTTTGGGCCGGGTCCGGTATGTCCCGGTTCCGAATGAGGTTCAGTAATTCCATTGGAGATGCGCCCGGAAAGGGCTTTTCGCCGGTAACCAGCTCATAGGCAGTGACACCCAGGGAAAAGATATCACTGCGCTCATCCGCGGGCTCGCCGTCGAACAGCTCCGGCGCGGCGTAAGCCGGTTCTCCCCCCACATGGTGATCTTCCGTGCCCGTATCGCAGGCCATGCCGAAATCAATGAGTTTGATGCGATCCCCCGGCGTCACGATGATGTTTTTGGGGTTAATGTCCCGGTGGATCAGTCCTTTGTCCGCCGCATAGCCCAGTGCCGCGCAGACCTGACCGACAAACCGGGCGGCGAGCCGCGGGGGGATGGTTTTCAGGCGTTTCAGCATGGCGTGCAGGGACTCCCCTTCCAAGTATTCCATGATGATGAACACCGTGCGGAAACGCTCCTCGATATCCAGCACCCGGATAATGTTTTCATGGTTGAGTCCCGCAATAATGCGGGCCTCATTGTGAAAATTTTCCAGAAAAAACGAATGCATGGCCATGTCGTGACGCATCATTTTAATGGCAACCGGCATTTTCAGTACCCCATGCACGCCTTTAT
>Ga0209467_1002583_pt1 | contig 12748 bp, 12 predicted proteins | sample Higcelwee11metaG_FD_187175 | JGI IMG/M metagenome (GOLD analysis project Ga0209467, IMG submission 187175) | Freshwater pond sediment microbial communities from the University of Edinburgh, under environmental carbon perturbations - High... | ecosystem: Environmental > Aquatic > Freshwater >...
AGGAAATAGCTTAAGTCCAGTCTGGATTGCAAGTACTTATGTACTATATTCAGGTACACCTTTACAAATAAGCTCAAAATACGTTAATAGAACTCCATATTTCGATAAAAACGATATTTATATATATAAAGGTGAAAAACTTGAAATTCTTGATCATATCAAAGCAATTGATCCAGAGGAAGGGGATATTAGTCATAAAATTAAAGTTATTTTTTCAAATTACAAAGATGAAATAGGCTATTATATTGTAAAAGTAAAAGTTTCAGATAAAGAAGGTTTAACAATTTATACAGATGTTAATGTATATGTATTAGCATTACCAAATAATAAACCAATAATATATGCAGATAATGTAAAAATTTTACAATATACAAAATTTAATGCCTTAGATCATGTAAATGCATACGATAATGAAGATGGTGATTTAAAGAGCAAAATTATTAGTATTAACAATATAAATACATCAATAGTCTCAAATCAGGAACAATGTTATTATGTTGTAGATTCACAAGGATTAAGTGATTCAAAATGTATTACAGTAGAAGTGTATACAAACAAACACTTATATAATAAATTTAGATTAATAACAAAGAATCAACTTTTTTATAAAGAAGAAATTCCAAATAATTGGATTAATATATATTTTATATTAAAACAAATATTGTATAACAAATAATAAGAACTTTAAAAAGAATATTTTGACAAAAGACTCAATTCATATTACTTCGCATAATGTATATTATGTATTATTTATAAATATAGATATTTAAGATTTAGAGAGGAATTACCCTCTCTTTTAATTTATTTTAGATCAACTAGATATGAATAGCCATATTGAGGTTGTTTAACATCGAAATTATCCGCAATCGTTTTCCCAACGGACGCAAAGGTACTTGATGGTAATAAGCCTGCACCTATATGTTTTGGACTATACATTATTAATGGTACAAATTCTCTTGTATGGTCTGTACCGGAAAATATAGGGTCATTACCATGATCAGCTGTAAGAATCAATAAATCATCTTCTTTTAAATTATCTAACAATTCTTTAAGTTGAAGGTCAAAATTTTCTATTTCTTTACCATAACCAATTGGATCTCTTCTATGGCCCCATAATGCATCAAAATCTACTAGGTTAGTAAACAATAATCCATTGAAATCTTCTTTAACAATTTCTATAGTTTTTTCCATCCCATCAAAATTACTCTTCGATTTAATAGATCTAGTAACCCCTTCCCCATCAAATATATCGTTTATTTTACCTACACTAATGACATCATAATTACTATCTTTTAATTCATCTAATACAGTTCTATTAAACGGTTTTAATGCATAATCATGTCTATTACTAGTGCGTTTAAATTCACCCTTCTTAGGCCCTATAAACGGCCTAGCGATGATTCTACCCACCTTCCATTTGTCTTCCATTGTTAGTTCACGTGCTATTTCACAACAGCGATATAATTCATTTAAACCAAATGTTTCTTCATGTGCCGCAATCTGTAAGACTGAATCTGCAGATGTATACACAATCATAGCGTTTGTTCGCATATGCTCTTCACCTAATTCATCTAGTATTTCTGTACCACTTGATGATTTATTACCAATAATGTCATATCCAGTTCTGTCTTTTAGAGCTTGAATTAAATCATCTGGAAAACCTGTATCAGTAAACGTTTGAAATGGTGTATCAATTAGTAAACCCATTAATTCCCAATGTCCAGTCATTGTATCTTTACCAACACTTAGTTCACTTAATTTCGTATAATAACCTTTTGGTTGACTAACAGGCGAAATATTCTTTAATGTATGTAAATTTGCGGCTCCAAGAGATTGTAAGTATGGAATATTCAAGCCATTATTAGCTTCTACGATGTGACCAAATGTATCTGATCCAACATCTCCATATTTATAAGCATCTTCAGCAGCACCTACACCTAAACTATCTAATACAATTGTTATAATTCTTTTATAATTTGCCATGTTTTTACTCTTTTCCTTTATTTTTATTCATTGGATGATAGCGATTATAAGCATCATGCATTCGTTTTCCCTCAACATGCGTATATATTTGAGTAGTTGATATATCACTATGGCCCAATAATTCTTGTACAATTCTTAAATCTGCACCACCATTAAGCAATGCGGTTGCGAAACTATGTCTTAGTTTATGTGGAGATATCTCAATCATTAAACCAAGTTCATTACATCTTTGTTTTAAAGACATATAAACGTATTGTCGAGTTAATGGTTTCCCATTAGGTTTAATAAATACTAAATTAGATTTATTTTTTAGCCATAAATAACGTTCATTATCAATGTATTTCTTGAGATTTTTTCGAGTAACATCCGCCATCGGTATTACTCTTTCTTTATCCCCTTTTCCAATTACTCTAATGTAACCTTGTTCTAAGAACAATTGATTTAAATTAAGATTTACCAATTCAGAAACTCTTAATCCACAAGAATATAATACATCAAACATCGCTACTTGAAATGATTCATGCTTCGTATTATTTATCTCTAAAATCTGGTTTATTTGATTTAGATTTATAGTTTTTGGATATCGATGAATCTTTTTAATCTTTTGAATATTTGATGCAGGATTATCTTTTAATTTATAATACTGATTTAAGAACTTATGAAATGAAATAATGCTCGTTTTAGTTCTTAGAACAGTTGAATTAGAATGATTATCGTTTAATTTCTGTAAATAACCATTAATATGGTTGGTTGTTACTTGATCTAAATCTATTTTATTACTTTCGCAATATAAATAGTATCGATTAATATCTCTTAAATAACTTTCTATTGTTAATTTAGCCTTGCGATCTACATAGCTAATATGTGTTTGATAGCTTTTAACCGCATCTTCCCAAATCATGTTTGATCCACCAATGATTGATTAGTATTAAATAATTCTTCTGCTGCTTTTATTGATGCTGGATTCAAAGTTCCACTTGAAATCATTGATAATTCATTAATTCTTCCAGCTAAATCTAGCTCATGTATATTAGTTTGAGTCAAATTTTCTGTTTGTTTCTTTGATACATAATAATGACAATGTGAACATGCCGCAACTTGTCCTAAATGAGTAACAGAAAAAACTTGCGCTGATTTTGAAAGACTAGACATTTTTTGCCCTATAGCGGTCGCTACTCTTCCAGATACTCCAGAATCAATTTCATCAAATATAACAGTTTCAATTTTTTGTAATTGGTTGAAGATGACTTTCATCCCTAACATTAATCTAGACAACTCTCCTCCACTAGCAACTTTTATAAGTGGTTTTAAACTCTCACCTGGATTCATTGATATTAAAAATTCTATCGTATCTATACCAAGAGATGATGCACTATTTTCTTTAAATTCAATCTCAAATTGAGCTTTATCAAGATACAACTCTTGTATTTCTTTAATAATAGCTGTTTTTAGACTTATAGCTTGTTTTTTCCTAAATTCACTTAATAGTAATGCTCTACTATAAAAAGCTTTATAAGAAGCTTCTAAACGTAATTTTAACTCATCTAGAATTTCTTGACGATTTTGAATTAAATTAATACGCTCTATAAATACTTGTTTCTGAGATAGTATTAACTCAATTGTTTTACCATATTTCTTTTTAAGACGATTGATTAAGAATAAACGATCTTGAATCATGTTAAAAACATCTTCATCATAACTTAATGAATTATACGTTATTTTTAATTCGCCAATCTTATCTTGTAATAGATAATACAACTCCTGAATTTCATCAGAAATTTTCTTTATATCATCCATTTCATCAATATAGTGTAAATGTTTTAAACTATCATGTAGCTTAACGGATACACCGTCATTTTCATCAAGTAAATCTAGTGAGCTTTTCAATCTTGTCGATATCTTCTCAAAACTCATCATTATTTTTTGTTTATTCTCTAGTTCAAGATCTTCATTAATTTCTAAATTAGCTTGATCTATTTCATTTATTTGAAATTCTAAAAATTCTAAATCATCTGGATTGTACTCATTTTTTTCTTTATTACTTAATTCTTTTCTTAAATTATCATAGTTTGAAAATAACTCTTTTACTTCATTCATTAATTCAATATTTGGACTATAAGCATCAAGTAAACTTAAATGGTATTTATTATTTAATAGATATTGTGTATCATTTTGACTATGAATATCGATTAAATATTGAGATAATTCTTTTAATACGTTTACTGTAATACTACGATTATTTAATCGATTGGTTGATCGTCCATCTCGTGTTAATTCACGTGTAATAATTAGCTCATCTGAATCTCTATCAAAGCCATACTCTTCTAATATCGAATCGACATGAGAATTATTTGTCAAAAATACTGCTTCTAAAATTGATTTATCTGTATCATGTCGAATAAGATCAGAACTAAAACGATCTCCCATTAATAATCCTATCGCATCTATTAAAATAGACTTACCTGCTCCAGTTTCACCAGTAAATACACTAAAACCAGACTTAAAATCCAGTCTTAGTTCATCTATTAAAATATAGTTTTTAATATAGAGAGATTGTAACATTTGATTACCTATATATATGTGTATTTTTCTTTGATTCCTAATTAATCAATTCTTTTATTAATGCAAATAAAGTAGTAATATCAATGTTTTCATATTTTCTTAACTCTGGTAAAGATCCATGTGTCACAAAATGATCTTTAATTCCAATTCTTTTAATATGAAGATAAGTATTATTCTGGTTAGTCCATTCTAATATAGATGATCCTAACCCCCCACTTAACATATCTGTTTCATATACAATTATTGGTTTATTTAGTACAACTAATCTATTTAGAAGATTATCATCAAGAGGTTTGAAGAATCGAGCATTAATAACTGCTAGATCTATTGAATTTGATTCAGCCTTATCTTTAATTTTATCAACATCTGGTCCATATGCAATTACAATGATTCGTGCTGTATCTAAATTACCCAATACAGTCCAAGTACCAGTTTCAATCAAGTTAAAATTATTTCTTTCATTATAAACAACACTACCTCTAGGATATCTAATTGCATAAGGTCTTCTTAACTCAAATGCTGTATAGAGTAAATCTTGTGCTTCATTAGCGTCTTTTGCTTGTGCGATTATCATGTTTGGTAAAGGTCTCAATATACCTACATCAAAGACTCCATGATGCGTTGGGCCATCTTCCCCTACCAAACCACTACGATCTATACCAATAACGACAGGACTTTCCATACGAGCAATATCATGATTAATTTGATCATATGAACGTTGAAGAAATGTAGAATATATGGATAAAAAAGGCTTTAATCCATTAAGTGCCATAGATGAAGCAAGTGTAGTCGCATGTTCTTCAGCAATTCCACAATCAATACTTCTATTTGGGTATAATGCAAAAAACTTTTCAAGTTTACTTCCTTGACACATAGCAGGTGTTATAGCCATTATTTTAGAATCGTTTTTTGCTAAACGAATCAATGTTTCAGAGTAAATTTCTGACCAAGATAAATGATTTATTGGTAATTCTCCTAAACTATTTCCAGTATCTGGATCAAATTGACTCACTCCATGCCAACGACCATTACGATCATTTTCAGATAATGTGAAACCTTTTCCTTTAGATGTAATAACATGCACAAGTACTGGCCCTTCATGTTCTTTAGCAGAATTTAGAGCGTTAAAAAGTTCCTTATAATTATGACCATCTACTGGTCCAAAGTATTCAAGTCCGATATCTGTAAATATTGATGGTCGAACTACAGTACGTTTAATTGAATCCTTAACTGCTCGCATACCTTTAAGCACTGTAGTACCAACAATATTTTGATTTAGCACTTCTCTCATATCATGTTTTACACTTACATAAGGTTTACTATTTCTAAGTTTAGCGATAGTGCGTGATAATGCCCCTACATTATGAGAAATAGACATATTATTATCATTTAGAATAACAATTAAATTGCTATTTAATTCTCCAATATGATTTAAAGCTTCAAAAGACATCCCATTAGGAATTGAACCATCACCAACAACCGCAATAACAGAATGTTTTTCATTCGTATAATCTCTTGCTATAACCATCCCCAAAGCTGCAGAAAGTGCAGTTCCAGCATGCCCTGCTTCCCATACATCATACTCACTTTCACTCATTTTTTGAAAACCACATAAACCATGTAATTGTCTTAATCGTGAAAAATCTTTAGCACGACCTGTTAATATTTTGTGAACATATGATTGATGCCCCACATCGAAAACAATCTTATCTTCTTTAAAATTAAAAATTGTATGTAATGCAACAGTAAGTTCCACTACTCCCAGATTACTTGAAAGATGACCTCCAGTTTTAGATACATTTTCAATTAAAAATGAACGGATATCCTTAGATAACTGTTTCAATTCGCCAGTACTTAAACTCTTTAAAAAATCTGGATTTTGAATATCATTTATTTTCATTTTATTTATTTCTATCTTTCATCCAATTTACAATTCCTATTAGATTAGGATAATTTTGCGACAGGTTCATTATATCATGATTGAGCTCTTCGTATAAATTGTTAATGAGTAGTTTTGATTTTTCCAACCCTAATCTTAATTCAATTGTATTCTTATTATTATCACTATCACTTGTATTAGATTTTCCTAATACTTCAAAAGTTGATGTCTTCTCTAAATAATCATCTTGAATTTGAAATACAATTCCTAGTTTATGACCAATCGAATCAAATAATGATTGATCAACTGGTTTTCCAGCTAAAACATTACCCATTTTTAGGGCTGCCGCAAATAATTTACCTGTCTTATTGATGTACAGTTTGTATAATTCTTCAACCGATAAATCAGCACTAATGTCATTTATCATATCCTGAGCTTGACCTAAAATCATTCCATCAGCACCAGAGGCATCTGCAATGATTTCAATTAGTTCAATTTTATTCTCAGAACTCAAATCAAGTTTACTTAATTTAGAGAAAGTATATGTTAAAAGTGCATCTCCTGCGAGGATTGCAGTAGCTTCATCAAAAGCTTTATGAGTTGTTAATCTTCCCCTTCTATAGTCATCATTATCCATTGCTGGTAAGTCATCATGAATCAAAGAATAGGTATGTATCATTTCAATAGAAACTGCAACATCTAAGAGAATAACATCATCAATATCTTTATTAGAAACACAATAGATTAAAAAAGGTCTAAGACGTTTACCTTCTGATAATAATGCATACTGCATTGCATCTTTAACAAATGACTCAGATATATTATTTAAAGATTGATTTAATGATTCATTAAAAATAGTATTAAATTTAAGTAGATTCTGTGTCATCGTTATATTTCACCATTAATTCAGATACTTTTGTTTCAAAACTTTTTAATTGTTTATCACATTGTTTTACAAGTGTTAAACCTTCTTCAAATAATACGATTGAAGATTCTAAATCCTTCTCATTTCTTTCTAATGATTCAATGATTTCAGATAATCTTATCATTGCTTGTTCGAAGCTTACATTTTTACTCATGATTTTCTCCTTTTTTAAATGGTTTTGAATGAATAATTCCATCATATAGTCGTATTTCTAATTCTTTACTATAATCAACATCTTCAATCAATTTTATAATTTGATTCTCTTGTTTAACAATACTATAACCTCTAGCTAAACTGTTTAAAGGTGAATATGCATTTAGCATGTTTATTGAATTTTTAAACATATACTGATTCTTTTCTTGAGACTTTAAAATTGTATTATTTAACTTAACTTCAAGTTGATTTAATCTTTGTTCATACAATTTAGTATACATCAATGCTCTTTGATTTAATGCGGATCGTAGTTGATTTAGTCTTGTATTGTGATGTTGTACAACTAAATTTTGCTGTGATAGTTGTTGTGATAGTCTTGAAAGTTCTAATTGATGATATTGCCAGATGTTTTGTGGTGCTACTATAAATCTACTCTGTTTGTATTGATTTAATTGGTTATTTTTTTGAATCAATTTATTTTTAATGTTAGAAGTTAAATCTATTTTGAATTGACTAATAACTCGTTTAGTTTCAATAATGCTCGGAACTGCGACTTGTGCTGCACCGGTTGGAGTTGGTGCACGATAATCAGAAACCATATCTACGATTGTTGTATCTGTTTCATGACCAACCCCAGTGATTATTGGCGTTTCAAGATTGTATATTACTCGTGCTAGACTTTCATTATTAAAGGCCCATAAATCTTCAATAGATCCACCTCCTCTTGCGAGGATTAAAACATCATTATTTTTATCTGCTTTAAGTAATTGCCTAATAATAGATTTAGGTGCTTGTTCACCTTGTACTAAACTAGGATACACAGTAATTTCAGAAATAGGCCATCTTTGATTAATCGTTTTTAGAATATCTTGTAAAGCAGCTGTATTATTACCTGTAATTATCCCTACTTTATTGGGAAACTTAGGTAAGATTCTCTTATGATTATCGTCAAACAATCCTTCATCGAATAATTTCTTTTTTAATAATTCATATTGTATAAATAAATCACCTAAGCCATCATTTTGCATAGAAAAAACCGAACATTGGATTTGCCCTTGAAGATTGTACACTGTTATTGCACCTCTTACTAAAACTTTATCTCCATTTTTCGGTCGAAATAAAACGTCTTTTGTGTAGCCTTGAAACATTACACAACTTATTCGAGCTTGTTCATCTTTTAATGAGAAATACCAGTGACCTGAACTATGCGAAGTAAAATTTGAAATCTCGCCTTTTATCAAGAATGACTTTAATAGTACATTTTGATCTAAGGTAGATTTAATTGTATTTAATAAATAGGAAACAGTCCAAACATTATTCATATTTATCTAACACTGCATTTATATATTTAAATGCATCATCATCTGAATATAGTTTAGCAAGTTCAATAGCTTCATCAATAATGATCGCTTTATCATTCAATTTTCGTTCCAACTCACAAACAGCAAGTAATAGTATTGCTTGATCAACATAGGCTAAACGTTCGAAAAACCAATCCTGTTGTAAATGTGGATTGATTTTATCTATTAGTACTTCTTCATTTATCTCAATAAACTCAAGATTAAGTAATACAAATTTACCTTCATCTTGTTCAACATCAAATTCATATTCATCCATCACTTGACTCAATGGTTTATTTAATAATAAATGAATATATAAGCATTCTATTGCCTTTTGTCGCTGCATGTGACGGTTCATAATCAATCTCACTTTCTCAATTATCAAAGAAAAACGCCCTATTGGGCGCTAAAAACAAAGCCGATGACATTTACGTCAACATTTCGGCAAAGAAGCCCAGTCATCTGTTCAATTGATTGTGTCACTTTCGATTGAATCGAAGTTGATACATCTGATACATTTTGACCATATTGTATTTTAACATCAATATTTATAATTAATTGATTGTCATTAATTTTACTGCTTACTGAAGAATTCTTTTCACATACTGCATGTTTTTCTTCTTGACATGCAATAAAAGCGATTGAATTGAATACTTCCTTTTTAATTGAAGTAAAGCCTAATTGTTCTGGGTGTGTTAGTTTTATAAAGTCCTGTGCCATAGTGTTCTCCCAGAACATTATAACACAGGACTTTGATTTTCAACAATTACTCAGTAAACCATTTAGCATCTAATTCTGCTAAAGTACCATCTTCTTTAAGTTGAGCTAATGCTGCATTTACTTTTTCAGTCCATTCAGAACCCTTTGGTAATGCGATTGCTGTTCCGCCTTCGTTATCTAGATCAGCATCTTCAATAATGAATACTCCTAATTCAGGATTTACTATTGAATATTGTGTTGCATTTTCATAATCAATAACTAATGCGTCTAGTCTACCTAATTTAATATCCTCAATGATAGTTAAGAATGATGCTCTTGAATCAACCGTTAAATTGTATTTATCCTTCAATGAATTCATAGCTGATTCTTGAACAGTACCAGTTTGTACACCAATTTTTAATCCAGCTAAGTCTTCAATTGTCGCATAACCTTTTTCTGTAAGAACTACTGCAGTATAGAGTGCTTCTCCAGCTTTATAAATATCTGAGAAATCTACGGATAACTTACGTTCTTCATTAACATTCATTCCAGAAATAGCCATATCACCTTGACCTGCTTGTAAACCAGCAATAATTCCATCAAATGATTGTTCTTTCCAAACGACTTCAACACCTAGAATTTCTGCAATAGCTTCCATTAATTCAATATCAAATCCAACATAATTACCTGTAGCATCGATAGACTCATATGGTGGATAATCTGGTGAAGTAAGAACTACAATTTGTTCTAACTCTACTACTGGCTCTTCAGCAGGTGCTGAACAAGCTGTAAACAATAATGCTAATAAAACGAATAGAATTGATAATTTTTTCATGTTTTTTTCCTCTTTTTTTTAAATCATATTAGATAAGAATTCTTTAGCACGTTCAGTTTTTGGCTTTTCAAAGAATTCTTTAGTGTTAGATACTTCTAAAATCTCAGCGTTATTCATAAATATAATGACATCAGCAACCTCTTGAGCAAATTTAATCTCATGCGTCACAATAATATTTGTCATACCTGTATGATTTAAAGATTTTATAACTTTTAGTACTTCTTGAGTCATTTCTGGATCAAGTGCACTGGTAGGTTCATCAAATAAGATAGTTTTTGGATGCATAGCCAAGGCTCTTGCGATTGCTACACGTTGTTTTTCTCCACCCGATAGTTGGTGTGGATAATTGTCTAGTCGTTGTGCTAAACCAACATTCGTTAACTGCATTATTGCTTCTGCTTCTGCTTCAGCTATTTTCATTTTCTTTACTTTTATTAGCGCAAACATGACATTCTTTTTTGCGGACATATGTGCGAATAAGTTAAAGTTTTGAAATACCATCCCAATCTTTTCACGAATAGGATTAAGAAGAGTTTTATCTTTTATTAAATCCACTCCATCTACTATTACTTTTCCGGTAGTTGGTTTTTCTAATAAATTTATACATCTTAACAACGTACTCTTCCCTGCTCCACTTGATCCAATAATGGCATATGTCTTTTCAGGTTCAAACTCAATATTGATATCTTTTAAAACAACAGTTTCATTAAACTTCTTACTTATGTTTTCAAGCTTAATCATATTTAAGTTTCCTTTCTAGCACTTTTCCAATATTGCTTAATACGATATTCATGATTAAATAAATCACACCTATAACAAGTAATGGTTCAAAGAACCTATAAGTTGCAGCACTGACTATTTGTTGTCGTCTCATTAAATCAGTTAAACTTATTAGTGATACAACAGAAGTTTCCTTAACTAAGGTAATAAATTCATTCATAATCGCTGGTAATACATTTCTTAAGGCTTGAGGAATAATAATATTGAATGAAATATCCCAATTATTAACTCCTAATGCATGAGCTGCTTCGATTTGGCCTTTATCTATGCTCTCAATTCCTGCTCTAAGTATTTCTGCTAAGTAAGCACTTGAATTCAATGAGAATACAACTAATGCTGAAATATAAGGTGTTGGAATTATTCCAGTAATCTGAGGAATTCCGTAATGGAAGAAAGCTAATTGAAACAATAAAGGCGTCCCTCTAAAAAAATCAATAAATGCTTTAATTCCTATCTGCAACAAACCCTTTTTTCGACTTAATAAGCTAAATACAAGTCCTAATAGAGATCCAAGCAATGCGGCCGCAATCGCAATCTCTAATGTAACTAAGATACCTCCTAAGAGATATGGAATATACTCAACAATTCCTTCAAAATTTACTTTCATATTTTCCTCCAATAAAAAAACGCCCTAAACAAAGGACGTTATAGAAACGCGGTACCACCTTAATTCTAGAATATATCTAGCATCTCAACACCTTAACGCTGTGCTACGTATGATCCTTCTTTCGTCGAACCACAAGCTCCCAAACACGTTCATCGAACTTATATCTTGTCTCTCACCATACACAAGTCGCTCACTACAAGTTTACCGATTACTACTTTTGTTCATCGCTTATTAACACATTATACATAAAGAAAATGTGATTGCAAGCATTTTTTACATATTTTTACAGATATTTTCATTCTTACATTAAATATTTATATCTTTTAAAATTTTACGACATTCCATTTCATCAAGTTTAAGTTGAGATATTAATCCATTTAATGAATTGAATTTTAACTCAGGTCTTAAGTATTCTACATAAACAAAGAGCACTTCTTTATCGTAAATATCTTTATCAAAATCAAAGATATGCGCTTCAATAGAAACAACTCGATCATCAGTAACCGTTGGATTTAAGCCAATACTTATCATTGATTGATACCTTAATCCTTCAATCATTACATATCCTGCATAAACTCCCATCTTTGGTAAAACATATTCCGAATTGATTTTTAAATTAGCGGTAGGATATCCAATCTTTCGACCTATTTGTTTACCACCAACTACAACTCCAAATAATTCATAGTATCGACCAAGTAATTGTTTAACTAAATTCATATCCCCATTCTTTAAAGCAATCTTAATTCGTGTACTACTAACCTTTTCATTTTCTACTTTGTATTCTTGTATAACAACAACATTAAAATCATTATCTTGTGCTTCTTGTAAAGTTTCTATTGTTCCTAAACCTTTAGCACCAAATTTAAAATCAAATCCGCAAACTAAGTCTTTAACATGAATAGCTTTTAATTTATCTATAAACTCAATTGGATTTAAATTCGCCATCTTTGTATCAAATTCAATGCTGATCCAAACATCAAATCCT
>Ga0209467_1002585_pt1 | contig 12743 bp, 10 predicted proteins | sample Higcelwee11metaG_FD_187175 | JGI IMG/M metagenome (GOLD analysis project Ga0209467, IMG submission 187175) | Freshwater pond sediment microbial communities from the University of Edinburgh, under environmental carbon perturbations - High... | ecosystem: Environmental > Aquatic > Freshwater >...
GGAACGCAGCAAGATAGCTGCAGGCGAAATATCCACGCTGTCGAAGCAGAGCGTCGATGTGGCAGAGAGGGCCGGAGCGATGCTGCAGAGCATGGTGCCTGACATCCAGAAGACAGCCGACCTGGTCCAGGAGATAAGCCTGTCCAGCCGGGAGCAGGACATCGGCGCGCAGCAGATCAACAAGGCGATAGCGCAGCTGGACACGGTGATTCAGCAGAACGCGTCGATATCGGAGGAGTTCAGCGCGACGAGCGAGGAGATAGCCGGACAGGCAGCCATGGTCGCCGACACCTCTGCCCGTCTCGCCGAGCAGGCGGAGCAACTGCAGGCGCGGATATCGTTCTTCAAGCTGGCACCCGGCGAACCGGATGGCGACCACCGGCCCAAGGCCCTGCTGCCTGCCTAGGAGGCTCTGCTGGCATGGCGCTACATTTCCGGAATATCCATCATCCATTGCATACCGGATTCATAAGCAATAGACTCTGAACAGGAGGCATCATATGAAGATTGGCCTGCGCCTGGCATTGGGATTTGTCGCCGTTGTAATTCTCCTTTTGGCGATTACGTTCTTCAGCATCGTGCTTCTGGGTTCAACGACGAAGAACCTGACAACGGTTGTTCAGACAATCCTGCCGGCCATGGATTTCCTCGAACAGGCGGATCGTGATTACTATCAACTCGTCGAGGCTGAACGCACGCAATTGCTGATTGGCCCGGCCGGAGAGCTGAACAAGACCTGGAATGACGTTTGGCAGGAGAATCTCGGACAGGCAGAGAAGCGCATGGCGGGATACGCCGCACTCGCTACCACTGCCGACGAGAAGCGTCTGTATGACGAATACCTGGCAGCCAGGCAAACCTGGCTGGATATGGCCAAGCGCGTCATGGGCGGAGCCGCCGACAGGAACCCGGCGGTCGCGGCGGGTGCCAGAACACTCGCGCTCGGTCCTGCGGGCAAGGCCTTTGACGCTATGCGCGAGAAGATAAACCAGCTGGAAGAGCTGGTGATGAACAATGCCGCGACGCTCAGGACGACCACGGAGAAGTTCACGGCGCTTGCCACTATCAGCCTGATCGTACTCGCGGGGCTCGCCATTGCTTTGACGGTGGTAGTGTCGATTCTGCTGACCAAGGGAATAACGCGGCCATTGCGCGAGTGCGTCGCCATTTCGAACGCCCTGGCCCGGGGTGATACCACCATAACAATTGCGGAACGGTGGACTCGTTCGCGCGACGAGTCAGGTGATCTGGCGCGGGCAATGTCGGTAACGGTCGCAAATCTGGCCCGGGTGATGAAGGACGTGCAGGAGACGAGCGTACTCGTCCTGGATGGCGCCAACGAGCTGTCATCGGCGGCCCAGCAGATGGCCACCGGCATTTCGGGCATTGCGGCTTCCAGCCAGCAGCTATCCCAGGGAGCGACCGAACAGGCCGCCAGCGCGGAGCAAGTCTCGGCCAGCGTGGAAGAGATGAGCGCCAACATCAGGCAGAATGCCGACAACTCGTTCCAGACCGAGAAGATATCGGCCAAGGCCGCGAACGACGCCAAGGAAGGCCTGGCCGCCGTCCGCGAGACCGTCGTAGCGATGCGCCAGATTGCCGAGAAAATAGCGATCATCGAGGAGATAGCCCGATCGACAAACATGCTGTCACTGAACGCGAGCATCGAGGCAGCGCGGGCCGGTGAACACGGCAAGGGCTTTGCGGTGGTTGCCAGCGAGGTGGGCAAGCTGGCGGAACGCAGCAAGATAGCCGCCGGCGAGATATCGGCGCTGTCAAAGCAGAGCGTCGATGTGGCGGAGAAGGCCGGAGCGATGCTGCAAAGCATGGTGCCCGACATCCAGAAGACAGCCGAGCTGGTACAGGAGATTAGCCTGGCCAGCCGCGAGCAGGACACCGGCGCGCAGCAGATAAACAAGGCGATAGCGCAACTGGACACGGTGATCCAGCAGAACGCGTCGATATCCGAGGAGTTCAGCGCCACGAGCGAGGAGATAGCCGGGCAGGCGGCCATGGTCGCGGGCACCACCGAGGAGCTGGCCGCCCAGGCGGACAAACTCAAGCAGGCGGTTGCATTCTTCAAGCTGGGTAATCCCCCGGAAAGCAGTCAGTCAACGCCACATGTTGTACAACTGATTGATGGCAGATAGGCTCGAATCAGGAGGTCCGGATGAAACTGCGAACGGCGTTCTCTCTATTGATCATTGGCGTGCTTGTTGTTGGGGTCACGGTTTCTCTCGCAGTCGGCATCGTGCCGGCTCGTTCGTATATCAGCGACAGCTTCTATGATTCCGTTCCAGATGTCCTTGGCGCGGCCAAGGCAGGAATCCAGACCGAAATTGCCCGCGGCTGGGAGGTCTCATTGGCCCTCTCCAGAAATCCGTTTGTCATTGCCTGGCTATCCGGAGATGAGATCGACCGGGAGCGTGGCCAGGGGGTACTGGCAATGGCGACAGAATATGCGAGCCGCGAAGGTTTCGCCTCGACCTTCATTGCCAATCAAAGCACGGGTTCCTTCTATGTCAAGGATCAGCTCATCAACAAGATCTCCAAGGCAAAACCCGATGATGCCTGGTTCTTCGACGTGTTGGCATCCAAGAAGGAACTGAGTCTCAACCTCGACTACAACGAATCACTCGGCACCACGATGCTCTGGTTCAATGCGCAGGTGCTGTCAAAGGGCAAGCCCATCGGTGTAGCGGGCATAGCGCTGGCCATTGACAAAGTGGTCAAAGACTTCAAGGATGCCGCACCAAGCCAGCACAGCCGGCTTCATCTTGTCGATCAGAATGGCCTGATCGTCATCTCGTCAGATGATGGCTCCACAGGAAAGAAGCTGGCTGATCTTGTACCCAGCAACGCGAGCGCCATCAAGGGCAGGACGGGACTCAAATCCTGGGTCGATGGCAAGAATGGCGTTACCATCCTGGCCGATTCTCCCATATTGCAGTCAGGCTATTCCATCGTGCTCACCGCGCCGGTCGCCGATTTCGTGCCTTCATTCCAGAAGCTGAGCGGATGGTCCATAGCCTTTGCAGCGATATTCACATTGTTTGCAGCGCTGGTATCCGTGGTATTGGTGACACGGCAGTATGCCAATCCCATCATGGCAATGACTCGCACGGCCATGAGTCTTGCCGCGGGTGATTTGGATCTGCACAACCATGGAGCCATGCGCCCCCGGCGGGATGAGGTTGGTTCGCTGTACGCATCATTGAACGCGACAATAGACCGCCTGCGAGACGTCGTTGCCGAGGTGAAGGGCGCCAGTGATTCTGTATCTTCCGGTGCCAATGAACTATCAACGGCCGCCCAGCAAATGGCCACCGGCATATCGGGCATAGCTGACTCCAGCCAGCAACTGTCGCAAGGTGCCACCGAACAGGCCGCCAGCGCCGAGGAGGTCTCGGCCAGCGTAGAACAGATGAGCGCCAACATCAGGCAGAATGCCGACAACTCGTTCCAGACCGAGAAAATATCGGCCAAGGCCGCGAACGACGCCAAGGAAGGCCTGGCCGCCGTCCGCGAGACCGTCGTCGCGATGCGCCAGATTGCCGAGAAGATAGCGATCATCGAGGAGATTGCCCGATCGACAAACATGCTGTCACTGAATGCGAGCATCGAGGCGGCGCGGGCCGGTGAACATGGCAAGGGCTTTGCGGTGGTCGCCAGCGAGGTGGGCAAGCTGGCGGAACGCAGCAAGATAGCTGCAGGCGAAATATCCACGCTGTCGAAGCAGAGCGTCGATGTGGCGGAGAAGGCCGGCGCGATGTTGCAGAGCATGGTGCCTGACATCCAGAAGACAGCCGACCTGGTTCAGGAGATAAGCCTGTCCAGCCGGGAGCAGGACACCGGAGCCCAGCAGATCAACAAGGCGATAGCGCAGCTGGACACGGTGATACAGCAGAACGCGTCGATATCCGAGGAGTTCAGCGCGACAAGCGAGGAGATAGCCGGACAGGCGGCCATGGTCGCGGGCACCACCGAAGAGCTGGCCGCCCAGGCGGACAAGCTCAAGCAGGCGGTTGCATTCTTCAAGCTGGACAGCCGCACCGAACCCCAGGCGGCCAGGGCCAAGCCGGCCCCCACACAAGCAGCGGCTCCCAAACCGGCGGCACCGACCAGGACCGGTGTCGGTGCCACCGGGGTCATCGTCAAGAAGCCCGCCACCGGAATCACGATACGTGACACCAGGCACAACAATACCGCCGATGACAGTGAATTTACCGAGTATTGAAGGGGGGCATATGCGCCAATACCTGACGTTCGAGCTTGATGGTCGTCGCTATGGCGTTCGCGTCGAACATGTCAATTCCGTGCTCGATCCGCAGTCCATAACTCCCCTGCCCGGCGGCTCGAGCATCGTGACCGGTCTGACAAATGTTCGCGGCAACGTCGTTCCGGTTTTCGATCCTCGGGAGACATTGCGACGAACCAAGGTGGATGATTCTGCGATAGACACCACGGTTTCCGAAAGCGGCGAAGAGGGTGGCATCGTCATATTCGAAGTGGACAATGGGACGCTGTTGCCGTTCATAGGTATCCAGGCGGACAGGATCGGCAAGGTCATCAACCTGGAGGATGCGGATGTCTCGGCGGTTCCCAATTTTCTGCCGGCCGACGCATCCCGATTCTTCGAGGGTTTCTGCTTCGTCGGCTCGACCAGGCACTCGATAATAAACCTGCAGGAACTGGCTGCGAAGGATACGCTGTTCGGCGCTTCGCAGGAGGTCCGCCGTGCCTGATACCATCATCAACTTGCCCCAGCATGCCTCGATATCTGCAGTGGCGGCGATCCGTGCCGAATGTCTTGCGGCCCTGAAACGCATCGCTTCTGGCTCCAGCATCACGGTAGACGCAAGTCAGGTGCAACAGGCCGATTCGTCGCTGGCTCAGCTGATCATAGCGCTGAGGGCGGAGGCATCCAGCCGAGGAATTCAGACCATCATCAAGGGCAAGGATGAGAGTGCCTTCCTGCACGCGCTGACGAGCAGTGATGCGGGCTCCTGCGGCACCGTCGCGAAGAGCACTGCAGGGCCCAGGACGCACGGAGGCGCAGCATGACCGACAAGCTCATAGAAACCTTTCTGGACGAAGCGCATGAACTCCTGGACGGTCTGGAGGAGCATCTGCTGAACCTGGAGAAGAATCCAACCGATGTCGAGGCGATGAACGCGGCCTTCAGGGCACTGCATTCGATCAAGGGATCGGCGTCGATGTTCGGATTCGATTCGGTGGGCAGTTTTGCCCACGATGTAGAGGCTGCTCTCGATCATTTCAGATCATCGTCGTTGCCGTCGACGCCCGAGCTTGCCGACGCCGTCCTTCGGTCGCGCGATCATATACGTGCGCTGCTCGACGCTCCCGAGTCTGCTTCGGCAGAAGAGCAGGAAGATCTTGTCGCGATACTTGCCGCACTGGCCGGCACGAGCGGCCGCCCAGAGGCCGAGCACCCGGTGATTACCGTGCCCAAGAGCCTGGAGACATTTCCCTCACCGGACTTCCGAACCTACAGAATAAAGTACCAACCCTCAGCCGATGCCTATCGCAGGGGAGTCAAGCCTGAATCACTGATCAGGGAATTGCGCGACCTGGGCGAGGCGAGCGTGCGATGCGATTGCGCGTCGGTGCCAGCGCTCGCGGAGCTTGATCCCGAGGCCTGCTATCTGACCTGGGATGTTCTGCTCACGACCTCAATGCCTGCAGGAACGGTCAAGGATGTGTTCATATTCGAGGAGGGTACATCCAGCGTTGCGATCGAGGAAATCCGGCAGGACGAGATACTGGAAGGCGACGAGGTTAGACGCCTGGGTGACATCCTGTCCAGACGCCAGCTGCCAGGAGCGTCGATAGAGGCGGCCCTGTCCAGGCAACGGCAGATTGGCGAAATACTGGTCAACGATCTGGGCACCCCGCCGGCTGTCGTCGATGATGCCCTGTTCGAGCAGCAGCACGCCAGAACCGTCGTTCAGGCCGCCCGTGATGAAGCGGAACGCAAGACCATACGCATTCGATCGGACAAGCTCGATGGTCTTCTGAATCTGGTCGGCGAACTGGTCACGGTACAGGCGCAATTGTCGCAGACTGTGAAGGATTCCAACGACCGCCACCTGCATGGCATCAGCGATTATGTGAAGCGCCTCGCCGGTGAACTGCGGACCACGTCGATGGAGTTGCGGCTGATTCCTGTTGACTCGCTGTTCGCCAAGTTCAAGCGGCTCGTCAGGGACCTTTCCAAGAATCTGGGCAAGGAAATCGAACTGAAGCTGGAAGGCGGAGATACCGAGATCGACAAGTCGGTCATCGAGGTTCTCAACGACCCGCTGGTCCACCTTGTCCGGAACGCGGCCGACCATGGGCTCGAAGTCGCGGCCGACCGCGAGCGGGCAGGCAAGCCGCGCGGCGGAACCATAACGCTCAGGGCCCAGCATGCCGGCGCCTTCGTCCGCATCTCCGTCAGCGACGATGGCCACGGCCTGAATCGTGACAAGATTCTGAAGAAGGCGATAGATCGAGGCCTGGTCGCTGTTGATGCGCGACCTTCCGACGCCGAGATCGACATGCTGATTTTCAAGCCAGGATTCTCTACCGCCGATGTCGTATCCAGCGTCTCGGGCCGGGGTGTTGGCCTCGATGTCGTCAAGACGGCCATTGACCAGCTTGGTGGTGCGATTACCGTAAAATCGCAACTGGGCAAGGGCACCGAGTTCAGTCTGGACATTCCGCTGACGCTCGCTATCATAGACGGCTTTCTGGTTCGCTCGGGAAACCGCATGTTCGTCATTCCGCTCTCTTCTGTCGATTCGTGCTTCGAGCGCCTCCGGCAGGCCGATCCAGAACGCCTGATACAGCGCGGCAAGGAGTTCATACCCTATGTGTCATCGCGCGACCTGTTTGGAGAGGACGAGGCACCGCCCGAGCGAGAGGAAGTGGTCATCGTCAGCGTCTTCGATTCGAGACTGGCCATAGGCTTTGATCAGGTGCTGGGCGGCTATCAGACCGTGATCAAGCCGATTGGCGAGATTGCGCGATACGCCGTTGGCGTATCGGGTGCCGCGGTACTCGCCGACGGAGGCGTGGCCCTGATACTGGATGTCGCGGCACTCGCCCGCACCTACAAGGAACATGGTTGAGACCATAGGGGCGACTGCACGGACCCGGCGATGGCCGGGTCTTCTTTTTTTTGTGGGAATTCGTATCTTTTCCCTTCACGGGCCATTTCATACGCGCTACTATGGAATGTAAGGCTTGTCTGGAGGTATTGCATGCTTGATTTCGTCAGTAAGGGTGGGCCCGTGCTTTGGGTAATCATGGCCCTGTCCGTGGTGGGTCTCGCCATCATCATCGAACGGTTCCTGTATTTCAGAAGCATCAAGGTGGATGAGGACAAACTCTTCCAGCGGGTCAAGGCTTCGGTTGAAAAGGGCCATTTCGAAGAAGCCCTCTCCATATGCGACAACAACGAGTCACCGCTCTCTGCACTTATCAAGGTGGGCATAGAATATCGATCGTATCCCGAGAGCGCCCAGAAGGAAGTGCTGAAGGACGCCGCCGCGCAGGAAGTTCCCAGGCTGGAACGCAATGTCTCGGCGCTTGGAACGATAGCGCACATAGCACCGCTCCTGGGCCTCCTGGGTACGGTGACCGGAACGATGAAGGCCTTTGGTGTGTTGGGTAGATTCGGTTCGGTCGCCGACCCTTCGATACTGGCCAAAGGCGTCTCCGAGGCGCTGATCACGACGGTTGGTGGCATTGTCGTAGCGGTGCCTGCCGTCATCTTCTATAACTATCTGGTCAACAAGGTCAACCTGATACTCCTCAAGATGGAGAATCAGGTAACGGCGCTCATCCTGATGATCAACTCGGCCAAGCGCCGCACTCCGGGTACCGACGCATGACCATAGAACGAAGGCTCAAACCGCACATCAACGTCGATCTGACGCCGCTGATCGATGTGGTGTTCCAGCTGGTCATCTTCTTCATGATATCCAGCACCTTCAAGACTGCTCCCGGCATCCAGCTCAGGCTTCCCGATTCCGGTACCGCGACGGCCATCACAATCACGGAGCTGTCAATCGTGGCCGTGTCGGACGACGAGGTCTATGTCAACAAGACCAGAACGACCGCTGCCGGAGCCGAAGCCGTCATCAAGTCAGAGCTGGAAGGGCGCTCGACCGCCGACGTGCAGGCCGTGCTCGAAGCGGGTGCACAGGCGCCGTATCAATTGGTTGTAACCCTGCTCGACGCGCTCAGACAAAATGGCGTCGATTCGGTTGGCCTGTCGACACGACCGCCGCAGACCGGCAAGGAAGTACCATGACGACCACGCGCGACGAATGGATACGTTCACGGCAACGCCGACGCCAGGCAATTTCCTGGTCGGCGTCGCTCGGGATTTACCTGGTCGCCATGCTCGTGATGATGCTGTTCTCGGCATTGAGCATAAAGGAACTCTCTGACTATTCGGGCCCTGTCATTGTCAGGCTTGGTTCGCCGACGGGTGCCGAAATAGCCAGGCCCTCGGCAGAGCCGCAGCATGCTGCCCAGCCCGTCGTCGAGCAACCCGTGCAACCAGCAGCCACGACCGCGCCGGCAGCTGCGCCCGCTCCGGCCCCAAAACCCGCCGACAAGCCAGCGCTTTCCAGCAAACCGACACCGACGGCCACCCAGCAACCGACGACACCGGTCGCCGCGCCGCAGCCAGCCCAACCTGCGGTCGTCCTGAAGGGTTCGGAGAGCGGCAACTCCTACGATATAACCGTCAATGCGGGCTCGGGCACGGTCGGGCGCAGCCTGTATGTGCCGATTTGGCTCTTCATGCCGGTTCCATTCGAACTGCCGGCATCGCTCTACGAATCCATACCTGACCTGGTCGGCCTTCCGGGCACCGCCGCGAAGCGCCGCACCGTGTTCGAGACACTCTATGAGAAGAAGGCAAGCGGCGTCTGGCAACTCAAGGGCAACAGGCAACCGGAGTATGACGCCAGACCGGAGCTGTGGACGATGCTTGAAGATGCGGGCTACGACCTCAAGTCTGCCGAGTACAAGGATGGCAAGCACTTGCGCGCAATTGGCATTCTATTCAGAGTCTCAGCCCCGGGTCCAAGCGGCAAACCAAGGCTGGAGGATGTCGAAATCGAGGGAAGTTCTGGCTATGGAGACATAGATCAGGCCGTGCTGTATGGATTCAAGAGGGCTGAGTTCTCCAACTCGGGTACGAGTTCCATCAGCGGCAGGTTTACCTACCGTTTCTGATCGTAACACTTGCGCGGAGCGGCCGGTGGTCATATGCTGAGTTGATGCAGAGAAGGTGTGGTCATCGATGAAATCGATCATCCTTGCGGCGCTTGCCGCCTCCGTAATCCTGTGTCTCTTTTTGGGAGTCGCGGCCTTGGTGCGCGCCAGATCAAAACGGCGCTTCTACTCGCTTGGTGCGCTGTGCCTCTCTGCGGCACTCTACGCCGCGTTCTACGCCGCGGAGATTCTGCAGCCGACCCTTCGCGGCGTACTCTTCTGCATTGGCTTCGAGTACATCGGCATAAGCGGTATCGCGGTCACGATGTTCTTCCTGATTCGCGACTTCGTCGGCGCGGAGCGACCATCACCGTGGTTCATTGCCCTGGTCACGATGGTGCCGTCGGTCACAGCGGTCATGGCTCTTACAGTCAGCCACCACGAGTGGCTCTATATCGCGCCACACATCAGCACGGTCTCGGGGCTATCCATACTCGGTTTTGCCAAGGGACCGTGGTACTGGGTCAATCTACTCTACATCTATGCCATATTCGGCTATGGCCTTGTGGAGTTCATCCGCACGTTGATTGTTGATAGAGCCGAGCGTAGGGTGCAGGCCGCCTACCTGCTCGCGGCCTTTGCCATCCCGATAGTCGGAAACGTTGTCTACCTGGCCGGATGGACGCCCGCGGGCATCGATGCGGCGCCGCTCGCATTTGCCATCGCAGGCGCATTCTTCTCTGCCAGCTTCTTCAAGCATCATCTATTCAACATCCACCCGCTGGCGCGCGACCTGGTATTCGAACAGATGCGCGATGCCGCCTTCGTCGTTGCCGAAGATGGCGCCATCGTCGACAGCAATGCTGCGGCTCGAGAACTCTTCTCGACACTTGTGCCGGATATGGGCGGCGATACGCTGCAATCGATTCTGTCTGTCTATCCGGAATTCGGAGCGGCGTCGGAAGAGACGCTTTCCAACCCGGTGGTAGCTATCAGCCGGAGCGATGGTGCCAGCCGGTCTCTGGAGATCAGGCGATCGGAAATCACCAGCAGAAGCGGGCGCCTGATCGGTCAGGTCTACACCCTGGTCGACATAACCGAGAGCAAGTATCTGCAGGATCGACTCGAGGAACTCGCCTCGACCGACGAGCTGACGGGCCTGCCCAACCGGCGGCGCTTCTTCGAACTGGCCGCGGTGGAACTCGAGCGGGCCAGGCGCCATGCACGGCCCATAGGCTTCGCTATCATGGACATGAACAAATTCAAGGACATCAATGACCGCCTTGGCCACCACGCCGGCGACGAGGCCCTGCGCCTCGCGGCCCGGCTCTGCGCCGACACGCTGCGCTCCTGTGACGTTGTCTGCAGGATAGGCGGCGATGAGTTTGCGTTCGTATTCCCTGAGTGCGACGAAACCGGCGCCGCGGCCGCGGCAGATAAGATCCGTGCGGTCATAGGCGCGGCGACATTCACGAGCGGGGCGAGCCTTGTCACGCTTTCGGCAAGCATCGGCTCGATAGGCTCGGTCGGACCGGTTCATCCCGACCTCGAGGAAATGCTCGCTACGGCAGACCGCCGCATGTATCAGCAGAAGTCGCTCGCCGAGAACACAGCGCGCCACGCCACCCGAATCAACCAGACCGCCGGGAATCGATGATGGCCCGAGCCGGTGTTGGCTCGGCGACGGAAAGCAACGCGGCGCAATCAGAATCGGTATAGGATGCATATGCCCGCCTGAGCAGCGGCAGGAATTGGCCGCGCGGCACGGCGCGGCCACCGAGCGACAGTTTGTAATCCATCGGCATGCCAAGATCCCACACATGGATACCATGCGCGGCCAGTACCACGCCAAGCGCCGCCAGCTGCACCGTGCCCGCGCCCGATACGCGCGAGAAACCCGAGAGGCTCGCATACGAACGGCCGATCAGGTAGCCTATCTCGCCAGCGACGAGCGTCCGGTCGCTCCCGCTCCCCATCCACAGCTCGGCCGACAGAAAGGCAGCGCGACGCGAGTCCCGCTCTTCATGCAGACGGCAGAATGCATCGACCAGCTCGGGCACGAGCCAGTCGTCACCATGGGCATCCAGACAACCCTGCGCAACTTCACCAAATGAGGTGTTCATGCTGAACGCATACCGTGTCGATTCGCGGCGAGCGGTCCTGGTCACATGGGTCAGGCAGGGGTCGAGCAGGCAGCGTTCGAGGTGCAACTTTGGAACAAGTACCGGCATGGGGCCGGCTGGTGACTGCACAGTGGAAGCCATCGGCATGAAACCGGCGATGGCCGCTGATTCGACACCATCAGGGTCGATGCGGGGGAATATGGCAAACTCATCGCCATACGCATCGGCAAGTACCGACGCGCATTTCGCGAAATCGTCTCCGGGTTCTATAAACGGCAGACCGATCCCATCCCAGCGCATGCCACCATCCTTTCGGTTCCAACGTTGACGATACAGCACCAGGCCCTGGAGCGCCAGCATGCTGGGGAGCCTGGCACCATGCTATACTGTTCGGCATGGAGACGGTACAAACCTATCATGACGGGCGCCTTGTGGTGGCGGTCGGCGACATAACGAGCTTCGACGGTGACGCGATAGTCAATGCGGCCAATTCCACACTGCTGGGTGGCGGAGGCGTCGATGGAGCGATACACCGTGCCGCCGGCCCAGAGTTGCTGGCGGCGTGCCGGGCGCTCAGGGCACACACCCTGCGGAATGGCTTGCCGACAGGCAAGGCTGTCGCTACCGGCGCCGGCAGGCTCTCGGTCAAAGGCGTCATACACACCGTGGGCCCCATATGGAGCGGTGGATCGAGCGAAGCGATGCATGACGAATCGGCCTTGCTCGCCTCCGCATACCGGGAATCGCTGTCCATTGCGAGCGAACACGGCTGGCGACGCGTCGCCTTTCCGGCCATTTCTACGGGCGTCTATGGCTATCCAAAACCGGCAGCCGCCGTCATCGCGTTCGAAACGACCAGCACCTGGCTTGCGGCAAACGCCTTACCGCTGGCTGTATGGCTGGTATTCTTCTCCCGGGCCGATGCCGACACATTCATTGGCGCGGTCTCCCAGAAGAATGGCTAGCAAAGGTGTGACTCAGGTTCTGAGCCAGCATGAGGCTGTGCGCATCGCGTATGGGTGCCAGTTCCGTTCGGATGCCTGGCCCGGAGCCAGATTGGTCGGAACGCTGGACCCGATAGATGTGGCCGCCGCGCACCTGGCCCGCATCGGTCATGTACAGATAGACACGATTTCTGTCGTGGAGCGGGCACATCATCACGCATTCTGGAGCCGCGATCGAGCCTATCGGCCCGATGTGCTTCCGCACCTCGAAATCACACCCCGCCGCGCCTTCGAATACTGGGCGCACGCCGCCGCGTACCTTCCGATGGATGATTACCGCTTCTGCCTGCCCAGGATGCGGCGCATCGCCGAGACCGGGCATCAATGGTTCCCGACCGATCCCGCGCTGGTTGCGTCGGTACTCGACCGCATACGGGCAGAA
>Ga0209467_1002586_pt1 | contig 12739 bp, 7 predicted proteins | sample Higcelwee11metaG_FD_187175 | JGI IMG/M metagenome (GOLD analysis project Ga0209467, IMG submission 187175) | Freshwater pond sediment microbial communities from the University of Edinburgh, under environmental carbon perturbations - High... | ecosystem: Environmental > Aquatic > Freshwater > Pond...
TAATCGCCCAGATATCTGTATAGGTTCTGATTCATTTCATACATCTAGTGATATTTTGGAATTTACAGTAAAAATATTTAAGGATGAAGGATTTGCAGTTAAGGAAAATTATCCATTTGAAGGTACTTTGGTCCCAAGTGATTTTTATTTAAAAGATAAACGAGTTACATCAATAATGATTGAATTAAATCGTCGATTATATATGAATGAAAAAAGTGGTATGGTGAATAATGAATATGAAAGGATAAAAAAGATTGTACAAAATTGCTGTATATCAATAATTGATAAATTTGCCTGACAACACTTTTTGAAATATCGTAGAAAAGAGGAGATTTGCTTCTTAAACTTTCCGTTATCATCGCTATCGCCAATAAACTCGTGAGGCAAGCATTCGCTATGGTACAACACAACTCGGTCTACATAAAAATTTATGCAAATTGCCCTTGACAATTATCACAGTATGTTAGGCTACTTTTTTTGCAAGTCACCGTTTTAAGGCCCCATTTACAAGTTAGGCCGAAGTTCATGTGTTGTTCATTTCATTACATCACGTTGAAAATCATTAAGAAAATTTTGGAATGAAATTCCGTATACCGCATTGAATGTTTCGTCGTGGTCTTGAGATAATGATTTATGGAGATAGTTAATGAATTGTTCCCTCCCATATTTTTCATTTAGGAAGTTAATCATGCAGGCAAACTCTGAATAAAAGAACGTTATTCTATATGGGACATCAGTTTTGACCTTATCTTCATTCCTGGTTTTGAATACCTCTGGAGGAATAAAATTACCACGCTTAATGTATGTGTATGTTTCATCTTTGCTGGGATACCAAGATGTTCCAAGTTGATTAGCACTATATACAGCAACACCTTCTAAAAGCCAATTCGGATATCGCATCCATCGATAAGTACTCATGTGCTGGAAAAGTATGATATGGGATAATTCATGATGAATGTAGATGTCCATATTAATAATCCCATTTTTTGCATCTTTCCTTGCCCATGGAGAGATAACTAAAACGCCATTGGGATATGCGCAAAATCGAGCACGCGTGATGTTTTTGTTTAAATAAGAAATGCTGTCAGAAAACACTAAAATTTTCGGTTTCTTCGCGAAATTCAATTGATGAAACTGCTCAACATCCGCAATCATCGCGTCAATCGAAGATGTATTGAAGTTTGCTGTATCGTTTTCGAGATAAATAATCGCCCTTTGCGTTTCGACTTTTTTAAATCCAAGATACAGCGGGTTAAATGCGAATAGCTTCGATGCAAACAACCCATATAACAATATGCAAATTGTGACAGCAAAAACGGTAATTGAGATTTTTGCAGATATTCTCATATTGATCTCCTAGTACCTTTGTTAGCCTAACGTAAAGGTTAGCTGCGCTGGCTTCTAGAACCAGTTATGCTGAATTTCATCCGAGCGTCAGCTACACCCTCGGTTTAAGGGATATCCAATTTTATAAAATACTTTCTCTTAATAAATAGCCGTGAATAGAACCTCGTTCAATTATAAAGTCAAGTATTGGAATTACTTTGTTTTTTAACTTTATTTCTTCTTTTATTTTTTGTCTATTGATGAAAATAAACTTTCTTAAAAACTTTTCCAAGTAGTATAGAGTGTTAGATTCTAAATTGTCAAGCTGTAATGATTTGTTTTTTGACACAATTGTATGAATCCAATCAATACCTTCATCTTTAAAATTTGTCCCGATTGAATTTAAAACTTTGACAACAGAATACAATACAGAGGGAATGTTCCCTATTTCTTTTGAAGCGTTTGTATAAAGTGATAAATTTTCGTTTTTTAAGCTACGCCACTCTTCAATTCCTTCACGCCACCAACGCCATGCGAGCAAGTAATTTATTATGATTTCTTTTAAATGATAGCCACATGAACTTACACATAGTTCTTTTATTTTCGGATATAGGTTGTTCCAAATATGCCAAAATTGCTCATACTTATTTAGGTAATCTTCTGCACTTACTAATTCTTCAATAAATGAAGCCGTTTCTTCTGTTGAAGAAAATGAATCAATATATGGTTTTAGAAACTCATTAATTTCACTTTTTTCTCTTTGTAAAATGAAATAAGCAAAATTTTTAAAAATATGTTGACGTAACAAGTAAATATTAGAGTCATCCCCTGAATCGTCTTTGTAACTTCTTCTATCTTTTAATAATTGTGAAGCCAATAAAGGCAAAGATTTCGCATAAATACCTAAGTGAATTTTATCTTTCGTATCAGAAGGAATTAATTGAAGAACTATTTCCAAAGTATGAATATCAAGTGAAGTAATGTCATTAATATCAAATGATATATTCTCAAAACTGAAATCAGCATTTCTTTTTTCTAATTCTTCTAAAATAGAACTTTTAGAAAGTCGTCCCCAACCTATTTCTTTTCTTTTTTCCGCAACTATATTTTTATAAAGTGGTTTAAGTTTTATATATCCAAACAAAATTGATTGAGCAATGTCTTGATTTTCTTCCCATAGTTTTGAGCCATGAATCGATTCAATTACGAAATCGCATACTCTTTTGTATTCTCCCAAAGGCATTTCATCAAGAAGAATAATAACCATTAAAAAAACAAATTCTTCTGTTGATTCGGGAAATTCTTTTATTAATGATGGTATAGCGTGAACCGCAGCCTCAACTCCATCGCCTATTTGATAGTCATAATTATCAGTAAGAAGATTGGATAACGTGGACAAAATTATTTCCTTGCAAAAATCTATATCTTCATTTGTTAGTTTGTCTTTGTGTTCAATCATCAATTTTGAACAAGAATAGGCGGGTATGGAATAATCAAACATACCTATTCCGTTTCGACCCAATTTCAGCTCTTCAACAAGTTGTTTTGTTTCTGATAATGCTAAAAGAGGATTATTGTCATATTCCTCTTGTTTTGTGGTTTTAGTTTGATTTCTTGCTCCAATCAAAAAATCCGCCCACACTCTTAGCGAAGAATATTTAAAAACATCTTGGTATTGATTTAAGGCTTCTTCACTTTCTTTTTTAAGTTCATCAGAAAGCTCTTTGGGACTAAATTCTATTCGTAAATGGTTGTCGTCATGTTTTGATACTTTTGGTATTAAATTTCGTCTGTCCATTCTTGCCAACAAAATTCCGTAAGATTTGCTAGTTGAAGCATTTGATTTATGTTGGTCAATTATCTCATACAATTTTTCGATGAATTTAGTGTTTTGTTCTTCTGTAAAACCTTTTACGCCAAAAAGCTGATAATTTAAAAACAATGATTCTAAATTTGAGTTCCTATGTTTGTCCTCGCAAGTTTTCAATCTTTCATCTGTATATAAAATGTCCTTAATTTTATTCATTCCATATCCTATTGAGTATAGCAATTTAGCTTGAAACTCATTTGTGCATCTAATTGTATCAGAATGAAATAATTCTATCGTCTTAAATAAAATCAAAGCTATATCGTAGAATTTGTCAGGATTTGCAAGCATAATGCTACAAACAATAGAAGTAAGAGAAGCTGATTTTGATTGAGTAAGAATTCGTAGAAGTATATCCTGAATTATTTCAGACTTTAAGATTTGAGAAAAATCTAAAAGAGTTTTTTCTAATGCCATATGTATTGACTGCAATACGTTTGGAACAACAGGGCTCCCGTTGCCACGATACATACTCCATATAGCACCACTCAAATACTGTGTAACTTCCGTTTCATTAATGTGCAATGTAACTTTTACGACATCTTCTTTTCCATAATCAGATTTACTATAAGATTCAACAGCCCTATTCGTAAAGTCTATGATAAAATCAAGTGTTTTGTAGAATTCTATTTGTAATAACCATTTTATTGGTGTTTGATTAGCACTTGAAGGAAAATAATTGAATTCGTGTTTTTCTGCTAAGCCATATCTACTTTCCATTGTGTCTCTATCATATCCAAAACTGTCTTGTTTTTTCGGTTGTTTTTGCCAAAGCAAATCACACAATTGAATAACGGATAGCGGAAGTGTTTTAATTAATTCAGTAGCTATGTAAGGTTTCTCTAAAATTTTGGAGCAAAGTCCTACGTATGGGTCTCTGTATTCAGTCCATTTATTAGAAACGACTTTGCCAAATATTTCTTTTAGTTCTGGTTTTAGTTCATAGGCTGAATTGAAAACCACTTTCAAAATATTTTCTTCTGCAACTTCGTGCATATAGAAGTTTTCTTCGGTTTCAGTTTTTTGAATTACACTCAACGCTAAAAAGCCTGCATATCTTGTTGTTTCTCCTGTTTTGTTGAAGTCGCACCAATCAGTTAAAACTGGTAAAATAAGTTTTAAATTGTTATCAAAAAAGTCAGGTTTATGTTTGTAAATAAGGGCAATTACTTCTTCCCAACCTTTGCCTTTAGGTTTTATAATTTCAATATCTTGAATTGCCGAAATATCAGTGCAGGCAATTCTTAGTAGGAACAGAATTCGTTTTAGTACTTCAAAATCATTTGCAATGGTTTCTTTCTCAAAAAACTTAAAGAATGTTTCTGAGTAATCTGAAAGTAAAACGGAAACTAAAATTTCATCTTTCCAAAATTGAGTGACATCAGTACTTGTAAAAGCACTTTGAATAAAAGTTTCTATTTCGTTACTGTTCTCAGATAAATGATCAGATAACCACAACCTAAATGCTCTGCGAATGGGTAATGAATTACCTAATTCGCAAAAAAAATCTTTTGTGGTTGATGTGTTTGAAAAACTTCGGGAAACGATTTTATCCAATGTCCATTCTTCATAGATGTCGTGAGTAATAAAATATCCGCTATGAGTTTCATCGTAGCCAAGTATTTCGTCTTGCTTTAATTGAAACAATGCGGATTGTGGCAAATCGTCTGAACTGATATAAAATTGTCCTGTGTCGCACCTTTTTTTAGCAATACTAATAATGCACTTTTCTCGTTCAAGATGCAAATTGTCCCTTTGAACAGTATTATTTTGTATTCGCTTTTTCCAAAGCAAGTCAATAAATCCTTTATAATTTCCTTTTTTGTCGATGTTTGAATATTGCTGAACATATTCTCGTAGATAAAACAAATTTCTAAGTCGCTCTATGAATTTTTGATTGTCGGGAAGTGAGAATTTGAATTTGTCTGCTATTGACTTTAATTCGTCGATACCAATCAGAGAAACATCATCCACGTCGAATGGCAACTGATAATTCTCTTTTATGTGAAAAGTTAAATCATTAAGATAAGCGTAGCGTGTTGTAAAGATGATATTCCAAGCATTCTCTTTTAATTTTTGTATTAATGTCGTAAGAATATCGTTGTTAGAAATCTCTGCAAGTTTTTCTGCGGAATCAATTGCAAATATTTTAAGAGGTTCGTCCTTGTAGGCATTGAGAAACTGTGCAAATGTAAATTTGTGGTCTAGATGAAATATGTTGTTAATGTGGTTTACATTAAGTTCATTTGCTTTAAAAATACAAATTGGTATTTTCTTAAAATAGGAGTTATAAAATTCCTTAAAAATTGCGGTTTTACCGCAGCCGCCTTCGCCTGAAATAATTATGTTTTTTTTCTTTTGAGAAGCATTTGCTATTAATTCAACAACAGAACTTCGGTCAATTTTAATTTGTTTTTCTCCGAATGATATTTCTGTTTGAATTGCTTGTAGAATATTTTCGTTATGCTTAGAAATTTCATCAAGTAAATCTCCTTCGTTCGGGTCAAGGTTGAAAAATATGTCATTAATGTATTTGTTGTCAGGCAAAGATAATTGTAATTCAAAATAACTTGGAACTCGCCACTGAATATTTACTTCTTCTGCCTTAGCGGTTTTCTCAATGTCTAATTGATATTGAGGTTTCTTTTTGCTTTTAGTGGTGCTTTCAGAAAGTTCTTGGTTGGTGTAGAGATATATTTCGTCTAATTGTTTGTTTTTTGATTTAGCTTTTTTGATTGAATCAATAATATCATCTTTGTTATCTGCGATTGAGTTAGTGTAGAATTTGGATTGAAAACCGTAATATTTCCCGTCTTTTTCGATTGGTTCGGTTTCAATTCCTGTTTGATTTTTGTAACGAAATAGTCCAACACGATTGTTAAACTCTGCGCAAAAAAGCAAATAAGACATTTGTTCAAATGCCCAAGGCTCTTGATTATCGTATTTTACACTAAAAATTTTCCAACTCATTGTTTAGATTTCCATTGAATTATTGACATTATTGACATTTTTTGTGCCCCTACGTAAAGGTTAGCTGCGCTCGCATCTAGAACCAGTTGTGCTGAGTTTCATCCGAGCGTCAGCTACACCGTCGGTTAGGTCGCTTTTTTCTTATAAGCTATTATTGTTACTGTACCCTTTCCAGAATATCTCTTAATTTCATATATCTTCGGAAAACTACTAATTAGCTGCGGTAGTTTAGTGTATCCATATGTTCGTGGATCAAAATCAGGTCTTAGACGTTTTATATATTGTCCAGCAGAAGAAACATTTGTCCAGCCATCAGCATCTGAATATTTATCTGATGCATTATCAATTAAAACTAAAACATCATCCATCGAAGGCGTAAGTGATACTTCCGCATGCTCATCAGAGACAACAGCAATAGTAGTTGCTTCTTCTTCAACAATGGGCTCTTGCGCTGTTGCTATATCTTTTTCAAGATTCTCAACTAGAATAAAATCATCGCAAGCATTTCTAAAAGAAATTGGTGTTTTGGATTCGCCTACACCGAAAACAAATATTTCTGATTCTCTTAAACGAGAAGCTATTTTGGTGAAATCGCTATCACTAGAAACAAGAACAAAAGCATCGTATTTATCCGTATAAAGTAAATCCATAGCATCAATTATCATTGCTGCATCAGTTGAATTTTTCCCAGTTGTATATGCGAATTGTTGAATAGGTTGTATAGCATATTCATTTAATCCGTTTTTCCAGTTTTTAAGGTTTCCACTAGACCAATCACCATAAGCGCGTTTTGTTACTATATGCCCATGTGTTGATATCTCATCTAGTATCTTTTTTAATTTGTTATACGATGCATTATCAGCATCGATAAGGACTGCAATTTTCTTTTGATCATCAAGGTCTTTCATTTTTTCTCCTTTTTTTGCACCGCGTAAGCGGTTGTACAGTGGGGATCATACTTTACACTTTTTGCAAAACCGAATGTAAAGGATGATCCAGGACATTTTTATTCGAGATCAATATCCTCAATCTCATAAACTTTTTTGGATCGCTCCTCAAAATAACCCAGTTCTATAACGATATGGTGATAATATAATTTTCAAAGACCGTCTGCGGCTTTCTCCATAACACATATTTTACTGATAAAACAAAAAAAATCATGATCCAGGTCATTATTTTATCACCGTACGGTTCTATTTTCCGATACAATTCAAAAAGTAAAGAAGATATTTTGTGGGTTCGGAAATACGGAGCAATTTCCGCCACAGAAATACTTGTGAAAATATATTTCACTCTTGCAGAGTAACGTCTCATTGCCTAAATTTCATAAAGCTGGGGACGCTTTGTTTCAATTAACTTTGAAACATATTCATAAATTCATCTAATCATAAAGGAACGATAAATGGCAACAAATGATAACGAACTGAATCACCTCATCTGGTTCTTTTCTCTCACAAAGAAGGAAAAGGACATGCTGAACACTCTTCCGAATAATATCAAGGGTGGACTTGATTGGATGTCCTTACGTGGTGGCAAGTTTGCTGAAATATCTACCCCTGTTGCGAAGATTGTGGACGCTAAGGAAACCGTTAAGCCAGTTGCTAAGAAAAGAAGTAAGAAGGCTACTAAGGGTAAAAAGCTTGTGACTGTCGTGAAAAAAGGACGCGGAAGACCCAAGAAGGCTTAACTTCAGTCATTGCTTATTTTACAATTGTAAGCTACCCATTTTTTATGGGGACGCTTACAACACTCAGCAACGATTTATTCTTTCGTTGATGACAAGCATATCGAATACCAACAGTATTTGTACAACAAAAAAGTTGGTTGACTTTTTTATTAAGTCGCTTATCTTAAAGATCCAGCGCCGTCTTATGAATTTTACCTAGCTCTACACTAGGCCCATGTGCATTTTCAAGCACAAATCGGATTAAGCTAGGATTCAACGAATCTTCACAAGCATATATTCGACAATCCGATGGACATTTTAATGACCGAATTACCGCATCAATTCTGTCATTTGTTTTTTCATCCTTTGCCATGCATCCTCCTACATCTTTTTTTATGTTCTTTTGATACAATATAGACAATTGATTGGCATGACGGCAATCGAAAATAAACTCGTGAGGCAAGCCTTTGCTATAGTCTAGCACAACTCTGTCTACATAAAAAATTATGCGAATAGCTCTTGACAATTATCACAGCATGTTAGACTGCTGTTTTTATTGAATATTTATTCATTCTTGATTCAAATGCAGGTTTTGTTCCTTCTAGGATCTTCATAGCAAAAGCCTTAATCTCTTTATCTTCAATTGCACCAGCGTCATATGAAATTACATTTTTATTTTCTCGATGAATTGTAGCTACAATTACTTGTTCAGAATCACAAACAATGCTCAGATTTGGATTATGAGTTACTAGGATTATTTGACGATTAGCTTTTGCCTTTCTAATAAACATTACAAGTCGTTTATATATTGTTTCATTATCAAGATTTTCTTCAGGCTGGTCAATAATGATTGGCTTTCCTGAACTGTCAAATAGCAAAAAGAACGATAATAGCAATATTCCTTTTTCTCCAGGAGATAGATATTCAATGGGCTTTCCTCCATATCGAATTGTAAATTGATTTTTTAAATATTTAAATGAATATATGAAATTGTACAACTCATTTTTTTGTTTCTTCAATTGCTCGTCTATAGAATTCTCGGTTAGCGCTGAAATATTGTCATCAGGATTTTGAATCGTATACGATAGCGATTTCAATATATTTTCTGGAATTGTTGCAATTGACTCTATATCATCAATATGAATTGAGCTTATGAGTTTATCAATAAAACCATCTTTCCTATCACCATATCGAAAATATGTTCCTGACTTATTCTGATTGACAAATGATAATAATTCAGATGTGATTTCTTGTGAAACAATTCGCTCACTTGAAAAGGAAATAAAATCGTTCTTATCTATATTGAATTCTTTCGCAATTTCTTCAATCTTCTTATTTGAATAAGAATACAAGTATGAAAGTTTTTCTTCTCTCTCATGCATTAACCTAAGTAACCCTTTTGATTCAGCTTTTCTTGACAATCGACCTGCATCTAATTCCACTTTATATGTGCTATCAATCTTTTCTAATTCAACTTTCTCATACTCAAGTGTATTTGGAGTAGTAGCATTTCCCTTTAAGGTATTAAGCTTATCGTCCCATGCTTTGATCTCAATACGTTTTGCTTCAATTTCTTTTGTTTTTCCAGCAAGACTTGCTGTCAATGCGTTTATCTTGTTATCAATGTCAACAATGATTCCAGCTATTCTGGCTAACATCAATTTATGCGAGTCTTCCTTTGTGACAAGTGCTTGAATTTCGGTATCTATTGGAGTCAGATTAATTGATAACTTAACAATTTCAGCGATAACAACGCGACCTTCAGATATTTCTTGCACATAAGCAAGTTCTTGATTTAATGCTTCATAGGATTGTTTTAGGTTGCTTATGGATATTTTTGCTCTATCTAAGCTGTCACGATTTTTTCTTGTGCTTGACAAAATGGATTGATATGACGAGCGGGAATTTATTAGTTTATTCTTCCAATATTCATATCTTTGAATTCTTTGAGATTCTTTTGAGTTATTCTTTGTTTCAAAACCAGTGGGTTTATTCAACAGATGCTTTTCTATCTGGTCAGAAATATCTTTAATGAGACTATTGTGTTTATTTACTGACGTTTTCGATGTTTTCAACTCAAGAGTAACTATTGCATCATTAAGCGCTCGTATTTTTTTTTCAGACTCGCTAATACTTTTATCTGCATCGTTCTTAAAATGGTTTATAAGGTCTGTAATATTTGAAAACCCTAAACGCTCTTCATCTGGTATGTGATTTAGAATCACTTTATCAATTTCATCTCGAAGTCGTGTTTTGTCATTTGAAGGTATCTCTGAGCATAATTGTTCAATGAATTCCTGAGTCAAATAAAGAACATTTTCAGGGCGGCTTGGATCATATTTATCACTAAACTTTTTTGAATGTGCTATGAGATTGTGGTACTCGATTGTTGCGGAATACTTCTTGTGCGATGGATTCTTTAAGTACTTTGTTCTGTTGAGAAATGTGAACTCGCTTACATTACTATTACCAGTAAGTGCAATAATATCAGCTAAGGCACTCTTTCCACTGCCTTTATTTCCAATGATGGAAATAAGTCCAGGATTTAGTTCGATTTGCCCCACCTTATCGAACCATTCATTTTCACAAGTTGCTGAATTTATGCTAATAGTCTTAATATATTTCTCAGGAAATGACTTCATTAAATCTAATCTTTCAGGCCGACCACTGACTAATACTCTATCCTTAGGTTCATGAATTGTTTCAACTAGGCCTTCGTAAGTGGAGCGTGATTTTACCCAGGTGAATACCAATCCGATGTCTTCGATTTTATGTGAATCAGAACTTTTAAAGACAGGCTTTGGATTAGCTCCAGCATATCTGTTAATATTTAAAAAATAGTCATGATCTTTTTGTGAAGATCCGAAAATTGCATGCACGCATCGATCAATTTCTACAGCAATCGCCTTTCCTCGTCCATCCCCTTCTTCAGGCCTAAATCCACCATAGCCATTTGTTGGTGCAAGAAGAATATAATCTTCCTTCTCTTTAAAATCTTTATCAAGTTGATCAATTAATGATTTAAACTCTACTACAGCAATATCATACCCAATTCTATCCAAATCCTGTTCGCAACAATATGCTGCTTTTCCATCAAGACTGTTAATTAATGAAACTCTAGATAAACATGACTTAATTTTAGCAAACTCAATTGAGTCATTAAAAATAACATGGACGTTTATAAACTCTTTTGCTCTATTTGGTTGGGACATTCGAAATTCAACATTCAAGAAACATCGTTTTGACATCCTTGCAGGTACTACAACCTTATTATACTCATCATCTGTAATGTTGAAGTAGTTTGTTAAACCAAATACTTCAATATCCGAGCTTGCAATTAACTCAAGATATTCTTTGATTTTGTTGTCGAATTTATTGTTTAAATGTGAAAATGGGGTGTGAATGTGAAGATCCCACTTTGCCCATGCTGATCCAATATTTCTGTTCATCAAATCCTACCCTTCCATGTACGCATATAAAGTGTATCATTCTTTGATCTCTTTAAATCAAAAAAATCTGTTTTTTTAACACAAACAAGTTGTGAAGGCAATATATCAAATGATTTACGACTTCTTGTTTGCGCCAGAACTTTCTTTATAGGTTCACGCGTCTTTTCTGAATCTCTTTGATAATGTGCTATTCCAGAAATCCATTCACTAACATATTTATGATCTTTTTGGAGACCACTCCACGCTGTATTCCAAATTTTTGAAGTATCAGTCGTGTGTGGATGTTGAATTACAATTTCTGGTTGATGCTTATCGAATAGCTTATGAAAATCATTTGCAATAATATTTCTATTGCTTCCTTTCGTTTGATTACTTATTGCTCTATGACTAAACATATTCAAATCATGGCAACCCAAAATGCATACAGTTTTATTCTTTGAAAAATGAATAAAATGAGTCTCTAAATTTGAGATTCTAATCAATTTATTCTGTTGTGTAGAAACTGGATATGATTTTCCAGTCCAATATTTTTTTCCTGTTTTTAAATCTATTAATACAACAAGCTCGGCATGTAATCCATTGCGACAAACTAAGTCTATTCCAATAGTTAAACAACGACAAGCCTTTGCAATTTCATTTGTTGCTTCTTTCGATAGATTTTCTTTTAAGAATTTTCGTCCAAGTTTAAAAAGTTTTTGAGTATCCTGATCATTTGACCGCCATCCATGATTACCATCCCAGTCATCTAACAGACAGGAATCGTAGAGAAACCCGCCAGGGGTTACCAAATATTGTGCACTAACTCCTTTTGCATCCATCAGCTTTACGGATTCCAAGAGATATTTTGTTCTCTTTTGATTGTCCTGATTGCCATCCTTAACAATTATTCGAGCAAATTTTTCGGTATACTTTGCATTGCTTTTCATTTGATTCGCCTTTTTGATGACTGTTATACATTTTGTACAGTGGGGATCATCCTTTACACTTTTTGTAAAACCAAGTGTAAAGGATGTCCAGGACATGTTCATCCAAAATCAAAATTTTCAATCTCATAAACTTTTTGGGATCGCTCCTCGAAATAACCCAACTCCACATGGCGATAATATAATTTCCAAAGACCGCTCGTGGCCTCCTCTATACCAGAATATTTTCCTGACAACACAGAGAAAATCATTATCTAGTCATTAATTTTCCACCGTAGGGTTCCATTTCAGAGGACTGGACCTTTGTCCTGCTTGCCCACACGATAACGGAAGCCCCAAAATAACTCTTTTTTCATGTTCATTGACACCTTTTGACACCTGGATAAATTTATCTTTCAAATGATTAAAATATGCACTGATTGAGTTTAACTGAGAATTTACCGACATGCTTACATTTCAAGATATTCTGGCCAAATTTAGAAGTGGACCTTCCAGCGAACACCATAAGGGAGACCAGTTTGAGCGTCTGATGAAACGG
>Ga0209467_1002587_pt1 | contig 12738 bp, 12 predicted proteins | sample Higcelwee11metaG_FD_187175 | JGI IMG/M metagenome (GOLD analysis project Ga0209467, IMG submission 187175) | Freshwater pond sediment microbial communities from the University of Edinburgh, under environmental carbon perturbations - High... | ecosystem: Environmental > Aquatic > Freshwater >...
ATTCAAGCTCGAATGCTTAAAAATAAAAACCGCTCTAAACCATTTCGCACTCAGAACCAAACTCCTCATCCGTGCCAATCAAATGGCGTTTATGGAATTACAGAGATTGAAGAGTGCGTAAGGTCAGTTATTAAATACATAAGACATTTCATTACCTTTGAATTGATTGATTATAGATTGAGGATCCAAAATTATTTATCGAATCTTCACTGCCGATATTTACCGTTTCAATTTTAAACTGAACATCACCAGTCTCTTTTTTCTCCATAGAACGTTTGATAGCATTATTAGCTTTTGTAATCTGTGCTTCATCAAAAGAATAAAACAAAGGTTTACTACCAGCATTTGTTTCTAGCAAAAGACTATACAAAATAATGACGCTAGAGACTATTGCAGCGGAAAAGTTTAATTCAAACTCTGGCTCTGCAGCCTCAAATTTCGGCTCTACTTCATTGAGCGGAATAATTTTTTTACCAACAGAGGTTGCGGCAATATTTCTAATTTGCCATGTATCTTGACCACACTCAATCAAATGGTCGTTAACTTTAAAATCAATATTTGAAGATTCAACGAAACTACGATAATTCACAATATACTCCTTTTTTTTGCTATTTTGGTGTCAAAACCTTGTTTTCGTGCCTGACACTCCTTTTATTTATGAAAATTTTTGCAGAGATTTTTTCACTCTCAAATATTGCGTACCCCCTGTGTTGGATTGGAACTTATCACCCCATCCCCCTTATTTTATTTCACACAGCGAATATTAACTGCACCATTGGTTGAAGAACCGATATTGCCGTTCCAAAAGTTAACAATATAATACATATCATCATAATCGAGAGTAGACGACATATAGTTATTGGATTCAGTATTGGTAAACCCGCTTTTGATAGTAGGAGAGTTCCCTGTATCCAGTATCCCCTCCAACTCGACACGTGTCGGTAACCTCCAGCCACTCACGCCATCCACCGTGAGAGCTGAGCAGTATGTACCCCCATCTGCCGAAGTCGCCGTATATGTAGCTGCAGCCGCATCGTCTTGCCACTGTAGCCCCGTACTAGGATCAGTAACGATATTGCCGACTTTGTAAATACTGTTTGTCGTAGTCGTGGTGAAGGTATCGCTCACTCCGCCTATAGTTAGAGTCGTATTGACCGCCGCTAGCCCAAGCGAACCTGTAGTGTTTCGCACCTTCACACTTTGAGTGTTGCTCACCGTACCTGCCACACCCGTCCATGCTCCGCCGTCTATCTGATACTCTCCGCCGCTTACCGATATAGTAGCTGCCGAGTTGATACCTGCTACCGTGATAGCGACGGATTCCGTCAAGGTGGAGAGATGTAGATTTGTCTGGTCTGTGAGGGTAAAGACGTTTGGAGTCGTATCGACAGCGGCAGCGGCAGCCGCAGCCTGAGCCTGTGCGTATGCGGTATTTGCCGTCGTGATTGCGGTGTTGTAGGATGCAAGAGCCGTGTTATACGCCGCTATCGCTGCCTCTATCGCTTCTGGGGTAGTAGCATTCTGTAGCGCCGTTCTTGCGGCGTTGTAAGCCGTTTGCTGAGTACTCGGTGTAGTCGCTCCGGAGGCTAGCGAGTTTGGCAGTTGCGCTAGAGCCGTACTCTTTTGCGTAGAGGTGTATGTCGTATTAGCAGTCGTTACAGCGGTATTGAGCGTAGGCAATGCCGCATTATAGCTCTCCAATGCTGCCGCTATGTCGTCTTGGGTAGTGGCGTTCTCTAGTGCGCTCCTTGCGGCATTGTACGCTGCTTGTTGCGTAGTTGGTGCTGTCGCTCCGCTGAGCAGTGTATTTGCGCTTTGAGCTAGGGCGGCGTTCTTTTCGGCTAACAGTTCGGATAGGGGCTTGATAGCGGCTAGCTGTGTGGCGGATAAAGTTCCCGCTTTGTATGCCGCTATGTGGGTAGCGGTTATCGTGCCCTCTAGTATTTTGTTAATGACGGAGGCAGGTAGTACGCCGTTTATGAGGTCGTCGCTTATACGGCTATCAAGAGTGTTTGAGACAAATGCCGTCGCCGCCGCGCTCCCTACCCCTTTGACACTTTTTTTAGAGCTGTTGAACTGGGCGGAACCTTTTGTTATCGTGATTTGGTATATCGAGACGCCGCTAGAGTCGTTGACCGAGATATTGAGCGTTTTGGTCTGACCTGTGGTTAGCCCCTGGCTTTGCATATAGGTGTTAAGCCCCAGTATATCCGTAACGGCTAGTTTCCCCTCTCTTACGGTGACAAAAGGGGCGTATCCGCTATCGCTAAGTGAGAGTACGGAGGATACAGGGTATCCGCCGTTGTCCCAATATATCGCCTCTAGTGTACCATCAGGAGCTACGGCTATGCCATCTCCGGCTCCCAATGCGCTCTTATCGACGGAGGCAATATGTTCTTTACTGATGACTTTTTTGGGACTCACGACAAAGTTGTTCGTATTGACGCTATTCATCGGCGTAAGTTCTCCGAGAGTTAGCTGCTCTTTCGGAGCGTATGAGGAGAGAAAGAGAGGTGCTAATTTCGTATGTTTCTCATTTGTCCCAAAGCTATAGTTCATACCGAATCTGTATTGTGTATCGTCCATAGCATATTCGTTATTTAGTCTTTGAGCCGATAAAAATCCCTCTAAAGAGTTGCCGAAGTTGTGGGTGTATCTGGCGGTTAGGGTGTTTTGGGTATTACGGTTATCTATGGACGCCTCTACTTTATGATAGTCGTTGATACGATAGGTGAGAGAGGCAGATGAGGCGAGTTTGGCGTTTGATTCCTCAGATGCGTTATACATTGCCTTGTAGCGTACCGAGTCGTACCCCAAAGAAGCCGAGAGTTTGAGAGCGTCTAATAGACGAAACGAAGCAGAGACTTCGGCTAGCAGTTTGCTAGCTCCCCGGTATCCTCCGTATACCCTTGTCCAGTCATACAAAGAGGCGTTATCGATAATGATATCACCGATATGCCCCAAATTTTTCCCCTCAACGTCATAGTAGACGATAGACGTTTTAAGCTCTTGGAGCAGTGCCTCTTCGCCGAATCCATAAGCGTACTCTCCGCCAAGTGCCTTTTGGGTAAGTTTCTCGTCAAAGCTCTTTGAGTATTCGGAAAAATCGAGTCGGGTAAGACGACGCAAAAGAGCGGCTGAGAGCTTGATGCGACCACGCTTCAAAGCAAACCCTTGCGAGAGGATAAATTTTTCTAAATTTGAACCTTTTTCTACCCCTATGTAAGTACCCAATGAAGCTCCGGCATATAACGTGCGAAAGGAAGTGGAGAGGATAATATCGTTTTTAATATCATTGGCTTCGTATAGTGCTCCTATATCGATCCTAAATTTACCTACCTCCTCTACCGCTATGGATGATTTGGATGGAGATATGCTAACGCTTTGTGAACTATCCCCCTCTTTTTTTTCCAGATTGAATCCTCTTGTATCAGCCGTGAAAGTAGAAGAACCAAGTCTGAGGGTAGATGAAGTAGGCGAAGAACTTTCTAATTTTTGGCGGTTTAGCTGATCGTAATTTTGATCTTTGGCAATCGACAATTGCGGTACCAGTAATAATGAACTGACGATGAGTGAAAGGGAAAGTTTCGAGCGTTTTTGGGTCATATTGATTTCCTAAAATTTATTTTTTTGTGAAGTGATAAAAAATAGATGAAGAATGGCGGAGCAGTAGCGTTTAATGAAGTATAAGAGTAGATAGATTTACCCGCAGGGAATGACGAATAGAGGCATGAAATAAATAAATTAAGGGGATAGAAAAATGGGGCTAAGCGGTGTGCGGCAACGCCGCCGCGTTTACTCTCTCTCTCTCTCTCTCTCGAAGAGCGCAGACGTGGGGAGGGGTAGAGGGGTGATATTGACTTTAAAAAAGTGAGGGTGTATAATTCTCATTACAATTGTCCTTCGGGATCGCTCTTCTTCGGGAAGGCAAAAATCATCGTATCAACTCCACGAGTTTCTCTTTCATCTCTGAAAAATTTCCCATACTGATCTTGCCTATTTTTTTCCGCCCATTCATCAATCGTTTGGAACTAAACAGTTTATGTTGGATCAATACAGCCGTACTCATTTTCCCCTCTTCAAAACTAAACGGATAAAAAAATGATCCCTATTTTAAATATAATGCAAGGATTATAGCAAAATGAATTTTGATTTGCAAATATTCTGTTATATAATGTGATTAAAATAGAGGCTGTGGATAAAAAAGAGCGAGAGAGGTACTCTCTCGAAGAGAGCAGACATGGGGAAGATTAGCGGGGGAATCGTCATACTATTCGTTAAAATCGCAACCTTAACGATTATTTTTGAAGTTTACTCAGTGCATCAAGGATATTATTTTGCTTCTCCTGATCGAGCGGAGCATCGTTAGAAACATACATGTAAAATTCTACCCGTCTATTTTTAGCACGGTTCTCTTCATTTATATTTTCTGCTACTGGCTTAGCTGAGCCAAATCCTGCCGTTGAGAGGCGATCAGGCGCAACACCGTTACGAATGAGTTCTCGCATAACCGTCTCGGCTCTTTTCGCAGAGAGTTCTATATTGTCTTGATACGGAGAGCCACTAGGGAGCGGCGAATTATCCGTATAACCACGAATCGATATATCAACGCTTGGAGGAAGTGTATTGATAATATCGGTAACACGTCGAAGAAATAAATGGAGTTCTTCATTCTCAATCATTGCATTCGCTCCGCGAAATGGAATCGATGTAGGAAGCTTTAAAAGGACACCATCCATACTTTGATCGAGTGCTCCAGCTCCCATTGAAGCACTTTTCAACTCTTGCTGTATTTTTTTAATGGCTTCTGATACGGCTTGACTCGAAGGAGCAGGAGGGGAACCGACTAGCAGTGATCCCCCATCAGCAACTGGAGCAGCACCAGCAGCATTTGCTGTAGCAGCCGGTGTTGGTTTACTTTCACTTACCATATTCACAATTGGAGTCACTGTTTCAGGTACCGGAGCATAGTCGTAAATCTTGACAAACTCTTCTTTTAACGCCCGAACTTTTTCTTTATTAACCGATGCAATCGCGTATAACGCAATAAACAGCGCAAGGAGAAGACTAAAAAAGTCAGCAGTAGGAACGGCCCATTTCTCCGCTGGAGGACACTCAGGGCATTTTTTACATTTTTTACTAGCCATTTATACTCTTCATCAATTAAATTGACTGTGTTTTTCTTCCGCAGGGGAAAGGAAATTCAATAATTTCGCTTCTAGAGTACGAGGATTATCACCGTGAACAATTCCGATAATCCCCTCCAACATCACTTTTTGTTCTTTAACCATATGATGCGCTTTTTTATTTAATTTATTACCCATCGGTCCAAATAATACGTACGCACTAAAAATCCCTGTTACCGTAGCGGTAAATGCCCCTGCAATCCCCTCTGCCATCTCTTGTGGATTATCCAATTTTTGAAGTGCAAGAATAAGACCCAAAACGGCTCCAACAAGACCCAAAACGGGAGAGGTTTCACCTGCGAGAATCCAGTAGTGCGCGCATCCGTGGTAATAGTGTTCTGTCTCTTCAATCACCAGTTCCAATGTTTCGACGATTGTATCTACTTCATTGCCATCAACGGCCATGCTAAGCCCCTGCTTCAAAAATTCATTATCCAGCTGTGCCACTTTTGATTCTAAAGACAAAAGTCCGTCACGTCGTGCAAGTGTCGATAACTCAATAATTTCTTTGATTCGAGAATGCAAATCAACTGAAGATTTTTTAAAAATAATCGGAACACTTTTAAAAGCCCCACTAACGTGTTCCGGATCAGTACTGATCATTGCTGCCAACAATGTTGTCGGCATAATAATAATAAGCGAAGTGATGTGAACAACATGGACAGGATTGCCTCCCTCCATTAAGTCTCCGATGGAAATAGTAGTAATTGCACCCAAAATTCCCAAAATAACCGTTAAATCCACGTGACTCCTTCTCATTTAAGGTAATTCGTTTATATCCCTAATAATTACCATAATAAATTATGTCGATTGTACCTTGTTTTCACTGAAAACCAGTATCCGACAACTTCATTTTTTATTAAACAGTGTATACAATACTTTGATCAATACCATTAAAAATATCCCACTCCCCATACTCGCTACAATAAAAGCATAATATTCATCATGTGTAATTGCATTAGCCTGATACCCTAATGTGGCTATAGCGACTAAAAATGTGAGCGGCATCGAATCACTAAGAGAAAAAAGTATGGTATCCTTTACTCCTAAATACCCACTATAGGCGACTAATGAGCTCACAAGACGAATCCCAATAATTGCACCCGTAATAAACATGGCTAACTTTAAGATTTTAAGATCGGTAAACGCATCGAGAGAAAGAGTAGAACCGACATAGATAAAAAATATCGGAACCAAAAATCCAAATCCAAACGAAGAGAGTTTTTCGGGAAGCTCTGTTTTATGCTTGAAATATGTTGCAATAAACATTCCTGCCAAAAATGCCCCCAAAACGACATCTATTTTGAGATAGAGCATCACTGCAATCATTATAAACATCAATGCCATAGAGAAACGAATATCCTGATCTTTTCCATCATCATGGGGCATAATAAGGGTTTTTAGCCCTGGATACCACCAAAAAAGGATACGAATTCCTCGGAAAAAAAGGACAAATCCAATCAAAAATAAAAAAAGTCCTCCAAGGGTAAAAGCAAACTCTCGATTGTATCCATATTCCAATCCTCCACTAAGAGTTGTTAGCGCCATAATACTCACCAACTCACCAATAATTCCAATGTTGAGTGCAAGTGCCAGCCAAGGCTCATTTTTACCGTATTCTTTAACCAATGCCATTAACATTCCAAGTGAAAAAATAGGGAAAGCTACGAGATAAACCGCGCTTAAATCAAGGTAGAAAAACAATCCGAGCGAACACCCGTACAACATCATAAAATAGAGTATTGTACGACGTAAAAGAGAGGACTTTTCGAATCCAAAAGCCTTAAGATTTACCTCCATTCCCGCAAGGAACATTAGATATAAAAAGCCGACTTTTGCAATGATTTTAAAGAGCTCATTTTCAACTAAAAAACCAAAATATCCTGCAAGACTTCCAAGTAAAATTTCAATAACAACTACTGGCATTTTGGTAATACGAGATAAAAATGGGGAGAGGAGAACCAAAAGGGATAACGTAATAATAACAACCGTATTGCTCATATTATCCCCTCAACGCTTTCCAAATTTTAATCGCCTGAAAATGTTCTTTCACATCATGAACCCGTATGATCGATGCACCCTCTTCTATCGCTTTGAGATGAACAGCAAGGGTTCCTGGTAAACGTTCATCACTGCTAGAGGGGGAAATTTTATCGATCATCGACTTTCGGCTTGCGCCAACCAAAAGTTTTTTCCCTAATCGGAGAAAATGGCGTTGATGGGTAATTAAGTTGAGATTATCCTCTAACGATTTTCCAAAACCGATCCCACAATCAAGAATCATCTCTTTTATTCCAAAAGAGACTCCTTTCTCAATCCGTTCACGAAAAAAGTGTTCTATATCACCGATAACAGACGAGTAAGAAGGATTATCTTGCATAGTAACAGGGGAACCCTGCATGTGCATAATGACGGCTGTTGAGCCATAGTTTCCACATAATCTTGCCACCTCATCATTCGCAAGTCCTGTAATATCATTAATGATATGGAATCCCTTCTCAAGGGCATAATGGACGACAAGCGGCTCATAACTGTCTAAGCTTAGACGTGTTTTTTCATAGATTTTTTGTTCATACAATACGTCGATAATCGGACGAACACGGATAAGCTCTTCCTCAGCACTCACGGCTACAGATCCGGGACGACTCGATACACCACCCACATCAATAATGTCAGCCCCCTCACTAATCATCGTCTCAATACGCATGATTGCGGCATTCCCTTGAAACCGACTAGCACGATAGAAACTATCCTCATTCGCATTCAGTATTCCCATAATAGAGAGAGGACGATTGTGTTTAAATTGACAAAAACTCTCTAGTTCAATTGCAAGTTGTTTTAGCCCAAAGGGTTGAGCTTTCTCTTTTTTTACCAACTGTTGCAATTGACGCTCATTCGCAATCAACAACACATCCACACGGGGTGTCGTTGCTGTTACCGTCCCTCTGGGAACCGCTACATCAGCCCCTATACTTAAAGCATCTTGTTTGAGGATATTTGCCGCCCCCACATGCAGATCGCGAATACGGATCAGATGCAGCTGTCCCTTATCTTCCAAAATCGATACTCCGCCCCCATCAACGCCGATGGATTTAAGTTCCCGATGTAAATCCATAGCGTTAGAGAGTCTCTCAACGACCACGCTTAACCTCTTTGAGAAAATTCATCAATACCATTACCAATACACTTTGGAAGCGGCTGTTCAGCTCTATCAGACGGAGCGCTTTATCGAACCCCTCAAGCTGTGCCGCACTAAGTGGGAGCTTTTCGACATGGATCGCTTGATGCATCAGCTGCTCAATCAGTGCTTTGGCTTCGTGCTTTTTGAACCGATCATTCTCTTTGACAAAGGTGAACAATCCTGAGAGATCGAGATGTTTAAGCGTGATGGGAAGTGTCTCATAAAGGCGTTCGGTATGCTCTTGTTTCAAACTGAGCCGTGAACGAACCGTAGGGAGAAAGGTGCTTTTATTAGGGGCAAGGAGGATAAAAACGATATTTCGTGGAGGCTCTTCGAGAATTTTAAGGAGGGCGTTTTGTGCTGGAACGGTAAAGCTTTTCGCTCCGAGAATCAGTGTTTTGGTATTCTCTTCGCTTTTATAGGCTTCTGAAATCACCTCTTTAGCATCTTCGATTTTAAAATCGTCCCGCATAAAGGTAACACACCGCAGAGGATGTCGAGATTCTTCAATTTCTTTGGCTCTCTCTTCCATCTCGTGCGTAATGAGAATACCGCCTCGTTCATTCTCGAACATTGATCTCCCCGAACAAGACTGCACTGAGTGTTTTGTCAAACAGCCGATAAAGCTGTAAAAGTTTGATGTCAATCAGAGGGTCATGAGATCGTAATACGAGTGCATTTTGGAACCGCTCATCCATAATCCATACCAAAGAGTTGGCATTACGTTTGGCGATATCAGCACGACGGTCATCCCCTCTGCCTACATACCAAAAGAGGTATTCCCCTTTAAAGGCAATATCGAGCATATCACTGAGCATATCAATCGATTCTCCGCCACTGAGATGATCGTAATGGGGATAGAGAGAGTCGATGCAGGCAATAGGAATCATCGGTCGATCTTGCAACCGCTTGTTCAGCGATGACATAATGTAGTGGGCGTACCATTTACGATCATGATCAGTAATAAGGACAACTGTTTTTCCACCCATCATCTGATCCATGGCATTAGCGATTGCAGGGGTCCATTCGAAACGCTGCTCTTCGAACCAACTCATCGATGCACCCTCGGAGCGAATCGATTCTAATGTCCATTGATCAAATTTACGCACTACTTATCCAACGAATACGCGCTGTGAAGTGAACGGACAGCGAGCTCCGCATATTTTTCATCGATAACCATAGAGACTTTAATTTCTGAAGTTGAAATCATCATGATATTGATATTTTCGCGTGCCATCGTTTGGAACGCTTTAGCCGCAACACCCGTATGGGATTTCATACCGACACCGACGATGGAGACTTTACAGATATTTTCATCGTACGATGCTTCGCTGATCTCATCTTCGGCGATAAAGGTTTCAACCACTTTTTTCGCATCGATCAACTCCGTTTTAGGGACGGTAAAATCGAGGTTTGTTTTGCCATCATGCCCTGAGGTTTGGATAATCATATCGATATTCACACTGTTATCCGCCAATCGGGTAAAAATATCCGAAGCGATTCCGGGACGATCGATCACTCCGCTGAGAGATACGCGTGCTTGGTTTTTATCGAGTGCGATGCCGCTGACAAGTGGTTGTTCCATAATATTCTCTTCCTTTGTAATAAGTGTCCCTTCCGCATCGCTAAAGCTGGAGCGGGTTACGAGATTAACATTTAATTTTTTAGCAAGTTCAACTGAACGGTTTTGAAGCACTTTGGCTCCGAGAGAGGCGAGTTCGAGCATCTCATCATAACTGATACGATCCATCTTTTTTGCTTTCGGCTCAATACGAGGATCGGTGGTATAAATACCGTCAACATCGGTATAAATCTCACACAAATCGGCTTTAAGCGCTCCAGCAAGAGCAACGGCGGAGAGGTCTGAGCCTCCACGTCCGAGAGTGGTAACTTGACCGCTCTCACTCACCCCTTGGAATCCTGCAACAACAATAACTTTGCCACTTGAGAGTTCTGCATGCATGGCACTGGGATCGATGCTCTCAATTCTCGCTTTCGTATGGATACTATCAGTCACAATCCCCGCACGACGACCGCTCATAGAGGTCGCACTGTGCCCCATCGCATTGAGGGCTATCGAGAGCAACGCAGCCGTTACACGCTCACCGGAGCTGAGAAGCATATCCACTTCACTGCGCTCAGGAGTAGAGGTGTAGTGTTCCGCATACGCGATGAGTTTGTTCGTCTCACCGCTCATTGCCGATACGACAACGACAACTTGATGCCCCTCTTTTAGTGTTTGCGAGACACGATTAGCGACGTTTTGGATTCTCTCCAAATCGCCGACACTGGTGCCGCCGAATTTTTGGACAATAAGCATTACAGATACCCCTTGGTTCTAAAATGAGAAATAACCCGTTCATATACCGGTTTTTTGAAATGGGCGACGTGACTCAACAGCTCAGCAATATTAACAAATTTATACGCTTTGAATTCAGGGTGCTTCGTATCTATATCGATGACTGCCCCTTTTTTCAAACGTACTAAATAATAACGCTGTTTTTGTCCGGCATAAGGAGCCATTTTGGCTGCGACATGGGAGGGGAAATCGTACGCGATCCATTCGGGATACTCAGCGATAATATCAACCTTTGAAGTACCGATCTCTTCGCCAAGCTCACGAAACAGAGCCTCTTCACTCGATTCACCCTCATCAATTCCCCCTTGAGGAAACTGCCATACCCCCTCCAAATCACTCCGCTCGGCGATAAAAACATCTTTGGTCTCAGGATACTCATGAGAGACAATAATCGCCGCCACATTCGGTCGGTAGAACTTTTTTTCGGTCATTCACCATCTTTTAGTCTATTTTGGATGGGTATTGTAAACTATTCGCCATTAAAAATACTATAATCCACTTATGCTTTTATACATTCACATCCCTTTTTGCGATAGCAAATGCTCTTACTGTGCGTTTAACTCTTATGTCGATAACGAGGGAAATATTTCTAATCAACAGCATCACATCGTACTTCTTGAATAGAGTTGGTCGTGGTGTTTTTGATTGTCATTACACCATCCCCAATACCAAGAATAATGGCTTTCCATTCAAGATTCAAAGCGCCTCCTTTATATTTTACAAGCTTGCCCACATAATGACTACTGCAAGACTGCTGTTTGTACTGCTTTTCATACGTAGCCAGTTTAACCTTTGTACTAGCTGCCCATTCGCTGCGACGTGTATTGGCCTCTTCGATTCGTTTTGATTCTCCATGTGGCGAAATACTATTTATGGTTTTTTTGCTTGCTTTAATTAATGATTTGCTTTCTAAAATAACCAGATCATTATATCCAAGAAATTTACCGCGAACACAACGCACACCCGAGCTTAATTCGATTAGGTTTGGAAAAGCAATCCCATAGCCAAATCTTACATAGTATGCTTCACCATTTTCCTGACTCGCAGTGGAAGACCAGAAGTCCGAAGACCAGAAGTCCGAATTAAGATTGAAATATTTGATGCCAGAGGTGATATATGGTTCTTTTTTTTTAGTGTTGTCAATTAATGTTGCCAACTCGTAGATATTCGGCAGTCGCCAATCGTCAAACCCGTTGAATGCTAATTTTTCGCAATACTGCTTTGCCCCCGACCAGTCTTTTTTGTTGCTTGCCGAAATTTTGTCATCTTGCCAAATTAGCCCAGTAACGCTATCAGTCGCAATGCCATTTTTGCTGGATATTTCGGCACTTGCCGCTGATGAAAATCCAATTAAAATTATTGCAAAAGCAAAGCGTTTAATTGTTAATATGTATGATTTATAGTTATATAAATGTTTTTCAATTTCTAAATCTTCATCAAATACTTTATCTATCATTGCATTATCCTTGTAAGTTAGTTTTGTCATCTTGTATTTAACTATTTATTCATAATAAAATGTAGCATTTTGATGGACATTCACAAGAAAATCGAACATTCAAAACAACATATTTTAAACATTTTACACCGTTTTTCTTAAAATAATTTCCGCAAACACTTTAACGGAAGGCAAAGTGAAAAAGAGCAAGATTCCCCAATCATTAGATATAGGAATCCCAATTTGAAGCTTGTAGAGGGTGATGAAGTTTAAAGTTATATGTATCACCTGGTACCTATATTTATATATTTTGATCATATACTTCTAAAAGTCAACGTCACCACACTTTTTACAATTGCGCTTCCTATATATTGGCTGACCTTGATATTTATCATTCCCACTTACGTTTCTCCATTCTCCCCATTCGTGAGAGCAGGACCTTGCCGTTGAAGAAGAAGAAGAAGAAGAAGAAGAAGAAGAAGAAGAAGAAGAAGAAGAAGAAGAAGAAGAAGAAGAAGAAGAAGATACATAAGAAGTTTCTCTTGTCTTGTCGTTTCCCCACATAACCCCGATCGTT
>Ga0209467_1002588_pt1 | contig 12738 bp, 10 predicted proteins | sample Higcelwee11metaG_FD_187175 | JGI IMG/M metagenome (GOLD analysis project Ga0209467, IMG submission 187175) | Freshwater pond sediment microbial communities from the University of Edinburgh, under environmental carbon perturbations - High... | ecosystem: Environmental > Aquatic > Freshwater >...
TCAGCCCTGATTGTAATTGTGTTGCTGCCGGGAAAGTTTATCAGCCTGACGTTTGCACCACTTTCAATGGTTACGTGGTTAGCCCCTGATGAGCCATACACTGTAGCGACAGTTCCCGCCGTGATGGTGGTGTCAGGGTTTGTGTCCATGAGGACAATATTTTCTGCCTGAACCTGTGTTGCGCCAAGGCAGGCCAGCAAAGAGAGATATACTGCAATAACCAGAACCGGAATCAAGGCTCTTTTTCTCTGCTTCATTTTGTTTTTCTCCTCTGTTTTGTCATGATTTTTATTGTATCCTGAATTCATTACGTTACCGCCGCCCATGAGCTGAAGCTCAGGGCTAATTTTTACCCAAGCCCTCTTAAGAGGGCTTATGGGTTAGCCGAGGGCTTTAGCCCCACGGCGGCATAGTTCCAAAAAATCTTTTTTGCCAATTTAATTATCTGGAAAACTATATATACTGGCACCAGCATTGAAACAAGATTATACTTTCCTGAAACAGACCCTCTCAAACCCCAATGCCACCACCACAAACTTGTGCAGCCTGAGATTTCCATATTTTGATTCAAGCTCTTTTCCATACTCTGCTACCTGTCTCTCCCCGTCATTTAACTGCCCTGCAATCAAGGGCAGTTCATACAACTCTTGTTCAGTCAGAGATTTTGCCTTTTCACCACTGATCTGTGCATCTTTGAGCGTCACAAACTTGAATTCAATCAGAACATCAAGAATTTTTCCATGCCGTTTATCTGGTCTGATGATCATGGTCAGATCTGCGTATCTGCGGTCGATTTCAGGTTCTGAATCCATGATATAAAGAAGATCATTGTAAAGCAGGGTCAGAAAAGCGGTTTTCACTGTAAGTTCATTCACCCATCTGTAATCACGGTTGGCAAATACCCTGAAGTATTTCTCCTCGACAAACCTGCACAATGGCTCGATATCTCCCTTCTGATAGACCTTCTGTGCTGCCCATTTGCCTTCATCTCTTTCTGCCGGAAATGGCAGAAACATTCTGCAGATCCGGTCAACATAAAGCCCTTTCATTACAAGATTGGGAACCTTGAGTCTGCTTTCCAGGAACTCTGTATCTGACGCAATGGTAAGCACTCCAAAATAGTATAGAAATGATACTAAAAAGGTGTAATCCTGAGATGAATCATTCAGCATATCCTCAATCCCGAAACGATCCTGAATTTCAGAGACAACAATCTCACGATTATTTTCCATAAAATTGAGCAAAAGGTTTTTTCCGTTTGGAAGCCTTGCAATATATTCAAGTTTGGATTCATCTGCTGCAAGATTGGCATCAAGCATTTTTCTCGGATATTGGCAAGATTTCTGGAATTGTTTGAAAAAATAGATAGAAAGTGTTGGATTATAAATATATTCATTACTTTTATAACAAAACCTGTATCCATTATAGTAGGCTTTCATCAACTCAACTGCTTCGTTCATCTTACTCTCTTCCAGACCACATGTTTGAACAATCTGTTCAATCACAGATCTGATCTCTGCCTGAGTAAATCCGCATAACATATTGAATTCAGGCTCAAAATAGATATTTTCCGCAATGTTGTATCCACTTGTAATATCGCTCATGACAACCGGAGAGACCCCTGTGATAAAAACACGGTCAAACATGGCTGATGATGTCAACGCCTTGACTGTCTTGAAAAATGTCCGCAAAGGGCCCTGTTCATGCACCAGAGAGTGGTATCTTTGTCCATCTTTGCCAAAATCCTTGTCCAGCATCTGTACTCCCATCATAACAGTGTTGGCAAAGTTGTCGTATTCGTCAATAAGAAGGTATATGGGATACGGGGTTGCTGCTACTGCCCTGGTTAAAGATTGAAGAGAGTACAAAGCATCATCTTGTTTAATCTGAATTTCAGGAAAATCAAAACCCTTGAAATTATAATAAGTACAAAAACCTTCAATACACACATTTATATGGTTAAACATGGAACGCTTTATATCATCAGCCGTGCCTGTAGGGTCAACGCATGAAAAGTCAAATTTCAGGATAAAGTATGAATTTTTGAGCGGCGTGGGATTTTTCCCGATTGCAAGATGCCCGAACAGAAATTCAAATTCATCTTTCCTTGCAACATCATAGTAGTTTTCAAGCATGGAGAGAAGAAGGCTTTTTCCAAACCGGCGGGGGCGGATGAAAAGCTGGGATTTTGAACCTTCAAGCAGAGGAATCCTGTCTGTTCTGTCAATGTAAAAACACCCTTCTGTGATTATGCCTCTAAAATCGCTTGAACCGTATGCAAATTTCATTAGCCTTCTCCTTGCTTTTCATCTATGGGGTAGCTTATTATTATTGTCATTTTGCATTATTATTGCAAAAATATACTTAACAATGGCATGAATTCAGATTTTCATATCAGCCTACCCCCTCTCCAGAGCAGATGAGAATAAAGAGCCCTGCCCTTTGAGGAAGGGTGAAGTGGAGATTACAATGAATTTCCGAATTTACCTGTCACATACAATCAGGTTGTTTATGTCATGGTGCAAATAGTGTCAACTGTCAATTTACAGCCAAGCTATAAAATCATACAATTCTCTTAACAGAAAAGGCTGCTGAAGCAGGCTGCAATAAGGATAAGAAACATGACTGTATTTGAATACAGCGCTTTAACCCATAAAGGTAAAAAGAGAACTGGCATAATTGATGCTGACAGTATCATGTCAGCCGGATCAAAGCTTCGGCAGCAGAATATTTTCCCAGTATCCATCAATGAGATCAATAGTGAAATATCAACTTACTATTCAGAAGAGCAACACCCGGGAAGTGGAGCTTTTTCCAGAACCATATCTGACCTCTCCAGAGTAACTTCAGCTTTTTCCAGAGGTGCTTCACTCTTTTCGGGAATAAGCCGCTCTGAGGTCTCCATAATCACAAGACAGCTTGCAACCCTTCTCTCCGCAGGCTTTCCTCTTCTCTCTGCCGTATCCACTCTTGTTACTCAGACAGAGTCCAGATCATTCCAGAGAGTTCTCTCCAAAATCAAGGAGTCCATTGAAGAGGGGAAGAGCTTCTCCCAGGCGCTCTCACAGTATCCATCTGTTTTTCCTCCTGTTTACATCAACATGATTCACGCAGGAGAGTCATCAGGTACACTTGAACTTGTGCTTGAACGACTTGCTGATATCACTGAAAAACAGGAAGAGACCCGGAAGAAAATTCAGACATCTCTTGCTTACCCAATTATGATGACCATCACTGGTATTGCTGTACTTATATTTCTGATAACCTATATTGTTCCTGGAATCATAAAAATATTTTCCGATATGAATCAGCAGCTTCCAGCACCTACCCGACTGCTTATATCACTGAGCGCCTTTTTTCAATCATTCTGGTGGGTTGTTCTGCTGATTCCAGTAATTATCGCCATTGCCATCTATGTAATCAGAAAGAGTCCCAGAGGGCTACATATTACAGATAGCCTGCTGCTCTCCATTCCCAAAGCAGGCAAACTTATCAAAAAAAATGCTGTCTCAAGATTTACAAGAATTCTTGGTTCCCTTCTGGCTAATGGTGTGCCGATGCTTACCGCCCTTGATATAGCAAGAAATACAACTGGAAACAGTATCATCCAGAAAAAGATCGGCATGGCAACAGAAATTGTGAGACAGGGAGGAGACCTTGGAAACGCCCTTGACGGAAGCAGGGAGTTTCCACCCCTTGCTGTACAGATGATTAAAGTTGGAGAGAAGAGTGGAAAGCTTGAACAGATGCTTGAAAAGACAGCACAACTGTTTGAAAAGGAGACTGAATCGAGCCTGATTGCCATGACTGCGCTTATTGAGCCTCTCATAATACTTTTAATGGGAGCTGTGGTTGGATTTATTGTTCTCTCCATCTGTCTGCCAATTTTTGAGATGAACCAGCTTGCCAGGTAATAATACTGTTAAAGGAGATTCACCATGATAAAACAACAGACCCTATGGGTCAAAAGAGTTTGTATAGCATATACCTTCCTGCTCTTTTTAACACCATCCCTACAATATGGCTGTCAGGCATGGGCAAAAGAAAGCAGGGCTGATGTTATTAAGAGCAAGGCTGGCATTGTACTGTGCAGTGATAGTGGCACAGTTTTATTCTCTCAGAATGCCAATACCAGATTCACACCGGCCTCAACACTCAAAGTTATCACCAGCCTCTGCGCACGCCACTACCTTGGAAGAGATTACCGTTTTAAAACGGATTTTTTCCTGGATTCAGATACAAATCTGAAGATCAGAGGTTACGGAGATCCGCTCTTCACCTCGGAGTTGATCGTTCAGGCATGCCATCAACTCAGTGCAATTCTTAAGTCGATGAGGATTTCAGAGCTTAATGACATCATTGTTGACAACACATTCTTCTCTTCTGAAATTAAGATTGACGGTACTGCAAGCTCAAATAACCCATATGACGCCTTTGTCGGGCCAACGTCTGCCAATTTCAATACTGTAGCCTTTACATACAGCCAGAATAGAGGAGAGTATGCAAGCGCTGAACCACAGACGCCTCTGCTCCCCTTTGTTCTGAAAAGAGTGCAATCATCAGGGCTGAATGGAGGAAGAGTGATTCTGTCTGAGCAGGAGAGCCGCACCTATGCCGGTATGCTGATAAACCACTTTCTTGCACAAGAAGAGGGAGTCAGGATAAAAGGGATAGTTAGAACAGGAGTTGTGACAGAGAGAGACCGACCTCTTTACTCCTGGATCTCTCCTTATGATATGGATGAGATCATCACAAGATTGTTGAAATACTCCAGCAACTTCATGGCAAATCAACTCTTTTTAAGTGCAGGTGCAAAGGCACTCTCCTCTCCGGCAACAGTTGAAAAAGGGGTTGCTGCAATGAGAGCTTATGCCCAGAGTAAGTTGGGAATCTCCGGTGCAGTTTTTGCCGAAGGCTCTGGACTCTCAAGAGAGAACCAGATCTCTCCTGCATCCATGATAAATGCTCTTAAAAGATTTGAAACAGATTATCAGCTCATGCAGAGTGAGAAGATGCCAGATGGTTCCAGTGAATATTACAAGACAGGGACGCTCAATGGAGTACGGACAAGATGCGGATATTTCAGGAGAGCTGGAGGTGAACTCTACCCGTTTGTCATTATGGTTAATGAGGCTGGCGTTGGTTATGAGAGGATCAGGCAGTTTTTATGGAAGATAGCATCAGAGCATGAGAGATAGGGGAAAGGTTGAATAGAGAATGGACAGAAAGAGGATAGTGTAGCCTTTCTTGAGTTCTTCTTGAAAGTAGAGACGCACAGCCTTGCGTCTCTACAGAAGCAGAGATATAATACTCTTTATCATAAAGTCTCAGTAAAATACTGAGTAAACAGCTGTTTTATAAAGATCTCCACTCTTGGTTGTGGCAGGTCAATCTGCCATGTTGGTCTGTTTGAAATTACTGACAGGCGACCGTGTCCGCTCAATATAGGCATATGCACTGTGATTATGTATGGATTCAAAATTTTCAGCACTAACTGAAAACCAGGTGATATTCTCATCTTCCATCAGAACCTTGGCAACGTCACGAACAACATCCTCAACAAACTTGGGGTTCTGATATGCATATTCCGTAACATGTTTTTCATCTTCTCTCTTCAACACTGAGAAAACATCACAGGATGCAGCCTTTTCAACAAGATCAATGATATCTTCAATCCATATGAATTTTTTAAATCTGGTACTTACCAGCACCTCTCCCCGTTGATTATGAGCACCAAAATCACTGATCTCCTTTGAGCATGGGCAGACTGAAGTTATAGGTACCCCGACTCTGACCATCAGATCTCTGTTCTTATCTGATGACCTTGAGGAGCCCATAATTGAGCAGGTATAATCCATAAGTCCGGGGGACTCTGTCACAGGAGATTTTTTTTCAACAAAATATGGGAAGGTGATCTCAATATGGGAGGATTGGGCCTCAAGGGTACTCTTCATATCCTCCAGAATATATGTCAATGACTCAAGAGAGACCTGAGAACGAAAGGTGTGAAGCATCTCGACAAAGCGGCTCATGTGAGTTCCCTTGGCCTGATGGGGAAGATCTACATACATATTGATCCTGGCAACGGTGGATTGGAGTCCATTACGTTTGTCCAGCACCTTTATGGGATACCGCAGCTCCTTGATGCCGACCTTATCTATTGGGATGTTCCGGTAATCACGCTGTTTTTGAATATCTATCATAATAGTGTGTGCTTTAAAGATAATTTACTTCATCAACCCTTGTCCGTGTCTATTTTAATAACCACTTTGCCAGCTGCAATTTCCCTGAGAGCAGTCACAACATCTTCATTCTTTGATGCTCTGACGAGAAAATCTGCCCCCTCCTTTACCTGTCTGACACGCTGGGCTGCCATGTGAACAAGGGCAAACCTGCTTGGTACATTCTTCAGACAATCTTCAATGGTCACTCTTGCCAAAATATATCCTCCACTCAAAATTCCTTAAAACGCAATAAATTCAATCAAAACCATAATATTCAGAATATTTTCATACTCTACTCAAGGCATACAAGAGATATAGGAGATATCCCTAAAATAGTAAAGGCTCTAACTGCACCTTATAAAATAGCAATGATCTCGTAGGAGCGTTTTCCGCCAGGTGCCTGCAACACAACATCATCACCAGGTTTTTTACCTATCAGAGCCATTCCAAGTGGAGAAGAGACTGAAATTTTCCCCTTGGATATATCAGACTCCTCCTGCCCTACAAGCATGTATTCCACCTCTTCCTCAGAGTCAAGATTTTCAAGAAGTACTTTTGAAGCAAATCGCACACAATCTTTAGGTACAGTATCAGGATCAATGATTTTAGCACTTGCTATTTTATAGCCCAGCTCTCCAATCCTCCCTTCAATAAAGGATTGTCTCTCTTTGGCTGCATCAAACTCAGCATTTTCTGAAAGATCTCCGTGGGCTCTTGCTGTCTCTATTGCTTTAATATTCTGAGGTCTATCAACTGTCTTGAGCCTTTCAAGCTCTTTTTTAAGAGCATTAAATCCTTCTACAGTAATTGGTATCTGCTCCAACTTATCCGTTCTCCATTTATCAGAAACTATTTATATTTATTAAAAATTATCTTGAACTTCACTTTAAATAGGCCAGAACAGTTGACCCTGCCTGAACTTTCTGACCCAGGCTGACAGCCACATCGCTGTTCAGAGGAAGATAGAGATCAAGCCGTGAGCCAAAACAGATCATACCATAGCGGCGTCCACGATCAAGCAGATCCCCCTTTTTAACCTTGCACACAATACGTCTTGCAATCAACCCTGCTATCTGAACAACACCGTAAAGAGCGCCGGAATCAGTTCTGACAACCAGTGCGTTTCTCTCATTGTGTTCTGAGGCCTTATCAAACGATGCATTGATAAATTTTCCAGGAATATAAATGACCTCTTCAACTGCCCCCTTAAACGGTACGCGGTTGACATGCACGTTAAACACATTCATGAAAATACTTATTTTCATACAGGCTTCATGAGTAAAATCATTGGTTGGCCTCTTCTCCACAATTATGATTTTACCATCAGCCGGAGAGACAAGAGCAGTTGACTCATCAGGAATAACTCTTTCCGGATCCCGGAAAAACCAGCATATGAAGAGGGTTCCCAGAAGAGAGAACCACCCTGGAACAGTCCAGTCCATCAAAAAAAGCAGCACAGTAAAAAAACCGGCTGCAAAAATAAATTTAAGACCAGGAGCTGCAATGGGCATCACTGATCTATCAGGCCATTTAGATTCATCCATATAGATTCATCCATACAGATATATTAATATATCTTAAATTGATTTGATTTAAACGCTTTTTCCGGCCAAACTATCTGTCACACAACCTATAGATTTCCAGAAAAGTCTTTTTATCCAGCCCTGAGCTGAAGCTCTGGGCTAATTTTTACCCAAGCCCCTTAAGGGGCTTCCTTTATGAGTTAGCCGAGGGCTTCAGCCCCACGGCGGCATAGTTCCAAAAAATATTTTTTGCCAATTTACTTATCTGGGAAAACATATCAGTTCAACCATACACTCCCATAATCTTGAGTTCAGGTTTAGTTTAATAACAGAGCGCCCATTAATTGTCAACAAAAGCACTGCTGTTGCCGTCCATAATTAATCTCTGCATCAGATTTTCTGAGATATACAGGGGTTATAGCATCTGGCGACAGAGATAAGAGCGTAATATCTTCAAAGAGCATATGAGCTATAGAAGAGGCTCTTACAAAGTTCTGAAATGGTTGAGCAAAGAGCGCCAGATCGCCCATGCTCTTCCGAATCAGAGGGCGGAATGCGACAGCACCAGAACCTGCAAAGAGCAGACGGCTGGTATCAACCACAGCTGAGACGCTCTCCTGAGCAACATCGGGTAAACGCCCTGCAACCGAGATCGCTTCTCTCCCGGACTCAAGTTCAGGTTCAAGGGTATCAAACGGAATATGGGCAGCAGCAATGGCCACTGCCTGCTCTGGAGATGTAACCATCTCTTTACTCTTCTGAACCATTATGCCATTTCTGAAGTTATACACAGCACAGTAAACTTCACCTCTTTTGGCATCCATCATAACACAGAGCGGGACAGATGAAAAAGAGAATTGACAGGCAATGGCATCAAGGCTGGATATGCCTGCAGAAGGTTTCGATGTCGCACAGGCCAGCCCCTTGACAACGCTTATACCTATGCGTAACCCTGTAAAGCTGCCAGGGCCACAGGTCACACCAAACCCATCCAGATCGTGTATAGTTATTCCTGCCCGTTTTTCGACCATATGGGCAACCATATCCATTAGAGTTCTGGAGTGTGTCAGCCGGTTAAGATGAAATGATTCACAAATCGGCACCTGATCTTCAACAAGGGCAACAGAGCAACTCTGCTCAGATGTATCAACAGCAAGAATTTTCATTTTTATCTGATTTTTCCACGTTTAAGCTTTTTCTAGGATCTTCTATCTCTCTTCTGATGAGAAACTTACTATCTCAATGACCATCATCTTCAAAAAGCAGTGTCTTCAGACTCCTCACCATCATTGTCAGACTCTTCATATTCATCTTCCAGCTCATCCACCTCTGCCTCTGTGACATGCTCTGCTCTCTCTGCCTTCTCACCATCTTGGGGCAGGATCTCCTCTTCTCTCTTCACAAAAGCCACCTCCAGAACCTGATCCAGATCCTGAACACATATAAAGTTGATCTTCTTTTTCACACCTGGCGGCATATCATAGAGATCTTTTCTGTTCTTCTCTGGAATAATGATGGTTTTAATACCTGCCTGGAGTGCCCCCAAAGCCTTCTCTTTAAGGCCGCCTATTGGCAGCACCCTCCCCCTCAGAGAGATCTCGCCTGTCATGGCAACCTTGTTATCCACAATCCTGCCAGTCAGAGCTGAAATCAGGGCAGTTGCCATGGCAATGCCTGCTGATGGGCCATCTTTAGGGATTGCACCAGAAGGGACATGGATGTGGATATCCTTGTTTTCAAAATCATCCTTATCAATCTTGAATCGATCCATATTGGCCTTAGTGTAGGTAAAGGCAGCGCGTGCAGACTCCTGCATAACCTCACCAATCTGGCCTGTGACTGTCAGCTCTCCCTTGCCATGACACAATGAGACCTCAATATATAAGGTCTCTCCTCCATACTCAGTCCATGCAAGACCGGTCACAAGCCCAGCCTGGCTCTCATCCTGATCCATGTCTGTCAGATAGATGGGAGGTCCGAGAAATTTTGTCAGGCTCTGTCGAGTCACATTGAACTTCCCTTTTTTCCCTTCAGCCACCTGCCTTGCAATTTTTCTGCATATGGCACCAAGCTTGCGTTCAAGTTCCCGAAGACCTGCCTCCATGGTATATTCAGAGATAACAGTATCTATTGCAGCATCGGATATATGAATTGCTCTTCTGACCAATCCGTTCTCTCTGATCTGGCGGGGCAGAAGATGTTTTCTTGCAATGGCAAGCTTCTCCTCACGGGTATAGCCTGTAATCCTGATAACCTCCATCCGGTCAAGAAGCGCAGATGGAATTGTATCGATGATATTGGCTGTAAGGACAAAAAGAACCTTGGAGAGGTCAAAGGGCATATTGAGATAGTGGTCACTGAACTCTGAATTCTGTTCAGGATCAAGCGCCTCCAGAAGGGCAGATGATGGATCTCCTCTGAAATCATTACCAAGCTTATCAATCTCATCCAGCATGAAAACAGGATTGTTGGTTCCACACTGACGCAGCCCCTGAAGAATTCTGCCTGGCATGGCACCAATATAGGTGCGTCGATGTCCCCTGATCTCAGCCTCATCTCTTATACCACCCAGAGATATTCTGACAAACTTGCGTTTCATTGCCTTGGCAATTGCCTTTCCCAATGAGGTCTTACCCACACCTGGGGGGCCTGAAAAGCAGAGTATCTGACCTTTCATTGCAGGGTTGAGTTTTCGCACACTCAGATACTCAAGGATCCGCTCCTTTACTTTGTCCAGTCCATAATGGTTCTGTTCAAGAACCTGAGCAGCCTTGCCGATCTCAAGACTATCTTTGGACGATCTGCTCCAAGGCATCTCCACTATACAGTCAAGATAGGTTCTTATAATACCTGCTTCAGATGAGTCAGAATGCATCTGATCCAACCGCTTGATCTGCCGTAATGCCTCTTTTTCACAAGCCTCAGGCATTTTTGCCTTTTTGATTTTCTGATGGTACTCCTCAATTTCGAGCAGCTTATCATCCCCGTCTCCAAGCTCACGATGGATAGCCTTGACCTGCTCCCGCAGATAATAGTCACGCTGATTTTTTGAGATCTCATCTTTTACGTGGGTCTGAATCTTAGCCTGTACTGTTGAGAGTTCAAGTTCTCTTGCAAGAAAATCGTTTACCTTTTCAAGCCGTTTTCTCTGATCCACTGTCTCAAGAATGTCCTGAGCATCCTGCACTTTAAGTCTCAGATTTGATGCTACAAGATCAGCAAGCTTTCCTGGAGATTCAATCTGCTCAAGCAGAACCCCCACCTCTCCAGAGAGTTCTCCTCTCAGCGCCAGAATCTTCTCACTGCTCTCTCTGACGTTACGCATCAGGGCTTCAACCTCAATACCTAAATCCTGAAGTTCAATATCCTTTATAATCTCTATTTTCACCTTGAACCAGGAACGTTTTTTTTCAAATTTTTCAATTCTTGCTTTGGCAATGCCCTGCACTAATGCCTTGATACGTCCATCTGGAAGCTTGAGTATCTTCTGAACCCGTCCTACAGTACCAACCTCAAAAACATCACTGATACCTGGATTTTCAAGGTCAGAATCTTTTTGTGCAGAAAGAAAAATATAACGATCGGTTTTTGATGCCTCTTCTATAGCTCTGATGGATTTATCACGCCCCACAAAGAGGGGCAAAAGCATATCTGTAAAAATGACCACATCCCTCACAGGCATCATGGGAAGCTGGGTGGGGAGATCATCAATGTTCCCCTCCTTTTCAATTATTTCTATAAGATCATCAATATCAGTTTCTGCCATCTGGGCTCCTTTTCTATTACTGAATTTGAATTTTTTAAACAATAACTCATTCTATCTCTTTTACAACATAATAATGGACAATAATTTTCATGATCTTTTACAGTATGATCTCTCTGAGATCTGAAATGTTCTATCTGGAGTGTGAAGATATATTGACTTAAAGCCATTAAAAAACTATGAAGAGGTAATAGCTCTCTTACACTAACTTGCAACATAAGATACCCGCTGACTGAATTTCATTCAACCGTAATGCAAGAGACCCGTACTTACCATGCTTGATACCAAATGAGGATACAAAATGCTTAACTACCTGAATCAGGCCACCACCACGAGTGATATCACAATCATAATGGCTGTTTTCATATTTGGAGCATCTATTGGAAGCTTTCTGAATGTCTGTATCTACAGGATACCTAAAGGTGAATCAATCGCTTTTCCTGGATCCTTCTGCCCTGTGTGTAAGAGTTCAATACCATTTTATCTCAATATTCCCATTATAAGTTATATTATTCTACTTGGAAAATGCAGAAAGTGCCAGACAGAAATCTCTGTCAGATATCCAATAGTTGAATTGATTACTGCAATTTCCGCTCTGGCAACCTTCATAAAATTCGGACTTACAGCTGAATCACTCTTCTGGTTTGCATTTATTGCTCTTTTGATTATCATATCATTCATTGACATTGATCTTCAGATCATACCAGATATATTATCAATTCCAGGCATCTTTATCTTTGCCTTCTCACCACTTATTGTACCAGAGATCACCATAACAGATACCTTAATCGGTATCCTGGCAGGAGGAGGCTCTCTCTATCTTGTTGCGATGATATATTATCTTATCAGAAAGGATGAGGGAATGGGAGGAGGAGATATCAAACTTCTTGCCATGATCGGTGCTGCAACTGGATGGAAAGGGGTTGTATTTACAATATTCACTTCATCTCTCATGGGCACTCTGGGAGGTATTCTCATGATGTTTGTCATCAAAAAAGCAGACTCAAAACTGCGGATACCATTCGGGCCATACCTTGCAGCAGGAGCAGTGGTCTATATCTTCCATGGAGACTCTCTGATAGAGTGGTACTTTAATATCATATCATGAGCAGCAGAGCATCTGATCCTGCCCCAGACATGGGAGAAAATGCCATCAGACAGACCCAGCCCAATCGCAATAGCGCAGTTCTATCCAGCCATGTTTCTTGGTGCAGGTCTTTACAGTGAT
>Ga0209467_1002589_pt1 | contig 12737 bp, 10 predicted proteins | sample Higcelwee11metaG_FD_187175 | JGI IMG/M metagenome (GOLD analysis project Ga0209467, IMG submission 187175) | Freshwater pond sediment microbial communities from the University of Edinburgh, under environmental carbon perturbations - High... | ecosystem: Environmental > Aquatic > Freshwater >...
GGGTCGGCAATAAAACAACGGATATCATTGAGGCAATGCAGGCTTCATACGACGGGGGCGTGACCGATGAATTCATGAAGCCTATTGTGGTAACAAATGATGACGGGACACCAATTGCTACGATATCCCGTGACGATGTTGTAGTCTTCATCAACTTCAGAAATGACCGCGCCCGCGAGCTGACTATCGTTCTGACACAGCAGGATATGCCTGAGCTTGGAATGAAGACCATCCCGCTGCATTATCTGACCATGACACCTTACGATGACAAGTTCAGGGGGCTGCAGATCATTTTCCCGAAAGACAATGTGGACAGGACTCTCGGAGAAATATTGGGGGAACTTGGCAAAAAACAACTCAGGATTGCTGAGACGGAGAAATATGCGCACGTGACATTCTTTTTCTCGGGAGGAAGGGAGAAGGAATTTCCCGGAGAGGAAAGGGTACTGGTGCCTTCACCCAAGGTAGCAACCTATGATCTGCAGCCTGAGATGAGCGCCTATAAGGTCAGGGATGCCATCATTGCTGAGCTCGGCAAACAAAAGTTTGATTTCATATGCCTCAATTTTGCCAACGGCGACATGGTAGGTCATACGGGTGTCTACGAAGCAATTCAGAAAGCGGTCAGGACCGTGGACGAATGTGCCGGAGATGTCGTAAAAGCTGCACGTTCAAACGGATATGAGGTTGTGATTATAGCTGATCATGGGAATGCTGACTATGCCATTAATCCTGATGGTTCGCCAAACACTGCGCACTCACTTAATCCCGTACCAATCTATCTTATAAGTGACAGGTATAAGACAGTCAGCAGCGGGAGGCTCGCTGATATTGCTCCTACGATCCTGACCATGATGGGTCTTCCCATTCCGGAAGAAATGACCGGCAGGTCACTGGTTTAGAAAACTATGCTGCAGATTGATGAAACAATAGTATCGCTGGCTCTTCTTGAAAAGAAATTCTCATGTGACCTAAAAGCGTGTAAGGGCAGCTGTTGCCGTTATGGCGACACAGGTGCCCCGCTCACCGATGAGGAAGCGGCAACGCTTGAGCGTATATGGCCGGAACTGTGGCCTTTCCTGCGCCCGGAGGGTATAAGGGCGATAGAGGTGCAGGGCATCAGCCTGAGGGACATAGAGGGAGAACTTGTCACTCCACTGATCAATAATGAAGAGTGTGCCTTTACCGTCATGGAAGATGGCATATTCAAATGCGGCATAGAAATAGCCTTTACTGCGGGAGCCGTCGCATTCAGGAAGCCGCTGTCGTGTCACCTGTTCCCGGTGAGGGTAAAGCAATACCGTGATTTTAAAGGCGTGAACTACGAGGAGTGGCCCATCTGCCTGCCAGGTGTGGCGGCAGGCGTAAAACAGAATTCTCCGCTCTGGTCATATCTCAGGGAACCTCTTATCAGGGCTTTTGGTGAAGAGTGGTATGACAAACTGCAGTGGTCAGCAAATGAATACAACAAAAACAGGGAATCATGGAAAAAATAAGCAGCTACATTGAGACCAACAGGGACAGATTTATTGAAGAGCTCTTCGGGCTCATAAGGATACCGTCAGTCAGTGCAGCAGAAGCCAATAAGGATGACATGGTCAGGGCCGCGGAATATATAAGGGACATGCTGCTGGGCAACGGTGCCGACCGCGCTGAGGTTTATCCTACCAAAGGACACCCGATAGTATATGGTGAAAAAATTATTGGTAAGTCATTGCCCACGATCCTGATTTACGGTCATTATGATGTTCAGCCGCCTGAGCCGGTTGAGAAGTGGGTTTCACCGCCTTTCGAACCGGAGATCCGTGACGGGAAGATCTATGCCCGCGGGGCCGATGATGACAAAGGCCAGCTGTTCATGCACCTGAAGGCATTTGAGATGATGAACGCCACGGACACACTCCCGTGCAATGTCAAGTTCATGATCGAGGGAGAGGAAGAGGCCGGGTCGGAAAGTATCGGGGGTTTCTGTGCCGAATACAGGGAGATGCTCCGCTCTGACGTGATCCTCATCTCAGATACAACCATGATCTCCCCGGCTAATCCATCTGTTACATCGGGGTTGCGCGGACTGTCGTATATCCAGGTTGAGGTCGAGGGTCCTGATCATGATCTTCATTCAGGTATTTACGGCGGCGCTGTTGTCAATCCGTGCAATGTGCTGTGCGAAATAATCGCCAGCCTGAAGGACAGCGACGGGAAAATTACGATCCCCGGATTTTATGATGATGTGATGGTGCCATCTGACGCTGAAAGAGCTAAAATGGCCAAAAGACCGTTTGATCCTGCAGCATATAAAAAGTCTATCGGTGTGGAAGCTCTGGCTTCGGAGAAAGGATTCTCGACCCTTGAGAGCGTTGGCATCAGGCCCACCCTTGACATCAATGGTATCTGGGGAGGGTATACAGGTGAAGGAGCAAAGACGATACTGCCATCAAAGGCATCAGCAAAGATCTCGATGAGGCTCGTCCCTTATCAGAAAGCTGAAGCCATCGCTGACCTTGCCATAAAGCATATCAGGTCAATAGCCCCGGCAGGAGTGAAGATCAGGGCTGAATATCTCCATGGAGGAGAGGCTTATGTAAGTCCTCTTGATACGCCCGAGTATCTTGCTGCCGAAAGAGCCTATGAAGAGGTTTTCGGCAAGAAGCCCATACCTGTCCGCAGCGGAGGCAGCATCCCCATCATTGCAACATTTGAGAAGATCCTTGGAGTCAAATCAATACTGATGGGATTTGGGCTGGAGTCGGATGCAATACACTCACCCAATGAGAACTATCCCCTGGAAAACCTGTTTGCCGGGATGCGGGCTATTCCGCTCTATTACCGGTATTATACAGAGATGAAGAGGTCAGTGTGACGACCGTTTAGTCAATTTTAAGTTTCAGGAGCTCAACTTTTGTTGTCGAGCCGCGGATAACGGTAAAAGTGTACCTGCCCACCCGGATATTTTCCTGCAGGTTAGGGATATTGCCGTGTGTGTAAAGCAGAAGACCTGCAAGTGTGGTGTACTCATCGCTCTCCGGAAGGCCGAGCTCATACTCTTCGTTCAGGTAATCAATATCAAGCCTTCCTGAGAAGATATATTCCTTATCACTGATCTTTTTATCGATCAGATCACTGGTGTCATGTTCATCCTCGATATCACCGACTATCTCTTCCAGCACATCCTCAATAGTGACTATGCCCGAGGTACCTCCAAACTCGTCCACAACAAGTGCGATGCTCTTTTTTGCTTCGGAAAGCAGTTTCAGAACCTTATTTGCCGTCATGGTCTCCGGAACCACGGGGAGCTTCCTCATCGCCGTTTCTATATCAGCAGGCTCATGAAGAATATCCTTAAGCTCGTAGTATCCGACCATGTTGTCAAGATGCTCCCTGTAGAGCAGTATCTTGGAGTGGCCTGATTCAATGAACTGCTGTTTCAACTCTTCCGTGGTGCTGCCAACAGGCAATGCAACTATCTCTGTACGGGGAACCATACACTCACGGGCTCTGACGGAAGAAAAATCGAGTGCATTCTGAAATATCCTGAGGCTGTTGTATTCCTCTTCCTTTTCTTCTTCTGTCTCCACCAGGTCATTCACAAAATGGTCAAGATCAACGCGGGTGAAGATTTTGTTTTCCTGTTCCTTGCGTTCCGGCCTGATCCCGAAGAAAAGCCTCATGAACAGGTTGCTGATCCATAAAGTCAGTTTGCTGACCGGGTAGAAGAGATAGTAGAATACCGTGGTAGGAACAGCAAAAAGTTTCAGGAAAGAATTAGGGTTAATCCTTACAATGGATTTAGGCAGAAAGTCGGCAAAGACAAGTATTATGAAAGTGGTGATGACAGTCTGGATGATGAATATTAACAGGTCTGACGGAATCAGGTTGTCCATCCACCCTTCAAGCAGGTCTGCAGAGAGCATGCTGAAGATGACCGTGGCGATATTGACTCCGATCAGCATGGTGGCTATGAACTGGCCGGGATTACGGGTATACACGGAGACGATTCCGGAGCCGAAATGACCCTGTTTCCGGTCAAGCTCTATCCGCAGCTTGTTTGATGCAATAAAGGAGAGCTCCATTGCCGAAAAGAATGCTGCAAGAAGAATGGCAAACGGAATGATCACCAGTGGGTTCATGACCCAAAGTTACACTTTTTTTCGCTGTTTGTCGCGAATCCACGCCATGGCAAAAGCGACAGCACACATTACAAGGAAGAGCCAGGCCCTGCTGAAACCATTTGTGGTCATCTCCCTGATGGCTATGCCAAGGCAGAAAAGACCGAGGAGGATCCAGATTATTTCAATTGCCAGTATTCCCTTTTTGTTCATCATTAACGTAAATGGTGCCGGAGACGTTTTTTATAGTTCCGTTAGTAAGACGGGAATCCGATTCAAAGCCTGTACCCATTATGATCTTATCCTTAAGGGAAAATCTGACGAACCTGTCAGACCAGACACGGTCCCTGGGTTCACTCCAGTACAATAATTCTGTTTCGAGTATATCTCCTTCCGTGTTGACAGCCACAACGCTGTCTCTCAGCTCCCATTGTTCATCCTTATCGGTGTAACGGGCATAGCGGGCGGTTATGCTGGCCTGCGGACTGGTCTTCTTGTCGTAAAAGAGCACGGTCAGTCCCTCGGGGAATAGTGTGTGCGGGTCTTCCTTTGAAGTAAACTGCTGGATAAACGGTGTCCTCACCACAAGAGTGACCTTGCCTGAGTCAGAGTACATTGTCTCAACATTCCTGCCTGAGAGTGAAGGCATTTCCTTGATCTGGAGGTCCTTGACAACTACCTGTTTCTTCTCGCATGATGCCAGCAGGACAATACCGCTGATAAGGGCAGCCGGCACAATGAACAGATATCTTCTGCATGCCATCACCGGTAATTACTACTTTCTGAATCTTACGGTTGTGGATTCATTGACCCAACCGCCCACATTATAGGTGGCGCCTTCGTTCACAAGGCTTCTGAAGAAAGCCTCTTCCCTGGTCGGATAGAGTCTTGAGTATATGGCTATCCTTTCATCAGCCTGGCTCTTCAGGCTCGGGTCAGTATTCTTCGCGCGCACAAGATAATCAACCACCACAAAAACTTCCCCCACGCGTGCTCCGGCGTATGCTTCAGCAATGATATACAGAGCATTGCCATTAGCCGGATCAAGTGAATATGCAGCTTTTGCAAAATCGCGTGCAGCCTGCTTATTGTCTGATGTGAGTTCAATGGTGGCCAGTTTGGTCAGCAGACCGGATTTGACAACATTGTTCTTTTCGAGTTCGATAGCTTCGGTGTAGTATTTTTCGGCCTCGCTGTACTTTTTGCGGGCCACATTCATCTCTGCCAGCTGGGCGGCAGAGGCAGCTGAAGGCTCAGCGTCGTAGAGCCTGGTTGCTGCCATGTAAAACAGCTCAGAACCCTGGCAGCCTGTCTCGGTCAGCATTGTGATGACCTTCTTAAGCATAGCTGTGTCGGAAGGATTCTTTTCCACACCTGCAGTGAACAGTTCCTCAATATTTTCACATGTAGCAACTCCGCTGGATCTGAAGACAAGGTCAATATTCTTTTTTGCTTCGAGATACCTTGTATCACCCGGCTTCCGGGCAAGCTGATCATCAACAATATTCATTGATTTCGCGTATGCGCCTATGACCCCGCCCACGTCTGTCAGCTTGAGTGCATAGCACCTTGCAACTACCGCCATATACAGGCTTGCGTAGGTATGGTCAAGACTTTGCGGAGAAACCTCCATGACTTCCTTAATGAGATTATAGCTCTGTCTTGCGTAGGTTGTATCACTCCCTCCAAACTCGTAAAGTGCGAACGCTTTACGAAGGCTGTTGGCATGTGCCTCGTTAAAATACCTGGTGCGCTGGTCAAGTATCATTAACACAGTGTCGATGTAAGCCTTGTTGCCGGTCTTGCGGAAAAATTCCTTGTACATCGCCTCACCCTTGATATAAGTGTTTTTTGAGGAGCCGGGGCATTCTTTGAAGACATCCCTCCAGAACTGCACGGCCATGTTGAAGTCTTTATTCTCATAATAAGTTGAATAAAGAGATGTGTTGCGCAGACACCTGGTGCTGTCGTCGCCACGTCCGAACGGAGTTCCTGTCTCAATGCCTTTTTGGGCGTGAGAGTTAAGAGTAAATACTGTCAGGAGCGTTCCTGTAAAAATCGTGATGGCTTTTCTTGTCATCTCTCATTACTTGTTTTAATCATACTTAGCCTTGAGGAACCAGTAGTCATAAAGGTTGAGACTGGCTCCGACCGATAGAGTTCTTTCCTTTGGAAGGTTGTCACCAGGATTGCCCCTGGTGGAAAGATCCACAAACAAAGAAAACCTCGATCGCGATTTCCTCAATGGTATACCTGCTCCAAAAGTTATGCCGTACCCTTTGACCTTTGTGCCGCCGTACAGGGCATAACTCTCATCATAGTGGCCGCCAATGCGGTACTCCATACGATTAAAAAAACTGTAATTTGAGAATTTATCAGGGATGTATTCGGCTCCTCCACTAAGTGAGAGAGTGTTTGCATATGTTCCGTAGTTGCCAGGCAGAGATGCCTTTGACCAGTATGAATACAGCATATCAGCTCCGATAGTCAGTTTGTCTGTCTTCCCGAATGATACTCCTCCCCTTATTGACCGGGGGAAATGACTGGTTGTTTCTGACAGAGCCTTATAAAGAGTGTCAAAGGCGTAGATGGAAGTCTGAACATTTGAGTACCTGATTATCATGTTCTCGTTCGTTGTCCGGAGTTTGAACTGCGGAGTAAAGGTGAGCCCGGCATTGAAGAACCTGTTCTCCGGCAAAGGTGCCATAAACTGAACTGAAGCTTCATAACCGATCCCGGTCATGGAGTTGGAACTTTTATCCCTGGTGTTGAAGTAATTGTTGTCAGTTGTGAAGACGAAATCATTATACCTGGTTATCTCTCCGAAAATGACAAATGCATTTAACCCAGCGGAAAAGTAATTTAAAAAGTTGTAAGCAGATCCAATATACACTTTATTGTAACCACCTGATCCCCTGTGAGATTCAAGAATCTCATCTGATGAACCTGTCCCCGTGCTTTCCGGGGCTGACTTATCTTCAATATTGTAAAAACCATTACTGAACGGGACAAGACCGGCAGCAAATCCCCATCCTTTTTTAATCGGGAAACCAAGCATCAGATGAGAAAAATTAACATCCTGGGAATAGAAGCTGAGATCGCCCTCCTTCAGTGTTGTGAGGCTGTAATCAAGCCCGAAGTCAAATATGAATGATGCCGTGTCAATGCTGCTGTAAGAAGCAGGTGTCAGGTAGTTCAGGGTGAGGTTATTCCTTATGCCGCTGCTGATACCTCCCATGGCAAGTGTTCTGAAAGTTCCCTGTGGCGTAAGGTTGCCAATGCCGTACCGGGCATAAGGGGATGAGATCTCTTTCTGGCCTGCCACTCCTGCTGCAAGGAGGGCAAAGAGACATATCAGACTAAGTCTTCTGGTCTTGTACATTATAGTCAAGTAAATAATTCAAACCGTCAGTTACCAGGTCGGGGTGAAGAAACATTTTCATGTCCGTGAGTGATGTTATTATCTCACTGTCACCTCCGGTGATAACCGTGACGAGTTTTTCGTGCCTTTTTTCGAACGTGCGAATATACTCATTTATTTCAAATACCAGCCCCATCACCACTCCTCCGGTGATGGCGTCCTTCGTCGATCTGCCAGGGAAGGAGAAGTCGTTGCTGACGTCTATCAGCGGTAACCGGCCGGTAAATTCATTGAGTGCATGGAACCGCATGGAAAGTCCCGGGGAAATGCTTCCTCCCAGGAATGACCCGTCAATGACAACATCAAGGGTGAGGGCACTGCCGGCATCAATTACAAGCAGATCCGCTCCCGGATGATAAAGGAGGGCTCCGGCAGCGGCAGCAAGACGGTCAACGCCCATTGTCTCCGGTGTCTCGTAAGCTATTTTGAAGGGGTATTGAGACTTACAAGACAGAAGATGAACCACCGCACCTTTGTCCCTTAGAAAGTTTATGAGTGCCCGGGGATCATGATTAACACTCGATACAATAGCCCTGCGGATGTGTCTCTTCCCTATAAATCTGTCTACAGAACCGGTGTCGGGAGATTTCAGCCTCTCCTTTTTTACTATCGAACTGCCCTCATAAAAGGCTATCTTCGTGCTCGTGTTCCCTATATCGACGACCAGGTTCATCAAATCACCGGTGGTTTCAAAGTTGACGAGTGAAATGCCTGTATCCTGTTAAACAAAGCAATTGCCTGGGCTACTGATGACACATCACGTACCGTAAGGCTTAATTTGTTATTGTTCTGTTTTACAGTCATAGTCCCTTGCTTCCTGTTCACAAAATTCATTACCGAGTGAAAAAGAGGACTGCGGTAGAATTGTGACGATGGATCAGTTACAAAGTTAGCAACAAGAGTGTTATTTTTTAGTATAATCTTTTCAATACCTGTTTCCGAAGCAACCCATTTCAGCCTGACAAGGTCAAGGAGGGCGAGGGCAGGAACAGGCAAAGGTCCGAACCGGTCTTTAAGATGCGTTTCATATGCCAGGAGAGTATTCTCATCCCTGATCTCGTTCAGCTCCTTATAGAGCCTGATCCTCTCAGGGATGCTTGATACATATTCATCAGGAAACATTATTTCATGATCGGTATCAACAGTTACATCAGGAACGAGCAGTCTTGCTTCCCGGGATGTTCCGGTCCCGTCCTTCTGTTCCTGGTCAGTAAACAGATCACCGAACTCTTCGTGTTTCAGCTCCCTGACTGCTTCACTGAGTATCTTCTGATATGTTTCATATCCCACATCTGCTATAAACCCACTCTGTTCGCCTCCGAGAAGATTGCCGGCGCCGCGTATGTCCAGGTCCTGCAGCGCAATATTGAATCCGCTGCCAAGCTCGTAGTTTTCCTCTATGGCTTTCAGTCTTCGCCTGGCTTCGTTCGTCAGAGAGGAAAGGGGAGGAGTAAGCAGGTAGCAGAATGCCTTTTTATTCGATCTGCCAACCCTGCCGCGCAGCTGGTGCAACTCAGACAGTCCGAAGGTATGGGCATCATTGATGAAGATGGTGTTGGCATTGGGTATATCAAGGCCGGACTCGATGATAGTGGTGGCGATCAGGACATCATAGTCACCCCTGATGAAGTCAAACATCACGTTTTCTATTTCCTCGCCCTCCATCCTGCCGTGCACAACGGCCGTTTTTACCCCCGGACAGATCCGGCGTATGGTATCCTGAACCAGCGTTATGTTCTCAATCCTGTTATTGATAAAAAAGACCTGTCCGTTACGGCTCACTTCATAAACGATACCTTCAAGTATTATATCCTCATTAAAGCCGTGCAGCTCTGTGATGATGGGCATCCTGTTTGGCGGGGGTGTGGTTATGACCGACAGGTCACGGGCACCCATGAGAGAAAACTGCAGTGTTCGTGGTATCGGCGTTGCAGTCAGGGTAAGGGTGTCAACACCGGCGCGGATTTTTTTCAGTCTCTCTTTGACAGCCACGCCAAAACGCTGCTCCTCATCTATAACCAGCAGCCCCAGGTCCTTGAATTTAACATCCTTGCCGGTAAGCTTATGGGTGCCTACTATTATATCTATCTCACCATCAGCTAATTGTTTCAGAATTTTCTTCTGGTCCGAAGGTTTGCGGTGTCTGCTGATATAGTCAACACGGCAGGGAAAGTTCTCAAGCCTGGAGGTGAAGGTCCTGTAATGTTGCAGGGCAAGGATTGTGGTTGGCACCAGCACGGCGGTCTGTTTACCGTCGGTAGCAGCCTTGAACGCTGCCCTGACAGCCACCTCGGTCTTGCCAAATCCTACGTCACCGCAGACAAGACGATCCATTGGCGTGGCAGCTTCCATATCCCCCTTGACAGCATTGGTACTGGCCAGCTGATCAGGCGTATCCTCATATATGAACGAGGCTTCAAGTTCCCTCTGAAGATAAGAATCAGGTGAGTAGGCAAACCCGCCTTCGGCTTTTCTCAGGGCATAGAGCCTGATAAGGTCACGGGCAATATCCTTTACTTTCTTCTTGGTGCTCTGCTTCAGCTTCTGCCATGCTCCGGTGCCGAGCTTGCTGATACGCGGTGGTGTGTCGTCCTTGCCTTTGTATTTTGATATCCGGTGAAGGGCATGAATACCAACGAAGAGGATGTCGTTATCACGAAAGACAAGTTTGATGGCTTCCTGTGTGTGGCCGTTGACCTCTATCTTTTCAAGACCTCCGAAGCGTCCTATACCGTGGTCGACATGAACGACATAATCACCGGGATTAAGATCGGTCAGCTCCCTGACAGTCATGCTGTCGCGCCGTGTGAAGAACCCCCTTATCCTGAACTTATGATAGCGGTCAAATATCTGGTGATCAGTGTATACAGAGATCTTCAGGTCGTGGTCAGTGAATCCCTGGTGCAGGTTGAGCAACAGGGGAGTGAACTCAGCCTCATGGCCCGTCTCGGAAAAAATCTCTTTCAGTCGCTCTTCCTGGACCTCGCTCTCAGAGATAATGAAACTGCGGTACCCCTCTTTTTTGTTAGCTATAAGCTTTGTTGTCAGAAGATCAAAGTTCTTATTGAACGACGGCTGGGGTTCAGTATGAAATGAGACGGCTTCGGCGTTGCTCTCTTCACGGCCTCTCCCGAAAAATACCTGCCGGTGCTGCGAACAGAGTTCCTCGAGATGGCGCCCGGTTATAATCACATCACGCCGGTCGGTTATCTCTCCCTTGCTGCTGCGGCTGCGCGCCTGTGACCATATGCTGTCTGTTTTCTCAATGATATAGTCGAAGTTTTCGCTCCAGATTATTGATGAAGGAGGGATAAAGTCGATGAAATTGTCGGTTCGCTCATGGGAGGCCAGCTCCTGTATGTCAGGTATCACCTGGATCTCATCGTGCAGCTGGAGGGAAAGCTGATCATCAGGATTGAAAGAACGGATTGAGTCAACCTCTTCACCGAAGAAATCTATCCTGTAAGGCTTGTCTGCCGAGTAAGAGAAGAGATCGGTGATACTGCCCCTGACAGAGTACTGGCCGGGTTCGTAAACAAAATCTGTTCTCCTGAAGTTATATTCCCTCAGAACCTCTTCTAGGAAGTCAATCGACAGGTGCGATCCCTTGCTGATTTCAAATGTGTTCTTCTTCAGGTTGCTTTTGCTGACCACCTTTTCCATTATTGATTCGGGGTAGGTCACGATGATGCATTTCCTCTTTCCTGAACCGAGGAAGTTCAGCACTTCAGTCCTGAGTATGATATTTGCCGGTTCGGTCTGGTCATACATAACGGACCTCTTATATGTACCGGGGAAGAAAAAAATCGTCTCTTCGCCTATCAGTGAGGTAAGATCGTTATAAAAGTATGCTGCGTCTTCTTTTTCCGGCAGGATTACAACGTGTGTGGTAGGCTGCTGCGACAGCACACCGGCCATCACAACGGCTTTTGAAGATCCGGACAGTCCGTTGATAATCAACGGCTCCATGCTGTCACCCCCGAGAAGCTTCTCAAGCCTTATAAATGAAGGATGCTGCCTGTAATAATCCCTGAAGACGGTGTTGGCCATTAAAATGAATTGAGGGTGCAAAAATAGCAAAGAGGGCGTTCACCTCAAAACAAAATAGCCTGATAATAAGGCGGGATGAGCCTTAAACAAGCATCTCACCGAGTTTTGCTGCCATTTCTGATGATCCGCAATAGAAGGGTGAACGCTGGTGCAGGGAATCCGGTACGACTGACAGTATTCTTCTTTTCCCGTCGAACGCTTTTCCCCCTGCCTGTTCAATGAGGAAAGAGACAGGATTGCATTCATAAACCAGCCTGAGTTTGCCCGAAGGATAAATCTCTGAAGGCGGGTAGAGAAAAATGCCTCCTGTCAGCATATTGCGATGTACATCAGATACCAGGGAACCGATATATCTGGATGCGTATGGCCGCCTGGTTGCCGGATCGTTCTCCTGGCAATACTTTATAAATTTCTTAACACCATCAGGAAACCCTACGTAATTGCCTTCATTAACAGAATATATCCTTCCGGTGGGAGGGGATTTTATATCAGGGTGTGACAGACAAAATTCTCCGATTGTAGGATCAAGGGTAAATCCGTTCACCCCGTTACCTGTTGTATATACAAACATTGTTGATGATCCGTAGATAACATAACCTGCAGCTACCTGTCTGTCACCTTCCTGCAGAAAGTCGATAACCCCGGCCTCGGCATCACGTTCGGTTACGCGCCTGTAGATCGAGAAAATTGATCCGACTGACACATTATAGTCGATGTTTGATGAACCGTCAAGGGGATCCATGCATACAACATATTTGCCCCTGCGCGCAAATGTCTCGGTGAAGATCACCTCATTCTGGTTCTCTTCAGAGGCAACACCGCAACATTCGCCGCTTGCTTCAAGAGCGTCAATGAATACTTCATCCGCATAGCGGTCCAGCTTCTGCTGATCCTCACCCTGGGGATTCTCCATGCCTGACCTTCCCAGTATCTCAACCAGTCCTGCCTTGCGTATCTTCGCATTGACCATCTTGGCGGCGGTGCCTATATGATGCAGAAGGCTCGAGAGCTCCCCGTGTGCATAGGGAAAGTCCTTCTGCTTCCTGATGATAAAATCATTAAGGCTGATAATATCATAACTTGACATTTTGCAGGAGTATTAGTGATTATTGGATATTTTTGGCGATCGTTTACTAATGGCTAAATTATAAATTTGCTCA
>Ga0209467_1002594_pt1 | contig 12711 bp, 6 predicted proteins | sample Higcelwee11metaG_FD_187175 | JGI IMG/M metagenome (GOLD analysis project Ga0209467, IMG submission 187175) | Freshwater pond sediment microbial communities from the University of Edinburgh, under environmental carbon perturbations - High... | ecosystem: Environmental > Aquatic > Freshwater > Pond...
GAACATTTAACATGAATCTCAAAGCTCTTTCCATATCCTCCCGAATTTACTTCGGTTTGATATTAACATATCTGTAAACGGTCATGCAACTTGGGCAATTCTTTGGCACTTAAAGTGGGTAGTAACAATTATAAGAATAATAAAGCCTACAATTACCGCGCCTATAAAGCCCAGGCGCAAAACATACTCCAACCGCCTTGCAATATTTGCTTCTCCGTTTTCAACCCATTTATAATAAAGTTTTTCATATTCACCATTCAGTTTTAATCTGCTTAACCCATAATTAATTAAATTTATGAGTTTCTTGTTTTCAGGCTTTACTGCTATTAAATATTCAACCGGAGTCATATAGCTGTCTATTATTACATATTCATCTGCTAAATTATATTTATTCAGCAAATACTCTTCTGTATCCTTAACTCCCAATAAAAAATCTGCTCTGTCAATTAACAATAATTGAAAAGCATCTTCTTGATTGAAAGCAACATTGTAATTTACATGCCTAAGATTATGAAGAAAATTTAATTCAACTGAGTTATTTTCAACACTGGCTAAATAGGAGGAGCTGTTCAGATTAGCTTGGATGTCTTTGTGAATCTCAGATTTTACAAGCATACATACTACAGATTGAACTACACTTTCAGTATAGCCAATTTGTTCAGATAAAGCCGCATCATATCTGACACCTAGCACTAAATCAATTTCACCATGTAAAAGTTTGCCTATACTTACATCTTTATTCATTGGTATATAATTCAATTTAATATTATTTTCTAATGCTATTGAATTTAATATATCAATATTTAATCCGGATAATTCCCCATTATTCTCAAATTGAAAGGGAGGCAGGCTAGGGTCTACAGCAACATTCAAGGCCTCTCCGTTATTTGACCCTGATGTATCGGCATTAATATTTACAGGAATTGTAATAATAAGATACAAAATTATCAGCAGCATAGCAGAGAATGTTTTTCTTTTCAATATTATCACCACTTTGTACATTTGTAATAGTTATATATATAATATTTTAAAAGAAAGGATTTGACAAGATTTATATATGTCACTTTTATGGTGAATAATTGTAATGAAGTAATTAGCTGCCTGCTTTCAAATGATTATTTTCTAGTAAAGACAATATATCATCAATACTCTTTCTGATTATTCTCTCCGGGAACTCACTTTTTAACGAGCAAACCGACAGTTTATATTCATTATCTATATTATACTGTTGAAAAAAGCATTCTCTAAAGCTGTTGTTTGTTTCAAGCTCAATGCTTTCGTAACTATGCACCCTTAGAGAAAAGGAATCCAAGGGAATTGACAATCCTTTTCCCCACGCCTTGATATAGCTCTCTTTCAATGTCCATATATCATAAAAATATGGAAGCTGTTCATCTTTCGATTTTGAATGAATGTCTTGTACCTCCTGTTTTGAAAAAAACCTGTCAGCTATACTTAAATCTATACTGCTTATTTTCTCAACATCAATTCCAATTTGTTCATTATCAATTGCACATACTACCCATTCGCCAGAGTGGGATAAGTTAAAATGAAAATCAGGAAAACCTTTAAAAAGCGGCTTTCCATATTCATTTTTGCCAAACTGTATCTCACAATTGCTGATTCCGAGCTTATCCATAGCTATAGACCTTATTAGTGTTGCTGCGCCAAGTGCTCTTTGATAATCCTCAACCCTATAGAATGCTTTAACAGAGGTTTGCTTTTCTTTATCCACATACTGCAAAAGACTATCAAATTTCCGGCCATCAGCTTCTCCATCAATTTTTAGTGAATATATCTCAATCATATTATCTCCTCACAATCATTAGTTATAATAGGCGTTTGTAAAACGCCAGAACCCTTTAAAACACTAGCTTCTAAGTTGTTAATTTATATAGAACTCCTCACCTGCATATAGTAAAATACCGTTAGAGATACAATATTCACAAACGCAGATAAGGAGATATAAACTATGAAATTTACACAATTATCACTATCAGATATCTATGATAACTGCAGAGATTTATCCGAAAATGATAAACCTCATTTTCTGTCTTTGTTAAAAATGCACTTCATCTGTTTAGTGCCTCGCATGCCCTGGAAGTAAATTACGTTACGAGGCACTAAATATCTTTATCAACCTGAAGAAATCGATTTAATTTTTCTTCTGCTCTGAACAAAGTTGTAATTATATCCAATGTACTTTTATTATGCATTAATTTAAAATATAAACACCGTATGAAGTTCTTTGTGTTAACTCTTGCTACAAACTGACTCCGGCTTTTTTCCCAGTCGCAGCATTGGCACAATCCTTCAACCCAATCATCAATAGCCTTATGAGGCATCAGATTACTCTTAACCAATCTGTAAACTACACGGGTTATGCGTTCATCCTCCTCATTACTGAAAGCATATTTTCCGTTACACAATACCTTTTTTACAGCTTCCAAAACCTCTGAATATACAGCTTCGCCGCTTTCCTTGCATTTTATTAACTCATTCATTGCATCAGCACCATGAGCCGCTCCATGCGCCCATCCTCTGTCCTCCAAATATCCGCGCAGGTCCTTTTCTTCCCGGTAATATCGAATTAAGTCATTTTTAACCTTTACAAACAAGTTATATTCTAAAAAAGGTTTTTTCCTATGCTGATATAGAATCAATACAACTACAAGCACTGAAAAAGTCCTTGTAAACACTGTATCGTCCTCATCATTGCCAATATAATAGAATAAATGGTTTTCATCCATAATTGCAGATAGTATATAAAGAAGTTCCTCTTCACTAAAATACTCCTTTTCACAAATCCATTCACAAAGGGTAGAATAAATCAGATTATCCCGCAACTCCGGCTCAGGATCTCCTATGTATTGAAGTATTAAAGGAATATAATCAAATGCTTTTTCCCCATCGGTAAGTTGATATTGATTTTTTTGAATCTTTCGCAAATCTGCTATTAATTGTTCTCTTTCTCTGCACATATTTTTTTCCTTTCTGAATATCTTTTGATTTGTTTTACTATATTTCCTACAACTTTCAAATACGTAATTTTCTGTTTATTATATTTTATTATCATATATTTATATAATAAATCCAAGTTAATTTTTTCCCTTTATTTGATATTAATCACTAAAACTTCATTATTTGCTTATAACTTTACCATTTCCTTTTCACTTTAAAAAGAAAAAAACTCGATTATTGTTAATATAACCGAGTTTTTTTTAGCATTGTCTACAATTTCCAAACAACCATTATTTATAATATTATCATGCTTGCAGTTCCCCCGGCGCTTCATTGATTTTTCCTTTGTTCTTCACTTTAGGGAAAATACCTGCTGTCACTAATGCACAACCCCAAAGCGTAAACGCAGTTGTCACCCACTTTATTGAAATGGGAAGGAATTCTGCTACATTCCATCCATGTATGACGGGCGCATATAAACCAACCCACCATGCAATAAGCAGTATAACCGGCCATAGCAGTCTGATAGCTTTTTTGTAAAGCTTAAGCTTCTTCCACTCTGCATATGCCCGCCTTTTTTTTGTTATACTTCTAGTAACAAATGCTATGAAGACAAGCAGCAGTGTTCCCATGGCTCCGGCTGCTATAAGCACTTTCGTATTGAAATTAGCTTGATTATAGTAAAAAACAGGCAGTTTTCCGGTAAGCTGCTCTATCCAGAAGGCTAATACCTCTCCCATAAAATTATCTCCTGTATCACTGTTTGTAAGCATTACCACACCCTGTTTGCTGTCCGGTATTATGTAAAACTGCGCTCTCCATCCTCTGTTTGCACCGCCGTGCCCTACAGCAATCCTTCCGTCTGGAAGTTTAAAGAAACTATAACCTAAGCCCCAATTTGCATTTTTTACGGACTGCTGCATCAATGCGGCCGTTTCCGGCTTTAATACTCCCCTGCCGGCTTGGTCGCTTCCTGACATGTTTATACCTGCCAATGCAAACCTTGCAAGGTCACTTGCAGTAGTATATAATCCGGCTGCCGCCTTTTCCGTAAATATGTAGTTCGGAAGGGTTTGTCCCAGTACTCCGTATGACTTTGCTGTTTCGGGGATCAAATCCTCCCTCCATTCGAAAGCACTGCTTTCCATTCCAAGCGGTTTTAATATTTCTTGCTCCATATATTTTTCAAAGCTCATCCCGCTTACTTCTTCTATTACCAATTGTAGAAGTGTATAGCCTCCTCCCGAATATTGAAATTTGCTCCCGGGTTCATATATTATCCTGACATCCCCTGCCCCTCCTGTTTCACCCGATAGGGACTCCTCTAATGTAGCAAGCTTTTCACCCGGCTTAACCCCAGCATAACCTTGCAGCGATAGCCCTGCCGTATGGCTTAAGAGACGCCTTACTGTTACACCGGCACTATCGTATTGAGATTCCGGAATATTCCACCTCTTTATATATTTTTCTACCGGTGCATCAAGATCAATTTTACCTTCATCTACCAGTTTCATAACTCCCCAAGCCGTAACCGTCTTGGAAATAGAACCAACCTGAAAGACCGTATCTGCTGTCACCTTCTTATTATCTGATTCATCTGCATAACCGTATTCCTTTGTCCATACTTTATCTCCATCAATTACTGCAATCTGTACTCCCGGCACGCTGTATTGCTTCAAAAGCTCCGGCAGCTTGGCATCAAGCCTATTTAGGAGTTCCTGTGTTCCGTCCGCCAGCGTATTATTTACCGCAGCTCCCTGCATCCCAGATACCAACGTTATATTTGCCATCATTATTAAAATTATTAATAATGTAAAAAGCTTTGTTCTTGGCATTCTTTTATACCCCCTTTTATTTTTCAAGAGTAACAATAAATTCTTTGAAATACCTGTTTTTGCTCTGTATAACACATACCGCAAAAACCAATATTCCAGATACTATCGGAACATATACCCAATCTGTCTTCTCAAGCACAAAGCCGAATATCCACATACCAATAGGAGTAGATATATTTAAAGCGGTAAATAATACGCCGAACACTCTCCCTCTCAGATCCTGGGGTATTTTCAACTGGAAATGAGTAAGCAGCGGTACGTTTTGTATTGTATTAAGCATACCATATGCTAGTATCAAAAATACATATATCAAAGTTATGGTCCATTTGGATGCTCCCGCAAAGATATGCAGTCTTGGGAAAAACCAGAGCATTATCAGCACTGCCTGTACTTCAAGGAGTAAAAAGAATTTTCTAAGAATCGGGTTAACATTTTTGCGGGTCATTACAAATACAGCACCCACTATTGTGCCAATAGCCCATGAGGATTGTATCAGTGATAACTGAATACCGCTTATCTTTATTACATTGTAGGTTATGTACTGTAATACAAGAAGCACCAGGGGATTCAATACTGCATTCAGCATGACCGCCATGGTCAGAAGAAACTTTATTATCTTTTGCGTATCAAGATATGAGAATACTTCTTTTACATTTCCAAGATAACTTTTCTGCTGTTTTGCTTCTACAACTTCATCTCTCTTGATAAATACAATGAACATCTCAGATATACCCGAAAGAATAAAGGATACTGCATTTACCAGGAACATCATCTCGATGCCTATCGCTTTATATAGTATGGCTCCGAGTATGGGACCCACTATATTTATTATGGCACCCAACGATTGAAACGCAGAGTTAGCTTTAGCCGTATTTTCTTCACTAACGATATTTGGAGTTGATGCATTAATAGCTAAGTTAAAGAAAGACTGTATTGTATTTAATACAATAACATAAAAAATAAATAAGATAATCGATGTTGAATACAGCTTAAAAAGCATCATAAAAGCAAATACACATATTCCTGATAATATATCGCTTATTACTATAATTTTTTTCTTATCATTCCTATCAACGAATACACCGGCAAGTATGTTGACAAATACACCGGGCAATAGGGCAAAACTGATTACCATTGTATACGCCCCTGCTGATTTTGTTATGTCCAATACATACAGGCTTAATGCGAAATTAAATGCAACCGTCCCAATATTGGATACCAATCGTCCCATCAATAGCAACAGAAAATTAATCTTATAATTTACCTGAGGTACTTTTTCTGTGCTTAATTCTAGCTTCTCCATATTTTTTCAGCTCTCCTTTATTATTTTTATACTACAGTACTTTTTTTCACTGCATTACCTAACACTATTTAACACTATTTAATACAGTACTGTCTATAATTTCCTTAACTATTTCTGCTGATTCTCTTGCTTGATACTTGATAAAGTAGTGCTTAGCTTCCTTTATTACCTTTAAGTATATTTTCCCTGCAAAATAGTGCTTCCATCCCTTATACCTCATACTATAGCCTTTTGTCAGAGGGTCCTTGTCACCTACTATGCAGTATACCGGAACTTTCGGTTTTTCAGTATTTTTAAGAGTGGGATAATAATTGTAATAGTATTCTTGTGATATTTTTACATCTTTCCTGAAGTTCTCCATTATGAATGCCAATTCACTATCTTCCATATCCTCTTCAAATCCTCCTACGCCTCTTAAGAATTCTAGTATTGCCTTGTCAGGCGTCTTCCCGAAAGGATCCGTCTTAATGCTGCCGAATATAGTCCTCTTTACAGGCATTACCCCACCTAAAATAACACCCCTTAAATCCAGCTTATTTATTGTAAGCTGCCTTGCCAGTTCGCAAGTAAGTGCGCCTCCTACACAATGCCCATATAATACAATGGGTGTTCTAACTATCCTTTTTATCTCTTCTGTATACAACTCTGCCAATTCAAGCACTCCTCTTTCCTCTGTATCCTCCTCTCTGAAATCATGTCCCGGCAATGCCAGTGAGTAGACTTCCACCTCTTCCGACAGGGCAGACAGCTCGTCTGCAAAAGGCTGGTATACTACCGAGTTGCCTCCTCCATATGGTATGCAAACCAGTGTTAATTCCTTGCTATTGTTATCCTTTGTCAGTTTGTTAAGCAGGGTTCTTTCTCTTTTCCCACCCTGCAGCACGTTTTCTGCAAATTGTTTTATTGTGGGATATTTGAATATTTCCCTTAACGATAACTCCTCATTCCATTCCTTGTATATCTTTGATACTACCCTTGTTGCCTTGATTGAGTGTCCTCCAAGCTCAAAGAAGTTGTCATTTATACCTATTTTCTCTGTTTGTAATACTTCCTGCCATATCTTTACCAGCTTCTCTTCAATCTCATTCCTTGGTGCTTCATATATCCTTTTGCTTGCGCTTCCCTTTTCATTTTCATATACGGGAAGACTTAGAAGTAATTTCCCTGTATAGTGTCTTATTGGCAGAATATAGCTTTTATGCAGCAGCTCAGCTTCTTTTTCCATACTGATTTGCCAATTCATTTCTATTGGCTCTCTTTCTTCCTTTTCCAACGAATAATATATGCTGTACTTTGCCTCTTTTGGCTGCATTACTAATACTGCCTTATTCAGACTCCCATACCTTTCTTCTTCTGTTACATCACTGTATTCCATACTGCTTGCTGCTTCAGCAGCGCATTCATAACATATCCGGCATATATCTTTGAGTGTTTCCGACAACTCCGTTGCTGCCAATAGCTCTATCCTTCCAGATCCGTTTCTGGATAAGGTTATAGATAATACTTTATTTACTCCGTCATACTTCCTGTCTGCTTCAACATATCCCAGCATATCATAATATTTTAATGCGTTTTCTTTATCAGTGACCGGCAGCCTTACCGTGTCCAGCCTTGCAGAAGCTTCTTTGCAAGCTTGTTCAATCCCGACATCCTGTAGAAATTCTACTAATCCGACTCCTTTTACCTGTATGAATAATACCTCTTTTCCTTCAAAGATAACTGCCGGTTTTGCTTCACTGATGAGTTCCCACTCTATTCCGCAGTATTTCATTCTTTCAAATACTTCTGTGAAGCTTTTTACCCTATAACACATGTGATATATCCTATCCGAGTCTTCAAATACTGTTTCATGATCGATCCGGTTTACTAACTCGATTGTGTCAAAACCTGCTTTGCTGCATAGTGCCAGATATGCCGACTGCTGCGGGTCAAATATGATGTCACTGTCTATATAGCCCATTGTCTTGTAATATTCCTTGGAGGCTTTAATGTCGTTTACTTCTACGCCTATATGGTCTAATATGCATTCCAGTCCCTTTATAACCTCTACAGTTCTATCCTTCTTTTCCTTCTTCCCATAGCTGCACTCTATATGTTCTATTGATTCCGGCATATCGGCTGTCAATATTTCATACATGGTATACCGGCTGCTTTCTTCGGCTATATTCCATCCACCCTTTTCAAGGCACTCCTTCACTATCTGATTTTTAGCTGTCGGGTAATATGATGCCTTTACTCTCTTTATCCTTTCGCTTCTGCAATAGTTTCCTAACTCCGACAGTATTTCAGCTTCTACTCTCCTTCCTAATACTCTACAGCTTAACAGGAGCGTATCAAGGTATATACTCTCTTCTTTTTTCTCCATTATCACTACACCTGTCAGCCCATAGTCTCCAAATTTATCTTCTACTTCTATTTTCCAACCCTTAATCTCAGGCTTTCTCAGCAGTTCCTCAACTTCTTCCTCTGTCCTTCTTATGGTACTCAAGTTGAATTGATTCGTTCTCTGAGTCAGTTGTGATACTCTTGCTATATGTTCTTTTTCTATTTCACTTATATTTATCTTCAGTGCAAGTTCTTTTATGAAGTCTTCCATTGTGTAGCTTTTCTGTATTTCCTTCCTCTGCCTTTCAATCTGGTACGATTTTGTACGTACAAGATCTTCTTCCGTTACTTTTACTTTGTCAAATGCCCATACATGCCTCAGATACATTGGTATTTGTTTTGGATCCTCAGGCAGCTGCAACGTCAGCACCTCAGGATTGTTTGTCATCATGCCGCAGCATTCTACACCGCTGTCATCAATGAATATGAAGCTGTCTATTCCCAGGTTCAGTTCTTTTGCCAGCTTTCTTATGCTTTCAGACTTCGGCTCCCAGTTGATCTTCCATGCTGCAAGGTGCTCTTTTTTAAGAATCATCTGCGGGTTATTGTCAAATACCTCCCAAACATCAGCTTCATTATTTTTACTGCACAGTACTATGAGCATACCTTCCTCATGCAGCTTTATGAGCTGCTTCTGCAGTTCCATATGCGGTTCTTCCACCTTTACTCCCAGTGCTCCGTCCTCTCCGCATATACCCTGCCATAAGGTATTGTCGCAGTCTACTGCTATTACTTTGAAAGGATTGCCTTTTATTGCATTTATTCTTCTTGCTGTCATAGTCCCTATTGCTGCATAATACTCATCGCTAAAAGGCATGTGTCCCACTTTGTCCTTTACAGGATCAAATATTTCCTTTATCCCATAGAGTTCTGCCGTTTCCCTGAAGTCAATTACACTTACGTTTTCCATCGCTGTCATCGCTTCCTGCCATCTATAGTTCAGTCCCATAATGCAGTCTGCCACTTCACTGCTTAACTCCAAATGGCTGGATACAGGGAATACTCCTATGATATTCAGTGCATTCTTATTTGTATTTCCTATTAATTCTATTAACTTATTGTAATTACCTTCCATAATCTCACATTTGGCTTTTTCGCTCTCCTCCTGCATGTCCCTTATCCAGTCTTCAAACCTTACTAGAAGCAGGTTGAGCCCTTTGTTTTTAGATATCACACTTTCAGTATCCAAAAGCTGCTGGAATATCTGGTTGTAGGGTGCAAATATTACTTCTATTTTTTCTCCGTACTTCCCGCACCACCATCTTATATATTCTTCTATGGGCTCTGCTGTGAAGGTTGCAGCTACTGCTAGTGTCACAGCTTTCTTGTCTGAAGCCAGTCTGCGCTTTTCTTCTATCCTTTTCTTTTCCTCTTCTTCAAATATTTCTATTTCGCTTATTTTGAGTTCCGTATTATTTGCTATATCGGTTAATATTTTCTTCAAATGCCCTGCCAGCTTCAGAACCGTCTCTTTTTTAAACAGGTGCCTGCTGTATTGTATTCTCATATTTATCTTTTCGTCTTCTATTGCCTCTACTGTTATGTCAAGTCTTGATATCCCGCTATCCCCTTCTCTGTTCTTAAATTTCAACCCTTCTATCTCTGACTCTTTCATTTGCATATTCTGTACGACAAACATTGTATCAAATATCGGATTCCTACTCATGTCCCTCTTTATATTAAGCTTGTCTACAAGCTCCTCGAACTGGTAGTCCTGATTCTCATATGCCCTCAAGGAATTGGACTTTAATTCCATCAGAAAATCCTTAAAGGTCTTGTCTCCGCAGGGATAGTTTCTTATTGCCAGAGTATTGGCAAACATTCCGATGATCTTTTCCAAATCTGCATGCTGCCTGTTTGCTATAGGGCTTCCTACTATGATATCTTCCTGTCCGCTGCATTTTGATAACAGGATATTAAAGCCGGCCAGCAGTACCATGTACATGGTTACTCCGGTTTCCTTTGCTACATTTCTTAGTGCCTTTGTTACCACTTCATCTATTTCGAACCATATGCTTCCTCCTTCGAAGCTTTGCAGCTCCGGCCGAGGATAGTCCGCCAGCAGGTCCAATACCGGTGCTTCCACCGTGGAAGCGCATCCCGAAAGCTGCTTCAGCCAGTATTCTTCCTGCTTCTTCATAACATCACTTCTTAACATGTCATTCTGCCATGCTGCATAGTCTTTGTATTGTATCTTTAGCGGTGACAATTCTTGCCCTTCATACAACTTTACAAATTCGTCTGTCAGTATCCCCATTGAGGTTCCATCAGATATGATATGGTGCATGTCATACATTAGAATATGTTTTTCAGGATACAGTTTAATAAGCCCTACCCTCAAAAGCGGTGCTTTGCTCAGGTCAAACGGCCGTATGAATTCCTTTGTTTCTGTGGATAATTGGTTATTCAACCGCTCTATCCCGAAAATTACTTCTTTATGTACTTTCTGTACAATCTCTTCTCCTATCTGTTCGAAGCTCGTCCTCAATGTTTCATGTCTTTCAATGAGCTTTCTGAATGCGGTCTCCAATCGTTCTTCATTCAGCTTTCCTTCTATCTCCATTACTCCTGACATATTGTAGCCGGTGCTTTTGCGGTCAAATTGCTGCAGTGTATACAGCCTCTTCTGGGCTGAGGACATCTCGTAGTAATCCTTTTCCTCCACTTTTTCTATTGCTGCATATATACTTTCTTCCTGCCTGCTTATGTATTCAGTTATACCTTTTATTGTAGGTGCCTTAAATATCTCTCTTAACGGCATTTCTACGTTCAGTTGCTTATGTATCTTTGCTGCCATACTTGTTGCCTTAAGTGAGTGGCCTCCCAATTCAAAAAAGCTGTCGTTTATCCCTATTTTCTCTATTCCAAGTACTTCCTGCCATATCTTGACCAGCTTCTCTTCTACCTCATTTCTTGGCGCTTCATATTCAACTCCTGTTGCCATACTTCCATCAGGTTCAGGCAGTGCCTTCCTGTCTACCTTTCCGTTAGGTGTCAATGGTATTTTGTCCAACTGCACAAAGTATGACGGTATCATATAGTCGGGCAATGTCTTTCCAAGGTATTCCCTCAATTCCATCACCTTTAACCGCTCACCCGCTGCTATATATGCACATAGATACTTATCTCTGCCTTTACCCTCTTTTGTTGTTACTATTGCTTCCTTTATGTCCGGATGCTTCACAAGCTGGCTCTCTATCTCTCCAAGCTCTATCCTGAAGCCTCTTATTTTTACCTGATGGTCAGTTCTTCCTATAAACTCCATATTGCCATCAGGCAGCCATCTTGCCAAATCACCAGTCCGGTACATCTTTGTCCCTGGTTCGAAAGGATTATCTACAAATTTTTCTGCTGTAAGCTCCTGCTTATTCAGGTAACCTCTTGCAAGTCCGTCTCCCGCTATACATATCTCTCCTGCTGCTCCTATCGGCTGCAGATTGTTGTATTTATCAATTATGTAGATATTAGTATTATTTGAAGGTCTACCGATCAACACACTCTTTGTCTTTATGGAGCTAGGTATATGATAATGTAATGTATCATCCGAACATTCACTTTGTCCATATGCGTTAACCAGCATCGTTTTGTACTTATCATAAAATTTTCTTGCTAATTCTGTTTTTACTTGCTCTCCGGTTAATACGATTGCCTTTAATTCATTTAGCTCCGGTATTATCTCACAAGAATCAAGAAATGCGTTGATTAATGTAGGCGTAACTTCTACTATACTTACCTTGTCCTTTACTACCCTAGTGAATAATTTACTTGCATCACTTATAACATATTGAGGGTATATAAGTAGCTTGGCGCCTATAATAAGCGGCGAAAATATTTGCCATATAGATGCAACAAAGCTTACACTCAAGCTATGACATAAAACGTCAGATTTCGTTATCTCAAGCTCTTTTATTTTAGTAAATGTATGGTTGTTAATACCCCGGTGGTGCAGCATAACTCCCTTCGGTTTCCCTGTGCTTCCCGAGGTATATATGACATATGCCAAATCATCCGGATTATTTACTCTTTCCAGGTTTCCTGTTTCCTCTTCATATATTCTCTCATTATCAAGCTCTATTACTTCTCCTTTAAAGGAAATATTATCCCTTAGAGAATCCTGGATCAACAGTATACCTGCCTCACTGTCTTCCAATATATATTCTATCCTGCCCCCCGGATACTCAGGGTCTATAGGCAGATAGCTCCCCCCGGCTTTCAGTATTCCTATTA
>Ga0209467_1002595_pt1 | contig 12708 bp, 9 predicted proteins | sample Higcelwee11metaG_FD_187175 | JGI IMG/M metagenome (GOLD analysis project Ga0209467, IMG submission 187175) | Freshwater pond sediment microbial communities from the University of Edinburgh, under environmental carbon perturbations - High... | ecosystem: Environmental > Aquatic > Freshwater > Pond...
GTGTCGCCGTGCCCGGATGGCGGAACTGGTAGACGCCAGGGACTTAAAATCCCTTATCCTTCGGGGTGTGCCGGTTCGATTCCGGCTCCGGGCACCAATAATTTTGATGGGTTGACGACATGGTCGACGGCCCATTCTTGTTTTCTTGCTTACTTGCTCCACGTGCTCCAAAAAAATTCGTGGTTGATCTCCCCTGGCATGGTCGGTTTGTGGGCCAGTGGCTCAGGAGTCGCCCCTGCCCACATGCCGCATCAAGGGGGTTCTTTTCGACGCCTTCGGCGCCCTGTGCCGGATCAAACTCCAACATCTCCCAGCATACTGGTGAACGCGCTATGACTGAAGTCCTGCAGCTTGAAACGCTGGCCGGTATATATCCCAAACTCCGCCGACTGGAGTTTGTCAGGCGCGCCTGTGGCGAGGCCCCGGCCCCGCCGTCAAACAAGCCACGCACGCCGGAAAAGGCGGAACTGCTCCGCAAGTGCCGCTATGCTCTGTTGTTCCGGCGCAACTTGAAGCAGACGGTGATTGACGGCAAACCCGTTCTCATCGTCATGCTCTGAAGGGCCGCCATGTCGAAATATAAAGAGATGCTTCGCGCGCTTTCAGAGGAACACGATGCATACCGCAGGAAAATCAAATTTCTCGGAATTGTGGCGCGTTATTTTGCTGACCATAACCTCAGGCCCCCTGTGGTTGTAGGTGGCGAGGCGGTTGAAATCTACACGCATGGGGCGTTTACGTCTCTTGATATAGATATTGACCATTCCCCCTAAAGGTGTCTCAGGCATACGTTCGTGACCCCGACCAGGGAGCCGTGGCCATAACGAAGAGCCTTTTCAAAGAAGAGCGGATCATTGGTGTTCGCAACAGGCCGAAGCGGGCATGCCCGCGTGCGGTCGCCGCTCATTGTAAAAACGGAACCAGTTTCCAACCGTCTGCCGGGGAGAATGGTTTTCATCGAACGGGTGAGCGGCAGCAAAAAAAAGAGTATGTTTGGGAGAGGCGCTTAAATCCCCCTTGACATCCCCCGTGAATGTATTTATATACCCTCATTCGTTTCAACAAACCGAGCATGCTATTTTTGGATCTTGGGCTTCATCTGTTCAGCTCCAAGCGATGCGAAAAAAGAGTGCCAAAAAAAATGGAGCTAAAGCCCATGTCTAAGAAACTCTATGTCGGAAATCTTTCCTTCAATTCCACGGAAGACGACATCCGTACCCAGTTCTCCACCTTCGGCGAAGTCATCAGCGTCAGCCTCATCAGCGACCGGGAGACCGGCCGTCTGCGCGGCTTCGGCTTTGTCGAGATGGACGATGAAGGCGCCCGTGCCGCTATCCAGGGCATGGACGGCAAGGAGTTCGGCGGCCGCAATCTGAAGGTGAACGAAGCCGAAGAGAAGCCCCGCTCCGGTGGCGGCGGCGGCGGCAGAGGGAGAGAGCGCTGGTAGGCTCGATACTCACTCCGAGCGTATCCCGTTAAATGCCAAGGGTCAGGACATATGTCCTGGCCCTTTTTTTTGTGGTGAGTCTGGCTGGGAGCGCCCGTGGGCGGGGGGGGGCGTTGCAGGTCCGTCAGGAAAAAGGGCGCCAGGTCGTTCTGGATGCCCGCCGCAAGGCGGAATCTGAAGGAAACCGCAGGGACAGCGCCGGTCCAGCAGACAGAAAACGCAGGCAGGGCGACGATGCCGGAGAATAGCCTTGTTTTGTAAGAAACAGGCGTAATGCCCCGCCGAGCTGATGCGGCCTGCAAGGTTCCGTCCCCGACCACCCGTCCCCCCCCGCTAGGAACGGAAATCAGTTCCTCGGGCCGCCGTCCGGCGGGCGCCGCGCGGCTACTCGGGAACCAGCACGAAGGAGCCTGTCCGGCCGTCGGGGTTCATGGCGATCCTGGAGACGAAGACATCCTTCTGCTCGACCTCGCCGGAGGGCAGGATGCGGATCTCGCCCAGCGGCGTCAGGAACGGGCCGCTGCGCAGGGCGGCGTTGACCGCCTGGCGCAGGGCGGCAAGCTCGAATTCACCGGCCTTTTTGCCGGATTCCTTCTCCACCCGGGCCACGGCCTCGGCGATGACCTGGACCGCCGCATAGGCCTGGGCCGAGAACTGGCCCGGGGTCTTGTGATATGCCGCCTGGAAATCGCGGACGAAGCCCTGGTTGACCGGGTTTGCGGCCACGGCGTCGGGACTGTAGGCCTGGGCCACCAGAATGCCGTCGCACTGGGCGCCGCACACCGGGAAGATGTTGGTGGAATTGAGCCCGTTGCCGCCCACGATGAGCCCCGCATAGCCCTTTTGGCGCAATTGCTTGACGAGGGCGCCTGCGTCGGCGGCCAGTCCGGAAATGATGGCCAGATCGGCCCTGGCTTCGAGCACGGCCGCGACCTGGGCGGCGAAATCCGTGTCCGTGGTCTGGAATTTTTCCACGGCCACGGTGGTCAGGCCCAGATTCTTGACGGCCTCCTGGAAGGTGGCGGTCTCGGAGGCGCAATAGGCGTCGTTGTGGGCGAAAAGCACGGCCACCCGGGCGATGGCCGGGTTGAGGCGCAGGGCCCGCCTGACCGAATGGGGGGCCACCTGGGACATGGGCGCGGAGACGCGGCTCACGAAGGGTCCGATTTCGGGAATGCCTGCCGCCGTGTTGGAGGGGGCTACGACCGGGGTCTTGGCCTGGTCGGCCAGGGGATCGGCCACGAAGGCCTGTTGGGACAGGGTGGGGCCGACGATGGCCACGACCTTGTCCGTTTCGAGCAGGGTGCGAAAAGCGTCGACGGCCCCGGCCTCGTCGCCGGCGGTATCCCGGAAAACCAGGGAGATTGTGGTTTCATGCGCGCCCCGGGCGGCGTTTTGGCGCGCCTGGGCGATTTTCGCCCCGTCCACCTGTTCCTGGCCGAACAGGGCGGCGTTGCTGGTCTGGGCCACGGCCAGGCCGATGGGGATGGGCGTGGCCGCGTTTTCAGCCTTTGCCGGGACGGCGGCGGCCAGGGCCAGAACCATGGCCAGGACGGACACGAGACGAGTCATGATATCTCCGGGGATGGGGCCGCCAGGAGAACACGGCCTCGACCAGAATATGGCCGGGTTGGCGGTTGAAACGGAATCCCGTCCAAAAACCTGGAGGCGACGCCGTTACGCGGTTTCGCGATTTTTCGCGTGGGCCGGGATGCGCTGCTCCATGGGCAGGAAGTCGCGCTGCTTCGGGCCGGTGTAGATCTGGCGCGGCCGGTGCAGGCGGATGGCCGGATCGCGGTATTCCTCGAACCAGTGGGCGATCCAGCCGGGCATGCGCCCGATGGCGAACATCACCGGGAACATGTTCACGGGGATGCCCAGGGCCCGTAAAATGATGCCCGAATAGAAATCCACGTTGGGATACAGCCGCCGTTCCTGGAAGTAGTCGTCGGCCAGGGCCGCGTCCTCCAGTTCCTGGGCGATGTCCAGAAGCGGATCGGTGATGCCGGTGCTTACGAGCAGATTGTGGGCGGCCTTTTTGAGCACCCGGGCCCGGGGGTCGAAGTTGCGGTAGACCCGGTGCCCGAACCCCATGAGTCGACATTGTTTCTGCTTCACCCGCTCCAGGAACTCCGAAACCCCGTATTGGCCCTGGCGGATGTTCTCGAGCATCTCGATGACCGCCGCGTTGGCCCCGCCGTGCAGCCGTCCCCACAGGGCGCAGATGCCCGACGACACCGAGGCGAAGAGGTTGGCCTGGGTCGACCCCACCATGCGCACCGTGGAGCAGGAGCAGTTCTGCTCGTGGTCGGCGTGGACGATGAGGAACAGGGACAGGGCGCTCACGGCCTGGGGCAGGGGCTCGAAGGGCCGGTTGGGCATGGAGAACATCATGTGCAGGAAGTTGCGGCAGTAGCTTAGGTCCGGGTTGGGATACATAAACGGCAGCCCCCGGGACTTGCGATAGCTGAAGGCCGCAATGGTGCGCACCTTGCTCACCAGCTTGGCCGCAGCCAGCCGGAATTCGTGCAGGTTCAGGATCTCCAAGAGTTCCGGATGGTAGCTGCCCAGGGAATTGATGACCGCCGAGAGGATGGCCATGGGCTCGCCGTTGGGCGGGAATCCGTCGAAGTGATGCAGAAGATCCTCGTGCAAAAGCTCATGCTCGGACAAAAGCGCCCGGAAGGCCGTGCGCTCCTCGGTGGTGGGCAGTTCCCCGAAGATGAGCAGCATGGCCGTTTCGATAAACGAGCTTTTCTCGGCCAGTTGCTCGATGGGATAGCCCCGGTGGCGCAGGATGCCGAGTTCCCCGTCCACGAAGGTGATGGAGCTTTTGCAGGAACCGGTGTTGGCGTACCCGGGGTCGTAGGCCACGTATCCGGTGAGCCGACGCAGATCGGTGACGTCGATGCCGATTTCGCCCTCGCTGCCCACATGCACGGGCAATTCGAAGGATCTGCCCCCGATGGTCAGGGTTGCGGTCTTGGCCTGGCCCATGCGAACCTCCTGTGAAACGGCTGCCGGTCGGCGACCGGCCCGGCATCGGGCCGACCCGCGCCATGCGCCGGGATTCCCCGCCGGGGAATGCAAAATATGACAACGCGCTGCGAGATATCCTCAAAAAACAGGGCGGCGTTTTCAAGGGGCGCATCAGGCGCGCGACGGACAAAAGGCCGAAAAGACGTGAAGCTTCAGGCCTGAAGGCAACCATATCCAATTTCCCCCGGCCTGTCTTCCCCTTCGGGGGAGGCCGTTTTGCCTTGCGGCGCAATCCGGCTGGAAGGGCGCGTCGTTTACTTCCGGCGGGCATTGTTTTATTTCATGACGAGGGATACAGGCATGCGCTCATGCATCGGCCGCTGACGACCGTTTTTGTCTGCTCCTCCCGTCCGGACTCGACTGTGATGCGAAGTGTCGCATCTGCGCCGCAGAATGTCGGCAAGCCCGCAGCCCCAAGGAATTTCCAAGGACGACACATGGCCCGGGATCGTGAACATGCCCCTGTGAGCCCCATACCGGGGATTTTTTTCCGTGCCGTCGGTCTGGCGATGCTGATTTCGTGGCTGGGGCTGCGCCCGGAAGCGACGCCAACCGTCTGGGCCGCCGCCGTACCCGCCATTCCGGACATGGCGGCGGATATCGTCCAGGGCGCCCCCCGGCCCGCAGGCCCCGCAGACAGCCCCCGGCCCGGTCCCGCAGCGGGCAACGCCAGCGGGACGACACCGATTGTCGGCGACGACATGTCCGTGATCATGGATTTCGATAATGTGGACATCCGGGTCTTCATCAAATTCATCAGCGATCTGACGGGAAAGAATTTTGTGGTGGGCGACGACGTGCGGGGCAACGTGACCGTCATCTCCCCCAAGAGCATGGGCCCGGACGAGGCCTTTGCCGTCTTCGAGTCGGTCCTTGAGGTCAACGGCTTCACCATTGTGCCGTCCGGCGGCGTGCTCAAGGTGGTGTCCTCCAAGTCCGGCCGGACCATGAATACGGCCCAGCCCCGGGGGGCTGCCGTGAACGGCGACCGCCTGATCACCCAGATCCTGCCGCTCAAATACGTGCAGGCTGCGGAGATCAAGGCCGTTTTGGCGCCCATGGTCTCACCGGACGGCCTTTTGGCCGAATACCAGTCCACGGACACCCTGATCCTCATTGATTACGCCGCCAACGTCCGCCGTCTGCAAGACATCGTGACCCAGATGGACGTCCCCCACGCCCGGGTCACGGTGTTTCCCCTGCGCCACGCCTCGGCGGCCAAGCTGGCCGAACGCCTGAGCAAATTGTGGGCCAGCCGCGGGGGGGGCAAAGACGGCGGCGGCCGTGGCCCCTCCGTGGTGCCTGACGAACGCAGCAACAGCATCGCCGTCATGGCCGGGCCGGAAGAAACCGCACAGATCGCCAGGGTCATCCGCGAACTCGACGAACCCCAGCGTCGTGAGCAGGGCAACGTCAAGGTCTACGCCCTGCAAAACGCCAATGCCGAGGAACTGGCCAAGGTTCTAAACGAGTTGGCCGGACGGGTGACGGCCAGTACGGAGAAGTCCGAGGACGGGTCGCAAAAGGCCCGGGCCACGGCCGAGGGCGTGCGCATCGTGGCCGACAAGGGCACCAACAGCATCCTGGTCACGGCCTCTCCCGAGGACATTGTCTTTTTCGACGACCTCATCGCCAAGCTCGACGTGCCCCGGCAGCAGGTTTTCGTGGAGGCGGTGATCATGGAGGTGTCCACGGATCGAACCTTGAGCTACGGCGTGAACTGGGCAGCCGCCGGACAGGTCAACGTGGGCGACAGCCCCGATGGCGGACTCGTGGTGGGCGGCTACCAGCCCGACGGGGCCATCAACTCCTTCGTGGACGACGCCCTGACCCTGCCCACCGGGTTTTCCGTGGGCATGGTCACCTTCCCGGTCACCATCGGCGATGTGACCTATTCCAACATCCAGGCCCTGATCACGGCCTCCAAGGTGGACAACAAGGTCAACATCATCGCCACCCCCCAGCTCATGACCCTGGACAACGAGGAGGCCACCATCGTGGTGGCCGAGAACCGTCCCTTCCTGACCTCCACCCAGACCGGAACCAATGAGCTGGACCGCACCGTCCAACAGTTCGAATACAAGGATGTGGGCACCACCCTCAAAGTCACCCCCCAGATCAACAAGGGCGAGACCGTGCGCCTGAAGATCAAGCAGGAAACCAGCCGGGTGGACGCCCAGGAGACGGCCGAGACCGGCGTGCTCCAGCCGACCACCCGCAAACGCTCTACGGAGACCACGGTCCTGGTCAAAAACACCCAGACCATCGTCATCTCCGGGCTGATCGGCGAAAAGGCCTCGGACGGGGAGAACAAGGTGCCGATCCTGGGCGACATCCCGGTTCTGGGCTGGCTTTTCAAGCGCAAATCCACGGCCTCGGAAAAAACCAATCTTCTGGTCTTTATCACCCCGCGCATCTCCTCGGCGGCGGGCGCGATCAACGCCTTGTACCGGGAAAAAAGCGAGCAGATGGAGCAGACCGTCAGGGATTTCAACGACGACGTCGGCAAAAAGCCTCAGGCGGACGCCCCCCGGGTCACCCCGCCCGGTCGCAAGGCCTTTGACAACGAAATCGACCCGATCCAGAAACCGCTCATGTCCTATGGGCCGGCCCTGGATAATTGACGCCTGGGGTTTCTCCCGCCATGTCCATACAGACGCCCCCCACGCCTCCCGCCTCCGTCCATCCGCCGGTTCCCGAGGCGGCGCCCCCTGCGTTTGCCGCCTCTGCCGATCTTTCAGGAGAGGTTGGTTTCTGGGACGGCGTGCTGTGCGCCGCCGGACTTGCGGAGACGGACGCCTGCCAGGCCCTCGCCGCCTGGCGGGAGGCGCCCGGAGACGATTCCCCCGCCGCCGTCTGCGTCGCCAAGGGGCTGGTGGATGAAGAGGGGTTGCTTGCGGCCCTGGCCGAGGCCGCCGGGCTCGACGTCTGGCTGCGCATCCCGGCCGAGGCCCTGGACCCTGAACTGGTGCGCGGGTTGCCCATCGCCTACCTCAAGCGCAACCTGGCCCTGCCCCTGCGGCACGGGGACGAGGGGACGATCCTGGCCATGTTCGATCCCACCCGGGTGGAGGCGGCCGACGAGATCCGGCGGGTTCTGGGGCTTGCCCGGCTGCCCGTGGCCCTGGCCCCCCAGGCGGAGATCCTGACCGCCATCGGCCGCACCTACGGCCAGGCCGACGAGTCGTCGGACACCATCATCCGCGACGTGGACCAGGGACTCGCCGACCGGTTTTTTGCAGGCATCGAGGACGTTTCGGGCGGGGATCTGCTGGAGGAGACCAGCGAGGCCCCCATCATCAAGCTGGTGAACATGATCATCGCCAAGGCGGTGAAAAGCCGGGCCAGCGACATCCATGTGGAGCCCTATTCCGACGAGCTCAAGGTCCGCTACCGCCTCGACGGCGTGCTGCACAACGTCCATTCCCTGCCGCGCAAGCTCCACGCCGCCGTACTCTCGCGCATCAAGGTCATGGCCCGTCTGGACATTGCGGAGAAGCGCCTGCCCCAGGACGGGCGCATGGAGATCAAGCTGGGCGACCGCTCGGTGGACATCCGCGTCTCGCTGATCCCCACCTCCGACGGCGAACGGGCGGTGCTGCGGCTTTTGGAGAAGCAGTCCCGGGTGCTGGAGCTTGAGGATCTGGGCTTCGGCCCGGCGGCCCTGGCCGACATGCGGCGGCTGGTGTCCTTTTCCCACGGCATGATTCTGCTGACAGGCCCCACGGGCAGCGGCAAGACCACCACCCTGTATGCGGCCCTGGGTTCCATCAATTCCCCGGACAAAAACATCCTGACCATCGAAGACCCTGTGGAATACCGCCTGCCCGGGGTGGGGCAGATGCAGGTCAACCCCAAGATCGACCTGGATTTCGCTGCAGGCCTGCGTTCCCTGGTGCGCCAGGATCCGGACGTGATCATGATCGGGGAGGTGCGTGACCGGGAGACGGCGGATATCGCCGTGCAGGCGTCCCTGACCGGGCATCTGGTCTTTTCGACGCTGCATACCAACGACGCCCCCACGGGCGTGGCCAGGCTTCTGGACATGGGCGTCGAGTCGTTTAGGCTGGCGTCCTGCCTGCGGGCCATCATCGCCCAACGCCTGGTGCGCGTGCTATGCCCGGAGTGCAAGTCGGCCCGCAATCCCAGCGACGAGGAACTGGCCGAGATGCGCCTGACCCGGGAGCAGGCCCCGGGGGCCATCTTCTCCCCCGTGGGCTGCGAACTCTGCCTGGGCACGGGCTACCGGGGCCGCACGGCCATCCACGAGATCCTGCTTTTAAGCGAGGCCGTGCAGGAGATGATCCTGACGACCTCCGACGCCAACCGGCTGCGGCATCTGGCCGTGACCGAGGGCATGACCACCCTGCGCGAGGCGGGCATCGCCAAGGTGCTGGCCGGGGTCACCACCCTGGCCGAGGTGCGTCGGGCCACCCTGGTGTGAACCGAAACCGCGCCACGACCCGGACCACTAGGGCTGCCCTGCGGGCTCCTGATTTTCAGCCGCCTGTGCGGCTTCGAGTTCGCGCCGGGTCATGCCCTTGCCGCCTTTTTCGCCGGGCGGAATGATTTCCTCGTCCATGGGGTCGATGTTCTGGTTGGCGGCGGCCACGGCGGCGTCAAATTCGCGCCGGGTCATGCTCTTGCCGCCGTCTTCGCCAGGCGGGATGATCTCCACGTCCATGGGGTCGATGTTCTGGTTGGCGGCGGCCACGGCGGCTTCGAATTCGCGCCGGGTCATGCCCTTGCCGCCGTCTTCGCCGGGCGGGATGATTTCCTCGTCCATGGGGTCGATGTTCTGGTTGGCGGCGGCCACGGCGGCCTCGAATTCGCGCCGGGTCATGCCCTTGCCGCCTTTTTCGCCAGGCGGAATGATCTCCTCGTCCATGGGATCGATGGGGGCCTCGGGGAGCTTGGCCAGGGCGTCATCGCCGGTGAGTTCCGTCGGCTGGTTCCCGCCATCGGCCTGCCCGGGCTTTTTCGCCTGGGGCGGGACGCCCACGGGACGCAGGGTGATGGTCTTTCCCGGGGCGTCCATCATCAGCGCGTAATTGTTCAGGGAGAGTTTCTGGGCCAACCGCCTGACGGCCGTCTCGGCATCGATTCGGGAAAGCCGCAGGGTCAGGGGCGTGTCCAGGAATTTTTCGTCGATGACCACGGTAAATCCGGTCTGTTCGTGGATTTTCTTTAAAATATCGGCCAGGCGCATGGCCTTGGCGTCAATGGTCACGAGCCGGGCCGGGGCCGTCTGTGTCGCGTTCACGGCTGGGGCGGCGGCCTGGGACGGGCCGGGGATGGCGCTAAGACACGCCAGGCCCAGGGCGGAAAGAAGGACGAAGCGTCGAAGCGAGGTGTATGCGGCCATGGAGCGTCTCGTGGTGCGCCGGGGGCGGCTTGTCCGGATCAACCGGGTTTTTTCGGGGTGTTTTGCGGCGGCGCGGGCTGGCGGGGCGCCCTGGGGGCGCGGTCTCCGCCCTTGAAGGGCATAACCAGCACGGCGGCTGCCCCATTTTCCTCTATTACGACCTTATGGCGCAGAATACGCTTTATCAAGATTTTTCCAACCAAGTCCCCTTCGTGAAAAATATCCTGTTTGCCGGTCTTTTTGTCGATGATGACGGCCATGTTGTCGAAGCCGTCGGGGCGGATCATGGTCCCGGCCAGGGCGATGCCCACGTTTTGCGAGGCCAGGGGAAGTCCCTCGGCGGAAATCGGGCCGGACTCCGGGGGGGCTGCGGCGTCTTTACGGGAATGAAACAGGCTGTCCCGGGGGACGGTGTCGTCTCCGGCGGCCTTGGAGGCGTTTGGCCGCCCGGGGGTCGAAGCCGGGAGCACCGGGTCGGCCAGCCCCAGATGGTAGGTCGCGTAGGACACCACCACGTTGACGCCGAAATGCGCGATAACGGCGCATATCAAAAGCGCCATGCCCCATGTCAGGGCTTTGCTGGCCAGGATGTGGCGTCGGGACAAGGGCGGGAACTCCTGGGCGCGCCGCGCGCCGGGTATTTTGTCGGGCGATGGTGGAGATTAGCCCAAGCGGATGTCGTCGGCAACCGTCGCGACCCGTTCGCTGTGGCCGGCCACTGGTGCGTTCCCCCCCAAAATCGTTGACGCCATGTCGTTTCAGGGGCATTGTCGGGTCATGTAGGCAAGTGCCGTCCTGGCGTGTTTGGACGGCGTGCATGCGCCAAACAGCAGGGAATGCAAAAGACCCTGTCGCCCCCGGCGGAAGGAGTGCGTCGCGCGAGAAGGGGCGGATGCAAGGTGGCTGTCGTTTGAATGAAACAGATGGGGATGGATGTCATGCAATGCGGCGCATGGAAAATATCAGGCCTGTCCGGTGAGCGGCGACCTGCGGCGGCGGCCCGGGGCGAGACGATCCGTTGCGGGCCGCCGTCGCAGGTCGCCGCAGGCCGCCAGGCCCGGACGCACAAAAAAAAAGGGACGCGTCCTTCTGGTCGCGTCCCTGGGAAAATCCTGGTCGGGATGAGTGGATTCGAACCACCGGCCTCTGCGTCCCGAACGCAGCGCTCTAGCCAAGCTGAGCCACATCCCGACAAATGGAAGACCGACTACCTACACAACCCGCACGGACTTGGCAAGAAGTTTCGTCGAGGTTGTTTTTCCGGACCAAGTCCCGTAAAAGCGGCAGGTCTTGCCCTTGGGCGGCGTGAGGGGGGCTGGCGCGCTGCGGTTCCCGTTCCGGCCGATTCCGTGTGGCCGCCCGCCCCGAAAAGACCCGGTATCGGGACGCCCGGGCGAGACGGCCGCCCGCATACCTTCCGGATCTCCTCCGGGCAGGGCTTTTTTAGGGAAACGACAAGGAGTGATCGGTGATACACGTTGTTGTAGTCGATGATTCCGCATTCATGCGCAAAGCCATAAGCACCATGCTGGAGAAGGATCCTGACATCAAGGTCGTGGCCACGGGTCGCGACGGCGAGGAAGGTCTGGAACTGGTCAGGAAATTCAATCCGGACGTGGTCACCCTGGATATCGAGATGCCCCGCATGGATGGGCTCACGGCGCTGCGGCACATCATGATGGAGATGCCGCGCCCGGTGCTCATGGTCAGTTCCCTGACCGTGGAGGGGGCCGAGGCCACGCTCAAGGCCATGGAGCTTGGGGCCGTGGATTTTATTCCCAAGCAGCTCTCCAAGGTCTCTCTCGACATCGTCAAGATCGAGGACGATCTGCGGGCCAAGGTCAAGCTCATCGCCAAACGCAAGGTGCGCGCGCCGTCTCCGACCAGGTCCGTGGCCTCCCAGGTGTCCGCCCTGACCCGTCAGATGGCCTCGGAGCGGGGGGAACGTCCGGCCGCCGAGCGTCGGCCGGTCCGGGTCAGCGGGCCCCAACTGCACGACGTGGTGGCCATCGGCGTGTCCACGGGCGGCCCCCCGGCGGTGCAGAAGGTGCTTTCCCGGCTGCCCAAGGATTTCCCGGCGGGCATCGTCATCGCCCAGCACATGCCTGCGGCCTTTACCGGCCCCTTCGCCAAGCGCCTGGACGGGGTGTGCGCCATCACCGTCAAGGAGGCCGAGCACGGGGAGCGGCTGGTTCCCGGGGTGGCCTACGTGTCCCCCGGCGGACGGCATCTGCGCATCGACCAGAAGATCAGCCGCATCGATCTGTCCATCACTGACGAGCCCCGGGAGGCCCTGTACAAGCCCTCGGCCAGCGTGATGATCGAATCCGTGGCCCAGGGCGTGGGACGTCGGGGACTCGGGGTCATTTTGACCGGCATGGGCAGCGACGGCATGGAGGGGATTCGGGCGCTCAAGCAGAAGGGCGGCCGGGCCCTGGCCCAAAGCGACGCCACCTGCGTGGTGTACGGCATGCCCAAGGCCGTTGTGGATGCCGGGCTTGCCGACGAAATCGTGGACATAGACGACATGGGCGACGCCATCATCACCAACCTCTACAAATAGCCTGGCGGCGGCCCCGGTGAGCGGGGACGGCGTGGAAGCGAGGATGGCATGACGGACTGCAAACGGATCGCTGTGAAGTTGTTGGCCGAGGACATCGACGCCTTGCGCGAGGCGGCCTATGAGGCCGGAGAGCGGGGGTGCGTGGAGGCGGTGCCGCAGTTGGCCCGGCTTCTGGCGTCCGAGAGCCTGGGGGTGCAGGAGGCGGCGGACATGGCCCTGCGCCGGATCGGCGGCAAGGAGGTGGTGACCGCCGTTTTGCCGCTTTTGCGATCCGACGAGGCCCCGGTGCGCAAT
>Ga0209467_1002600_pt1 | contig 12693 bp, 8 predicted proteins | sample Higcelwee11metaG_FD_187175 | JGI IMG/M metagenome (GOLD analysis project Ga0209467, IMG submission 187175) | Freshwater pond sediment microbial communities from the University of Edinburgh, under environmental carbon perturbations - High... | ecosystem: Environmental > Aquatic > Freshwater > Pond...
GCCCTGTCGCCTCCCGGTACTTTCGCGTCAGCCAGGCTATCGCCTCCGGCGTCGCGCAGCCCATCGTATCGACGATGCCGATGGAGTCGGGGGCAGCCTCATCCATGATGCCGCGCAGCAGGGAGTCCAGATCCTCTTCCCTGGCCCGCGTGGAGTCGTATGGAAAGTACACCGTATACAGGCCCTTTGACCTGGCATAGTTGATGACCGGAACGCTCTTGCGCAACACGTCTTCCCATGTCCACTTGAACTGGTGCACCAGCTTCGGGTAGCCGATCGGTACTTCTATGACGACTCCGTGCGCGCCGCAGGCAACGGCCTGATCGATGTCCTCTTCCAGGGCGCGGGCAAAGGTGAAAATTTTGGCCGCAAGGCCAAGCGAGCCAATCTCCTCTATCGCCTCGAAATCTTCGCGCGACACCGCCGGCATCCCGGCCTCGATACGGTCGACCCCGACCAGGTCGAGCGCCTTGGCTATCGCCACCTTGTCGGCCTTGCGGAACACAACGCCAGGAGTCTGTTCGCCATCGCGGAGCGTGGCATCGTGAATCAGCACCTTGCGCGCAGGCGAGCCCGTCGGCCGCCGCGCCGTCACAACCTCGTCCTTGAAATTATACGGGCTTACCCAATATTCGCCATCTCTCTTGTACGGCTCACTCATGTCATGCTCCTCGCTGCAAACAAATGGCCGCCCCGGGAATCGCTTCCCAGGGCGGCCCGGCATGTCGGTGCCGTCTACCGAGCCATCAGGGCTTCAGCCATCCCTGTTCGACGAAGTAGCGCTTGGCACCTGGATGGTACGGAATCAGCATCTGATCCTCGGGCAACACGAGGCTGGGGCCGAACTGCCTCATCAACGAAGTGACCTGATTCAGGGTCTTCAGGTTTTCGTACAGCGCCTTGGTCATCTGGTAGGCGAGCTGCTCATCGAGGTCGGAACGCACGATGATAATGTCCGGGGGCGTGCCCACCGTCTCGATCGCCTTGGGCTGGTTCGGGTAGGTATCAGCCGGGATAATGCGCCTGCCATAGTTCGGGTTTGACTTCCGGAGGTTGGCAAGGGCCTGTTCCGTTATCGGCAGGATAATGGTCTTGTTGTCAAGCATCAGTTCGCTCATGCCCGATGCGCCCAATGCCAATCCAAGAATTCCGGCATCAACCTGTCCATCCTGCAGCATCTCGATGCCCTGGGTGTACTCGACGAAGCTGACCTTCATATCCTTGTACGTAAGGCCATACGCGGCGAGGGTCTCGCGAGCATCGACTTCACCACCGGAACCCACTGGACCGACCGCGATCCGCTTGCCCTTGAAGTCGGCAATCGACTTGATGCCGCTGGACTTGCTGGCCACGACCTGGAACACGTCGGAGAAGAGGCCGCCAGTCAGCGCCCGCAGCCATGGCATCTTCTCCGGATACGGAGCGACGCCGTTGGTGGCGCGATAGGCCTCGAGTGAACGGCACATCGCGACATCAATGTCATTGGTGCGCAACAGGTCGATGTTGTTTGGGCTGCCGCCGGTCGCAATCGCTACGACCTTGACGTTGGGAATGTTCTGGTTCCACACCTGCGCCATCGCGATTCCGGTGGGATAGTTGCTGCCGCTGACTCCGGCAGTGCCCATCGACATTTGCTTGATCGGGGCGCCGAAAGCCGAGGTGGCAGCCAGGATCATCATGGTTGCCGCCGCGGCGGTAACGAGCTTCCTGAAAGAATGCATCATTGTTCGTCCTCCTTGAAGAGACATAGACTCCGAGCAAAACTATCGCTAACCAGGCACTGCCCCCGGTGACGATCGATCATACGGCCACGGCTTTCGTAGTCCGTGAGGCGAAGAACACATAGACAAGACCAATCAACGCAAGCCCGGTGCCGATCAGGTCGGTCGTGATACCAGGAGCTATCAGCAGAATGGCCGCCACGAAGAAGATGGGCCGCAGCCACAGTGGCAGGTCGATCTTCAGATAGCCTTCAATGGCCACAGACAGAAGATAGGTGCCGATCAATCCGGAAATCGCTGCCCAGACGATCTGGAGCGCGTTCGCATCGACAAGGAGCATCGCCGGTGAGTAGATAAAGAAGAAGGGAACGATGAAGCCTGCGGCCGCCAGCTTGAAGGCTGTCCAGCCGACCTTGCTCGACTTGGCTCCAGAGAGACCGGCGGCAACATACGCGGCCAAAGCTACCGGCGGCGTAATCGTCGATAGACAGGCATAGTAGAACACGAAGAAGTGCGCCTGGAACGGCGAGACACCCATCTTGGTCAGTATGGGCACGGCAATGGAGGCGGCGATGACGTAGCAGGCGCTGGTCGGGAGCCCCATGCCCAGGATGATCGATACGATCATCACGAGGACAAGCGCTATCGGCAGGCTTCCACCAGACAACCTGACGATATTGTCGGACAGGATGATGCCGATTCCGGTCATCGACAACACGGCTATGATGAAGCCGGCTGTCGCCATCGCGACGCCGATGCTCAGGCTGCCACGGGCCGAATTGAGCGCAATCGCCTTGAGCTCCTTGAGCCCGATGCGTGTCTCCTTTCGCATCCAGGACAGTATGCCTGTGGCGAGTACCGTGTAGAACGCGGCAAAGAGCGGCGTGCGGCCGTCCATCATGAAGTACACGAGAACGAAGATCGGGATGATCATGTGCCAGTATCGAACCACGGTGTGCATCACATCGGGCATATCTTCTTTTGAAAGGCCCTTGAGGCCGATCTTTCTGGCGCGAAGGTCTATCTGGAAATAGACGCCTGCAAAGTACAGGATCGCGGGGATGATGGCGGCGGCCGCGATGTCCAGGTACTTCATGCCGAGGAATTCTGCCATGATGAAGGCAGCGGAACCCATGATCGGCGGCATGATCTGTCCGCCCGTCGAGGCTGCAGCCTCGACAGCACCGGCGAAGTGATCCTTGTAGCCTATCTTCTTCATCAACGGAATGGTAAATGCACCAGTCGTCGCCACGTTGGTCGCGGCGCTGCCCGATATCATGCCCATCAAGGCGCTGGCGACGACCGATACCTTGGCCGGTCCGCCGACAAGTCGGCCACCGACGCCCAAGGCCAGGTCGTTGAACAGCTTGCCAAGGCCGCTCTTTTCAAGAATGGCGCCAAGAATGACAAAGATGATCAGGTAGGTCGACGATACGGCTATTGGCAAACCGAATATGCCGTTGCCACCCAGGTACATCTGATAGATGATGCGCTTGATCGACTGGCCGCGGTGCGAGAAGACGCCGGGTATATACTTGCCAAGCCACGCATACAATATGAAGACGATCGCCAGAATCAGCAATTGTGGCCCGACCGCTCGTCTGCAGGCTTCGAGTATCAGCAGTATCAGGATGCCGCCGACGATGTTCTCTGCCATGCTGGCGACGCCGCCGCGCATCAGAAAGGCGTCCCGATCGACTACGGTGAATACCGCGACTGCTACCGCGATGAAGAATAGCGAGAGGTCGATAGCGCTCGGTCTGGTGCGTATCGACTTCTTGGTTCCTGGGTAGTACAGGAATACGAGCGCAAGTATGAAGCCCACATGTATGGCACGGTGCTTGATCGCTTCGGGTATGCCGATCCCCGACGTAATCATGTGGTAGAGAATGAAGGCGGACGAGATAATCAGCACCGCAAGCTTCCAGAAGTCACTGAAGTTCTTGCGATAGCGTGATTCTATGTCAACCTTCTCCAAGAGCGCTTCCGCATCCACTGGCTGTGCCAGTCCCGGTGCGGTCGCCGTCGAACTCTGTGATTTCATCACTCCCCCTGTTCATCCGAAAAGAATCACCCTGTTCCGGCGATTGCCGGCCTGGGCCTCTGGTCCAACTTGAAAACCCGTAGATCCTATATACGATAGGATTATATCCTATATCCTATATCCTATCATGGGTTTTATGAGGGCGCAAGGATAATTTTGAGTATTCTGGTTAGCATGAGGAGGTTGACTGACTGCTGTGCAACGCGTCGAAGACTGTGGTCTAGGGATTGGATCCGGCCAGTGCCGCCATGGCGCGCTTCTGACCGTTCTCCAGGTGTTCAAGCACCAGTTCGGATATGCGCTTCGCATCCCGTGTACGGATGGCGGCGAGTATGGCCAGGTGCTCCTGTATTACCTCGTGCACGGTCTGTTCGTGCAAAGCACCCGAGCCTTCCGGAAAGTAGCGTATCCTGATAGACATCTGATGCACGCGACGGATCGTATCTACGAGCAGCTGATTCTCGAGATGCGTATAGAGCACCTCATGCAACCTGGTGTCGCATTCAACATACCGCTCATTGTCGAACGGCTGATCGCGCAACCGGAAGAGCTTCTCTTCAAGCTCCGCAATCTCGCTGGTCGGAATCAATGTCGCACTCATACCGGCAGCGAAGGGTTCCAGCAGTTGGCGCATCTCCCAGGTGTTCCTGATGTCTTCCTCGCGTATGTCGCTGACCACCGCGCCCTTGTTGGGTATAAGCCTGACAAGCCCATCCGCCTCAAGGCGAACCAGAGCCTCCCTGACCGGCGTGGCGCTGACACTGAACTCCTCGGCCAACCCGTCTATCTGGAGCACCGCATTCGGCTCGTAGACGTTCTTCAATATCAATTCGCGCAACGCATCGTATATCTGTTCACGCATGGAGAGCGTCACAATCTTTCTTTTCATAAGGACTCCGCACAGAAAAATGATAGTATATAGGAAATATCCTGTATTTCAGCGATACTGTAGCACGTTTACCCAATTTTGCAAAGAAACCATTCACGAGAGTTCGTCCAAGAACCTCAGTCTCGACTTGCCAATACCGGAATTATGTGTTAAGTATATAGGATATAGGATGTTGGATATATCCTTGGTTGCCTGCAGGCATCCAGGCATGGCAACAACCCGATCTGTCATTTCCTGCATACGAAACTGAGGTAACACTATGACAACTGTGGCCGAGCAACTCGTACGTCGACTGAAGGAACGCGGTATCCGGTTTGTATTCGGTGTTCCGAGCGGATCATGGCTCTACTATATGGAAGCCATGCGCAAGGAAGGGCTGGAGTTCATCCTGGTCAGCAACGAAGCCAGCGCCGGATTCATGGCCGATGTCAGCTGGCGCCTGACCGGAGTGCCCGGCGTCTGCTACGGCACGGTCGGTCCAGGCGCAACGAACCTGAGCACCGGAGTCGTCAATGCCCTGCTCGATAGATCATCGATGCTGGCGCTGACCAGCGAACCGCCGGAAAAGCTGATGGGCCGGACCGTCCAGATGGCGATAGACCAGCAAGCGCTGTTCCGCCCGATAACCAAGTGGACTACAAGGCTCGCAGCCGAGCGTATCGACCAGATACTGGCACAGGCGTTGCGGATCGCCTCTACAGAGGCTCCGGGCCCGGTCCACATCGGCCTGCCCGAGGACCTCGGATCACGATCGGTGCCTGATCCGACCGAGGCATACGCCCCGTCGTGGCCGCTGAAGCTTCCGATAGCCGCAGCCGAGCCATCGCTCCTGGACACGATGGACGCAGTCTTCCACCGCGCCACACGGCCAATACTGGCGGTTGGCCTGTCGGCTGTCCGCGCCGGAGCAGGAGCCCTGATCGCCCGCATAGCGGAACGCCACCGCATACCCGTCATACTGACGCCGATGGCCAAGGGCATGCTCTCCGAGGAGCATCCCTGGTACGCCGGAGTGCTGTTCCACGCGCTCAGCGACCGGGTTGCCGAGACGCACCGGCAGGCTGACCTTGTCGTATCGGTCGGCTACGATCCGGTGGAGTTCAACTTTGAGGACTGGATGCCCGCGGTGCCCTTGCTGCATCTGGACACGACCGAGGCGGACATCGACCGGACCGTGTATCGCCACATCTACGATATCGTCGGTGACATCACAACATCGCTCGAGCGGCTTGCAGCGACAGCGCCCATCGCATCATCCTGGGATGCAGCCGCGCTCAGGATCCGCAGAGACGCGATGTTCAAGGCGCTGGAACCGCCGGCCGGCAGTTTTGGACCCCGTGCCGCGCTCGCCATACTGCGCGATATTCTGCCGCAGGATGGCATCATGGCCTGCGACGTCGGCGCGCACACGCACCTGATAGGCCAGATGTGGCGAACACCTGCGCCCGGGCTGCAACTGATGACCAATGGCTGCTCATCGATGGGCTTTGGTGTGCCTGCGGCGATAGCGGCCAAACTCTGCAAGCCAGACCGCGCCGTCGCGTGCGTAACCGGCGATGGCAGTTTCCTGATGATGGCCGGCGAGATGGCCGTAGCCCGACGCCAGAACCTGGCGGTCGTCTTCATCGTACTTGCCGACGAGAGCCTCGACTTGATCAGACTCAAACAGGATCGCAAGAGCTTTCCGCGCTACGCGACCGAACTGCATCACGAGGCCTGCCCGACCGCAGGGTTTGTCTTTGGCGTACCGGTCATCCGCGCAGACACGGCTGATGAGTACCGCGCGGCGCTGATCAAGGCCTTCAAGGGCGATGGCCCGACCATCATCGAAGCCCATATCGACAGTTCGGAGTATGACAATCTGATCCAGAGAGAACACAAATGACAGGAGACACCATGAACGGTATGCACTACGCTGACAGGCTCGATTCCATCCCCTTCTCCGGGATACGCAAGGTGTTCGACACGGTGCGCGAGCTGGAATCGCAGAAGCGCGAGGTCATTCACTGGCAGATCGGCAGGCCGGACTTTGACACGCCGGCCCACATCAAGCAGGCCGCCATCGAGGCACTGCAACGAGGGGAAGTACATTACGCCCCGAACCTCGGCTTGCCCGCACTGCGCAAGGCGATTGGCGTCCAGACCACGCTGGACACAGGCGTCGCGGTCGACGGCGAGAAACAGAGCATCGTGATGGCCGGCGCCAACGAGGGCATACTCGTGTCGATGCTTGCCTTCATCAACCCAGGCGACGAGGTGCTTGTGCCTGATCCGAACTGGCACCACTACAAGGCGATTATCTCGATGGTCGGCGGCATTCCCATCGAGGTGCCGACCGGCAAGGCCGACGGGTTTACCATGAATCCGGACGAGGTAGCCCGCAGGATAACGCCGCGCACGAGGATGCTCTGCATCACCTCTCCTGGCAATCCTACCGGTTGCGTTCAGAGCAAGGAAAGCCTCGAAGCGCTCGCAGCCCTTGCCATCAAGCACAACCTGATCGTGCTATCCGACGAGATATATGCGCGCATCTTCTATGGTGCAGGGCGGGTAGCTCCGAGCATGTACTCGGTTCCGGGCATGCCGCAACGCACCGTCATCATCAACGGCTTTTCAAAAACCTATGCGATGGACGGATGGCGGCTTGGCTGGACGGTGGCGTCGGAAGAGAATACCCGCGCGATGCTGAAGGTTCGGCAGTATACGACGGTATGCGTCAACACCTTCATCCAGTATGGCGCGGCCGCCGGACTCTCCGGAGACCAGGCCTGCGTCGACCAGATGGTCGGCGAATTCGCCAAACGCCGCAACATCATGCTGCAGGGCCTGCGGTCCATACCGAAAATCACGGTACCCGAGCCACTGGGAGCATTCTACGTATTCCCGGACATTTCAGGCTATGGCAAGAGCTCTGCGGAGCTGGCCGACTACCTGCTTGGCCAGCATGGCATTGCGACGGTGGCGGGCAGCGTGTTTGGCCCGTCTGGCGAAGGACACCTGCGTATGGCATATTCATGCTCGGCGGAAGAATGCGCTCGGGGCATCGAGAAACTCAGGTCTGCGTTGTCGGCCATCAGTTGATACATCGATAGCAAGGAGACAGTGATGAAGCGTTTCAGAGTAGCGGTTGTCGGCGCCATGGGCGCCGTTGGCAGCGAGATGATCAAGACACTCGAGCAGCGAGATTTCCCGGTGGACGAGCTGGTGCCGCTCGATATACCGGCGAACGATGGCAAGACCGTCATGTACAAGGGCAAACCGGTCACGGTCCGGACCGCCAAGGAGGGGGCCTTCAAGAATGTCGACGTAGCGCTGTTCTCCGCCGGCGCTGACGCGAGCCTCGTGCTCGCTCCGATAGCCGCCCGTGAAGGTGCCATCGTCATCGACAACTCGAGCGCATGGCGCATGGATCCCGGCGTTCCGCTCGTCGTACCCGAGGTAAATCCGGCGGCCCTGGACGGACACAAGGGCATCATAGCCAACCCGAATTGCTCTACCATCCAGATGCTTGTCGCGCTCAAACCGATCCACGATGCCTACTCGATACTGCGCGTCGTGGTTTCAACGTATCAGGCCATATCGGGTACCGGCGCCGCGGCGATCGCCGAGATGGGCGCGCAGGCAAGGGCCTGGGTATCCGGTGCGAAGATCGAGCATTCAGTCTATCCGCGGCAGATCCTGTTCAATGCGTTGCCCCATATCGACGTCTTCCAGGACAATGGCTACACCAAGGAAGAGATGAAGATGGTCCACGAGACCCACAAAATCCTCGACCCAGCCATTCAGGTGTGTCCGACAGCGGTGCGGGTTCCGGTGTTCCGCGGCCATTCCGAGTCGATCAACATAGCCACCGCTCGCGCCTTCAAGATCTCGGACATCAGGGACTTGCTCAAGCGCTCGCCAGGCATCGTCGTCATGGATGATCCTTCGACACTGACCTATCCCACGCCACTCGACGCCGATGGCCGGGACGAGGTGTTCGTTGGTCGGCTGCGCGAGGATCCGACCATTCCCCATGGCCTCAACATGTGGGTAGTCTCGGACAACCTCCGCAAGGGTGCCGCTCTCAATGCGGTGCAGATCGCGGAGACTCTCATCTCTCGCGGATTGCTCTGAGAGCGGGCACCCCCGTTTCATCGCCTCCTGTACAGGTACTCCGGTGCCAGGTACAGGGGGCCTGAGCCCATTCCGGTCATTTCGGCGGCGAATCGGGCGGCATCCATAAGGGGTTGACTGTCTATGCCGAGCGATGATGAGAACGCTGCCTTGAACATGGCGCCGAAAGGACCGGAGGCGACGGTGCCAGGAAGATAATCGGCGAATGCCACCGAACGCCCTGGCCCGAGCATATCCTTGATGGCGGCCTTGGCATCGTCAAGCCCGCCCAAGGCATCGACCAGGCCATTGTTCACGGCTTCGCTGCCCAGCCATATCTGGCCCTGGCCGATCGCGTCGACGGCGGCGCGGTCCATGTTCCTGCCCGCGGCGACGACGTCAACGAAACGGCCATACACATATTCGATGGCGCCGCGCTTGATGTCCGCATCCCGGTCGCGCCGCGGTACCAGGGGATTGCCGTAGCCGGCACTCGCGCTGGCACTGACACCCTCGGCGCCGATCCCGAGCTGCGCCAGCATCCTCGTCACATTGATGTCGAGTCCGGTTACTCCGATGGAACCGGTCAGCGTGCCGGCCTCGGCCAGTATCCTGTCAGCGTTTGCCGCGATGTAGTATCCGCCGCTTGCTGCATAGCCTGCCATCGATACGACGACTGGCTTGTGTGCGTCCTTCAGGCGCCTGACCTGCCTGGCAATGTGGTCGCTGGTCATCGATGAACCGCCACCCGAATCGATGCGGAGCACCACGCCGACAACCGTGGCATCGTCGACCAGCGACGACAGGAGTTCGGCCGTCGATTCACCAATGGAAACGCCGGCGACGCCATCTCCGTCGATGATCGTACCATTCAGATAGACAACAGCCACCCGGCGGACAAATGGTTCACCCCAGGACAAGCCACGTTCGCGGGCATAGTTCTGTATGTCGATGCGCGGCGCGCCTCCCGTCAACTCGTCCACCTGGTAGTCAAACTCGTCACGATAGAGGAGCGAATCGACAAGCCCGGCAGCGATGGCCTTGGTCGGGTCCAGATATGGCCCCTCAGCCAGAGCAGATGCTGCATCGCCGGACATACGCTCTCGGTGGGCTCCGTCGAGAACGGCATACCCCTGCTCCGCGAGGCCTTCGACGATGCGCGTCTTGGTGGCACGCTCGGCATCCGTCATGCCCGATTCGCTGAACATGTTGTATGCCGACTTGGCATCGTGCGACCGCAGATTGTAGACATCGATGCCGAGCTTGTTGAACAGGTCCTTAAGATAGAACGAGAACGACGATACATCGACGATGCCCAGCATTCCGTTCGGATCCATCGCGACTAGTTCGGCCCCGGACGCCGTGTATATGTAGGAAAGCCTGTCCATGGCAGTCGCGTAGACATAGATAGCCTTGCCGGCGTCTCTGAAACGCCTGAGCGATCGACCGAATTCCTGGGCCCGCGCCTCCGAATCGAAGCGCGGCGGCTCGATCAGCGCGACAGCCTTGATCGAAGGATCGGATGCCGCCCGGTCTAGTGCAGCGATGGCCTGGCCAACCCAGAGCGGTGATTCGTCGAGCCTGGAATCGAGCGGGAAGCGCGGCGGATTCGAAGCAAACATGCCAGGCTCGTCGATTACCAGGACGGACGAACCGAATACCCGCGAGGCAGGCCGCATCACATGGCCCAGCCGAGTCGACTGCGCAATTGTGATGGTACCATCGGCAAGGGACGAGCCAGAAGGTGCCAGGAACCCGGCGCTGGATTCTACGCCCGATAGAGCCACTGAGACGCCCAAGCCGAAGGTTGTGGAGACAAAATCATAGGATCCGCTGACGCTCAGCCAATCATCCAGAATGAATCTGGCCCCGACCCCGCTGAACGTGAAGGCGCCCGTCGTGTAATGCGCATCGGCGCTCAGTGTCAACATCGACGCCTTGATTGCCGACGCTGCAAGTGGCCGTACCGACAGCCCCAGGTCGAATCCATCATAGCTATCCTGGAGCACATCGAAGGCATCAGGCATCGAGACGGAGATCGATGCGAAGCTGGCTGGCCTGACGATCAGGCCGATGTCCTGTCGGCCCCATCCGGAGTCGGACAAGGCATCCCACCGGAACCGTATTCCCATGGAGAGGGATTGGCCGACGCCGATCGCGCTTGTCAGTTCCTGGCTCGTCGTCGATCCATCGTCGGTATAGCGATACAGGAAACCGGGCATGCCGCATACCAGGTCAAACGCTCCGGCGAGCGCGTCGCCTGAGAAGCCGTTGCCCAGATAGGTGGCGACATCGCCGGCTCTGGCCTGGCCGCGAACGCCGAAGGCCATCGCGTCGGGGAAGAGTCCCCACGCCGCAGGATTGCCCGATTCGACACCGGCATAGTCCCATACCGAAAATGGGTCGGCCGATCCAGCTGTCTGGGCTGGCAGTCCGGACAGGGCGGTCGACAACAGAACAGCGGCGAGCACCAGCCCGGCTCCGCGTACATGATGGCACACCATGATCAATTCCTCTCGCCTGGTTGTGTCAGGCTATGGCAACAGCTCGATCTCGAATACCAGCACGGCGTTTGGCGGTACCACGCCACCCGCGCCCTTGGCCCCGTAGCCCAGTTCCGGCGGTATGACGACGATGCGGCGTTCGCCGGCCACCATGGTCGCGACTGCGGCCTCGAAGCCCGGTATCACCTGCCGTGCTCCCAGGGTAAAGGCAAGCGGCTCGTCGTTCCGGTCTGCCGTGGAATCAAGCTTCTTGCCATCGGCGAGCGTCAGCGTGTACAGGATGCGTACCGTTGATCCGGCGGCCGGCCGCGGCCCGGTTCCGGCCTTGATCACCTTGAACAAGAGGCCTCCCGAATCCGCCGCAAGTCCGCTGATTCGTGCCTTGATGGCCGAATACTGCGGCTCGAGCGCGGCCTTGGCCCTGTCGGCGGCCTTGGCGCCATACGCCTTAACATCCGCATCGAAACGGGCCTTGTCCGCCCTGAACGCCGCGGCCTTGGCCCCCTTGCGGACAATGCGGACCGATTGCATCGCGTCGCCCTTCTTGATGGCCTGCGCGATCGACATGCCAGCGGCGACCCGGCCGAATATCGTGTACGAGCCATCAAGGAACTTCGCCGGCCCCAGGGTTATGAAGAACTGGCTGCCATTGGTGTCGGGGCCGGCATTGGCCATACCGAGCACGCCCGCAGAGCCGAAACTCAGTGTTGGATCAATCTCGTTCGGGAATTGATAGCCTGGGCCTCCGCGACCCGTTCCGGTGGGATCGCCGCCCTGGATAACGAAGCCGGGCTCGACACGGTGAAAGACTATGCCATCGTAGTAGGGCTTGCCGCTGGCGAACGTCCCCTCGGCAAGGCCGACGAAGTTGGCCACCGCAAGCGGCGCCTTGTCGGCATACAGCTCGATGACGATGATACCCCTGGGCGTGGTTATGGTCGCGTAGAGTCCGTCTGGCAGCGAGGCTACCGGATCGGCGCCAGCAGGCGGATTCGAAGTCTGGGCGCCGGCGGGCATTGCCAGGCAGGCAAGAAGCAAAGCAGCCACGATGGCCTGCAGTTTGGTCATATGCATCAGATTCCTCCGGATGGAGCATACGTCATAGACGTTTCCGCGGCAAGTCAGTATTATACCCTAGGGGGGTATCTGAATGAAACGTGAGACAATCGCCATCCGTGGTATGACCTGCGCCGTATGCGCACGGGCCAGCGAGAAGGCCGCGGCCTCGGTCCCCGGCGTACAGACGGCCTCGGTCAACTTCGCGACAGAGGCGCTGACCATAGAATATGACGAGACGACGACTGGCCTTGCGTCTGTGGCCGAGGCGATAGCAGGCGCCGGCTACGAGGCGGTACTCCCCGTCACGGTCAAGCATGCATCGGTTCCAATCGGCGGCATGACCTGCTCCGCCTGCGCGGCCGCCGTCGAGCGGGCCGTGGG